>Ga0335074_10000766_pt1 | contig 44243 bp, 36 predicted proteins | sample Lox_Sample_23_FD_206715 | JGI IMG/M metagenome (GOLD analysis project Ga0335074, IMG submission 206715) | Soil microbial communities from Loxahatchee National Wildlife Refuge, Florida, United States - Lox_Sample_2.3 | ecosystem: Environmental > Terrestrial > Soil > Wetlands | place: USA...
ACGCCCGGCCGTCCAGCGTCCTCGCACTGCGGATGCTCGGCGGCGTGCACGCGCTCGTGCTGTCGGGCCAGGCGCCGGACCTGGCCGCGCTGTACCCGAGTGTCGGCGGCACGCCGGAGGACGAGGCTGGCAGCCCGCGGGCCTGGGCGGCGCTTCGTGCCACGATGGCAAGCCATTGCGACGAGATCCGGGCCTGGCTCGACCAGCCGCCGCAGACCAACGAGGTCGGCCGGGCAGCAGCGCTTCTCGGCGGCCTGCGCTGCGCTGCCGCCGAGGCGGACCTGCCAGTCCGCCTTGTCGAGGTCGGGACCAGTGCCGGGCTCAACTTGCGTGCCGACCACTTCCGCGTTTCCGGGCCCGCGGGGAGTGAGGGTGACCCGTGGTCACCAGTCGTGCTGGCCGATGGCTGGCAGGGAGACCCGCTCCCGGCCGGTCGCATCGAAGTCATCGAGCGAATCGGCGGTGACCTGGCGCCGATCGACCCGCTGACTGCGGACGGGCGGCTGCGACTCACGGCGTACGTCTGGCCCGATCAGACAGAGCGCGTGCGCCGCCTGCGCGGCGCCTTCGAGGTGGCCGCAGTAGTCCCAGCCGAGCTCCGGGCAGAATCGGCGCCGGTGACGGTCGAACACATGAAGCTCGTGCCGGGCACATGGACAGTCCTCTGGCACTCGATCTTCCGCCAGTACCTGAGTCACGCAGACCGGGCCGAGCTGGCCGCCCGCGTCGCTGCTCTCGGCGCAACTGCAACCGCAAGCAGTCGGTTCGCGTATCTCTATCTGGAGCAATCCCGGGCCGGCGGCTGCCCGGTGACCCTCACCACCTGGCCAGGCGGGCGGTCACGGGTCCTGGGGGCCGCGCCCGCCCACGGCCTGCCGGTCCGCTGGGGCCCAGGCGTCCGCTGACCGCGCGACCCCGGCCGGTAGATTCGGTTCCGTGCTCAGCGTCTTCCTGGCCTGCGACGACCCGTATGCCACTGCCCGGTTCATGACCGAGACGCTCGGCTGGAAGCTGGACTTCAGTGCGCCCGCTGACTCGGGCGATCCGATGGCGTGCGTCAGCCTGAGTGGCGCTCAAGTTAGGCTCGGTCCGGCCGACGAGCGGTGGCTGGCAGCCGCAGCACGCGACCACCGGGGTGCCGGCGTCACGGTTTACATCCGGTTGCCGGAGACCGACGACATCACTCACGTTCACGAGCGGCATGCCGCCGGCGGCGTGGTGACCAGGTCGCTCGAGCAGCGCCCCTGGGGTGAGCTCGCCTTCGACGCGGTCATCGCCGGCTACCGCTTCCTCATCTCCCAGGAGTCGCTCGCCGGTGACAGCTAGCCGCTCAGCCGAGCGGTCCTGAGCAAGCCCACCATGACTGGGCCGCGGCGGCGGGGCGAGGCCAGCACGGCCTCGGCCAGACGGCCGCAGCCAGACGGCCGCAGCCAGACGGCCGCAGCCAGACGGGCGCAGCCAGGCCGCCGACGAGCATCTGCTGCCACCTCCGGCATCGGACCAGCGGCGGCCTGCGAACCCGGCGCCTGACCCACCGAGCGGTCGCAGAAATCGACCCGCGATCAAGGCTGCGCAGGAGACGCACGCTTTATCCGAATAAGAAGTGACGAGAATCACAATAATGGTGTGTAATTAAACCAGCTATGGCCCGAAATAGGTAGCGGATACGGCTGTCGCAGGCACACGGGAATCGGTGCCTGTCGACCGGCGAGTCGGCCCCTCTCGGCATTTGCGTGAGCCTGACCTGCTAGATTCCCTACCCGTCAGGCGCCTGTGAGTCGGCCGGGCGCAACTGCGTCAGAAAGTAACGTGTGGACGGAAGCATCACTCGCCGCGCATCAAGCGGGATTTCCCGACACCTGCGCGGCGTGGTGCAGACCGCGCTCGCGGTCGTCATATTCCTCTTCGCATCGATCGGACTAGCCCAGTCGTTTCCGGCCCGGGCCGCTACTGCATCGGCGTCCGCCGCCCTGACGGCGGCGCGCATGCGGATGTCGGTCTGGCGGTACGCGCTGAAGCAGCGGGGCAAGCCCTACATTTACGGCGCGACCGGCCCGCAGGGCTTCGACTGCTCGGGACTGGTCTACGCGGCGTACCGGGCGACAGGCATCAGCCTGCCCCGGACCACCTACGGCATGCTGGGCAGCTGGCGCCTGGTCCGCATCCCCAAGTCGAAGGCGCAGCGAGGTGACCTAGCCTTCTTCGGCAGCGGTCACGTCGAGATCTACGACTGGGGACCGTGGACCTACGGGGCGCAGGAGACCGGCACCCGGATCGGGTTCCACAGGATGAACTCCTACTGGCACCCGACCATGTACTTCCGGGTGCGCACCTGACTCAGTTGCCACCAAGCGGCCGCCGGCAGCACCGCCGCTGCCGGCGGCTCAGGTGGGGCGAGAGTGCAATGCCTGCTTTCCTCACGGTTGGCTTGCGGCCTCGGCGTCGGTGAGAGCGCGCTCCGCGTCCTCGATGCGCGCGGGCAGCAGGCCCGCGGCCCGCGCATCAGCGACCGCGCGACGCAGGATCTCGACGGCGCGCTCGCGGTTGCCTGCTTCCAGCTCGGCCTGGCCGAGGGCCACCAGCCCGCTGGGGACCCGGCGCGCGTCGCCGAGCTCCTCGCGCAGGTCGAGCGAGATCTGCAGGTGGCGGACCGCCTCGGCCGGCTGGGCTGCCTCGACCAGGAAGTAGAAGCCAATGTGGCGGTGCACTTCGGAGCGCAGGTAGGGATCCGCGCCGGAGTCCGGGCTGGCGACAAGGCCGAGCGCCTGCCAGTAGTACGGCATTGCGGTCGTCCAGTCGCTGTGCAGGACCTGGAAGACCAGCCCGAGACCGAACAGCGACTGCGCGCTCGCCGCGGGAGCTCCGGCGCTTTGCCAGCAGCTCAGCGCCTGCCGGAACAGCCGCTCCTCCGCGTCGATGTCGGCGGTCGCCACCGCGGAGCCGCTCATGAGGCTGGCGATGTTCTCGTAGTGGGCCAGCATGCCGAGCGTGTCGAGCGCGCTGGCCTGCGCTGCCAGATCGGTGCCGCGAGCCGCTTCGGCGTGCGCCGCCTCCGCCTGCTCGCGCGCCGGGGCGAAGTCACCGGTGCGGAAGCTCGCCTCGATCAGCGCCTCACTGGCTCCGAGGAGGAGCTCGCGCACTTCGTCGGTCGTCGTCATGACGCCGATGGTAGTGCCGCGGCCGTGACCCTTCAGTCTGCCGAGCTGACCGCCCGGGTGATGTCCGCTTCGGCACGGCCTGTCGCACCGACTATGGGCAGGGTCAGAGTGGACGGGTACAGCTCGCTGTGCTGCACCTGATGCGTGACCGGTGCTATCCGGGTGCCGGTCACGAGGTCGGCATCGGTGCCGAGATTGCGGGCGAACCGCGGATGAGCGCCACCGGACACCTGCAGGCGGATCCGGTGCCCCGGCAGGAAGACGTGCGAGACGTCGGTCAGCGGAATCTCGACCGGCCGGATCGTGCCCGGCGTTACCTGCCGAGGCACCGACCGGAAGATCTGGTCGGTGAGGTTGAAGGAGCGACCCTCGGAGTCAACATCGCACAGCCGGGCGAACAGGTCGTAGTAGGCATTGTCGGAGCTGACGTGCAGCCGGACGACCGGAACGCCGCCCACTTCGACCGCGGTTCGCAGCGGCTCGGTGGTGAAGGTCAGGACGTCGCTGCGCGCCTCCAAGGCGGAGTTGTCGCGGCTGCCGCCAGACCGCAGGGACATGAGCCGGCCGCCTACCGACGGCGTCGGATGGGCAGGGTCGTACCGGAACTCCGTCGCCTCGCTAGTCTGCTCTGCGCCCGCCTCGCTGAGCCGGCCGTCACCCTGCAGGTACAACGGCCGGCCAGCGACGCCGGCCGGCGGCCACTGCGGCAGGTCACGCCACTCGTCGCGGCCCGAGGTCCAGACCCGAACGGCGCTGGGCCGCGGCGATACCGTAGGCGCGCCCCCGTCGGCGTAAGCGTCGAACCACTCGATGGTCTCGCGGACGGCCAGACCCATGTCCAGCGTCATGTGGCTCCACGGCCCGACGGTGAGGGCGGCCGGTACTCTGCGGCCGTGCAGGGCCCGATACTGCGCCATCGTCTGCTCCACGAAGAAGTCGTGAAAGCCGCTGATAAGCAGGGTGGGCACTGACACCCGGTCGAGAGCGCCTGCTGCGCTGTAGCCGTGCCAGTAGGCGTCGTCCTGATCGGGGTGCGCGAGCCACTCGGCGTACCACGGGGCACCAGAGCCGATAAGCTCCGCACCGGTCGCCGCGATAGGCAGCCGGCTCGTGGCGGGCGCCAGGCGCTTGTCCGCGGTCATCGTGCGCCACATCATCCGGATGGGGCTGAACCGCTCCTGGCTGGCCATCAGGTCGCTCCACAGCAGCAGGTTGTGCAGCTCGAACGGCCCGCGTCCGAAGCCTGCCGCAGCCAGATCGTGCGGGCTGATGTAGACCGCCATCGCCGTAAGCTCGGGCGGCGGGTCGAGTGCGAGAGCCCACTGGACGAACGCCAGGTAACTCGGCCCGGCGGTGGCGAGCTTGCCGTTGAACCAGTCCTGGCCCCGGAGCCAGCCGACGGTGTCCAGTCCGTCGGCTGCCTCGTCCGAGCCGGGAGTGAACTGGCCGCCCGAGCCGAAAGTACCGCGGGTGCTCTCCAGCAGCACGTGATAGCCGCGCTCGGCGAACGGGCGGGCTACCATCGCGAACTGCGGACCGCGTCCGTAGGGACACCGCATCAGAACGGTGGGCCTGGACCCTACGCCCACCGGCGCGTAGTGGTCCGCCAGCAAGATCGTCCCGTCGCGCACAGGCACGCGCAGCCCGTGCTCGACGGTGATCTTGTTGCGCTTCGGGCCGAGCTTCAGCGACCGGCTCAGGGCTGCGGTCGCAAGATCCGCCGGCCGACGTGGCGGACGAGGTCCGCTGCTCATCCTGCCTCCGTTACCGCTGACACCATAGAAAGGCAGCTTAAACGTAGGCAGGTTCCGGTACTGCCAGCGACGTGCGTGCCGCTGTGAGACCTGAGCGGGCTCCGGGGTCCGGCGGCCTGCCGTCAGACCCCGGATACCGTGCTCAAGCGATGACAAGCGCCGGGAACGCCTGATGGCAGCTCCCGTGCTGCTGACGGTGTCCTCGTCGACCCCGACGCCGTGCGCCTTGGTCTTGCTGTAGTAGTGGTAGTACTCGGGACTGCGGTGAAGGTCAGCGTGAGTGTGGCGCTGGCCCCGTGAGCGCCCATCGAGTTGCTGGCCAACGCCGGCGGCTGCCGGCCACGACTCATCCTGATATGCGCGCTGTCACGCATTCGTCACGCCTCCGTCACGCATCGGCACTCAAATCGCAGCCCGCGTGCGCAGCCCGCACCCGGAGCCGCACAGGGAGGGCACACAGCAGGGAGGGCGCACAGCGGGGAAGCCGCACAGACCGGCGCAACGTGCGCGTCCCGTGGTGATTTGCCAGGATGGTGTCCGTGCGGGAGCTGACAGCGGGCATGGACGCAGTCATCTTCGACTTCTATGGCACGCTCACTCCGGTCAGCCCGCGCGAGGCCTGGGCGAGCAACGCGGCCCGCCTGGCCGGGGTCTTCGGCGCGCCGGCCGCCGATCTGGTCCGCGTGCTCGACGACAGCTTCCCCGAGCGCATCAGCGGCGCGCTCGGGAACGTGCGCGAGACCATGCAGGCCGTGGCCGGCCGCCTCGGCGTCGCGCTGACCGCGGAGCGGCTCGAGGAGGCGGCCCGTATCCGCCGCGCCGTCCAGGAGTCGATGTTTACCCTGCGGCCGGAGGCGCTCGACGTGATCCGGCAGCTGCGCGCCGCCGGCCTGCGAACCGGGCTGGTATCCGACTGCACCTCGGAGCTGCCCGACGCCTGGCCGCGGCTCGAGCTCTCGGCGGTCATCGACGCTCCGGTGTTTTCCTGCGTCGAGCGCACCCGCAAGCCGGATCCGGCGCTGTTCCGCAAGGTCGCGGCCGACTTGCGTGCCGAGCCCGCGCGGTGCCTCTACGTCGGTGACGGCGGCGGCGGCGAGCTGACCGGCGCCAGCGGCGTCGGCATGCGCGCCGTGCTGCTGGCAGGCAGCGACTGGCACGAGCACAGCGACCACAACCAGGAAACGGGCTGGACCGGCACCCGGATCGGCTCACTCACGGATCTGCTGGGCTGATCAGGCGCCTAGCCGGGGACTCGCCGTCGGCGATCTTCCGGCGCACAATGACAAGATGGACGACCGAGATCAGGTTGGCGCTGCGTACCTGGATCACCTCACCGATGCTGACCTGCGGGAGCTCGTACACGGCGGTGAGGTGAGCGCCGCTGAGGCGGACGCACGCGTCCGGGCGCTGCGCGGCTCGCCGGGACTGGTGCTCGACGTCCTTGACCGCCCGGCGGTGTCCGGCAGCCTGCTCAGCGTCGCCGCGCCCGACGCTGGCAAGCGGTTCACACTGATCTCGCCGTTCCTGGTGTTCGCCGCCGCCATCCACCGGATTGCCGCGGACGTCGCCGTCACCGGCTATGCCCCCGAGCGGACCGGACCGCGGCTGCGAGTGCCGGTCTTCGACGGTCCGCAGCTGTCGGATTACCTGTCGCGGCCGGGGCACCGGCTCTACCTCGCGGAGCTTCTCGCGTCGTTCGCCCGGTCGTCAAGCGGCGTCATCGTCACTCGCACTGCGCGCGGCACGCACCGACGCCGGTGGAATGACCTGGATCTCGGCAGGCTGGCCATGTTGCTCGCGGCACTTCCCGAGCAGGACCGCCCGCCCGTTCTGCGTCGCCTCGGCGACCTGGCGATGTTCCTGTCCGGAGTATTCCCGGCGGCGATCGAGCGGGCGCTGGCTGGCCGGCTCGAGCCTGCGCGGCTCGCCCGCACCACCGGCCTGCCCGCCCCTCCGGACAGGGGCCTTCCACCAGCCGAGCTGTTCGAGTGGTTCGGTGCCGGCTGGTATCGCCTGGCGGCTAGCCGCCTCGCAGGCTCCGCCGCGGCTGGCCTGGCCCGGACTGCGCTCGCGGCCGGCGACCGCGGCATCACCGGGCAGCCGCCTGGGGCTAGACACGCGCGCGACTATCAGCCCGGTTCGGACCAGCCCGGTGCGGGCCAGTCCGCGGCCGGCCATTCTGGCGCGGGTCAGCCTTCGGCGGGCCGGTCTGGCGCCGGCCAGCATGCCGCGGGCCAGTCTGGCGCCGGTCAGTCTGGCGCTGGCGAGCCTGCCTCCGGCCGGTCTGCCAGCAGCCCGTCCGTTGCCGGCCAGTTCCCTGGCGGCGAGCCCTGGAGCGCAGTCGGGGCAGCGGTGGCCGGCAGTGTGTCCGGCGCGGCGCTCCGCGACAGCGCCGACCACTTCCACGTGGCGCGGCGCGTGCTGAACGCCGCTGCCGACCGTTACCTGTTCCCGGCCGGCATCGAGTGGTTCACTCCGCCGCGCTGACCCGCTGCCGGCCCGGATGTGCTGCTGTCTGTCCGGCCGGCCCGAGCCGCAACTAGGCCCGACATGCCGCTTGTCATCATGCAGCCGGCCCGAGCCGCCACCGGGCCGGACATGGCGCTTGCCTTATGCAGCCCCGCCTGACCCGTCGGATCCCGGTCAGGAGACGGCCAGCGCTGGCTCGTATCCGAGGTTCGGGCGCAGCCAGTACTCGGCCTCGCTGACCGGCACGCCCTTGCGGGCCGCGTAGTCCTCCACCTGGTCGGGGCCGATGCGGCCCACGGCGAAGTACCGGGCTGACGGATGCGCGAGCAGCATGCCGGACACGCTCGCCGCCGGCGTCATCGCGAACGACTCGGTCAGCGCGACGCCGATGCGGCCCGCGTCGAGCAGGTCCACGAGCTTGCGCTTTTCCGAGTGATCCGGGCAGGCCGGGTACCCGAACGCCGGCCGGATGCCGCGGAAGCGCTCGGCGTGCAGTTCCTCGATTGTCGGCGTCGAGTCCGGCTCGTACCAGGCCCGGCGAGCCTGCAGGTGCGTGTACTCGGCGGACGCCTCTGCCAGCCGGTCGGCCAGTGCCTTGACCATGATGCTGCGGTAGTCGTCCTGGTCGGCCTCGAAGTCGCGCGCCATCTCGTCGGCGCCGGTGACACAGACCGCGAACGCGCCCACGTGGTCGCCGCCAGGCGCGACGTAGTCAGCCAGGCAGCGATTCGGCCGCGTGTCGGTCCGGGCGACTTGCTGGCGCAGCATCGGGAAGCGAGTCCCGGCCGGGTCGCCGACAAGGATGTCGTCACCCTCCGCCCGGGCCGGCCAGAAGCCGTAGACCCCGTGAGCTTGCAGCAGCCCGCCGTCGACGATCTGGTCGAGAAGCGCGGTCGCGTCGTCGAACAGCTCACGTGCAGCGGGCTGCTGGAGTATCGCCGGATAGCGTCCTTTCAGCTCCCAGGCCAGGAAGAAGAACTGCCAGTCGATCAGCTCGCGCAGTCGGTCCAGGTCCGGCTCGATGATCGTCGTGCCGGTGAAGGACGGCACGTCGAGATCGGCGAAGCTGACGCTCTCCTTGTTGGCCTGTGCCTGCCAGAGCGGCAGGATCGGCCGCCGTTGTTTCTCCGCGTGCTCGGTACGCAGCCGGTCCTGCTCGGCCCGGTTGGCCTTATCGAGCTCGCCGGACCGCACCGGGTCCAGCAGATCGGAGACGACGCCGACCACCCGCGAGGCGTCCAGGACGTGCACCACCGGCTGGTCGTAGGCGGGTGCGATCCGCACAGCGGTGTGCTGCCGGGACGTCGTCGCGCCGCCAATAAGCAGCGGCAGATTCAGCCCGCGGCGCTGCATCTCCTCGGCCACGCTGACCATCTGGTCCAGCGACGGCGTGATCAGGCCGGAAAGCCCGACAGCGGACGCGCCTTCGGCGAGGGCGGTGTCCAGGATCGTCGCCGTCGGGACCATAACGCCGAGGTCGATCACGTCGTAGTTGTTGCAGCCGAGGACGACGCCCACGATGTTCTTGCCGATGTCGTGCACGTCGCCCTTGACGGTGGCCATGACGATCTTGCCCTGGGCGCGGCCGCCGTCCGCGCGGCCCTCGAGGAGCGCCTGCTCCTTCTCGGCCTGCATGAACGGCTCCAGGTAGGCGACCGAGCGCTTCATCGCCCTGGCGCTCTTGACCACCTGGGGCAGGAACATCTTGCCCGAGCCGAACAGGTCACCCACTATCTTCATGCCGTCCATGAGCGGCCCCTCGATCACGTCGAGCGGCCTGTCGGCGGACTGCCGGGCCTCCTCCGTATCGGCCTCGATGAAGTCGACGATGCCGTGCACGAGCGCGTGCGCGAGACGCTTCTCCACTGGTGCCTCGCGCCAGGACAGGTCGACCTCGCGCTTGGTCCCGCTGCCTTTCACCGTGTCGGCGAACGTCACTAGCCGGTCGGTCGCGTCGGGGCGGCGATCGAAGATCACGTCCTCGACGAGCTCGAGCAGCTCCGCCGGGATGTCCTGGTAGACGACGAGCTGGCCGGCGTTGACGATGCCCATGTCGAGGCCCGCCCGGATCGCGTGGAACAGAAAGGCCGAGTGCATGGCCTCGCGCACCACGTCGTTGCCGCGGAAGGAGAACGACAGGTTCGAGATCCCGCCGCTGATCCGGACGCCGGGACAGCGCTGCTTGATCAGCGGGATGGCCTCGATGAACGCCTTCGCGTAACCGTTGTGCTCCTCGATGCCGGTCGCGACGGCGAGCACGTTCGGATCGAAAATGATGTCCTGCGGCGCGAATCCGGCCTGCCGGGTCAGCAGGTCGTAAGCGCGGCCGCAGATGCTGACCTTCCGCTCCAGCGTGTCCGCCTGGCCCTGCTCGTCGAACGCCATCACGACGACGCCGGCGCCGTAGGCGCGGATCTTCCGGGCGTGATCGAGGAACTCGGTCTCGCCTTCCTTCAGGCTGATGGAGTTGACGACGCCCTTGCCCTGAACGCACTTGAGGCCCGCCTCCAGCACGCCCCAGCGCGAGCTGTCGATCATCACGGGGATCCGGGCCACCTCGGGCTCAGTCGCGATGTAGTTCAGGAACGAGGTCATGGCCTGCTCGCCGTCCAGCAGGTCGGCGTCCATGTTGACGTCCAGCAGGTTCGCGCCGCCGCGGACCTGCTCGAGTGCGACGTCGACGGCGGCGGTGTTGTCGCCTGCCTCGATCAGCCGGCGGAACCGCGCGGAGCCCGCCACGTTCGTTCGCTCGCCGATCATCACGAAACCGGTGTCCGGCCCGATCTCGAACGGCTCCAGGCCGCTGAAGCGGGCAGCTGCCGGCAGTGCCGGAACCTCCCGCCGGGGCAGCCCGGCGACCGCTGCCGCGATCTGCCGGATGTGCTCAGGCGTCGTGCCGCAGCATCCGCCGAGCACGTTGACAGCGCCCGCCTCGGCGAACCCGCGCAGCAGAGCGCCGGTCTCCTCCGGCTGCTGGTCGTAGCCGCCGAAGGCGTTCGGCAGGCCAGCGTTGGGGTGGCTGCTGACATACGTGCCCGCGACCCGGGCGAGTTCCTCGACGTAGGGGCGCAGTTCAGCGGCTCCGAGTGAGCAGTTGACGCCCACGATAAGCGGGTCGGCGTGCGCGACCGACGTCCAGAAGGCTTCGATCGTCTGACCCGACAGCGTCCGGCCGGACAGGTCGACGATCGTCCCGGAGATCCACAGCGGCACCTGCGGCGCGACGTCGCGCGCGGCGGCGATCGCGGCCTTGGCATTCAGCGTGTCGAAGATCGTCTCGACCAGCAGGAAGTCGACGCCACCGTCGGCGAGCGCGCTGATCTGCTCGGCGTAGGCCGAGTAGACGCGGTCGAAGTCGACTGTCCGGAAGGCCGGGTCCTCGACCCGTGGGGACAGCGAGAGGGTGACGTTCAGCGGCCCCACTGAGCCGGCGACGAGCCTGCCGCCTGCCTCGTCGGCCGCCTGCCGGGCCAGCCGCACAGCGGCCAGGTTCATGTCGCGGACGGAGTCCTGCAGGCCGTAGTCAGCCTGGCCGATGCTCGTCGCCGTGAACGTGTTCGTCGTGGTGATGTCGGCGCCGGCCGCGAGGTACTGCCGGTGGATGTCCAGGATCAGATCGGGCCTGGTCAGGTTCAGTACGTCGGGGTCGCCGGCCACGTCGTGGGGGTGCTCGCCGAAGACCTCGCCCCGGTAGTCGCGCGCGGCCAGCCCGGCGGTCTGCAGCATCGTGCCCCAGGCGCCGTCCAGGATCAGGATGCGCTCGTCGAGCATGCGCCGGATCGCGTCTGCGTCAGCCACAGGCTGCCGCACCTCCCCTTGCTGTGCCAGCTTGCCCTGGCCAGTCAAGTGGGCCGAAGAGACGCGGTGGTTGCGCGGACTCTTTAGGCGTTTTTGACCTGGTCGCCAAGCTGTCTGTCAAATCTCTCCAGGTGCCTCTACAGTACTGCATTCCTCCCCGGCGCGCTGGCCGCCTACCGTCAGTTGACGGCCGTGACTGGCTGCTAGCGACTTGGGCGGGCTGGCCAGGCCTGGCCGAGGCTGGCCAGGCCCTAGCCGTGCACGGCGCGGAGGTGCCGGGCTGCCTGCGCCATCGCGGTCAGCTTCCCGGCCGCCGACTCACGCGGCAGGTACTTCATCCCGCAATCAGGGGCGAGAACGATCTTGTCAGCGGGGACGTAGGGGAGCGCCCGCTCCGCCCGAGCCGCGATCTGCTTCGGCGTCTCGACCTCCGGAGTGCTGAGGTCGAGGACCCCGAGGATGATCGTCTTGCCGGCCAGGTCGGCGAGCACACCGCAGTCAAGGCCGGACTGTGCTGTCTCGATCGAGATCTGGTCGGCCGTGCTGGCGGCCAGCTCAGGCAGGAACGAGTACCCCGATGGCCGCTCGTGGATGATGGCCGCGTAGCCGAAGCACAGGTGCACGGCCGTGGTGCCAGTGATGCCGCGCAGCGCCTCGTTGAGCACCGCGACGCCGTACTGCTTCGCGGTATCCGGCCGCGCCTGCAGGTACGGCTCGTCTAGCTGCACGATGTCGGCTCCGGCCCCGAACAGGTCGGCGACCTCCGCGTTGACCGCCTCGGCGTACGCGAACGCGGCCGCTTCCTTGCTCGGGTAGTAGTCGTTCTGCGCCTGCTCCGACATGGTGAACGGACCGGGCACGGTGACCTTGACGGTCAGGTCGGTGTGCGCCCGCAGGAACCTGAGCGCCTCGACGTTGACCGGGTTCCTCCGGCTGATCGGCCCGCTGATCCGCGGGACTGGGTTGGGGAGGCCGCTGCGGTCGAGCGCGGTGCCGGGGTTGTCGATGTCGACGCCGTCCAGCGCCGTGGCGAACGCGTTCGAGTAGCTCTCCCGGCCGATCTCGCCGTCAGTCACGATGTCGAGCCCGGCGTCCACCTGCGCGCGGATCGCCAGCAGCGTCGCGTCCCGCTGCGCCTGCTCCAGGTACTCCGGATCGACCCGCCACAGCTCCGTCGCCCGCACCCGCGGCGGGAAGCGCCCGGCCAGCTTGTCGCGGTCGATCAGCCAGTCCGGCTGCGGGAAACTGCCGACAAGCGAGGTCGGGAACGCCACGATGGCCTCCTGCGCGAAGTGCGGTCCGGTTCCGGCTCAGTATGGCCGGTTGCGCGATTGTTCGCCGTCCGGGAGGCTGGCTGTCCCACACCCAACCAGGCATGAAACGAGGCCGATGTGATCTCAGCGAGCGCAGCCGGCAGCTGGCACCTGGGCGACCTCGTTGTCCGGCGGCTCGGCTTCGGCGCGATGCGGCTCACCCAGAGCGGTCGCGCCTTCGGCGGCATCCCGAGTGACCGCGGCCGCGCGATCGCGACCCTGCAGCGCGCGGTCGAGCTCGGCGTCAATCACATCGACACCGCCGCGTTTTACTTCTCCCCGCTCCGGTCCGCGAACGAGCTCATCGGCGCCGCCCTCGCGCCGTACCCGGAAGACCTGGTGATCGCGACGAAGGTCGGTCCCGGCCGCGACACCTGGGGCGAGTGGACCGACGCCGCCCGGCCGGACCAGCTCCGCGGACAGGTGGAGGAGAACCTGCGGCAGCTCGGCCGTGATCACCTCGACCTGGTGAACTACCGCCGCCAGGAGAGCGTGACTTCGATCGCCGAGTATGTCGGCGCGCTGGCCGAACTGCGGGACGCGGGCCTGATCCGGCACATCGGCATCTCCGGCGTCGATGCCAGCCATCTGGATGAGGCGCAGGCAGTCGCGCCGATCGTGTGCGTGCAGAACCCGTACAGCCTCACCGACCGCCGCCCGGAGTCGGAGCAACTGCTGCGCCTGTGCGGGGAGCGGGGGATCGCGTTCGTGCCGTTCTTCTCGATAGTCGGGCGCGCGCGGCACGGCGGACCGGCGGCCAGCGAGCCGGAGCCGCTCACCGGCATTGCGCGGGCTCACGACGCGACCACCGCGCAGATCCGGCTGGCCTGGTCGCTGCAGCAGGGCGAGCACGTGCTGATAATTCCCGGAACCGGCAGCCCGGAGCACATCGCCGAGAACGTCGCAGCGGGGGCGATCCGGCTCACGGCCGCGGAGCTGGCGGCGCTGGACGCCGTGGGTGCTGCAGCGGGCTGAGGTAGCGGTCCGGCGCTGACTCCGCGAGGCGGCGCGTTGAGCCGGATTCCGCGCTGGGTGCGAAGGCGCGCTGAGGCAGATTCCGCGCTGGGCTGGGGCAGATTCCGCGCTGGGCGCGGCGGCGAGCTGAGATTCCGCGCTGGATGCCGCGGCGAGCTGAGCTTCCGCGCTGGATGCCGCGGCGAGCTGAGCCAGATTCCGCGCTGGACGCCGTGGGTGCGCGCGGAGCTGAGGTAGCGATTTAGCCGCTGACTTCCGCGAGGCGCCGGGCCAGGTAGCGGCGCTCCGGCTCGGTGGCTGCCAGGTCGAGCGCCTCGCGGTAGCTGTCCGCCGCCGCGTCGCGCTCGTCCATCCGCCGGAGCAAATCCGCGCGCGTGGCCGGGAGCAGATAATAGCCGTCCAGCTGGCCGCTGCCGGCGAGCTCGTCGACGAGCTCGAGGCCGGCCTGCGGCCCTTCTGCCATGGCGACGGCGACGGCACGGTTCAGCTCGACCACGGCTGACGGCACCAGTCGCCGGAGCTCGCCGTAGAGCAGCGCGATCTGCGCCCAGTCGGTATCGCCGGGCCGGGTGGCTTCCGCGTGACAGGCCGCGATGGCCGCCTGCAGCTGATAAGGGCCGGCCTTCTGCCGCCGCAGCGCTGCCTCGAGCAGGCTGATGCCCTCCGCGATCTCGGCAGGATTCCAGCGCGACCTGTCCTGCTCCTCCAGGCTGACGAGGTCGCCGTCCTCGTCGATCCGGGCGGCGGCGCGAGCGTCCTGCAGCAGCATGAGCGCCAGCAGTCCGACCGCCTCGGGCTCGTCGGGCATGAGCCGGGAAAGCAGGCGGCACAGCCGGATGGCCTCGCGGCTCAGGTCAGGCCGCAGCAGGTCATCGCCGGCCGAGGCCGCGTAACCCTCGTTGAACAGCAAGTAGAGCACCGCCAGCACGCCGACCGTCCGTTCCGGCAGCAGATGCGCAGGCGGGACACGATACGGAATGCCCGCGTCGCGGATCTTGCCCTTGGCCCGGGTGAGCCGTTTGGCCATGGTCGCTTCAGGCACCAGGAACGCGCGGGCGATCTCGGCCGTCGTCAGCCCGGCCAGCGTGCGCAGCGTTAGCGCCACCCGCGCCTCGAGCGTCAGCGCCGGGTGGCAGCAGGTGAACATCAGGCGCAGCCGGTCGTCGCTCACGCCGCTGTCATCCGGCGCAGCGGGCTCCTGCGGTACGGATAGCACGGCGACCTCCTGGAGTTTCGCGGCTTCGGTCTTACTTCGGCGCAGGCGGTCGAGGGCACGGTTGCGCGCAGTCGTGGTGAGCCACGCGCCGGGTCTGTCCGGCACGCCGTCTCGCTCCCAGCGGGCGAGGGCGGTGGCAAACGCGTCCTGCGCGCACTCCTCGGCAAGATCCCAGTCGCCGGTCATCCGGATGAGAGTGGCGACCACCTTGCCCCACTCCTGCCGGAAAGCGTCGGCGACCGCTGCCTCGACTGTGCCGGCCGGGGCGCCCGGCTCGCCGGTTGTCATGTGGCGGCCGCCGAAGTCAGTGGCCGAGGAACGGCCGCACCTCGACCGTCCCGCCGAGCTGCGCGACCGGATGCCGCGAGGCCGCGTAGACGGCGTCGTCCAGGTCGGCACACTCGATCAGGTCGAACCCGAGGATCTGCTCCTTTGTCTCGGCGAACGGCCCGTCGGCCAGGAGGATCTCGTCACCGGCGGCGCGGACAGTGGTTGCCGTGCTCGTCGGCAGCAGGCGGCCGCCAGCGACCGAGCGCACGTCACGGGTGGCGATTTCGGCGTACCACGGCTCGCACACGTCCTCGACCGGATCGGTGGCGGCCACCGGCGGCGCGAGTCCGTCAGCCGTCTCGTCGCCGGCATACAGCAGCAGGTACTTCACAGTTGCCTCGTCTCGTCGTGCCTACTCGTCAAAGAGCTCGCGCACCTCGACGATCCCGCCTGACGTCGCGACCGGGTGCCGCGACGCGGCGTAGATCGCCTCCTCGCGGCTGCCGCACTCGATGACCTGGTAGCCGGCCATCTGCTCTTTGGTCTCGGCGAACGGCCCGTCGGTGAGGAGAGTCTCGCCGTCCTGCACGCGGACTACTGCCGGCATGGTGGCCAGCTCCAGCCGCCCGCCAGCCGGCAGCCGCACGCCCCGCTCGGCCATCTCCCGCACCCAGGGCATCCAGCAGGGCTCACCGGAGTCGTCCGGCGGCGGGGGCGGGGGACTGCTGCCGTCACCCCACATGAGCAGTAGGTACTGCATGCCTCGTTTCCCCTCTTTTTCTCGTCTGTGAAGACGACGAACGGGCGCCTCCCGGCCGGACAGTGCCGCAAGTGTCTTTCGCAGGCTATGCCGTTCGTCGCGAGAATGAGAGAGCCCATCCTAAGGAGGATGCAGTGAGCTTGCCCGAGATCACCACCCGCGAGAAGTGGCTTATCGCGCGCCGGGAGTTCCTGGTCAGGGAGAAGGCACACACCAGAGAGCGGGACGTGCTGAACGCCGGTCGGCGGCAACTGCCTATGGTCGAGATCACCAGCGAGTACACGTTCGACGGACCAGACGGTCCGGTGACGCTGGCGGACATGTTCCGCGGGCGGCGTCAGCTGATCATCCAGCACATCATGTTCGGCCCGGACTGGGAGGCTCCCTGCCCCGGCTGCTCCGCGGGCGTCGACGAGATCGCGCCCGGTCTGCTGCGGCACCTGGAGTCACGCGACACGACGTTCGCGGGCGTGTCGCGAGCGCCGTACGCCAGGATCGGTGCCGCTCTGGAGGCGAAGGGCTGGCTAATCGACTGGTACTCGTCCTACGGAGGCGACTTCAACTACGACTTCGGCACGACCCTCGATCCGGGCAGGCAGCCGAGGCCGTACAACGTTCAGACGGGAGCCGAGGCGGCGGGCGACTCGGACCAGGTTACGGAGTCGACGGAAGTGTCCGGCGTGAGCTGCTTCCTCCGGGATGGCGGCAAAATCTTCCACACCTACTCGACCGGGGCGCGAGGGACTGACCAGCTTGGCAGTGCGTACTCGCTGCTCGACCTGACCGCGTTCGGCCGCTCGGAGGACTGGGAGGAGCCCAAGGGCCGGGCGCCGCGGCTGCACGGGGCCGATCCGACGTTCACCGACTAGCAGCGATGAGCTCTACGGGGCGTGACTCGCCGCGCGCTGCCGATCGTAGGGGAGCGACCGGTGAGTCACGCCGAGTCGGAGCGCAGCATAGGTAGCGATCCAGTGAGTGCGGCTGCGGACGCCAGTTGACCGCCGGCCGGCCAGCTGACGGCCGCCAGCCCCGAGGCCTCCTATGACCGGCCTCGGAGCGCCTGCCGGGTCGGCTGCGGTGAGCGGGCGGGCAGTCCGGCCTGCTGAAGGATGCCGGGGATCGAGCTTTCCGCGCCGATGGCCATGACGTGCACTCCGGCGACGCCTGGCACGTCCGCCAGCTGGGCGATGATCTCGCTGCAGAGTTTCTCGCCCTCGGCCTGGAGCTGGCCGGGGCTTGCCGCGCCCAGCCGGTCGGCGATCCGCTCCGGGATGCTCACGCCGGGAATGGTCGCCAGGTGCGCGAGAGCCCGGTGCGACCGGACGGGCCCGACGCCAGCCAGGATGCTGCAGCGCTCGCCCAGCCCGAGGTCGCGGATCCGGACTAGCCAGGCGGCGAACGCTGGCACGTCGAAGACGAACTGGGTCTGCACGAACTGCGCGCCCGCGTCGATCTTGCCAGACAGTCTGGCGGTCGCGCGGTCGGCGGCCGCGGCGTCGTCCGGCTGGGCCGGAGGGTTCTCAACGGCCCCGAGCAGCCATCGCGGAGGGGGCGACAGCTCGCCGCCGGACATCAGGCGACCCTGATCGCGCATCGCGGTCGCCACTTCGAGTAGCTGAGTGCTGTCCAGGTCGAAGACGGCCCTGGCATCGGCATGGTCGCCCTGGCGCGGATGATCGCCCGTCATGATCAGCACGTTGCGGACGCCGAGGGCCGAGGCCGACAGCAACTCGGACTGCAGCGCGATCCGGTTGCGGTCGCGGCAGGTCAGCTGCATGATGGGCGCCACTCCGGCGGACATCGCGGCGACGCTGCCCGCCAGGCTCGAGAGTCGCACGGTGGCGCTCTGGTTGTCGGTGAGGTTCACCGCGTCGACCCAGCCCCGGAGCAGCGCTGCCTTCTCCGCGACCGGACTGCTGTCGGCGCCGCGGGGCGGCCCGATCTCCGCGGTGACGGCAAACTCGCGGGCCTCGAGACGGCGCTGAAACGAGTCCGGCTCCGCTGAGACCCCGTCCTCGGGCGGACCGCCCGGTTTGTCCGTCATGCGGAAGAGCCTATGCCAGTCGGCGGCCGTAGCCGCGGCGCGGAAGCCGGGTCGTCGGCTGGATGCGCCGCTCGGCGACCGGCGATGGGTCGTGATATTGGATCTGCAGACACAAGAGAGTATGCAGATCCAATATCACGACCCATGAGGCAGACCTGGTGCGGACGCAACGCTGAGCTGGCGCTCCGGTCAGGCCAGGACGCTTGAGGCCTTCTCGGTGCTGAGCTTGCGGCGGGCGACACTCAGCCGCCCCAGTCCGGACAGCGCGGTCATAACGCGCGCAGCCTGGCCCGAAGCGGCGGTGGTGGACTCGGCCAGGCCGATCGTGCGGACGTCGGTCAGCATGTGCGGCTTGATGTCGCCGACTTCGCCGACCATCTGCACCCGGGTGCCGGAGTCGCGAGCGTGGCCGCAGATCTGGCGAGCGTCGCCGGACTGCGGATCACCCACGATGAGCATCAGGTCGCTGCCGAGCGCGACGGAGTACACAGTGCCGGCCCGGTCGGACGGCGCGAAGCACGGATCCGCCGGTATCGCTGCCTTGACGGCCGGGTAGCGCGAGCGCAGCGCGCTGACGACCGGTGCTCCGGCCTCGAGCGTGATCCCTGGCTGCATCAGGTAGGAGACCTGGCGGGAATCGGCTACCTGCAGCGCAGCTGTCTTGGCCGGAGTCTCCACCATCGTGACGTGACCGGGAGCCTGGCTCATGATGGCCGCCGTCGAGGCCTGGCCCGGCTGCCCGACGAGGACGAGCTGCTGGCCGCGGTCCGCGGCCCGGCTCGCAGCGGTCTGGGCCGCCGCCACCAGCGGGCAGGTAGCGTCGACGACGGTTGCGCCGCGCCTGTTGGCATCCCCGCGCATTTCGGTGGTCACGCCGTGCGCCGGGAAGACTACGACGTCGCCGGGCCCGACATCAGCGAGTGAGGTGGTGATGACGGCACCGAGATCGGTGAGCGCGCTCTGCGTCTCGGCTGGCATCGCCACTGGCGCGAGCACGTAGACCTTGCGACCCTGGCTGAGGTAGTTCTCGGCCGCCTGCCGCGCGGCGCTGGCCGCGTGCAGAGCTCCGGAGCACCAGGGACTGCCTGCCATGAGCAGGGTCCGGGACGCGGAAACCGCCGCCCACTCCTCGACCGCGGCGCGGGCTGCAGTGGCCGACAGCGCGTCGCCCGGAGCGACGGCGGCGGCGATCGCGGCAGTCGAGCCGTCCTGCTGCGGGCAGGTCACCAGGAAGAGACTGGCGTCGAAGTCGCCTGCCGGATCGTCGCACCGGGGCAGTTCGGCGAGCCGCACGGCCCCGCTCTTCGCGCGCAGTGAACCCGCCACGAGCTCAGCGGCAGGACAGCTCAGCAGACCGTGCACTGCGTCGCCGATCTGAGTGGGCACCACCACCTCGCCGCGGCGCACGCTGATGCCCGATACCTGGATCTCCCGTACCGCTGATCGGCTCATTGGCCTCTCGTCCCCCGGCGCTAGCTTCGCGCGCGGCGGTGCGCTGAGTGCACGCCGCCGGTCTCGCGGGCTCCCCATTCCCCGGCGCGGGGCGTGGTTTTCCCAGGCAACGGCCAATTTTCCGTCAGCACAGGTATTTACTATTTAGCCTCTAGGAATTATCGATACCTGCCCTGCGCTGGATCTAGGTGCAGGCCCTGCTAGCACGGTCACGCATAATGCACCGGTAACGCCTGCAGAGGGAAGGTCAGCATCTGATGTCCAAGACCGACGAGCTCCTGGCAAACAACGAGCACTATGCCGAGACGTTCGGGGGCCAGCTTCCGCTCCCGCCGTCTGCTCACCTTGCCGTAGTCGCCTGCATGGATGCACGGCTCAACGTGTACGGGATCCTCGGCCTGCGCGAGGGGGAAGCGCACGTCATCCGCAACGCCGGCGGCGTCGTGACCGACGACGAGATCCGGTCTCTGGCGATCAGCCAGCGGCTCCTCGGCACTACCGAGATCATCTTGATCCATCACACTGATTGCGGCATGCTCACTTTTACCGACGACGCCTTCAAGGCCGCGATCGAGAAAGACACAGGCATCAAGCCGCCGTGGGCCGCCGAAGCGTTCGCCGACCTGGACGAAGACGTCCGGCAGTCGATACGGCGCATCACGACGAGCCCGTTCATCCCGTACACCAGCGCCGTGCGCGGATTCGTCTTCGACATCGGCACGGGCAGGCTCCGCGAGGTGAGCTAGCGCGGAGGCCGGTCAGCCCTCGGGCGGCCCGCCCGGCGTCTCGCCGCCGCTCGGGCGCGGATTCTCACGGCCGTGGTGCTCGGCCAGGAACTGCTCGAACTGGGCGCCGAGCTCCTCGGCCGTCGGCACCTGCTGATCCTGGGAGAGCAGGCTGTCCCGGTCGGCGGTGAACGCGTCGTACTGCTGCTCCAGCGCCTGGACGACCTCGGCGACCTCGGCGGAACCCTCCACCTGCCGGGCAATCTCCAGGTCTGTGCGCCGCCCCGATTCCCGCAGCGCGTCGCCCGGCAGCACCAGGCCGGTCGCCCGCTGGATGGACTCCAGCAGGGTGACCGCCGCCGCCGGATACGCGGCCTGAGCCAGGTAGTGCGGCACATGCACGGCGTAACCGATGGCGGGCCGGCCCGCTGCGCCCATCCGGTACTCCAGCAACGCCGCGGCGCTGCCCGGTACCTGCAGCTTGTCCACGACCGGGCGGTACCCCTGGATGAGATCCTGCTGCGTCGCGTGCGCGGTTACGCCCAGTGGCCTGGTGTGCGGGACGCCCATCGGGATGCCGTGGAAGCTCACCGCCAACCGGACCCGCAGGTCGGTCACCAGCTGCAGGACCGCCGCGCTGAAGGTCTCCCACTCCCGGTCCGGCTCGAGCCCGGCCAGCAGCAGGAACGGCGTGCCCTCCGCATCCTGCAGCAGGGACAGCTCCAGGTCCGGGGCGTCGTAGTCCTCCCAGTGGTCCTTGGCGAACGTCATGACCGGCCGCCGCGAGCGGTAGTCCAGCAGGGTATCGATGTCGAACACGGCCACCGGCTGGGTTCCGAGTGTCGACATCAGGTGGGAGGTGAGCAGTCGCCCGGCCGCCCCGGCATCGATGAAGCCGTCCAGGTAGTACAGCATCACCAGGTCGCCGTCAGGTTCAGGCGCGGCTGGGCCCATCTCGTACAGGTCAGCCGGGTTACGCGCCACGACTAGCAGTCCTCCCTGTTGTGCTGTTGCTTCCAGTCTTACCAACTACTGCGCGCGCCTGGTAATCCCGGCAGCGTAAACCTACTGGTACGACCGGCATCAGTCGGACTCGGCAGCGGCTTTGCGGGCATCCCAGCGCGCCAGCAGGCCGCCCAACTCGCCGCTGATGAACTCGAAGTAGCGCACTGTGCCGGCCATGCGGGCGCCGGCGGGCGAGTCGGGGCCGAGAACGGCAACGCCGTTGCTGAGTTCCCCCGCCCAGAGGGCGAACTGACGGTCGCGCAGCCGGATGATGTCCTGCCACACGTGCTCGGACATCCAGTAATGCTGGCGTCGTGATCCGGGCTCGCCCTCGGCCGTCACCAGGCCGATCTGGACCAGGTAGCGCACGCCGCCGGAGATCGAGGCGGGACTCGCCTGCAGCAGTTCGCCCAGTTCGGCGGCAGTGAGCTTGCTGGAGTCCGCCGTCAGCAGCGCGACGAAGATCCGGGCCGGGGTGCGCGGGAAGCCGCTCTGCGACAGCAGCGCGGTGAACCGCTCGATGAACCCGCGAACTGCGGCCGGATCCCGGTCGGTGGCGGGCCGGCTGGCCCCTGTTCTGCGATGCTCGGGCACGGCTAAGTCCCGGCCTCCTCGTTTCGTATATTCAGCATTTTATGAATTTGATGTATGGTGGCGCACTGTGAACGCTATCGAAGTCATCGGTCTGCGCAAGGCATTCGGCACGGCCCCTGCGCTCGACGGGCTCGAGCTCACCGTTGCGGCCGGCGAGGTGCACGGCTTTCTCGGCCCGAACGGCGCCGGGAAGACCACCACCATCCGGGTGCTACTCGGGCTGCTGCGGGCCGACGCCGGAACCGCGCGGCTGCTGGGTGGCGATCCATGGCGGCAGGCCGTCGAGCTGCACCGCCGCCTGGCCTACGTGCCTGGTGACGTGACCCTGTGGCCGACGCTGACGGGCGGCGAGATCATCGACTTGCTGGGCCGGCTGCGCGGCGGCCTTGACGCTCGCCGGCGGGACGATCTGCTTGAGCGATTCGGGCTCGATCCGGCGAAGAAGGCGCGCGCCTACTCGAAGGGCAACCGGCAGAAGGTCGCGCTCGTGGCGGCGCTCGCGTCTGACGCTGAACTTCTCCTCCTGGACGAGCCCACGTCCGGTCTCGACCCGCTCATGGAGGCCGTGTTCCGGCAGTGTGCGAAGGAGGAGCGGGCGCGCGGCCGCACGGTGCTGCTCTCCAGCCACATCCTGTCCGAGGTCGAGGCGCTGTGCGACCGGGTGACGATCATCCGCGCTGGCCGGACTGTGGAGACCGGGACACTGGCCGAGCTGCGCCATCTGACCCGGACGTCGGTTGCCGCGGAGCTCTCCGGGCCAGTACCCGGCATCGGCGCCCTGCCGGGCGTTCACGACCTGGTGGTAGACCGGGGGCAGGATGGCGGCAGCCGCGTCCGCTGCGAAGTGGACTCGGATCAGCTCGGCGGCCTGCTGCGGCTCCTTGCTGACGCGGGCGTCCGCACTCTGACGAGCCAGCCGCCTACGCTCGAGGAGCTTTTCCTGCGGCACTACGCCGACGCTCCGGCTGCCGCGGTGGCCTCGTGACCACGCAGCCGACGCCAATGCCAGCGGCGCCGGCGGCAGCTGAGCACGAGGCAGCCGGGCGCGGCGGCTGGCCAGTCGGGTCCGTGGCCTCACTCGCGGGCACGCGCGAGCTCCTCCGGTTCGCCGTCCGGCGCGATCGGATCCTGCTGCCAGCCTGGATCTACATCCTGACAGCGGTCGCGCTGTCGGGCGGCTTCGGTGTCCGGCTCGTTTACAAGACCGCGGCCAGCAGGATGAGGCTCGCTGCGGGAGTCCGGTCCGACCCGACCCTGTCGTTCATCTACGGCCAGCTGCACGGCACGACGCCGGGGGCGATAGCTGCCTGGCGGTATCTCGCGTACGCGGCGCTCACCGCAGGCCTGATGAGCATCTTCCTCGTCGTGCGGCATACCCGCGCCGACGAGGAGAGCGGCCGCCTCGAGCTGATCGGATCTACCGTCGTCGGCCGCAACGCCGCACTCGCCGTTGCGCTGCTACTCAGCCTGGTGGCGAACCTGGCCGCCGCAGCGACCACGACTGTCGTGCTGATGCTGAGCGGACTTCCAGCGACGGGCGCGCTGGCGTTCGCGCTAGCGGAGGCTGGCTGCGGTGTGGTGTTCGCGACCGTCGCCGCCACCGCTGCTCAGATCAGCGGCACAGCGCGCGGGGCCCGGGGCATCGCGATCGCGGCGCTGGCAGTCGCGTTCGCCGTGCGCGCCGCCGGGGATGCGGCGGCGTCCGGTCCGTCGTTTCTGACGTGGCTGTCGCCGATCGGCTGGGCCGAGGTCGTCCGCCCGTTCACCGGGGACCGCTGGTGGGTGCTCGTGCTGCCGGCCGGCACTGCTGTCGCCGGCGCAGTCTGCACGGTTGCGCTGGCGGGTCGCCGCGACCAGGGTGCGGGACTGATCGCGCAGCGTCCGGGCCGACCGGGAGCGAGCAGGTGGCTGTCCGGGCCGGCCGGACTGGCCTGGCGCCTGCAACGTGGGGCACTCGCCGCCTGGACAGCCGGATTCCTGCTCGCAGGCCTGGCGATCGGTGCGGTCGGCCGCGGGATCGGCCAGCTGGTGGGCTCCAGCGGCGGCGTCGACTCGGCGCTCGGCAAGATCGGCGGGCTGCACGGTCTCACGAGCGCCTATCTCGCTGCGTGTACGAGCTTGCTCGGCCTGGTCGCCGCCGGATACGCGGTCGCGGCCGTCCTCCGGCTGTCCGCCGAGGAGTCCGCTGAACGCGTCGAGCCGCTGCTGGCTGCCGGGGCTAGCCGGCTGCGCTGGGGTGCCAGCCACCTGCTGGTAGCGGTGGCCGGAACAGGCATCGTGCTCGCCGCCGGCGGGCTCGGCACCGGCCTTGGCTATGGCCTGTCCGTGAGCCAGCCCGGCGCCCAGCTTGCGCGGTTGCTCCCCGCGGCGCTGGCGCAGTGGCCCGCGGCGCTCTGCGTCGCCGGCGTGGCGGCTCTGCTGATCGGGCTGCGGCCAGCGTGGAGCGTACCCGGAGCGTGGACGGCATTCGGAATCTGCGGTCTGGTCGGCGTACTCGGCCCGGCGCTGAACCTGCCGCAGGCGGTCCTGGACCTGTCGCCGTTCACGCACGTACCGAGGTTGCCCGGCGGCATGTTCAGCATCGTGCCGCTGCTGTGGCTGACGTTCTTCGTGCTGGCAGCTGTGCTCGCAGGAGCAGGAGGACTGCGCTGCCGTGACATCGTCACTGGCTAGCGGCCGGCTAGTGGAGGGTCTTGTGCTCGGCCAGCATGTCGACGTACTGGGCAATCTTCCGCGCGCGGGTGTCGGCGCGTTTCACGGTGGTGAGGCGGTACAGGATCGCGTACCTGTTGATGCTCGTCAAGGTGGCGAAGAAGGCGGCCGCGTCCGGACGGGCCGCGAGCGCATCGGCCAGGTCGGCGGGCACCTCGATGGTCCGCGGGCCCGCGTAGGCGGCGTCCCAGCGGCCATCGGCGCGGGCACGCTCGACTTCGGCCAGCCCGGCTGGATGCATCCGACCCGCGGCAATGAGCGCGTCGGCCTTGGCCGTATTGATCTTCGACCAGCGGCTGCCTGACGTCCGCGGCGTGAATCGCTTGAGCCAGTACTGCTCGTCGAGCCCGCGCGTCTGCGCGTCGATCCAGCCGAAGCAGATTGCCTCGTCGAGCGCCTCCGCGTAGGAAAGCGTCGGCGTAGAAGCGGCCCGCTTGGCGAGCTTCAGCCACAGTCCGCGGGAGTCAGCGTGATGCCGTGCGAGCCACGAGCGCCAGGCGGCAGCGGTGGGAAACGCCGTCGCCTCCGGAGCACTTGCTGCCATGCGCTCAGTGAATCATCATCCTCGGACAGTGGCGGCAGCCCTGGCTCCGGCACGTATGTCCTGAAAGACCTCGCTAGGCGCCCAGGGCGGGCCTGCGCAGCAAGTCGGTCACATGTGCGCGTGCTGTGGCCTCGAGCGCGCCCGCGTCACGCAAAATCTCTGCCGCGAGGCTTTCCGGGTTGCGGAACAGGCCCAGCAGCAGGTGCTCGGTGCCGATGTAGTTGTGGCTGAGCTCCAGCGCCACAGTCAGTGCGTCCCGCAGGGCGAGCTTGGCAGCTATGGAGAACGGCGGCGAGCCGGGAGCGGCCGCCGCAGCGCTAGCCCCAGGCGCAGTGTCGCCAGCCGGAACAGGCTCGCCGGCCGGGCCGGGCTCGCTGGCGGGGACGGGCTCGCCGGCCGCACTGCTCTGGCTCGCATCGGTGCCAGCTGTGCGCGCGCCGGCGGCGATGCCCGCGCGGACAGTGTCCAGGCTGACATCCATAGCCGCCAGCACCCGAGCCGCCAGGCCCGCAGGCTCGGAGTAAAGACCGAGGAGGAGATGCTCACTACCGACAAAATCGTCGCCGAGGCCGACGGCCTGCTGCCGGGCGTCGACGATGACGTGCCGGGCACGGTCAGTGAACCGCTCGAACGTCGGCGACGGACTCGCGGCCACGATGTGCGCGGCCACCGAGCCGGCGAACCGCTTGTGCACGGCCTGCTTGGTGACGCCGAGCGCGGCGCTGATCTCGGTCCAGGACCGGCCGTCGCGGCGGCAGCGGTCAACGAAGTGGCCCAGCAGGGCGTCAGTGGTCTCTTCCAGCTGGGACGCCGCCGCGGCAGCGGCGACAAGCTGGTCGAGCGGCTCGTCCGAGCTCGCGTCCTGCCGGACAGTGTCGATGAGCTCCTGAAGTGTCGGCGGTGGTGCCATGGGTCAACCATAGGTTGACGGCATGCGAGCCGTCAACTTCGCATTGACGAAAGTTCTCCCGCCATAATGGCGCGTATGGTCCCGATGGAACTAAGCCACTCGCGCAGGTTGCTCGTGCTGGCGATCTGCTGCATGAGCTTGTTCATCGTCGGTCTTGACGTCACCATCGTCAACGTCGCGCTGCCGTCAATCGGCCGAGACCTGCACGCCGGCGTATCGGGACTGCAGTGGACGATCGACGCCTACACCCTGGTGCTGGCAAGCCTGCTGATGCTGTCCGGCTCGACTGCGGACCGTGTCGGCCGCCGGCGGACATTCCAGACTGGCCTCGCCCTGTTCAGCCTGGGTTCGCTGGCCTGCAGCCTGGCGCCGGGCCTGGGGTGGCTCGTGGGGTTCCGGATGCTGCAGGCCATCGGCGGCTCCATGCTCAATCCCGTGGCGATGTCGATCATCACCAACACGTTCATCGAGCCGAAAGAGCGCGCGCGGGCCATCGGGGTCTGGGGCGGCGTGGTCGGCTTGAGCATGGCGCTCGGACCGATCACTGGCGGCCTGCTCGTGGACACCGTCGGCTGGCGCAGCATCTTCTGGGTAAACGTCCCGGTCGGTATCGCAGCGATCGTGCTGACGGCGCTGTTCGTTCCGGAGTCCAAGGCGCCGCGCGCACGGCGCATCGACCCTGTCGGCCAGTTCCTGGTGATCGTGATGCTGGCCACGCTCGTCTACGGGCTGATCGAGGGCCCCGGAGCCGGCTGGACATCGGGGAAGATCCTCGGCTGCTTTGGCGCCTCGGCAGCCGCCCTGATCTGCCTGGCGCTCTACGAGCCGCGGCGATCGGAGCCGCTCATCGACGTGAGGTTCTTCCGCAGCGCGCCATTTTCCGGCGCTGTGGCCATTGCGATCTGCGCGTTCGCGGCGCTCGGCGGGTTCCTGCTGGTGAACACGCTGTACCTGCAGGACGTCCGGGGTTACTCGCCGTTGCTGGCCGGCCTGTTCACGCTGCCGATGGCGGCGGCGGTCGCGATCTGCTCGCCGCTGTCGGGCCGGCTCGTGGGCTCGCGCGGGACTAGGCCGCCTCTCATAATCGCCGGTGCCGGCATTACAGCGGCCGGCCTGATCCTGGCGCACGTCACCTCGGGAACAGCAGTCATCCTGCTACTCGTCAGCTACGTCCTCTTCGGGCTGGGATTCGGCATGGTGAATGCCCCGATCACGAACAGCACGGTCTCCGGCATGCCCCGGACACAGGCGGGCGTCGCCGCCGGCGTCGCGTCTACGAGTCGGCAGGTCGGATCGTCCCTGGGCGTCGCCATCATCGGATCGGCTACGATCTCGGCGCTGCACGGACCGTTCAGGCTCGGATTCGCCTCAGCCAGCCACGCGGGCTGGTGGATCGTCACTGGCTGCGGTGTCGCGGTCTTTGCCCTCGGCCTCCTGGTGAGCGGCAAGTGGGCGCACCGGACAGCCGCGGCGACGGCCAGCCGCCTGATGCCCGCGTCCGACGACCCGCAGCCGGCCGGCGAAGCTGTGGATCCTGCCCACGTCGGACCCCTCAACTAACCGGGCCGGGCTTGCGCGTTCCGCCGGCCAGGTCTGCGGCCAGGCGTCAGCCGAACAGACTGTCATCGAGCAAGCCGTGATCGTCAGGCCGCCAGCGGCTGGTGCCGCCTGGCCGAAGCCGGGTAGTACCACCAGAGTCGGCAGCACCGGGGCTCTCGTCCTGCCACAACCGGTGCGCTTCAGGCATATATCTGACTGCGGCACGTAAGGTGCAACTGCACCGGACACCGCGCCGCTCCCCAGAGGTGGCCGGGTCGTTTTCGGTCGCGGAGGTCACTGCATGCGAACTCGTCCGCTCTGGCTCGGCCTCGGCAGCGGCGCCGTCAGCGCGGTCGTGCTCGCCGCCGGATGCGGATCCTCCGCGCCGAGCCCGAGCCATCCGCCGCATTCGCCCTCGAGCCCGGCCACGACGAGGCGGCCCTCCATCTCGTCTCCCAGCGCACCGAGCGCGGCTGCCCGGGCTGCGCAGGCCCTGCAGGGTGCGGCGGCAGTCCCGACCGCCGCTCAGCTCGCGGCGCTCAAGGCCCAGTCCGAAGTAATCAGCCGACTGAGCCCGGAGCAGCTAGCCGGCCAGCGCGTCATCTACAGCTACAGCGGGCTGTCGGCGCCCGCGGGCCTGCTCAACCTCATCCGGCACGGGGACGTCGGCGGCGTCATCTTCTTCAGCTTCAACGTCTCTAGCCAGGCCCAGCTTCGCGGTGTCATCAGCCAGATGATCAAGGCGAACGACGCCGCGACGAACCCGCTGCGTCGCTATCCGCTGCTGCTCACCACGGACCAGGAAGGCGGACTGGTACGACGGCTGCCCTGGGCTGGCCCGGTCCAGTCGGAGGCGCAGATCGGCGCGTCGGCGAACCCGGCCGCTGCAGCCGCAGCCGCCGGCAAGCAGGCGGCGGCCGGGCTCCGCGCCGTCGGCTTGAACGTGAACCTCGCTCCTGTCCTGGACGTGTACCGCCAGCCTGGCGACTTCGACGATCAGTTCCAGCGGTCCTACAGCCAGAGTCCGGCGATCGTGTCGCAGGCAGGCGCCGCGTTCGTCGCAGCGCAGCAGAAGGACGGAGTCGCCGCCACAGTCAAGCACTTCCCCGGCCTCGGCGCCGCGGCGCGGACACAGGACACCGACAACCAGCCGGTCACCATCAGCCTGCCGGCGCAGACTCTGCGCAGCATCGACGAACTGCCTTACCGGGCGGCGATCGGCGCCGGCGCGAAGCTGGCGATGGTCTCCTGGGCGACGTATCCGGCGCTCGGCAGCCGCCTGCCGGCGGGTTTGTCCCCGTCGATTGTCCAGGGCGAACTCCGGCAGCGGCTCGGCTTCGGCGGCGTGACGATCACCGACGCCCTCGGGGCCGGCGCGCTCCGCTCCTATGGCTCACTGCCGAACAAGACCATGCTCGCAGGCCGGGCGGGCATGGATGCGCTGCTGTGCACGGCGACGAAGCCGCTGCCGGGCTGGCAGTGCGTTGCCGGACTGAGGGACGGTCTCGCGGACGGCGCGCTGCCCCGGACCGCCTTTGAGGGCCAGCTTGCGCAGCTCCTGCGGCTGCGCGAGGGCCTGCCGGACTGAGCCGGAACCGCGCTCAAGGCGGCCTGCAGAGCGGACGCCCTCAGCGTCCGGCCTGCGCAGCCCGCCGTTAGTTCGTAGCATGGCCTGCGTGACACGCGACTGACCAGCGCGCGATTGGATGCCAGCGGGACAACCCCGAGCCCCGCGGAGAGGTTGCCCCCGCATTGCATGTGCAGGTGTGGCTCAAGGTGTGCAGTCTCGCGGCGGCGGCGTCGCTGACCCTTGGCTTCGGAGCAAGTGCCGCCGTCGCTCCGCTGTCTCCGGCGGTGCGCACGGAAACTGCGGAAGCTTCCCTGGCCGGCAGCCTGTCGCGCCTGCAACTGGCGGGCCAGCGAGTGATCTACAGCTACGCCGGCCGCGTTGTGCCGGCGCGGCTACTGAGCCTGATCCGGCACGGCGAGGCGGCTGGAGTCATTTTCTTCGCAGCCAACTACCAGAGCCGGTCGCAGTTCACCGCGGTCGTGCGATCGCTGGAGACGGCGAACGCGAGCAAGTCCAACCCGGCCCGCGCCTATCCGCTGCTTCTCATGGCCGACCAGGAAGGCGGCGAGGTGCGGCGGCTGCCCGGCGCGCCGGTGCACTCCGAGGCGTGGATCGGGGCACGCAGCACCGCATCGGACCGCGCGTACCAGGCACAGATGGCCGGGAAAGCCGCAGGCAGAAACCTCCTGAGTTACGGCCTGAACGTCAATCTGGCGCCCGTCCTTGACGTCTACCGCTCGCCCGGCGACTTCGACGACGAGTACCAGCGCTCGTACAGCTCGAGCGCGGCAGTCGTCTCGGCGCTCGGCTCCGATTTCATCACCGCGCAGCAGGCCGTCGGCGTGGCTGCCGCGGCGAAACATTTCCCAGGTCTCGGGGCAGCAACGGCGAGCCAGAACACCGACGAACGGCCCGTCACGATCCGGCTGTCCAGGACTGCTCTGCACAACGTCGACGAGTACCCGTACCGGGCGGCGATCAAGGCGGGCGTCAAGCTTGTCATGGTGTCGTGGGCGAAGTACCCGAGCCTCGGCGCTGACGTGCCGGCGGGCCTTTCGCCGGCAATCGTGCAGGGTCAGCTCCGGAAGCTGCTGGGCTTCACGGGCGTGACGGTCACCGACTCGATCGGCGCGGGCGCACTGGCGCCGTACGGGTCGACAGGCAACCGCGCGCTCCGAGCCGCCGAGGCGGGCATGGAGCTCATCCTGGCCGCCTCGCAGAGCACTGGTGAGGGCGTGGACTGCATGGACGCGCTGCGAAGCGCGCTCGGGGACGGACGGCTCGCCGCGACCGGCTTCCGGGCATCCGTCGCACAGATCCTCCAGCTGCGGGCTAGCCTCCCCGCCTGACCGTCGCCCGCAGCCAGCCGCTGCCTCGCATTACGAGCGCGGCGGGAGTTCCTGCAAAGCCCAGGTATTGCCGTCCGGGTCGGCGAACGTCACGAACGAGCCCCACGGCTGCACGTCGATCTCGCTGGCCGCAACGCCGTTGTCGAGGAGTTGCCTGCGGGCCGCCGCCACGTCGCTCACGACTACCTGCAGGCCGCGCTGCGAGCCGGGCTCCATCTCCGTGATGCCGACTCCCATCACTATCGAACACGCCGATCCTGGCGGCGTGAGCTGCACAAACCGCAGGCTCTCGCTGATGCGGTGATCGTGGTCCGCGCTGAACCCCACCTGGTCGACGTAGAACGCCTTCGCCCGGTCAACGTCGCTGACCGGGATGGCTACTAGCTCGATCTTCCAGTCCATGTAAGCGAATCTACCCGGGGGGTCTGACACCCGGCCGTGCCGCCGGATCGCCGCGGCGCTGTCGCTGTCAGCGGGCCAGACCGTCGAGGCTGGCGACCTCGTCCGGGCTGAGCGAGAACGAGAACAGATCGAAGTTCGTCGCGATCCGCTCGGGATGTGCCGACTTCGGGATCACGGTGATCCCGTGCTCCAGGTGCCAGCGCAGCACTACCTGGGCGGTCGTGACGCCGTGCGCAGCCGCGATCTTGGCGAGGACCGGGTCGTCCAGGTTGGTGTTCTTCAGGCCGCTGTAGCCCTCGACCGCGATCCCGCGCTCGGCGTGCCCGGCCAGGACCCGCGCGTCGTACAGCGTCGGGCCCCAGTCGATCTGGTTGACCACCGGTGCCTGGCCCGAGTCCCGGGTCAGCTCGTCGATCTCGCTCAGGCTGTAGTTACTCACGCCGACGTTCCTGACCTGGCCGCCAGCCTGTAGCTCCAGCAGCGCGTTCCATAGCATCCGGCTCGCGCCCTTCCTGGACGGCGGCCAGTGGATCAGCCACAGGTCCAGGTAGTCCGTGCCGAGCTGGTCGAGCGAGCTGGCCAGGATCGCTGCTTCCTGCCCGGCGTCGCTTGGCCGGATCTTCGTGGTCAGGAAAATCTCCGACCGGTCGATTCCGCTGTCCCGCAGAGCATGACCGATCTCTCGCTCGTTCGCGTACATCGTGGCGGTGTCGATGTGCCGGTAGCCCGTGTGGAGTGCGGCGACGACAGACGCGCGGGCCTGGTCTGCGCGCAGCTTCCAGGTGCCGAATCCGACCATGGGCATGTGATCCCCGGACGGCAGGGTCACCACGGGAACAGCGCTGGGTGCGGTCATGCGGTCATTATGCGCACACCCGGCCGCGTGGCGATCAAGCGGGCGGGCACCCGTGGCCACGTTTCCGGTCTGGAAAGACGGCAGGTGCCGATGCCGACAGTCAGCAGACCTGTGTGCCGCTGCTGGCGGTAAGCTCTGCGAACAGCTGAGTCAGCTGGCCGGTCACCGGACCGGGTTTGCCGTCGCCGACCGGCCGCCCGTCGAGCGCGAGGACCGGCGTCAGCCCGCCCATCGTGCCGGTGACAAACATCTCGTCGGCGCAGTACAGCTGAGTGAGGCTGTAGTCGCCCACCGCGCAGGTGAGTCCGGCCTCGGCCGCCAGATCGAGGACGGCCTGGCGGGTGATGCCCTCCGGGCAGGCTGCTGTCGTCGGAGTGCCGAGCTGTCCGCCCGCAACGAGGAAGATGTGCGTGGCGTTGGTCTCGGCGACGAAACCGCGCTGGTCGAGCATGATCGCGTCGTCCGCGCCGGCGACATTCGCCTCGATCTTCGCCAGGATCGAGGTCAGCAGGTTGTTGTGGTGGATCTTGGGGTCCAGGGTGTCCGGCCCGGTCCGGCGCACGCTCGACGTGATGAGCGTGATCCCGCCGGCGTCGTAGACCGGAGCCTTGTGCTCGGGCAGCACGATCAGCGTTGGCCCGGACTGGTTGAGTCGCGGGTCCATGCCGCTGGTGATCTTCACGCCGCGCGTGAGCGTCAGGCGGATGTGCACGTTGTCGGTCATCTGGTTCGCCGCCAGCGTGCGCCGGATCTCGGCCGCGATCTCCTCGCCGGACGGGATCTGCGTGAAGGCAAGCGCCTGGGCCGAGCGCCGGAGCCGGTCCAGGTGCTCGTCGAGCCGGAAGATCTTGCCCTGGTAGAGCCGCAGGCCCTCCCACACGGCGTCGCCACCCTGGACGACCGAGTCGAACGGACTGACCGCGGCCTCGTCGCGATGGGTGAGCCGGCCGGCGACGCTCACGATCAGATCCCGGTTGCGCTCGTCGAAGGTCTGCAGCATTCTCCGCTCCTCGGGTCGGGCCGCTGTGCCGTGCTCGTCCACGAAGCTATCCGGAAGCGGCCGGGTGCGCCCGAGCGGCCCGGCTGTGCCGGCCCCCGCTGCCGGCACAGCCGCTGTCCTACTCGGCGTGCAGCGCGGTTGCCGTCTTCGTGGCGGCTGCCCAGCTTGCCGGGGCCAGTGCTCCCGCCACCGCGATCGCCAGCCCGGCGAGAGCCAGCGCGGCGATCTCCGCCGGGTGGTAGACGTTCAGCAGGTTGGCGGGCATGCCGACGTCGGCCGCGTTCGCCATGGCCGGCAGCACGATCCGGTGCAGGAAAATGCCCGCTGGAACTGCGACCAGGCCGGCGACCAGGCCGGTGCCCGCGACCCAGCAGACGACCATGGCGATGGTCTGACGCGGCGTCATCCCGACAGCCTTGAACACGCCAAGGTCATGCACCCGCTCCCGGGTGTGCAGCACCACGGTGTTGAGCACGCCGAGCCCGGCCACGATCGCGAGCAGCAGGGTGAGCGTACTGATCAGACCGACCATCAGGTCGATGACCTGGGAGTTCCGCTGATTGGGCAGGACGAGGTAGTTGCTGCCGAGCCTGCTCGTCAGCCCCTGCACGTACGCGGACTCGTCGGTGCCGGCTCGCAGCCCGATGTCGTACTGGCCCGCCGCGAGGCCCGGCTGCACCGCGGCCAGCGTCTGCCAGTCTGTGATCAGCTGCGGATTGCCGCCGCCGAAGTACTCGCCGACGATCCGCGCCGTGACCTGCCTGCTGCCGCTGACGAGGGTGACAGTGTCGCCGACCGAGTCGCCGGTCGCGGTCAGGAAGCCGGCGTCGACATCGACCTGACCGGGGCCGGTGTACCAGTGCCCGCTCACCATGTCGTAGCCGGTCCAGCTGGAATTGCCACGAAACGCGGTCACCTGGGCCTGCTGCGATAGCCCGGCCACGGTTATCTGCTGGTCGGCCTCGGCGACGTAGCGCAGCGTGCCGGGCTGCGCGCGCAGCGCGGTCTCGATGGCCCGTTGCGCCTGCGCGGCCGACGGCTGGCTCGGCGCCTGCCCCGGGTTGCCGGCGATGGCCACGACGCGGCCGCCGTTGTTGACGCCGGGGACGATCACCTGCACTGGCTCGGCCTGAGCGTGTGACAAGGCGGCAACTACCAGGTCGAGTGACGTGCTGAGACCGACGGCGAGTGTCACCGTGGCTGCGCCCAGAAGGACTGCGACCAGAGCGACCGCGGTACGGGCCGGGCGCGCGAAGGGCGCCGCCAGGCCGATCGTGACTGGCCTGGGCAGCCGCAGCCGCCCGAGCAGCCGGTGCGCAGCGTACCCGCGGCCGGTCTGCGGGGCCCGTCCGGTCGCAATCGCCTGGACCGCGCTCAGCCGGCCCGCCCGCAACGCCGGCAGCACTGCCGCCACAGCGACCAGGCCGAGCATGATCGCGGGCACGGTCACGTCGACCCAGACGGGCACGTGCAAGGAGCCGACGCCGTACGCTTGCGCTGTCTGAGCCAGGACAGGTACGGACACCAGGTTCCCGAGTAGCACGCCGCCGATGGAGCCCACGACAGCCGGCACGATCGCCTGTCCGGTGTAGGCGACCAGGACCTGGCCGGGCGTGAACCCTATGCTCTTCAGGATGCCGATCCGCCGGTAACCGGCCACCACCGCGCTGCTGACCACGTTGGTGACGATGAGCACCGACATGATCATGCCGATGATGCCGAACGCGAGCAGGAACGGCACGAACGGTGCGATGTTCCCGGACTCGTTCGCCTTGGCCGCCAGGTAGGAGTTCGAGCCGCTCACTGCACCGGCAGGCAGGGTTTTCGTCACCGCGGCCATGTCGGCGTTCAGGTCGGCAGTGCTCGCCGCGCTGCTGAACCGGTACAGCATCTGGGCGCTGGCTGCGGCATGAGCGGTTCGCAGCGCAGCGATCTCGGCGGGAGCTACCCAGCCGTCAGCCGAGCCGGTGATCGAGCTGGCGGTGCCGACGACCGTGAGCGTCGGCTTGCCGGGCAGGCTCGTCATCGTGAGCCTGGTGCCAACCGGAAGGCCGACCCCGGCTCCCGCCTGGCTGCTGTCCAGGACGACCTGGCCGGGCCGGGTGGCCCAGTGACCGGACTGCAGGGTGAGGTCGTCGACCGGGCCGCCCGGTGACGCCCTCCCGGCAAGCGTGAGCGGCGGCAGGCCGCCGCCCATGATGCACGGACTTCCTGGTCCGGGCGTGCAGCCGGGCTGGCTGCTGACTGTGGCTGAGACGGTCACCTCGGCGAACGGCCCGGCCGCCGCCGTCACCCCGGGCAGCTTTTTCGTCGCCGCCAGCTGCGCGTCCGTGGCCCTGGCGGAGTTCATGATCGCCACCACGTCGGCACCGCGCTGGGCCGCGAACGCGTGGTCGAACGGAGCGCTGGAGTCCACGACGATGGCCAGGGCCAGCACCGACGCCCCGGTGGAGACCAGCACCACCAGGCCGATCACGAACGTCTGCACCCGCCGCCTGGTCAGCGCGCCTCGCGCCGCGCGGGCGACCGGTCCGCGCATCATCGCCGCACCTGCGGCGTTGGCTCGCCGAACGGGTCGCCGCTCGCGTCAGCTGCCATCCAGCCAGCGGAGATCGGGCCGGCGGAGAGCCGATCGTCCGCGATCCGGCCGTCGACGAGCTGAACGGTGCGGCTGGCATACCGAGCCGCGAGGTCGGGGTTGTGGGTGACCAGGACCATCGTCTGGCCGGAGGAATTCAGATCAAGCAGCAGGGCGCCGATCTCGTCGCCGGTGGCGGTGTCCAGAGCGCCGGTTGGCTCGTCGGCGAGCAGCAGCGCAGGCCGGTTGACCAGCGCCCGCGCTATCGCCACGCGCTGCCGTTCACCGCCCGACAGCCGGGCCGGATAGGCATTGGCGTGCCGCTCGATGCGCAGCGCGGCCAGCAGTTCGGCGGTGCGTGCCCGGGCGGCAGCGGTGCGCACGCCTGCGAGCTGGGCGGGTAGCAGCACGTTGTCGGCGACGGTCAGGTCGTCGAGCAGGTTGAAGAACTGGAAGATCATGCCGATCTCGCGCCGCCGGAACCGGGCCACGCCGGTCTCGCCGAGTGTGTCGATCCGCTGGCCGGCCACCGTCACCGTGCCGGCGGTGGGCCGGTCCAGGCCGGCGATCACGTTGAGGAGGGTCGACTTGCCGCTGCCCGACGGGCCCATCACCGCGACAGCCTCACCGCGTGCGACCGTCAGGCTGACCCTGTCGACCGCCGGATGGCCGTCATTGCCATAACGCTTTGTGACTTCGCTGAGTTCTATCAGGGCTTCCATGGCCAGCAACCTAGGGTCGGCGGCCCCTCCCTGGCGTCAGCCCGTGGATGCAGATCGAGGGCCGGGCAGATGCACGCTGGACGGGGAAGTCATCCTTTCGATGTATGCGGCTACTCTGCGCAGCCGACGGCAGACGGGCAGCTGTAAGCCACAATGGGGGACATGAGTGAGGTCACCACGGCGACCGGGAGCGGCCGGCTGCGGCAGCTGCTGGCGTTCGCCCGGTCGGCCGAGCCGCGGACGCCACTGCCGAGGCGCTCGGTCGTCATCGATGTCGTGATCGCGCTGCTGGTGCTGGCAGCGTCGGTGCTGATCGCGACCACCAGCTGGCACGGCGGATACCCGCTGGCTGTGCTCACGTCGGTGCCGCTGGCGGTACGCCGCCGGTACCCGCTGACCGCGTTCCTCGTGGTGCTGGCCGCGTCGATTGGCCTGCGGGCCCACGCGACGGACGTGACGTTCCTCGCGATTGTCTTCGCGGGCTACTCCGCGGCCGTGCACAGCCGGTTCCGCGGCGCGGCGCTGCTGGTGCTGGCTCCGGCTGGCCTGCTGGTTGCTGCCTTCTTCTGGCGGGTGAACGGCCCCGGACCGACGGCCGTCGCGCTTCGCTCCCTCCCCGGAGGCCGCGTGGAGTACCTGACGACGCCCGGAGTGCCGACGGTTCCCGGCCTGCCCGGGCTTTCGTCGGCGGCAGCCGGGCCGACTCGTGTCGGCGGCGTGCTTGTCCTGGTGTCGCTGGTCTCGATCGCGGTCTTCGGCGCGGTGGTGTACGCGGGCGACCGGATCCGCCGCCTGCAGACCGAGCACGAGATGGCGACCCGCCGAGTGCTCCGGCTGGAGCGGGCCCGGATCGCGAGCGAACTGCACGACGTGGTCACGCACAACGTCAGCGTGATGATCGTGCAGGCGGGCGCGGCCCGGCAGGTGCTGGCGGAGTCACCCGGCGACGCGCGGCAGGCGCTGCTGGCCGTGGAGGCGAGCGGCCGGGCGGCCATGACCGAGCTGCGGCACCTGCTCGGTCTGCTCAGCCCCGCTGTGGCGCCAAGCGCCTGCGGAGCGGAGGGCGCCAGCCCGGCGGGCGAGGACCTGCGGCCGCAGCCTGGCCTGCAGCAGCTCCGGCCGCTGGTCGACCGGGTCGCCGCAGCCGGGCTGCCGGTGGACCTGGAGGTAACCGGCGGGCTGGCGGATCTGCCGCCAGGACTTGACCTGGCGGCCTTCCGCGTGGTCCAGGAAGCGCTCACCAACGTGCTCAAGCACGCCGGCAAGCCGCGGACGACAGTCAGTCTCGGCCTCACGGGAACCGAGCTCGTCGTGGATGTTGCCGATTCGGGGCCGCCGATCCCGGCGGCGGCGCCCGCGCCACCGGCGGACCGAGGGCGCGGTCTGCTCGGGCTGCGCGAGCGCGTCGCCGTCTACGGCGGCAGTCTGGAGGCCGGGCCGCGGCCAGGCGGTGGCTGGCGCGTGCGCGCGCGCCTTCCGCTTCACCCTTCGCCGGGGCCCGCTGTTTCGGCGGCTGGAGTGACGAGCGGCGCGCTGCCGGCAGGTTCTCCGGCGCTGGCAGCCGCGGCCTTCGCAACTCCGTCGGCCCCGTCCTGACGGCTCGCTCCGATGCCCTGCCTTGATGACGCCGTTCCGCTGACCGAGCCAGGTCAGCCGCCGCAGGTGGTGATCGCCGACGATCAGGCTCTGGTCCGCGGCGGCTTCCGCATGATCCTGACGGCGGCGGGCATCCCGGTTCTGGCGGAGGCCGCCGACGGCGCGGAGGCCGTGGCCGCAGTGCTCAAGCACCGGCCGGATGTGGTGCTGATGGACATCCGGATGCCGGAGATGGACGGGCTCGAGGCGACCCGGCGGATCCTTGCCTCGCCAGCCGCCCGCGGCTGCCGGATCATCATTCTCACGACGTTCGACCTGGACCAGTACGTCTATGCGGCGCTGACCGCGGGCGCCAGCGGCTTCCTCCTCAAGGACGTGTCACCCGAACAGCTCGTCACGGCCGTGCGTGTGGTCCAGTCCGGCGACGCGCTCCTCGCTCCCTCGATCACCCGTCGGCTCGTCGAGCGATTCGCGCCGCGCGCGGAGGGCCGGCCCGCTGTCCATCGTGACCTGTCGGACCTGACGCCGCGCGAGCTCGAGGTGCTGGGACTGCTGGCGCGCGGGCTCAGCAATGCCGAGCTCGCCGGAGAGCTGAGCCTGAGCGAGGCGACGATCAAAACTCACGTCGCGCGGATCCTGGCCAAGCTTCAGCTGCGCGACCGGGTGCAGGCAGTGGTCCTGGCCTACGAAACCGGCCTCGCCGGCATGGGAGCGGGTACCGGCCCGGACGCCTGACGACCGATGGCATGCTCTGGATCGGCACGTAGCATTTTTACCGCCGGCGGTAAAAATGCTACGTCCGCGCGGCTAGCCGGCCAGGAGCCGGTGCGCAGCAAGCTCCTCGTAGTACGGCTTGCACTGCGCGGCCAGATCCTCGAGCTCGGGCGGCAGCTCGGCGTGGCCGAGCTCGCGGTACGGTCCGAAACCGGTCGACCGCCACACGCTCTCGTACCAGTACGGCGCCCAGACACCGTCAGTGTCTCGCGGTCCGGCCGGCCAGGACAGCATCGCCGGGTCGAAGGAGATGCCGAGCGCGTCGCACAGTGCGCAGAGCGCGGCAGGCGGATCCCGCAGGATGTCCGCCGAGTCGATTACCGGGCCGCCGAAGGTGCGGAAGATCTCCGCCTGCTGGGCCAGGCCCAAGTCGGCCAGGGTCGGCGCCGATCGCACCCGCGCGTACGAGGCGAGCAGCCGCCGCGGGTCCCGGATGAGGAAAGCGTGGCGCAGCCCGGCCAGTGCGCTCCGGTCCACCTCGGGCAGCAGGTGATGCGTCATGTGCTTCTGGTAGTAGACCGACACGCCCGGCGGCAGCGGCCCGCCGGTGAGACCGGCCAGCACCACCCGCCAGTCCGCGGGCATGCTCGCGATGATCTCGTCGCGGCCGGGATGATCCACCGGCACGCGGTTCAGATAGAAGGCATAGAGCGGCTCGTCGGCCACTACGGTGTCAGCGCGGTTTCCGAACGAGCGCATCAGGGCCGTGGAGACGGTGCGCGGCCCGGACCACATCGCGATCCGGGCCACCTCGGGCTGGGACTGCGGCGCCGTCACAGCACCACGACCGAGCGCAGCACCTCCCCGCGCTGCATCTTGGCGAAGGCTTCCTCGACCGCGTCGATCGCGACGGTCTCAGACACGAACTTCTCCAGCGGCAGCCGGCCTTGCAGGTGCAGGTCGACGAGCATCGGGAAATCACGCGACGGCAGGCAGTCGCCGTACCAGGAGGACTTGAGCGCGCCACCACGGCCGAACACGTCCAGCAGCGGGAGGTCGAGCTGCATCTCGGGGGTCGGCACGCCCACAAGGACGACGGTCCCGGCGAGATCCCGCGCGTAGAAGGCCTGCTTGTAGGTCTCCGGGCGGCCGACGGCTTCGATGACCACGTCGGCCCCGTTCCCGCCGGTCAGCTCCCTGACTTTCTCGACCGGGTCGTCGTTCCGCGAATTGACGGTGTCGGTGGCGCCGAACTCGCGCGCCCACGCCAGCTTCCGGTCGTCGACGTCGACGGCGATGACCATCCGGGCCCCGGCCAGCGCCGAGCCGAGGATCGCCGCGTTCCCGACCCCGCCGCAGCCGATGACGGCGACCGAGTCACCGCGGGTGACGGCGCCGGTGTTGAGCGCGGCGCCGAGCCCGGCCATGACACCGCAGCCGAGCAGGCCGGCCACTTCGGCCTTGATGGCCGGGTTGACCTTCGTGCACTGTCCCGCCGCGACCAGCGTCTTCTCGGCGAACGCGCCGATCCCGAGGGCCGGTGACAGCGGCGTGCCGTCGGCCAGCGTCATCTTCTGGGTGGCGTTGTGCGTGGCGAAGCAGTACCAGGGACGGCCGCGCAGGCACGCCCGGCACTGACCGCAGACCGCGCGCCAGTTCAGGATCACGAAGTCGCCGGGCTCCACGCCGGTGACGTCTGGCCCGACGGCCTCGACGACCCCGGCCGCCTCGTGCCCGAGCAGGTACGGGAAGTCGTCGCCGATGCCACCCTCGCGGTAGTGCAGGTCGGTGTGGCAGACGCCGCACGCCTCGACCGCTACCAGCGCCTCGCCCGGCCCCGGATCCGGCACGACTACGGTCGTGACGGTGACGGGCTTGCCCTTGCCGGTGGCGACAACCCCTTGTACCTCGTGTGCCATCTGGTGCTCCTCCTCGACAACCACATTACGAACGAAACGAGGCTCACGCGCGCCAGCCTCGTCCGTCGGGCCAGTCTGGCCGGCCGCCAACACCGCTGGCTAGCTCAGCCCGTCAGCCCGCCGGCCTCGTCAGCCAGTCAGCCCGCCGGCCTCGTCAGCCCGTCAGCCGACGGGGGCCGGCGGCTGCTCGCTCACTGCGGGTCGCGGCTGGGGCTGCTGCTGGGGCTGCTGTTGCGGCGGCTGCGGCGGGACGATCAGGCGAGGACCCTTCCTGATGAGCACGCGCATCGGCACGCCGCCCGGCTGGACCGCTGCCAGGGCCTTGCGCAGCTCGGGCGGGGTGACGTCGAGGATTTTCACCCGGTAGCGGGGCGGAAGACCGACGGGGGTCGTCAGCGCGGGCCTGCCGCGCCCGTACCCGATCGGCATGAGCAGCGAGCCGAGCAGCTGCAGTGCCCGCCGGAGCAGGCCGGGCCGGCGCACGATCCGCGCGGCCGGGCTGAGCGTGATCTCCAGCAGCACTCCGTAGTGCCGCGGCACCATGCGCAGCTGGGCGACGTCCGGCCAGGCCAGGTGCACCTGGCGGAGCTTCGGCCGGCGCCGCTCGGTCAGCACGCCGAGCCAGATGCCGTGCGTGCTGGCCCGGAAGGCAATCTGGCGCGAGGTCAGCAGCACACACAGCGCCATGCAGGCACCCACCGCGAGCCCGCCGATCTCGGTGATACCAAGCCAGAGCGGCAGCCTGCCGCCGGCATGCCTGCCAACACCGACGACGACCGCACTGGCAATGACAAACCAGGCCGGGATGAGCCATGCGAATCCGCGCGGATAACGGCTGGCTGGCCCCCGGACCAGGCACGTGACGGTATCGTCCAAGCCCGCCTCCCGTGTGGTCCCTAACCAGGATCTTCTGTCTTTGCGGCCCGAGACGGCAAGTAGCAGCAAATTTTGTAGCCGGAACGTCATCGTCGCTGGTACCGGCCGCGATGGTGCCGATCCGCGGCACCCGGCGTCCTCGTTCCCGGTTCTGGTGGTGGCTTACCCTGGGGGCAACCAGCGCCAGCCCGAGAGGTCAGGGACATCACGCATGCCGATCGCCGAGATAACCCGCGCCGAGACCGGCCGCAGGGCAGAGCTTCTGACGGTTGATTCCTATGCCGTCGATCTCGACCTGACCTGCGGCGATAAGGTCTTCCGCTCCACTTCGGTGATCGTCTTCGACTGCGCCGAGCCGGGCGCTTCCAGCTACGCCGACCTCGTGGCGGAGGCTGTCCTCGAGATCACGCTCAACGGGACACCGATCGACCCGGAGACCGCCTGCGCGGACGGGCGGATCGCGCTGCCTGCCCTTGCCGCGCGGAACGAACTGCGCGTCGTGGCCGAGTGCGCCTACACAGCGGAGTCCAAGGGCATGCACCGTGCGGTCGACTCGGCGGACGGCAGGGTCTACTGCTACTCCAACTTCGAGCCCGCTGATGCGCGCCGGGTCTACGCCAACTTCGAGCAGCCTGATCTCAAGGCCGCGTTCGCCTTCTCGGTCACCGCGCCCGCTCACTGGACCGTGCTGTCCAACCAGCCCACGCCTGAGCCGGAGTCGGCCGGCGCTGACGGGACCGGGGCCGAGCGGGCCGTCTGGCACTTCCCGCCGACTCCGCGGATGTCGACCTACCTGACCGCGATTGTGGCCGGTGAGTACCACCGGGTGACCTCCTCGCACACCACGCCTGCCGGTCAGGTGATCCCGCTCGGGCTGATCTGCCGTGCCTCGCTGGCTGAGTACCTTGAGGCCGACGACATGCTCACGCTGACCCGGCAGGGCTTCGATTACTACGAGGCGCTGTTCGAGCGCGGCTATCCCTTCGGGAAGTACGACCAGGTCTTCGTGCCGGAGTTCAGCGCCGGGGCGATGGAGAACGCCGGCTGCGTGACTATCTCCGAGCGCCTGCTCTTCCGGTCGAAGGTCACCGACTTGATGTACGAGCTGCGCGCCACGGTGATCATGCACGAGATGGCACACATGTGGTTCGGCGACCTGGTCACCATGAAGTGGTGGGATGACCTCTGGCTGAACGAGTCGTTCGCGGAGTTCAGCGCCGCTCTGGCGAGCGCCGAAGGCACCCGGTTCACCGACGCCTGGACGACCTTCTCGGGGTCGCGCAAGACCTGGGGCTACATGCAGGACCAGCTGCCGACCACGCACCCGATCGCCGCTGACGTGGCCACGCTGTCCGACGCGATCGCGAACTTCGACGGCATCAGCTATGCGAAGGGCGCGTCGGTCCTCAAGCAGCTTGTCGCCTACGTCGGCAGGGATGCTTTCTTCGCCGGCATCCGGGCGTACTTCGCTGAGCACGGCTGGGCGAACGCCACGTTGTCCGACTTGCTGCAGGCCCTGGAGACCAGCTCCGGCCGCGACCTCGGCGACTGGGCGAAGGCCTGGCTCCAGACGGCCGGCCCCAACACGCTGCGCAGCGAGTTCACCGAGGCGGCCGACGGGACGTTCCGCTCGTTCGCGGTGCTTCAGGAGGCTCCGGAGGAGTATCCGACGCTGCGGCCGCATCACATCGCCGTCGGCTTGTACAACCGGAACGGCAGCGGTGCGCTGGTGCGGACTCACCGGGTCGAGGTGGATGTGACCGGCGTCCGGACTGAGGTTCCGGCGCTCACCGGGCAGCCGCGGCCGGATCTCATCCTGCTCAACGACGACGACCTTGGCTACGCGATCGTGCGGTTCGACGACCGCTCGCTCGCGACGCTGACCGAGTCCATCGGAGCGTTCACCGACTCGCTGGCGCGCACCGTCTGCTGGAGTGCGGTGCTGGACATGGTCCAGCAGGCCGAGCTGTCGGTGCCCGCGTTCGTGAAGATCCTGACCGGCGGCATGGGTAAGGAGCCCGTCGTCTCGGTACTGCAGATCCTGCACGTGACTGCTGCGCGGCTGATGGCCGTGTCGGCCGACCCGGCCTGGCTGCCGGACGGCAAGGAGCAGCTGGCAACGGCCGCGATGGAGCTTCTCCAGGCGGCCGAGCCCGGCAGCGACCACCAGCTCGCCTGGATGCAGCTTCTGGGCTGGACCGCGATCACGCCGCCGCAGCTGGACTTCCTGGCCGGGCTGCTCGCCGGGGACGTGGTCGTCCCAGGGCTCACAGTCGACACCGAGCTGCGCTGGGCGGTGCTGCGCCGCCTGGTCGTGACCGGGCGCGCCGGTGATGCCGAGATCGACGCCGAGCTCGCCCGCGACAACACCGACGCGGGCCGCCGGCACGCGGCCGGCAGCCGGGCGTCGGTCCCGGACCCCGAGCACAAGGCGGCGGCGTGGGAACTGCTCGCCCGGTCGCAGGAGCTCGGCCACGAGGGAGTCACCGCGGTCGCGGGCGGCTTCGGCCAGGCGGAGCACAGGGCGCTGCTCGCTCCGTACGTCGACGCCTACTTCGAGGTGCTGCCGGAGATCTGGGCGTCGCGCGGCGATCACATCAAGAGGCTGCTGGGTGACGGGCTGTTCCCCTACTCGGCGGCGTCCCCGGAGCTGCTGCGCCAGGTCGACGAGTTCCTGGCCGCGGAGCCACGTGATCCGTCGATGGTCCGGATGCTGGTGGAGCGCCGCGACATCGTGGACCGCGCGCTCCGCTCGCGCCGCCTGCCCGGCTGACCGCGGACCGACCGATCCGCTGACCCGCGAGGCGGCCGGGCTCATCGGGAAGACGGGATGTTTCGCCCGTGCGCGACTCCCGCAGCAGCTGATGGCGCGACAGCAGATTCCCGATGCACGAAATAGACTGTTTTTGCGGGCGGCGGCTGCGCGCCGAGGAGGCTCAGGCCTTACCTCTGCCGCAGCGGCGCCGGCCTTGCGGGCACCAAGATCCGAGATTAAGTTATGACGCGACTTCGGCCGCGCTGACGAGACGAACGGGGCTGCGACGATGCAGGTTGCCGAGATAACGCGGGACGAGACCAGGGAGCGGGCGCGGCTGCTGCGGGTGCGGTCGTATGACATCGAGCTTGATCTCACCGGCGGTCCTGGCGTGTTCCGGTCGGTGTCGGTGATCAGGTTCGACTGCGCTGAGCCGGGCGCGTCCAGTTATGCGGACCTGATCGCCGAGGCGGTGCACGAGATCACCCTGAACGGGGTCGCGATCGATCCGGCCGCGGTGTGGGCCGACGGCCGGATCGCGCTGGCCGGGCTGGCTGCGAGCAACGAACTGCGCGTGGTGGCCGACTGCGCCTACAGCGTGGACGTGTCCGGGCTGAGCCGGAACGTGGATTCCGCCGACGGCCGTATCTACACGTTCACGCAGTTCG
>Ga0335074_10000768_pt1 | contig 44233 bp, 34 predicted proteins | sample Lox_Sample_23_FD_206715 | JGI IMG/M metagenome (GOLD analysis project Ga0335074, IMG submission 206715) | Soil microbial communities from Loxahatchee National Wildlife Refuge, Florida, United States - Lox_Sample_2.3 | ecosystem: Environmental > Terrestrial > Soil > Wetlands | place: USA...
GAGGAACTGCTTTGGTGGATGCTGATGCCGTCCCTGCTGAAGATCGCAGGCCAGGCCGCTCCCGACCGCGCCGCCGTCGCCGCCCTCAGCCGCACCGTCGAGGACGCCCTGGCAACCGCAGCGGCCGTCGGCTATCGCGTCGACAAGCTACTGCAAACGGGCAAGGGTGAACCGGAAGACGAAGCGGATGAACCGGAAGAAAGCGAAACAAATGAATCCGGCGAAATCGGCGGAGGCGAATCTCTCGATGTATAGGTGAAAGGCAATGCCACGAACAAGGAGCATAGCTGATCCTTCCCCTGTCACAGCCCGATGTGACCCCTGGCACTTCGCTATAAACTCCTTTAGTCTCATAGTCTTCGCTAGACCCTCTTTGGAGAGATGCCGGAGCAGTTGTGTGGAGTGAAGCTGACTTTGCCTGTTATGGGCTCCTGCGCTGCGGCCAACGTCATTTTCTTACTGTTTTTCTTCCCTCGGAGGGGGTCCGGAATCGAGGGTTTGGCCTATGTCGCCCTCACCATCCCGGTCCGGAGTCTGCCTGAAACTCCCAGGCGCTGGGGCAAGGCTGTCACTCACTCCGATAGAGTTTTCGGTTCAAGTCTTTACACAGTCGAGGTGGCCAAGTGGCTCTTTTCTTAAGAGAGAGCCACCTCGCGTGATGCTGGCGCGCCATCACATGAACCGAAAACGCCGTAATCCGCACACAATCCAGGTCTCCGCACGCTGGCCCGGTATGCATGGCTGGTCTTCCGGTCCATCCATTGCCGGCAGGAGGGAATATGCAGAGCGCCATTCTTAAAACGGCACAAGGTACTCTTGATGATCGTGAAAGGCTGCTGATTGACCAGGCGGTCGCTAAATTTGTGGGCCGCCCTGGCTCGTTGCTGGCGATTCTCGAGACGGTGCAGGAGGCCAATCCCCACAAATACCTCTCCATGGAATCCCTTCGCTACATCGCAGAGCGTACCGGCGTTCCTCCCTCCACGGTGTACAGCGCCACCACCTTTTACTCGCTCTTCAATCTCGATCCCCAGGGCGACAACCTGATCTGTGTATGCCGCGGCACTGCCTGCCACACGCGCGGGTCGCGCCATCTGCTTGAGAAGGTCTGTCTCGACCTCGGGCTCAGTGAACAGGAATCGGGCGAAACAAAGGAGACTGAAAAACTGGCCCTTACCACGCCCGATAACAAGTTCACCGTCCGTACGGTCGCCTGCTTTGGCCAGTGCGCGCTCGCGCCGGTGGTCGAGGTCAATCACCACATTCTCAGCCATGTGAACGAACGCACCCTGCAACGGGAAGTCCGGGCCATTACCCAGGGGAGGAAATGATGCCGCGCATTCAGGATATTGGCGTCTTCAACGCGGTTCGTGAAGCCGGCCTGGCCAAGTTGATGCCGGCAGTCCCCCGCATTACAGTGGGCATGGGCACCTGCGGCAACGGCAACGGCGCCGAAGAAGTGTTTCATGCGCTCCATGACGCCATCGAACGCCGTGGACTTGAGGTGATACTCGCGCCCGTGGGCTGCTTCGGTTCCTGTTTTCAGGAGCCAATAGTGGGCATGCGCCTCCCAGGTTATCCGCTGGTGTTGCTCAGCCGCGTGCACTCTGACGATGCCAGCCGGATCCTCGAATCTGTATCGACAAAGATAGCTCCGCCCGACTTGGTCTTTTGCAAGATCGAGGAGTGGGATCACATTACCGGCCACGTGCGTTACGGGCAGGGACTTCCCGAGATCCCGAATTGGAGCGACGTTCAGTTCTTCAAGAACCAGAAGAAGATCGTTCTCCGCAACTGCGGCCTCATCAATCCCTCCGACATCGAGGAATACATCGGCGTGGGTGGCTACCAGGCCCTCTACAAGGTCCTCATCGATGCGCGGCCTGAAACTGTGATCGAGCAGGTGAAAGCTGCGCGCCTGCGCGGCCGCGGCGGCGCCGGTTTCCTCACCGGCAACAAGTGGGACTTTCTGGCCAGGGCCAGGGCCGACACAAAGTACATCATCTGCAATGCCGATGAGGGCGATCCCGGCGCGTACATGAACCGCAACGAAATCGAGAGCGATCCGCACGCGCTTCTCGAGGGCATGATCATCGGTGCCTACGCCATGGGCGCAACTGAGGGCATCATCTACTGCCGAGCTGAGTACCCGCTTGCTGTCGGTCGTCTCAAACGCGCTCTCGAACAGGCCCGCGAATACGGCCTGTTGGGCACAAACATCCTCGGCCGCGGATTCAATTTCGATATCGACCTGGTACAGGGCGCCGGTGCCTTTGTCTGCGGCGAGGAGACGGCGATGATCGCTTCGCTTGAAGGGCATGCCGGACGTCCACGTCCACGCCCGCCGTTCCCGGCGCAGAGAGGTCTCTGGGGCAGGCCCACCAACATCAACAACGTTGAGACCTGGTACAACATCGCGCCCATCGTTATGAAGGGCCCCGTCTGGTTCGGCGAAACCGGCAGCGGCAAGAGCCCGGGGACCAAAGTCTTCTCCCTTGTTGGCAAGATTCGCAACACCGGCCTCGTCGAAATGCCTCTCGGCACGCCGCTCAAGAGCTTCATCTACGACACCGGCGAAGGCGCCCTCGACGGCCGCAAGATCAAGTCGATGCAAACCGGCGGCCCCTCCGGCGGCTGCATCCCTGCCGATATGTTTGACACGCCCGTCGACTACGAGAACCTGGCCCAGATCGGCTCCATCATGGGTTCGGGCGGCATGGTGGTGATGGACGAAGACAACTGCATGGTCGACGTCGCCCGCTACTTTGTCGAGTTCACGCACTCCGAATCGTGCGGCAAATGCGTGCCCTGCCGTGTAGGGCTCGACAAGGCCCTCCGCACGTTAAAGGTGATCACCCGCGGCGACGGCACGCAGGAAAACCTGGAGAAGCTCGACGAGTTGTGCCGCATGGTGCGCGACTGCTCGCTTTGCGCGCTGGGCGGTAGCGCCCCCAATCCCGTGCTTACTACGCTGCGCCATTTTCGCGACGAGTATGAGGACCATATCGTCGCTCATCGCTGCCGCGCCGGCGTCTGTCAGGAGCTCACCTTCTCCCCCTGCGAGAATAGCTGCCCGCTGCACATGAACATTCCGCGCTTCATGTCCCTGTATCTCGAAGGACGGCTTGAAGACGCCTTCGAATCCGTGGTCCTCGACAACCCGCTGCCTGCTTCGACCGGCCGCGTCTGCCAGCATCCGTGCGAAAATCGCTGCCGCCGCCAGTCCTTCGACGAGGCGCTGAACATGCGCGAAGTTCACCGCCTCATCGCCGATTCCATCTACGAGTCCGATCGCTTTGAGCCGATGGTGGAGCGCATTTTGTCGCGCAAGCTGCCACCAACCGGTAAGAAAGTAGCCATCGCCGGCGCCGGTCCTACCGGGCTCACTGCCGCCTTTTACCTGGCCTTGCTTGGCCACGAGGTCACCATATACGACGATCACAGCGAGGCTGGCGGCATGCTGCGTTTCGCTATTCCCGAGTACCGGCTTCCAAAATCGGTTCTGCGCCGCGAGCTTGACCTGATCGAGCGCACCGGCGTCAAGATGATCTTCAACACGCGCGTCGGCTTCGATCTCCAACTGAACGATCTCGCCGGCAAATTCGACGCGGTCTTCATCTCCATCGGCACATGGAAAGAATCGTGGCTCTATCTCGCCGGCACCGAGTTGAAGGGCGTTTACCCCGCGCTTGAGTTCCTTGAGTGCATTGCCCGCAACGACGCGGTCGCCACCGGTTCGCGCGTGGCTATCGTCGGCGGCGGCAACGCAGCCATCGATTCGGCCCGCACTGCGCTGCGCATGGGTGCAAAACCCACCATCCTCTATCGCCGCGAGCGCAAAGACATGCCCGCCATCGACGAGGAAATCCAGGCTGCTGAAGAAGAGGGCGTCCGATTCGTCTTCCTCGCCGCTCCCCATCGCATCCTGGGCGACGCCAAGGGAAATGTGAAAGCCATCGAGGTGGTCAAAACCCACCTTGGCGAGTACGACAAAACCGGCCGCAGAAAGCCCATCCTCACCGATGAGGTGCAGCGCTTCGAGTGTGACAGCGTCATCCTGGCCGTGGGCGAAACCTTCGACCTGGATTTTTGCCGCGCATCGGGCCTCGAGTTGAAAGAGTCAGGCACCATCGTCGTCGACCGGTACAGTTTTGAAACCAGCCGCGAGCACTTCTATGCCGGCGGCGACGTCATCACCGGCGCATCGAACGTTTCCAACGCCATGAGCTGCGGCAAGCAGGCGGCCAACAATATTGACGAGATGTTGATGGGCGAGAACCGTTGGGACCGCCTGTTCCCGGACTTCGAGTACAACCAGCAGACGCCGCCCGAGCCGCGCCTCAGCCGCCGCCACGCAGCCCAACCGCTGCCCGTGAGCGCCCGCGTCGATTCCCGGCAGGAAGTCATTCCCAATATGAGCCAGCAGGAAGCGACGGAAGAGTGCCGCCGCTGCCTGCGTTGCGATTTGAGAGCCACCGTGAGCGCGGGTTAAGCGCCACTGGAAAGGAAAGGAGCCTCGCTTTGCCCAACAAAACCATCTCCGTCCGCATCGATGGCGAACTGGTGACCGCGCAGGAAGGCGAAACCATCCTTGAAGTGGCCAGCGCGCATGGGAAAAAAATCCCCACGCTTTGCTACATGAAAGGCCTCAGCTCCGTTGGCGCCTGCCGCGTCTGCGTGGTCGAGCTGGCCGGCACAGAACGCCTGCTGCCCGCATGCACCACCCCCATGCAGGAGGGCATGTCGATCGTCACCGATTCAGCCCGGCTGCAACTTTATCGCCGCATGGCAGTCGAACTCCTTCTAGTGGAGCGCAATCATATCTGTTCTTCGTGCGTCTCAAACGGCCATTGCGAGTTGCAGTCGCTCGCCCAGGATCTCGATATCACCCACGTCCGCTACGCGTATAACCATCCAAAGCTGCAAGTCGATATGACGCATCCCCGCTATGTTCTCGACCACAACCGCTGCATCTTGTGCACCCGCTGCATCCGCGTATGCGCTGAGGTAGAGGGGGCCCACGTGTTGGAGATTGGCGGGCGCGGCATCTATTCGCGCATCGTCAGCGATCTGAAAGACGACTGGGGCCATGCGTCCAATTGCACGGGCTGCGGCAAATGCGTGCAGGCCTGCCCCACCGGAGCCCTGGCTGAAAAAGGCTTCGCTGTTCAAGAGATGGTGAAGCAGACCGAAAAGATCAGCCGCCTCGCCAGCCTGAAGGCGCAACTCCCAGACGGAGCGCACACCAGCTAACCGGCAACTCTCGCAGATTCTGCGAGCGCCGCCCTTTCACAATCCGATATTGATTTCGCGAGCGGGGAGCCCACTTACCCGCGCCAGAAATCCAAAAGCACAATCTGTCTTGACATTTCGATACTATACCGTTCAGTATTGTCTTACGCTTGGAGGTCGTTCCCATGATCCGGGTGCGCAATCTCGTTAAGAAATTCGGCGACCTGACCGCCGTAAACGACGTCAGCTTCGACGTCGAGGCCGGGGAGATCTTCGCCTTCCTCGGCCCCAACGGCGCCGGCAAAACCACAACCATCAAGATGCTCACCACGCTGCTGCATCCCACCGGCGGCAGCATCGAGCTCGACGGACTTGACCCGCAAAAGCACCAGCGCGAGGCTCGCAAGCGGTTCGGAATCGTCTTTCAGGATCCCAGCCTCGACGGCGAACTCACCGCCTGGGAAAACCTGCAGATCCACGCCGTGCTCTACCATGTGCCCGGCAAAGTCGCCCGCCAGCGGTCGGAGGAACTGCTCAAGCTCTTCGAACTCTGGGAGCGCCGCAACGACCAGGTGAAGAAGTTCTCCGGCGGCATGAAGCGCCGCCTCGAAATCGCGCGCGGCTTTCTGCACACCCCGCGCATTCTCTTCCTCGACGAGCCCACGCTTGGTCTCGATCCGCAGAGCCGCAACCAGCTCTGGACGCATGTGAAGCGCGTGAACGAGGCCGAAAATGTCACCGTCTTTCTCACCACGCACTACATGGATGAAGCCGACCGCGTGGCGCATCGCATCGGCGTCATCGACCACGGAAAGCTGGTGACCCAAGGCACGCCGGCGCAGATTAAAGAACAAACCGGAACCACGTCGCTCGAAGACGCGTTCCTGGCTCTCACCGGCTCAACCATCCGCGAAGAATCCGCGGGCGCGACCGACCATATGCGGCAATTCGTAAAAATGTGGAGCAAACGATGAAAACGATTTACGTTCTATGGCTGCGTGAAGTCAAACGTTACCTGCGCTCCCGTGTGCAAATCGTTGCCTCCTTGGGTAACCCCATTCTTTACCTGCTGGTGCTCGGCTTCGGTCTCGGCCCCGTCTTCAAGCGTGCCGGCAATGGCGACTACCTGCAGTTCATTGCACCGGGCATCATCGGGATGTCGATTCTGTTCACGTCCATCTTCTCGGGCATCGGCCTGCTGTGGGACCGCCAGTTCGGTTTCCTCAAGGAAATGCTCGTCGCGCCTGTTTCGCGCATGCAGATCATGGTCGGCCGCACGCTGGGCGGCTCGACCGTGGCCGTTCTCCAGGGCCTGCTTATCACCGTTGTCTGTCTTGCTGCTGGTTTCAGGCCCACTCACTGGTTTGCCATCCCCCTCGCGCTTGGGTTCATGGTGCTCATCGCCATTACCTTTGCCGCGCTCGGCATGGCCATCGGCTCGGGACTACAGGACATGCAGGGCTTCCAACTCATCATGAACTTCCTGGTCATGCCCATCTACTTTCTGTCAGGAGCACTTTATCCGCTTACCGACACCAAATCGGTGCTCAAGTACATCACCCGCGCCGATCCTCTTACCTACGGAATCGACGGCATGCGAAGCGTGCTTGGCTCGCCCAATCGTGCCTTCGATCCGCGTATCGATTTCCTGGTCCTCTCCGTAGTCGGTTTCGCATTCCTCATCTACGGCGCTTACCGGTTCTCAAAGATTGAAGCATAACCATGTCCAGGCCGCGCAGCTCAGAAGCTCACCAGAAAGTACTCCGTGCCGCTCTCACTCTCTTCTGTGAGCGCGGCATCGAGGCCACCAGCATGGACGCGATCGCCCGCTTCTCCGGCGTGAGCAAAGCTACCATCTACAACCACTGGCCCGACAAAGAAGCCCTCCTTCTGGAGGTCGTCGAGATGATTCACGGCCTCGATCGCCCTCCTCAACACTTCGACTCCGGCAATCTGCTCACAGATCTCACCTGGATCCTCACTCGCAAGCCGCCCGGCGAATTCGAAGCCCAGCGCAATCGGATGACGGCATCCATCATTTCCTACGCCAAGCTGCACAACGAATTCGGCAAAGCCTGGCGCACCCGCGCCATGGAACCCGCCCGCAAGGCTATTGCAAAGGCGATCCACCACGCCATGGGACGCGGCGAACTGTCACCCCAAATGGATCTCAAAGTGATTGAAGCCATGCTGCTCGGCCCGCTGGTCTACTCGCATATCTTCCAAAGTGAGCGGAAAACGGCCCACCCCGAAATGGGCCCGAAGATTGCCGAAGCTTTTGTGCGGGCGTATGCAGGAGAAATGAAGAAGTGAGTGAAGTGAAGAAGAGTGAATGAGTGAAATGGGCAGCGCGTCGCCGAATATCCGCTAGACTTCTTCGAGCGATAGCACTAGATTCCAGGTGACCGGGATTCGCCGGATTTTGCCGCGCGGGCCGCAGCTGGCTTCAGAATTCTCCACACCAGCGCTCCGGCGCCCACCATTAGAAAGGCGAAGAACACCAGATACTGTGAAAGCGGCAGCGTACCGTCACTCACCAGGCTCCCGAACGCGATCGTCAGGGCGACGATCACGCCCAGGCCCGTCACCTCAAACGAATGGTCGCTCGATTCGACAATTGCCTTCCTTGTCCGTCTCATCGAATCAGTTCTCATCCGGACTGTTCTCCTCACGCACTCCCGTAAAGCGTCTTTCGAAGCCGGCCAGCGGCTCAAGGCCGTCTACGCGTCATTCGTAATCAAACGCGTCACCCGGAAAGAACGAGTCATTGGAATCGTCACATGCTCCGGGTGTTTTGATGACTGTTTTCTCCTCGGGCACACTCTCCGCGCGGATGCGCTCCTGAACCAGTTGAAGGAAGATCCTGATTACGTCAGCCTGGTCGCTCTCGAGAAGGGGAAACCGTGGATTGGGTTGAATTGCCATGTTCTGCACCTCCCACCTGGGGGATTTGTCCTGTCCCTGGCGACTCTCCTTCTATCTTGTTAGATTCGCGGGACACCTTTGTGATGGCATTTCTTGTGCCAAAATGTCGCATCTGCATGGAAATATGTTGTGACATTCTTAATAAAGGATTTAGAGATGAATCCGCCTCCGCGAATTGTGACCCTCTGTCGACGGTGACGAAATTGCACTGTCGAAATGTCGTCTCAAAGGCGAAATTTCGTCTCCGAAGGATCGCCATCCTTCTTCTCTTCTACTGTTGGTAGCATTGGCAACCCAGCCATCCTGCGGTAATTTCAATGTGTGCACCACACACCGGCGCTTCTCATGCTTGTAACCGTCGCCGTAGCCGCTCCCGCTGCCCGGGCGCAAGGCTATGTCGAGCGGGAGATCAGAATCCCTTGGACTCAAGCAGCGCCAAACGGGCTCGATGCCCTGCTGGTGTACGTCGATCTGCCGGGGAAACATCCCCTGGTGGTGCTGACGCATGGTTCCGCGCGAAACAGGGAAGAGCATGCGCAGGTGACGCCCTGGCAGCAGCTTCCACAGGCGCTGTGGTTCGCGCAACGGGGATGGGTGGTGCTGGCGGTGGTGCGCCGCGGATTTGGAAGCTCGGGAGGCGAGGAGGAAGCGACCCGTGGCGGGCGCTGCCCCAATACCGATTACCTCTCGGTCAACACCTATGCCGCCGAAAGTCTGCGGGTGGCAATCGATTATGCGCGCAAGCTGCCCCAGGTGGATGACTCGAAGATCGTGGTTGCGGGAGTTTCGACCGGCGGAATGACCAGCGTGGGTCTCACGGTGAATCCGCCCCGGGGATTGGTGGCGGGCATCAACTTTGCGGGTGGCCGCGGCTCCAAGGCCGATCGCGACGTCTGCAATCCCGGTGACCTGGTGAGCGCGTACAAAACCATGGGCAAGAAATCGAGACTTCCGATGTTGTGGATCTACGCCGAAAACGACAAGTTCTTCTGGCCGGAGCTGGCCCAGAAGTTCGACGCCGCGTTTAAGGCTGGAGGCGGGCAGGACCAGTTCGTGCTGGCGCCGCCGGATGGAGACGACGGGCACCACTTGTTCGCGCACATTGAGGCGTGGTCAGATACGGTGGATGCCTTCCTGAAGGCGCAGAATCTGGCGCCGCTCACCCAATTGCTGCCCGAGCCCCAGGCGCCCAACGTGCCGCCTCCGGCTGGGTTGGGCGAGGCGGGACTGCGGGCTTTTCATCACTACCTCATCTATGGGCCGCACAAGGCATTTGCGGTGTCGGGGCCCCACTTCGGTTACTCCAACGGCCGGATGACGACGGACGAAGCACGGCAAAGGGCGATCGAGGCATGCGACCACGCAGCGCAGAAAAAGAGGGCGTGCAAAGTCGTCTCAGTCGATGGATCAGCGCCGCCGGCGGAGTAAAAACTCGTGGGAGGGTCAGGTCAGATTGCAAGCTTCGTAAGTCCCTCGGGCCGGGGCAGTTTGTGTGATGACAGCGGGCGCTTGGCACCGAAAAACGTCCCTCTTGACTAAACCCCCGATCTGAAACGAATGATCTGGCGGCACGAGTGAACTCGCGCCCTACAAAGAAACTCACGACCTCACTCTACTCGATGCGCTTCGCCCGTTTCATCCATTGCGGGTCGGCGAAGCCGGTGGTGCCCTTTCAAATCGCCCAACAGAATCCGGGGCTTTATTGAGAACTGCGTAAGTAATGTCCTATGAGCGCGCCATAGGCGCGGTGGATGTTAGCCCCGCGTTTCAACGTGGGGAAAAGGATAGCGCAATACCACTGCATAGTCCCGTAGGGACGGCGCAAGGACATTTCATTTGCACGGACCAATAGCCCGTGATGCTCTTAGCGGGCCTGAATGGTACTTTCGAGGTAGGCCTAAAGCCGGCGAATGAACGCGAGCGCCTCGTCGAGATGCGGAAATCGCGCCTCCTCGGCTTTGAATTCGGCCGAATGTACGCACCGCCTCAGACCGCGCATCCGCACCGGGTGCTTCAGGTGCAGCATCTCGTGGTACAGCAGGTATTCGAGCGCGTAGCGCGGGCTCGACGGCCGGTCGAAGACGCGGCTCACCACAATCGTGTTGTGCGCCGCGTCGTAGTGCCCCAGCGACCGCTTGGCATGATGCTCGCTCCAGGTCAGTTCGGGACGGCCCATCAGTCCACCAAAGAAGCGCGTATTCAGCGAGTCGAAGACTTCTTCGAGATTGAAGTAGCGCCCCTCGGGACCGAAATACCTTTTACTGCCGCGCGCCGTGCGGATAAGTTCAGCTTGCCGGGTTACCGACGCACTGGCACAGAAGCGCTTGTAGCGCAGGTTGTGCGCGGCCTCAATGGGTTTCTTGTAGAGCTTGGCCAGCAGGATGTGCGCGATGGCCCGGATCACTGATTCGGGCGCGCCTTCCAGCAGATCGGAGAGGCTGGCCAGAATCTGTCCGTCACGCAGCCGGATGCGAGTATTGAGCGAAGTGAACCGCCGGAACCGTACCTGGATCACCGGCATTGGCGCGCGCGGCCTGAGCGCCCGGTACTCTTCTTGAAAAATGGCTGCAGCGTCGGGGGTCACCAACGGCAGGATAGCAGGAAGCAGGGAGTAGCCAGTAGCCAGCAGGGAGTCTAGTCTGCACTGAGAATCTAATGAAGTGCTAGGACTCATGGTTCACTCATTACATTGAATTGAAATAGGGGGAATATGGCTACGACCGGCTCATTCAGAAATCTTATTGTTTGGCAAAAGGCCGTCAAACTCCGTCTCGAAATCTAGAAGCTTACAGCATCTTTTCAGGTCTCGGAACAATTCGGCCTAACGAACCAGTTACGCCGCGCCTCCGTCTCCATTGCCAGCAACATCGCGGAGGGCTATGGCAGATCATCCAGAGGGGAGTACCTTCAGTTTCTAGGCCACGCCCGGGGTTCAAACTGCGAAGTTCAAACGAAACTCGTCATAGCGAGCGGCCTCAGGTTCGGATCAGAAGTGAAGCGCAACGCAGCCGAAGGCTTGTGCGATGAAATAGGTAAGATGCTGGTTACCATAATGAGGAAGCCCAGAACTTGAGCTTCGCCCGGGGCGTCGGTCCTACTCCCTATTGGCTACTCCCTACTCCCTGCCTTCACTTCGGCTCGTACCGGTCCTGGCCCTTCTGATCCGGATGGGCCTTGAAGTATGCTTCCTGGTCGGTGGCCACCTGCTTGGCCTGGGCGGCCAGATCGTTGCTGCTGTCCGTCGCATCCTCAAGCGAAACCTCGAATCCCGGCTCCTTCGAGATGCTCTTCAGCATCGATTGCCAGCGCCCAATCGACTCGTTCATCGGCTTCATGCTTTTGCGGATATCGGCCTTGCGATCGGCATAGAGGTCGAGGTTTGAGCTCAGTTCGTCCATCAGCGCGGCAAAATCCTCGAGCTCGTCGTCCATCCGGTGGACCCACGCGGTCGAGTGAGCCCGCCTTATCAGTCCCTGGATGGTGTCGGCGTGTTCGTTAAGGAACTTGACGTAGAGATTCAAACGGTCAAGGGGCGAAATGCCGGCTTCGGCAATCTGGTCCTGCTGGGCTACGGTAAGCGGGTCGCGCTTGTTTTTCTGCGCGTACAACGGTGCGGCCAGAAGAAGGCAAAGAAGAAATGTCGTAAGAGTTCGCATGGCGGGTCGCGGCTTGGGCCGGTCGTCCAACATCTTAGACGAAACGCAGATTGCTTGCTGTCAAGGGATTACCGGCGCCACCTTGAACGCGGGCGACTGTGAGGGAATTACGGAAAAGTTGCCCCGGACTACTTCTGGAAGAGCGTCATCATGGCTTCATTCTGCGCCTGGTTCACCTCAGCCAGCGTCTTTTCAACTAGCGGGCGATCATCGTAGCTCGTCGCGTGCAACATCTCGTTCAGGCGGAAGGCCGTGTGGCTCAGAAGGATTTGGGCATTCTTCAACCGTTTGTCGTTGCCGGCGATCGACAGGTGAATCTTCTGCGCCAACGCCTGAATGCGCTTCAGCAGGCTGGTGGCGTGGTCCACGTTGCCAGCAGAGTACTCCTTCATGCTCAGCTCGGTCATCTGGTGAACGATCATTGCGTAGAGGAAGCACTGTTCACGCGGCTGGGCCTGGCTGGCGCGGGCCTCAAGGGCGGCAATTGTCTGAGCGTCAACGGGGTGTTCATCGATAGAGGAGGCGCACAACGGGGAACAGCCTGCGCCAACTGCAACGAGCACCGTGATGAGAACCCCACACCGCATCAAAAACCTCCGGTGGTCCGGTTCGATCATTTTGCTTGTTATCAACCTCGTCGCGAGCGCGGAAAGTTGATAACAGTTTAGAGCATGAAGCTCAGCCTTCGGTTGCCCGTCCTCGATGCCGGCGCGCAATAACCGGGCTCATTCTCTAGTAGTGTGCTAATACTAGGCACAATCTAACGCGTTCTGCAAGTGGGATTTTGTAACGCTTTTGTTGTAGTCAAACGGCAAAGCGTCTCGCTGGTTATCCCGATAGGGCCGGGAGAACGACCAGAACAGCAAGCGCAAATCGCTCTCAAGACGCTCATTTAGCAAGGGATTACGAAATCGCGTTGCGCGCGGCCGGACGCCGGGGGCATGGACTGCCGCAGACGGGACAGTGAAACTTGAGCCGTCCGGCTATTTTTTCAGGACCTGAAGCCGTTGGCGGGCTTGCCACTCCTGGTCCGGCGCCTTGCCGGCCGAGGCCTCGAGGAACCGCTGGTAGTAGTCGATGGCTTGTTTCTTTTGATTCAGCTTGTCGTAGCTGACCGCCCACAGGAAATACGTTGACGCGATGTCGGGCAGGTATTTGGAGCGCTCGGCCAGGGCGCGCAGCGTAACCTCAGGCCGTCCCAGCCGCTCGGCGGTAAAGGCAAGGCCGCTCCAACCATCTACGCTCGTCTGATCGGCCTGCGTGGCCTCGTCGAAGGCGGCAAACGCCTCAGCGTAGCGCTGCTGGTGCACAAGGTTCTGGCCGTGCCCCACCAGCAGTTCGGGATCCTGAGGGTTCTTTTGGAGCAACTCGGCAAACAGTTTGTCTGAAGCGTCGTAGTCTCCGGCGTCGGCCTCCACAATGGCCAGCATGCGCGTAATGGAGGTGTCGTCGGGGTGGCTGGTATGCAGTTGTTCCAGCAGCGGCAGCGCGTCGGCTTTATCCTCGGCCACCAGCACGGTGGCAAGCTGCGCAGTCAGCGTGGGGTCGCCGGGGAACTGCTGCAGCGCCGCTCGCAGCATGGTTTCGGCCTCGGAGTACTGCTTGCGGGCCAGCAGCAAGTGCGCAAGGGATGTCGTGGCCTGTTCCGATTTGGGGTCCTTGGCCAGCACCCGCCGGTACGCCCCTTCGGCGTTATCGTACTCGCCGGCATCCTCGGCCAGGCTCGCGGCCAGCAGCGTATCGCTCTCAGTCTCAGGCGAGATCTTCAGCGCCTCGATCAGGTCGCTCGACGCCTGGGTCGGGTCATTGTCGCCGTCCGGCCTGGGCTTGTCGATCTGGGCCAAAGCCCTCCATGCCCGGGCCTTAAGCGCCGGTCCCGCGGCGCCGGGGTCGAGAGTCGTAGCCGTCACCAGTTCCGGCCGCGCCTCGTCCAGCTTGCCTTCGCGCGCCAGCAGAAGCCCCAGTGAAAGGTGCGCCTCGAACGACTTCGGGTTGGCCGCAATCGCCTTGCGGTACAAATCCGCGGCGTCATCCAGCCGGTTTTGCGCGTCGGCTACGTAGCCCAGATCGAAAAGCGCTCGCTCGTCGTTGGGATGGGCCGCGATGTAGCTTTCCAGACTCGCTTGCGCGGACTTCAGATCGTTCCCGGCAATAGCCGACTCGGCCGCCAGCACCTGCGCAGAAACCGGTTGGGAGGTAGTGGGAGACTGCGCCGCCACTTGCTCTGCCGGAGCGCTTTGCGGTGTTGCGGGTTCCTGGGCATGGGTCGTGCATGGACCCGCAAGCATAATAAAAAGCGCGCTTACAGAGAAAATGTGAAACGAAATACTCATGATCATCACTATTTTAATGGTTGGGTTTTCCCCGCACGAACCGGCTGAAGATAGGGCCCGTTATTCAGGTCGAGCCTTGCCTGAGATCCACTTTCTCAATAAGCGTAGACGCTGGGAGCGCAAGGGGCGGTAGCTGAAACGCGACTTGAAGGCCCGCCATCGGTTCAACGGCAATTCCGAGACCGCTTTTAAAGCCATGTTCGATGCGGCGAATTGTTACCATTCCATTTCCCCTCGTCCATCGATGGATTCGAGCGATTTAGAAACCCAGACACTATGGACGGAGGACGAAGTATGACCGTTTCTGATCATCAGCGGCGGAGAATCTGGACAGAGCTTATGACTAGGATTTCACCGCAACACATGCCTTTGGCAAGTGCCTATCTTTGTCAGGATTGCAACTCGATCGGCAACTGCTCGTGGCAATGCCCGGCGTGCGCTTCCGGCGCCCTCATGGGATTGGCCAATGTATTGAATCGCGACTGCGATGAGCGGGCGCAGATCAGCTATGCGCGAGTTTCTACGCTTGCGGCGTAGAAAATCCCACAGGTCTTCAGAAAACGGGCCTTGGAGAGAACGGCGTCCGCCCCGGCTGCCGCAGCGGATTCGCGTGTCTCTATGAACACGGCGTAAAAAGAAAGTCGCGCAATTCCCGCACCCGGGGCGCTGACCGCTTCGCCCTATAATAGAGAATGGCCGGTTGCGCCCTGAGCCTCTCTGAGGACTCTGTGTCGTCGCCGGACGAAGTCTCTCCGGTGCTTTCCCTTTGAACGACGCCATCATCATCCGCGGTGCGCGGACCCATAATCTGAAGAACATCTCCTGCGAGATCCCACACGGCAAGCTGACGGTGGTCAGCGGCGTTTCGGGCTCGGGAAAGAGCTCGCTCGCCTTCGATACGGTCTACGCCGAGGGCCAGCGCCGTTATGTGGAGTCGCTCTCGGCCTATGCGCGCCAGTTCCTCGAGCGCATTGAAAAGCCCGATGTGGACGAGATCGACGGCCTGGCGCCGGCCATCGCCATCAAACAGAAGAACACCACCCGCAATCCCCGCTCCACCGTCGCCACCGCCACTGAGATTTACGACTACCTGCGCCTGCTCTATGCGCGCTGCGGCGAGGTGCACTGCATCCATTGCGACGGCCTGGTCAAGCGCGACTCGGTGGACGAGGCGGCCGACGCGATCCTGGCGCTCGGCGAAGGGACCCGCCTGAATGTTCTTTTCCCAGTGGCCCCCGCTGCCGCGCCAAACGGAGAAGTCGGAGCAAAACCAGAAAAAGCCGCCGCCCGCGCCGGCAAATCCCCCACCAAACCCGCCGCGAAATCAAAGGCAGCTGCTCTTACCGGCGAAGCACTGCACATCGAGATGCTCAAGGCCCGCCTCTCCGATCTGCGCGCCGGCGGATTCAACCGGTTGTGGCAGGAAGGCAGAATCTTCGAGTTCTCCACGCCTGAGTCCCTCATCGATCTGGATTTCCGCGCTCCGATCTTCGTTCTCCTCGACCGCGTCGTCGTCAGCGCCGACAATCGCCCCCGCATCGTCGATGCTATCGAAACCTCGTACCGCGAGGGCGGAGAAGCAATCCTGGAAGAAGCCCCGCGCGACGAAGGCGCCGAGCGCAGGCGCCTCCGGTTCAGCGGCGCCTACGAGTGCACCAGCTGCCACAAGCCCGGCCGCGAGCCTGAACCGCGCCTCTTCAGCTTCAACAATCCCTTCGGCGCCTGTCCGCGTTGCCAGGGCTTCGGCAACACCGTCGACTACGATATCAATCTCATCATTCCCGACCAGGGCCTGAGCCTCAACGACGGAGCCATCGACCCCTGGAATCGCCCCAAGTACCGTCCCTGGTTCGCCGACCTCAAACGGCGCGCACCCGAACTGGGCATCCGCCTGGATCTGCCCTGGCGCGATCTGCCCTCCGAGATGCAGGAGATCGTTCTGCGCGGCAAGGGCAGCTTCGAAGGCGTGTGGGGCTTCTTTGCTCAGATGGACCGCAAAAAGTACAAGCTCCATGTGAGGGTGATGCTCTCGAAGTATCGTGGCTACGCCGAGTGCCCCGATTGCCGCGGCCAGCGCCTCCGTCCCGAAGCTCGTGCGGTGCGGCTCGGATCCAAAGAGACCGGGGCAAAGAATATCTGTCAGGCCGCCGCGCTCACCATCGCCCAGGCCAAAGCCTTCTTCAACTCGCTCGAGCTTTCGCCCATGCACGCCGAGATCGCCGGACCGGTCCTTGAAGAAGTCCGCCAGCGCCTTAACTTTCTCGATGCCGTAGGACTCGAGTACTTGACCCTCGACCGCCTGGCATCCACGCTCTCGGGCGGCGAGGCGCAGCGCATCCAGCTCGCCACTTCGCTGGGCTCGCGGCTGGTCGGCGCGCTTTACGTTCTCGACGAGCCCTCCATCGGCCTGCACTCGCGCGACACGGCACGGTTGATTCACATTCTTGAAGAGTTGCGCGACCTGGGCAACACCATCCTCGTCGTCGAACACGATTCAGACATTCTGCGCGCCGCCGATCATCTGCTCGATCTTGGCCCCGGCGCCGGCGAGTTTGGCGGCAAAATCCTTGCCGACGGCATTCTGGCCGAGATTGAAGCCAATCCCAACTCGCTCACCGGACGCTACCTGAGCGGCAAAATCGCAATCCCCGTGCCCAGCCGCCGCCGCACGCCCGGCCGCGAAAAACTCTCGCTCCGCGGCGCTCGCGCCAACAACCTGCGAGGCCTCAATGTCGACATTCCCCTCGGCCTCCTTGTCGCTATCACCGGCGTCTCCGGCTCGGGCAAATCCACGCTCGTGCACCAGGTGCTCTATCGCGCCGTCGCGCGCGCACTCGGTCAGGCCGATGGCGGCGAACTGGCCGGCAGCTTCACCTCGCTCGCAGGAGCCGAACGCCTCAACGACGTGGTTCTCGTCGATCAGACTCCCATCGGCCGCACTCCGCGCTCCAACCCCATCACCTACATCAAGGGCTTCGACCTTGTCCGTGAACTCTTTGCCTCCCAGCCCGATGCCAAGCGACTCTCGCTTACTCCCGGTCACTTCTCTTTCAACGTGCCCGGCGGCCGCTGCAATACCTGTGAGGGCGACGGCACGGTTACCGTCGAGATGCAATTCCTGGCCGACGTCGAACTCCCCTGCGAAGACTGCAAGGGCACGCGATACCAGCCGCGCATCCTCGAAGTCCAGTACAAAGGAAAGAACATTCACGAGGTCCTGCAGATGACCGTGAAGGAAGCGCTGCGCTTCTTCACCGGCCAAACCAAGCTGCTTGAGAAGCTTGCCGTCCTCGACGAGATCGGCCTCGGCTACTTGCGCCTCGGCCAGTCTGCAACCACGCTCTCAGGCGGCGAAGCCCAGCGCGTCAAGCTTGCAGCGCACCTGGCCTCAGTGCGCGCCGCTAACGCCAATGCCAAGCCTTCGCAGGCCAGCCGCGTTCTCTACATCCTCGACGAGCCCACCACCGGCCTGCACTTCGACGATGTCTCAAAGCTGCTGACGGCATTCAAGAAACTGATCGACGGTGGCGGCTCGCTCATCGTCATCGAGCACAATCTCGACGTGATCAAGAGCGCCGACTGGGTCATCGACCTTGGCCCCGAAGGCGGCGACGCCGGCGGACAGATTGTCGCCCAAGGTCCTCCCGAAGAGATCGCCCAGAATCTCCTCTCCCACACCGGCAAGTGGCTAGCTCGGGAGCTTTGATATCGGAGGGAGCTGGGGCCTTCAGGCCCCTGAATAATGTTGCAATGAATCTTTGAGGGCTTTAGCCCTGGGAAACTCTGGCACTACTCCGCAATCACCGGATTCGTCAGCTCACCCAACCCCTCAACCGTCACCGTCACGCTGTCGCCGGGCTTGAGCCACCGCGGCGGCTTACGGCCCATGCCCACGCCCGGCGGTGTCCCCGTTGAAACGATATCGCCGGGCAACAGCGGCGCAATCGACGAAAGGTACTCGATGAGCGCAGGCACGCCGAAGACAAGCTGGTTGGTGCGCGAGTTCTGCAGCACCTCGCCGTTGATGCTCAAGCCGATGGCAAGATTGTGCGGGTCGGCAATCTCGTCTGCCGTTACGATCGCCGGTCCCATGGGGCAGAATGTAGGAAAACTCTTCGACATGGACCACTGCGTGGTCGAACGCTGAATGTCGCGCGCGCTCACGTCGTTGATGATGGTGTAGCCGTACACATGCTCGCGCCACTTCTCCGCGGGAATCCTGAAACCTCCCTTGCCGATCACGAATGCAAGCTCAGCCTCGTAATCAGGTTCCGTGGAGTTCCGGGGCAGCACAATCGCCTCGCCCGGTCCAATGATCGAAGTCTGCAACTTGAAAAAGACAACCGGGAAGTCGGGCAGTGTGAGTCCCGATTCTGTGGCATGTTCGCGGTAATTGAGGCCGATGGCGAAAACACGCTGCGGATTAGCGAGCGGCGCGTGCAGCCGCACCTCGTCGAGACGGTGACCCACATAAACGCCCGGCTCGCGAGGCACCGTTGCGATGCCGGCGGCGATCGCCTCCAGCGTATCTTGGCAGCCAGCGGCGCTTAGATCGACCACAAGATTCGATTCTTCGCGCAGTGCACCCGGCCGAATCACTCCATCGCCGGCAGAAAACGAAACCAGCTTCACCTTCCGACCTCACAATCCCTACTTGTTCATGAGAACATTCGCGCCGCCGCGTCCTGTACCCCATCCTTACGACGCCCTTTGTCGCAAAAGTGGAAAAGCACTCACGTTTGTTCTCCCAGGGCCTCGCCGACTCGCCGACTCGCCGACTTGCTGACTCGCTGACTCGCTGACTTGCCGACTCGCCAACTCGCTGACTCGCTGTTCTTACCCCGCCGTCCATCCCCCATCGATGGTGAACACCGTGCCCGACACAAACGCCGCCTCATTCGATGCCAGATAACGCACCGCCGCCGCAATCTCTTCGGGCCGCCCCAGCCGTCCCACTGGCTGCCGCGCCCGCAACTCGGCCCGCGTTTCTTCCACGTTCTCCTTGTGAAACTTCTCCAGGTACCCCTCCACAAACGGAGTCTCCACCGTGCCAGGACAGATGGCATTCACGCGCAGCGTTTTAGGATACTCAACGGCCAACTGCCGCGTCATGGCCACCACCGCACCTTTGGTTGTGCAGTAGGCAAAGCGCTGTTTGATGCCCACCAGTCCTGCAACCGAGGCGATATTGACAATTGTTCCAACCGCCTCGTGATGCTCCTGCGCCACCAGCAGCAAAGGCAAAAACGCGCGCGTCACAAGATAAACGCCGCGCACATTCACGTTCAGCAGCCGGTCGAAGTCCTCGGGCTCTGTGGCCTCGATCGAGCCCACGTGGCCGATGCCCGCGTTGTTTACGAGAATGTCGAGGAAGTCGATTTGCGCGAGGGCCGCTGCAATCGATTCGGGGCTGGTGACGTCGAGGTGCAGCGCCTTGGCTCTGCCGACGGAGGCCGCCAGCGCTTCAGCAGCGGTCAGATTGATGTCGGCGATCCACACGAACGCGCCGGCCCGCGACAGCTCTTTAACCGTCGCCTCGCCAATGCCGCTTGCGCCGCCGGTAACTAGAGCGATGCGGCTGTCGAGGCGGAATGGTAAAGGATGATCTTCCATATGTCCTGCTAGCTTTTGCGCGCGTCGGCAAGCACTTCAAGATACGCTCGCGCCGTTTCCGTAATCGTCTCAGGGTGTCCCGCATCGATGGCCGCAAGGTTCACCAGGTCGCTGCCCACGCCCAGCGCCTTGGCCCCCGCCTTGATAAAGCTCTCGGCCGTTTGCAGAGTCACGCCTCCGGTGGGAATCAGCTTCAAATGCGGAAACGGCGCCAGCAGCGACTTCAGATAGCTCGCCCCGCCCACCGCCGAGCAAGGAAAGATCTTTACATAATCGGCGCCGGCCTCCCACGCCGTGATGGCCTCGGTTGGCGTGAGCGCGCCTGGGCACGACACCTTACGGTTCTTCCTCGTCGCCGCAATTACCCCCGGATGCAGGCTCGGACTGACGACAAACTCGGCCCCCGCATCGATGGTCGCCTGCGCCTGATCGGCCGTTGTCACCGTGCCCGAACCCAAAAGGAGTTTCGCTCCGTATTCCTTCCCGAGCTCTCTCAACAATTCAACCGCCCCCGGCACAGTCATAGTGACTTCGACAACAGTCACCCCGCCGGCCATCATCGCATCAACAACCGCGCGTCCCTGCGCCACACTTTTGGCCCGCAGCACCGGAATCAGCCCGACGCGTTCGAGTATTTCTTGTGTAGTTTCCGGCATTTCTTCTCCACAAGCTACTAGCCCTTAGCTCTTAGCTGGTTCCCGGCGATTCAAATGAGGCGGACTTAGCCGTTATGAAGCTAACAGCTAATTGCTAAGAGCTAATAGCTCGCCTCATCTCGCAATCCTCGCCGACCCTCCCTTGATGAAGCGTTCCACCTCCGCCAGCGTCGCCATGCTGGTGTCGCCGGGAGTTGTCATGGCCAATGCCCCGTGCGCCACTCCGCACTTAACTGCCCACTCAATTCCTCTGCCGGCCAGCGTTCCGAAGATCAGCCCCGAGGCAAAGCTGTCACCCCCGCCCACGCGATCGAGAATGTCGATCTCGCGCTGCGGCACGTGCACAATCTGGTCCTCGTAAATCGCAATGGCGCCCCACGCGTTGCGGCTGGCCGTCTGCACAGTCCTCAGCGTGCTCGCCACCAGCTTCAGATTCGGATAGGCCGCAACCACCTCGCGCAGCATCTCCTCGTAGCCGGCAATCGGCAGCTCGTCAAACTCCTCGCCCACGCCTTTGATGGCGATGCCCAGCATGGCGCTGAAGTCCTCTTCGTTGCCCAGCAGCACATCCACCTTGCGCACAATCTCGCGATTCACTTCCTGCGCCTTGGCCTTGCCGCCAATCGACTTCCACAGCGAGTCGCGATAGTTCAGATCGTAGGAGATCGGCGTCCCATATTTGCGCGCCGCGTCCATCGCCTCCACGGCCACATCGGCCGTAGATTCCGAGAGCGCCGCAAAAATCCCGCCGGTATGAAACCACCGCGAACCGTTCTCGGTGCCGAAGATCTTCTCCCAGTCAAAATCGCCGCGTTTCACCTGGCTTATCGCCGTATGGCCGCGATCGCTGCAGCCCACTGCTGCCCTCACGCCAAAGCCGCGCTCGGTAAAATTCAGTCCGTTCCTTACGGTGCGGCCCACACCGTCATACGGCACCCACTTGAGCAGCGACGTATCCACGCCGCCTTGCAGCATGAAGTCCTCAACCAGCCGCCCGACCGGGTTATCGGCCAGCGCAGTTGCAATAACGGTGCGCAAACCAAAGCAGCGCCGCAGCCCGCGGGCTACGTTATATTCGCCGCCGCCTTCCCACACCTGAAACTGCCGCGTAGCCGGTATGCGCCCCTCGCCGGGGTCGAACCGCAGCATGATCTCGCCGAGCGAGAGGCAATCCCAGCGGCGCGCTTGGTCGGGAACGATCAGGGGATTCATAAGCGAAGATCATTTTATTGCATCGATGTGCTGCGGGGCCGTGATGCGGAATTGGCGTATGGCCCCCGGTGATGTCCACAACTGGCCGCGCAACGGTTAGTGTAGACTGGCTCGCGTAGAAGGGTGCGCGCATTCCACACACACGCGCCGCGGGAGGGTATCCAATGGCATTGGGGCGCAAGCTGCGCATGGGCATGGTGGGCGGAGGCAGGGGCGCATTCATCGGCCCGGTGCACCGCATTGCGGCCGAACTCGACGGCAAAATCGAGCTGGTGGCCGGCGCATTTTCCCAGTCGCCCGAACGCTCGCGCGAAGCCGGCATCGCCTTCCACATCGACCCGGCGCGCGCCTACCCCGGCTACCAGGCAATGATCGACGCCGAACGCAGCCGCGACGACGGCATCGACTTCGTGGTCATCACCACGCCCAATCATCTGCACCTGCCCATCGCGCGAGCCGCGTTTGAAGCCGGCATTCCCGTGATGAGCGACAAGCCCGCCACGGCCACCTACGATGAGGTTCTTGAGCTCGAAGCTCTGGTCAAAAAATCGGGCTTGCCCTACGGCCTTACGCACACCTACGCCGGCTACCAGATGGTTCGAGAGGCACGGGCGCTCATCGCGGCGGGCGCGCTTGGCGGCATCAGAAAAGTTGCCGTCGAGTACCTGCAGGGCTGGCTGAGCACGCCGCTTGAGACCACGGGCCATAAGCAGGCCGAGTGGCGCGCGGACCCGGCGCGCAGCGGGCTCGGCGGCGCCATCGGCGACATCGGAACACATGCCTTCCACCTGCTGGAGTATGTGAGCGGGCTTAAGGTCACGGCCATCAACGCCACGCTGCGCCGCGTGGTTCCGGGCCGCGTGCTCGACGACGACTGCAACGCATTTCTGAAGATGAGCAACGGATCGGCGGGCTCGCTGGCCTGTTCGCAGATTGCCGCGGGCGAAATCAATGACGTTCACCTCCGCATCTACGGCGAAAAGGGCTCGATCGACTGGCGCCAGATGGATCCGAACCGGCTCATCGTCAAATGGCTCGACAAGCCGGAAGAGATTTACCACGCGGCCAGCGGCTACCTGAGCGCCGGCGTGCGCTCCATCGCGCGAACCCCCGCCGGCCACCCCGAGGGGTATCTTGAAGCCTTTGCCATTCTCTATCGCGAGTTTGCCGATGCGCTGATCGCGTGGAAAGAGGGCGCACCGAACCCGCTGCCCGTCACGCTGCCGGGCATTGAGGCCGGCGTGCGCGGCATGAGGTTCATCGAGCGCGCCGTCGAAAGCGACAAGCGCCAGACTTGGGTCGATTTCTAAATACTGGCGACCGTGCGCGAAACACGAATCATGAATCACGAACCACGAATCACGGGAATTAATTATGAAGACCATCAAAGGACCAGCAATCTTTCTCGCCCAGTTTGCGGGCGATGAAGCACCTTACAACACTCTCGACGGCATGGCCGGCTGGGCTGCGGGCCACGGCTATGTCGGCATCCAGATTCCCAGCTGGGACGCGCGGCTCTTCAATCTGAAGCTTGCGGCCGAGAGCAGATCGTACTGCGATGAAGTGCTGGGCACGGCATCCAGATACGGTCTCGCTGTCACCGAACTTTCGACCCACCTCCAGGGCCAGCTCGTCGCCAGCCATCCGGCCTTTGACCCGCTGCTCGACGCTTTCGCTCCCGCCGAACTTGCCGGCAACTCGAAGGCCAAGCAGGCGTGGGCAGTCCAGCAGCTCGAATGGGCCGCCACGGCCAGCTTCAACATGGGGCTCAAAGCCCACGCCACATTTTCCGGGGCCCTGGCCTGGCCGTTTTTCTATCCCTGGCCGCAGCGGCCCGCGGGCCTCATCGATGAGGCATTCAACGAACTGGCCCGTCTGTGGACGCCTCTTCTCAACGTCTTCGACGAGGCCGGCGTGGATGTTTGCTACGAGCTGCATCCTGGCGAGGACCTGCACGACGGCGCCACTTTCGAGCGATTTTTGGGGGCCGTCAACAACCATCCCCGCGCCAACATTCTCTTCGACCCCAGCCACATGGTTCTGCAGCAACTCGATTACCTGGCCTTCCTCGACATCTACCACGAGCGCGTGCGCGCATTTCACGTCAAAGATGCCGAGTTCAATCCCAGCGGGCGGGCCGGCGTCTACGGCGGCTACCTCGACTGGATCAACCGCCCCGGCCGATTCCGTTCGCTGGGCGATGGTGAGATCGACTTCAGCCAGATCTTTTCGAAATTGGCGCAGTACGACTATCCCGGCTGGGCGGTGGTCGAGTGGGAGTGCTGCCTCAAGCATCCCGAAGACGGTGCGGCCGAAGGCGCGGACTTCGTACGCAGCCACATCATCCGCGTCACCGAGCGTGCGTTCGACGACTTCGCCGGCGCCGCGCCCGACGCTGAGAAGAACCGCAAGATCCTGGGGCTATGATTCACGGGAGGCCGGGAATCCGTCCACAGTCCGCACCCTGGGGGATACCCCCACCTCCACCCCCACCCCCGGGGTGTTTTTCGCAAGATCTTGAATCATTTGGCGTTGCTGGCGCACATCTTGGATAAACGGGTTTCTTTTGAAGAGCTTAGAATTCAACACCCTGATAACAATCAAGTTGTGGCGAGGCGAGATCGAATTGTCCGCGGAATCCAGGCAGTTCTGTTCGCGTCCTGTGCGTTTCGTCTACGCAAACCCGCACTGATTCTTGAATCAAGCGTAGCGGATCCCGCGAAAAAAGCTGCAAACCGGCGACTTGAATAAGTGCTTGAAAATACGAGATCAGGAGGAGTCTTTGGCGATGAGAGGCTTGACGTGGCTATTCTGTCGATTCGTTTTCTTGAATGGGAGCCGGAACCCGGCCCGGCGCCACGATCCCATACTTCACGTCGAGGAACTCCTGTAGCTCTTCAGGCAGATACGCTGCCAGCTCCTGCCACGTCAGCACCTTCAGCCGCACGCGCAGCTCCGCACTTTTCACCGCAGCCATCACCTCAAACCACGCTTCGCACAGGTCTGGCCGGCGCTGGTCGTGAAGCACGCAAAAGCTTGCTCCAGTCGCGTACGCGGCCAGCACGTTGCGGATGAGTTGATAACCCTCATAGCCCGCCTCTGCCGGCGCATCCACGATCGGGTCCTCTGCGAGCGGGTTCAGTGCCGGGAACAGCTCCGGGTCGCAGACCAGGCTCTCGAACTCCTGCGAATTGTCTTCAGGAAACTCGCTCGCCCGGCGCGGCCGCGCAATGGGAATCGCCGCTCTCGGCAGCAAATCCCGCTCAAACACCGCATCGAAGTCCCGATAAGCCTCAACAATCGCCGCCGATCGCCGCTGAAAATCCGACTCCGTCAGCTTCGCTTCAACCAGCAACGAACCCGGCAGCAGCGAACCCAGCCGCATATCAACTTCCGTCCGGTCGAATCTGCCGTTTGCCAACGGCACCTTCGCCTTCCATCCGAACTCCGGTTGCGCACCCGCCTGGACTCCCAGCACTCCCTGCAAGCTGGCCGAATCCACAACTCCCGGCGTGCAAAAAATGTTCATCAGCAGCGCGTCCGAGCTCATTGAGGAGTCAAGCTCGCGCCAGCGCCGTCCGGGATCGAGCGCAGGGCGGGGAAGCGATCGCGCACCCTGCGTGTGGATCTTGTCGAACCGTCGCATCCAGTTGTGGTTCGCCAGTATTGCCGCGTATGCCGGGTCGAAGAAATTCCCATGCCGCTCCCCATCCGGCTCAAACACAATCACGGGCTGGCTTCCGTAGCTCTCGGCATGGGCGCGTCCGCGCGCATAAATCCGGCTGCGAGCCGCCAACTCTTCCCTCAGCGAACCCGCCAACAGACCCGCGCGCGCATTGAGCTGCATTACATCTCAACTTTAAGTCAGCACCGGCACATCGGCCAGACCGGCCACGCCAAATACGCGCCGGTAGCGCTCCGTTTCAGCGGGCTCGCCCAGAGCCTTGGCGTAGTTGTCGCTCAGCTTCACTGCCGGCCGGCCCTCAATCTCCGTCAGCTTGCACACCAGGCTGACAGGATTAAAGTTTTCTCCGCCCTGCGGATTGCAATTACGAAAGTCGTTGGTAAGCAGCGTTCCCCACCCGGCGCTGAAGCGGACTCGCCGTTCGGGAACCCAGCGCTCGCAATCTTCAAAATCTTTGGCCGATTGAAAATCGTCAGGCGTGGCGCCGTTGCGAATGCGCCCGGCAAAGTAGGCGTGAAGGCCGAGGATCTGCTCCACGTCAAGCGCGTCAGACGCGATCAGCCGTTTGCGGCGCGGGTCGCGGTCATGCCGCTCCAGCCACGCAATGTACTCGTCACCAGCCACGTAGGCATCCTTGCTGTCGATGCGCTGGCCGGTCCAGTTGGCTACCCAGTCGGGCGCGTCGCGCAGGAATTGCGTGGTCCCGAAGGTGTCGGGCAACAGGATCAGCAATTCGCTGTGGTAGCTCTGCTGCCATAGCTCGAGCAGGCGGTATTGAGCCGTTCGCAGCTCTTCATCGCTGTTAGCCATCGCCGCCATCGCCATCGGCAGTTCGTGGCCGTTGGTGCCGATCGCCTCAAGATCGTGCTTGTAGGCGAGATAAGCATTCGACGTTCCGGCAAATCCCGATCCGATGGTGTCGCGCATCGCCTTTACCACGTACTCATGCCACAGAAAACTGTGCCGGCGCCGCGTGCCAAAGTCGCTTACGCTCAGGAACGGAACCCCGCGCAGCCGTTCCATCTTTTCCCACAGCCGCGTTTTGGCCCGCGCATAAAGAATGTCGAGTTCGAGCTCGCCCAGCCGCTTCAGGCTGGCCCGCGTCTTCAGCTCGCCGATGATCGAGAGTGCGTAAATCTCCCACATCGAGGTCGCCGACCACAGCCCGTGGAAGCGCAGGTTGATCTGGCCGTCGTCAACTGTGAGTTCATAATCCGAGAGCCGGAAATCCCGCTCCAGCCACTCGAGAAATCCCTGCTCAAAGATTCCGCGGCGGCCAAAAAAACTGTTGCCGGCCAGCCAGATCAGCTCTGACCGCGCGAAGCCCAGCTTGCGCGTATTCTCCAGTTGCTCGCGCAGTTGATCCACCTCAATCACGTCGCCCAGCCGCGTGTGCGAAGTTCGATTGATGAGCGAAAACGTGGCGTGAACTGCCGGGAAGTTCTTCCAGATGAACTGCAGCATCAACAGCTTGTAGAAATCGGTATCGAGCAGGGACCGCGTAATGGGATCGAGCTCCCAGTTATGGTCGTGCGCGCGCCTGGCAAGATTGGTAATCACGTTCCACCAATGTACTTGAAGCGATGGCCGTGCTCAAAGAGTTTGACGCTGCTACGACCCCTGAGGGTTCCCAAATTTGAGCTTTGCGGGCTTATTCAGGCGATTCGGTAATAAGCCGTACCGTGCCAATAATGCCCGAGGGGACGGGTTTCAGGTTGTCCATATCCTGCGGCTCGAAGCGCTTGCCGTACTTCGCATAGAGCGCCGTGTAATCGTGCGGGGGCTGGCCGGTCAGCTCATTGATCGCCGTGTTGTATACACGCACTTCGATCTGGTTCTGGCCTGCGTGCACCAACTTCGAGATATCGATGCGATAGGGCGGATGCCACAAGGAGCCGGCGCGCTGGCCGTTGATGTAAATGATGGCGGCTTCGCGAATCGGCGGGTCGAGAAGTGCATGGATGCCGTGCGATACAGCGGCGTGAGAATCGACATTGGGCGTGATGCGGCCTATGCCGAACAGGGCGCGGAGACCATTTAAGTCCAACGGGTGACCTTCGGTGATGGGAGTACCTTCGCCGAAGTCGAGGAAAAGTTGCTGGTGAGTCGCGGGCGCGGCGGCGAGCGTAAAACTGCGCGTGTAGGTGGCCTCGCCTGAGTAATTCTGCCGGCCCGAAATCTCTGTCCATGAACCAAGCGCGCCAACCGAGGTCGTCTGCGAATCAGGGAAACGAAGATTCCAGCCGCCGCTCAGGTCGGCGAGCTCGGCCTCATGCGCCGGAGCGGGCGCGGCAATCGGCGCTTGTGGCGCCGCGTCGCTGAATACGAGGATCCGAGATTCGTAAGGCGCCAGCGTGACCGGAATGCGCCGGCTCAGTTTGCCTGAGTAGATAATCTGCCCCGAATCCGGCTCCCACATCTCAACATATTTGCGTGCGGCGCGAAACCGCACCATCGTTTCCAGTGGTTCATTTTCCATATTCGCAACAAAATAGATATCCGCATTCGCGAGTCTGCGGTGAATGAACCCAAGCCCCTCGACTGGCCCGAGGACATCGAAATCCGGCGCCAGCGCCTTATGCAGTCGCTTCTTGAGCCCGTGAATCGACAAAAGGTAAACGCCTTTGCCTCCGGACGCAAAAAGCGAGGTTGAAATCGTACGGATCGCAGCGTTGTCCTTTTGGTCCATGAGCCCTGGCGCAAACCATGGAGACTGGCCAATCCCGAAGACCTTTCCGCCCGCGTTCGCGTAGGCTTGCACTTTTTTATAAACCGCCAGCGGAATCCTTTCCGTCGGCGGTATCACCAGAATAGGGTAGGGAATCGTCCCCAGCTTGTCGATCGTCGCCGCATCGATGTAATCCACGTTGTATCCCGCATCCAGAATCGCTCCCATCAATTCAGGCGTGATCCGCTTCTGCATCTCGTCCGTCACGGCCACGTGTCCCGGCGTGAAGGCAGCCTGGGCGTCGTCCTCGGGCAGAAGAATCGCCACATCGTTAGCCGGCTTGCCCTGCCTCAGCAGCCAGCTCGCGCGCGTCAGGTAGCGCATCACGTCGGGCATCACCGGAAACCACGGGTTGTGCGCGTTGAACACCGCTGCCGCATAAAATGCCCACCCCGGCTCGCCCGCCGCCGGTGGCGAGTAAGGCCAGCCATGCCCTACAAACTGGTTCACGCCGATCAGGAACATGCGGTCGGCCTCGGCCTTCACGTCAAGCGATGTGGCGCGAAAGGCGGGCGAGTGCAGCCACGTCCAGGTTTCGGCCGAAATCACGTTGCGCCCGTAGAGATGCCCCGCCGACGTGGCCCATCGCGCATACGAGAAGTCACGCCACTGCGGTCCCTCACCTTCGATCAACTGCGGCGTGGCCTCATCGGCCAGCGTGACGGCCGGATCGCCATAGGTCTGCGAACGGAAGAGCGTCCCGTGCGCGGCGGCAAACTCTGCCAGCGGTTCGAGGTAGTTTTCGCGAATCAGTTCTGACAGCGTCTCGCCCCAGTCGTGCCGGACGGACCCGGCTTGAATTGTTCCGCCAGCGACAAGCTCGGGCAGATGCGGAACGATATCGTAGCCGCGCCGCTTCTTGAACTCCTCGGGAAACTTCGCCGTCCAGTCCGCCCCATAGACCTCGAGCGAATCGGAGAAGACGGACGACGGCGGCTGATCGCCGAAAGCGTTGAGCAGCGGCTCAGCAACATCGGCAATGTGCTCGTCAATCGCGGCGCGAGAAAAATGATCAAGCACGTACCCCTCCGCACCGTACGCAGCACGTTTCACTTGCTGGCGGGTGTGGCTCGAGATGAAATAAAGCGCAGTCTCACCCTCCGCGGCAACCGGTGGCGCTCCATTGGGATCGAACCGCCGCGCCGTCGCCGGGTCGAACGACTTCTCGTCGCCCTTCACCAGGAACGCGGCAATCACGCTGTCGCCCTCTGGCAACTTAGGCGTGGCCGCCTGGGAGTTGCGCACCGGAATTTGGATCACTTCAAGTTTTCCCGCTGCCAGCGCCAACGTCGTCCCCGGCCCTCCATACGGCCAGCCGCTGCCCAGCGTGATGCTCACCCGCATCCCCAGCGCCCGCGCCTTCCGGTTAACAAAACTCACATCATCCAGGAACTCCGGCGACAGGTAACGCAGGTTCAAAATGCCCTTCGCCGGGTCATCGAGCATGAGCGGATACACCGGCTGAATCTCAACGCCGCCGATGCCTGCGTCGTGCATCGACTCCAGCTCTTTTTCAAGCTCCGGCTTGACCACCGCCGGCCCGAACCACCACCAGCGCATCATGGGCTTGGCATCGTCCGGCGGATTCAGGAAACCCGCGCGCAGAGCGGCTGTATCCTGCGCTGATGCGCCCGTTGGAGCCAAAGCCGGCGCAGCGAGCGGCGCGAGGAAACTCACGAAAAAGAAGGCGAGGCGCAATCGATTGAATGAGAGTCGGAGCATGATTTGAACGCCTGTCGCGACGCCAACCAACCTGGATCGCGGCCACGCGAAGATTCTAATTGGTCGCTTCAATCTGGGCGGAAATTCGATCGCGCATTGAATCAGGAAGCGCGGGCATGGCGCCCGACTGCGAAGCCACCCAGCTACCCCACCGGTTGCCGGCCTCGTTCAGCGTGGCCAGGCTCGCCCCGCGCAGCAAATAGTGCGTAATCGCTGCCGTGAATGCGTCTCCCGCGCCGATGGCGTCGCCCGTCTTTACGTGGACCCCGGGGTGCTCGTTCCACTCGTCGCGCGTCACCAGCAGGCTGCCATTGCCGCCGCGGGTAATCGCCACCATCTGCAGCCCGGGAAACTCTTCGAGCAGCCGTTCGGCCGCGAAGCGCAGGGCGAACGTGCCATCCGAAGATGGCTCGGCTGCAGCCAGTCCCAGCAGATCCAGAATCAGCGGCGCCTCCGCCTCGTTCATCTTGGCCACCGTGGCCAGTTCCAGCGACTCCTCAACAATCTCTTCGGAATAAAAAGGCGGTCGCAGATTCACGTCAAAGACGCGGATGCACGCCGAGGCCGTCTGCGCAGCCAGTGCCTGGATAGTCTGCCTTGACTGCTCGCTGCGCTGCGCCAGCGAGCCAAAACAGATGGCATCGGCTCGTTCCGCCAGCCGCACCCATTCGTCGCTGAGCCGCAGGTAATCCCATGCCACTGGCCCATGAATCGTAAAGCGGGGCTCGCCGTGCAAAAGTTCAACGGTCGCCCGGCCGGTCGCATGCACCGGGTCAATCTGCAGAGCGCCGACATCCACCGGCGCCGAGTTCAGGCAATCGACGGCGTCGCGGCCCAGATCGTCCCGGCCAATGCGGCTGAGGATGACGGCATGATTCCCCAGCCGTCCAGCCATCACCGTAAAATTGGCCGGCGCGCCGCCCAGCGTGCCCTTGAGTCCGCGCGGAGTGTCGGCGCCCTCCGCGCCGGACGCCGCATGCGGCATGTCCCACAGCAATTCGCCAATTCCCAGGATCAGGTGAGGTGCTCGCATCGTGGTTTGATCGGAGATAGTACCACAGTTTTCAGGGCGCAGTGATCAGTGAACAGTGGTCAGTGATCAGGAGTCAGGGAAATTCAGAGCCTTGCCCGCGTCCTGCGTTCAAAGTTAGCCGTGTAAATATAGTGTCATCCCGAGCGATGTCGAGGGATCTGCAGCTCTTCTTTTCTCTGTCCACTGTCCACTGCCCACTGTTCACTGGCTACCCGTCCACCGGTAAATCGAGCAATCCTCCCAGTCCATCGCCGCATACTCGCCGCCGGGCTGACTGGTCAGGATCCTGCGGTCGGCTACGGAGTCGGCATGAGTTCTCCGGACCTGCCCGCGAAAAAGCCTCTTGAAACCGGCCTGGCGCTCGATCACCTGTTCCTGCTCGTTGTTCACGTAAAGCAGGTCGAACGGTCGCGGTTCTCTTTCAAGCTGCCGGCTCCATGCCCTCAGTACCGCCCGCATCACCGGCCCGGCAAATGGATTAAAGAGGAAAGTCACGCAGGGGCCCGGCGGCAGTTTGAACGTGGCCGCATCCTGGCATCTGAGACGCGTTGGCGCGCACGATCGCCCCCGCCCCCGCCACAGCGCCAGGTTCCGCCGCGCGATGCGCGCCAGCGCGGGATGCAACTCAACGCCAAGCACCGCCTTGAAGGGATGCAGCGCGGCCAGCAGCATGGCGCGTCCCATCCCCGCTCCCACGTCGATAAGAGTGAACTCGTCGATGGGCGCGATCGGCGTGCATCGGCGCCATCGCACAATCATGGACTGGAATACGGACGGCGCGACGGCGTAGTACGCAGTCGCATAACGGCCGCTGCCTTTGCCCAGAGCCAGGTCCCGTCCAGCCACCAGCCCGCTGGTCCTCACGTCATTTTCAAGATCGAATGGATGCCGCACCAGCCCGTCTTTCACGGCCAGCCCTTTCAGCCGCCTCCGTTTCTTGCGCGCGGATGAATGGCTTGGTTTCGCTCCGGCTCGCTCCACGATTGAACCTTAGCATAAGCACAAACGGGGGGTGCCCCATCCTAACCGCGTTTTCTGCGGTTAGGGCGGGAAAGCAATCAACTTCAAAAGGAGTGCTCAGGGTCCCGGTGAGCGTCCGGATTTACGGGTCCCAGTGACCAGCTACTGCTGCAGCACCACCTGGTCGCCTTCCTTCAAGCCGCCGGTGATCTCGGTCACCGAGCCGTTCGAGAGCCCGGCCGTCACGGCTACCTTGCGCGTGCCGTCCTTCTGGCTCTTGTCGGGCACCATTACGGAGGCCTTCTTCTGACCGTCGTACACCACCGCATTTTCCGGCACCATCAGCACGTTTTTGTGCTCGTCCAGCAGGATTTCGGCATTCGCCGTCATGTTGGCCTTCAGTTCGCCGCCGGGGTTGTTGATCGAAACCCGTACCTCGAACGTAGTCACGTTGTCTTTTTCCACGCCCATCGGCGCGATCTTGGTCACTTTTCCGTTAAAGACGCGGTCGCGGAAGCTCTCCACCTTGATGCGCGCCGGCTGGCCCAGGTAAACGTGCGCAATGTCGGCCTCGTCTACCTTGCCCTGCACATAAACCTGGCTGGTGTCCCCTTCGGTCATCACCAGGGTGGCCGTCGATCCCAGCACCAATATCGAGCTGACCGCATCGCCCATCTCAACGTCGCGCGACAGAATGATTCCATCCATCGGCGCAACAATGGTGGTGTACGAGAGCTGCTGTTCGAGCTGTTTCAGGCTGGCCTGGCTCTGCTGCACCTGGGCCCCGGCCTGCTTCAGCTTGGCGGTATCCACGCCAATCTGCGCCTTGGCCGAATCGCGCTTGGTCAGCGCCGCCAGGTAGTCGCGGTTGGCGTCGTCCAGCGACTGCCGGCTCACGATTCCGTCGCGCTGCATGGCCTGTGTCCGCTCCAGCGTCGCCTTGTACATCGCAAGGTCGGGGGCCGCTGCATTCACCTTGTCCTGTTCGATATTGGCCTGGCACGTAGCCACATTGGCCTGGGCCGCAGCCAGCTGCGCTCGCTGCGCATCCACCTGGTCCTCAATCTCCTGCTTGTCAAGCTGGGCCAGATCCTGACCCTTGGTCACCCGGTTGTTGATGTCCACAAACAGCTTCTCAACAATTCCCGAGGCCTTGCTCTTCACCTCGACCTTGGTGATGGGCTCAATTTTGCCCGTTGCCACTACCGACTGCGCCACGTCTCCGCGGGTCACGCGCGCCAGCCGGTTGGGATCGAGAGACGCACCCTTGGCCAGCTTGATCAATCCCGTGCCGGCAATCAGCACCAGAATCGCCGCTGTGCCGCCTACCCAAATCCAGAAACGCTTGCTCTTGCGTGCCGCCACAAAACCCTCCCCACAAATGACCAGAACGCCGGTATGAACCCAGATGATTTAACCCGATTGAAATGAGAAACCCCAGCTACTGAGACGGTCCCAACCCCTTGCCGTCAACCGTCATCTCCTCTTACGCATCCCAGCCGCGCCCGGTTCCATCACCGTCTTTGGAACCGTTGGAGACTTCTTCTCGTAAGTAAAAGCAACGGCGGCGTTGCACCGTCAAAAACACATGCAGAGCTTTACTGACACGCTCGGCCAGGTTTTGCGCGCCATCATGGCCAACAAGCTGCGCAGCTTTTTGACCATGTTCGGCATTGCCTGGGGGGTGGGCTCGCTGCTGGTTCTGGTGGGGCTGGGCGAGGGTTTCAAGGCGGGCCAGCACAAACAATTAGCTCAGCTCGGCACCGACGTGGTCATGGTCTTCAACGGCACCATCCCCGCCCTCGCCAATCAGCACACCGGCATGCGCCCCTATGAGCTGACCATGGCCGACCTGGCCGCGCTCGCCAAACTGCCTCAGATTCGCGCCATCACTGAGGAACTGACCCGCAACGATCTCTACGAGGTCAGCGCGTGGAGCAACACCTCGGGCCATGTCGTGGGAACCGAGCCGAGCTATGCCGTTGTGCGCTACATACCGCTTGCCGAAGGCCGTTTCCTCGACGCTGAGGACGTAAGTGGATCCCGCCGCGTAGTCGTGCTGGGGCAAAAATCGGCATCGTTGCTCTTTCCCGGCCACCCCGCCATCGGCGAGTCCATCACCATCAACGGCACCGATTTCAGGGTCATCGGCGTCCTGGCCAAGATCGGGCGCGGCAATAACACTTACGATGACGAAAAAGTCTATGTGCCGGTAACAACCATGCAGCAACTGTTCGCGCTCACGGGCGACAACATTCCTCAGGATGCGCTGACCTCGATCCAATACCGGCCCACAAAACCCAACGACAACACCGCCGCGCAGATTGCCGTGCACCGCGTCATCGCTACGCGCCACGGCTTCGACCCCTCGCTCACCGACGCATTCAACGAGTGGGACACCATCCAGGAGTCAAAGATGGTAAGTATCATCTTCACCGCGATGGATGTCTTCCTGGGCAGCGTGGGGATCGTGACGCTGGGCCTGGGCGCAGTGGGCATCATCAACATCATGCTGGTTGCCGTAAGCGAGCGGACCAGTGAGATCGGCCTGCGCAAAGCCGTTGGCGCTACCGAGCGCAGCATTCTTACGCAGTTCTTCTGGGAGGGCCTGTTGCTCACCGGCCTAAGCGGACTGATCGGGATCGCCATTTCGGGAGCATTCATGGCCCTGTTGCAGTCGCTGCTTACCGACAAGATTCCCGGTTTCGACCCGCCGCGCATCGTGCCCTGGTCGGTGGCCCTGGCCCTGACTTCTCTAACGTTGTGCGGAGTCGTGGCCGGCCTGTATCCGGCCAGCAAAGCGGCAACCCTCGATCCGATCGAGGCGCTGCGGAAGGAGCTTTAGGGTAGCGAGTCAGCAAGTCGGCAAGTGAGCGAGTTAGCCGGGCGCCCCAGGTTCCTCGCATTTGCGGACGTTGGATAGTACACCTTTGATCGAGCAAAAACATGGGGGGAAAAGCACGATTGCGGAAGGAAATCCGGAGGGAGCAGGGGCCTTCAGGCCCCTGAATTGAGCAAGAACGATCGCGGGGCTTTAGCCCCTGAAGAAACGAAACCAAGCGCGAACAAAGGGCTCCCCGGGTCTCGATTTTGAGACCTGGGATCGCACGAACGTAAACTGGCCATTCTCAACCACGCACGAAAAGGGGTGCCCCATCCTAACCGCGCACTCTGCGGTTAGGGTGGGATCGCACGAACCCAAACGGACCCCGATTCTTTTCGCGGCTTCAGCCGCGAAAAACTGATCACTGAAAGCTGAGAACTTATGTTCATCGACATCTTCAAACAGGCCTGGGAAGCGATGCTCTACAATCGCCGGCGCACGGCCATCACGGTCGTCGGCATGGCCTGGGGCGTGGCCACCGTCGTGCTCCTCATGGCCTACGGCTCCGGCTTCAGCACCGCCATTGAGAAGATCTTTGCGCAGTGGGGCACCAACACCATCGGCATCTTCCCCGGCAAATCCAGCGAGCAAGCCGGCGGCGACAAGGCCGGCATCAAAGTGCAGCTCAAGCTCGACGACGTTGACCGCGTGAACGAAGTGGTGCCCGAGATCACCCACATCTCTCCCTCGGCCTACCTCGATGCCAACGTGCAAAACGATCTGCACAACTACACCTGGACGGTGGTCGGCTCGCGCCCCTCCTATGCCGACATCATCAAGCTCATTCCCGATCAGGGCCGCTTTTTTAACGGCGCAGAAGATCAACAGCGCGCCCACGTCTGCGTGCTGGGTTCCGAGGCCAAGACCAAACTCTTTTCGGGCGAGTGGGCGGTGGGCGAAACCATCCGCCTCAACGGCGTTTTCTTCAAAGTGGTTGGCGTGCTCAAGCCCAAGATGCAGGAGAGCGAAGACGACATCAATCGCACCGTTTACGTGCCCTTCAACACCATGAGCGACCTCAAGGACACGACCTACATCGACGGCATCTGGATCGGCTACAGCGGCGGCGACTATGAGCTGATCGAGAAGAATATCCGCGATACGCTGGCGGCCGCGCATCACTTTCGTCCCACCGACCACGACGCGGTTCACATCGCCAACCTTCGTTCTCAGCTCCACCAGTTCGAGATTCTTTCCATCGCCCTGCAGGTACTGCTGGCCATGGTGGGCGCGCTCACGCTGGGCATCGCCGGAATCGGGCTCATGAACATCATGCTCGTCGCCGTGCAGCAGCGCACCCGCGAGATCGGCGTCGAAAAGGCGCTCGGTGCCCGCAAGCATCAGATCCTGGTTCAGTTTCTCTCTGAGGCCTTCGTTATCACCGGCGCCGGCGGTGTCGGCGGCATCTCACTCGCTTACCTGGTCTCGGTTCTTGTCGGCCGCATTACTTTTTACAGCGCGATTGCCAAAAACGCCACCGACGCCGACATCCGCCTGCTCATCTCCCCGACGATCGTTATTGTGGCCACGCTCATCCTGGTCGTCACCGGCCTGGTCAGCGGCATGATCCCGGCCATCCGCGCCGCCAACCTCGATCCCATTGAGGCCCTGCGCTACGAGTAGGTGGTGTCTGACGATTTAACCGTTTGGATACTTGACATTGGCTCGATCAGGGTCTCAAATGCAGGCATGAAATCCTGCCAGTTGCTGAGCGCCCGGAAAGCGCGGGTGGGGATTAGTGCGACCGGACTCTCTGCGGCGTCCGTCATCCTCTGCACGGTGCTTGCCGGATGCGCCTCAACGCCTCTGGCCAAGCAAGCCACTGCTCTTTCCTCCGCATTGGCCCCGGTCGTCGATCAATCGGCTGCAGCCTACCAGGATGCCGTAACCGTCGATAATCTGCGTGCCGATTATGAAGCCGTCGTTGCCTACCAAAACAAGGACGCCACTTACAATCCGCGCAACACTCCGGAACTGCTCTCGGAGAAAGATATTCAAGCAAGGCTCGCGGTCCTGGCGGCTCTCCAGGTTTACTCCCAGTCCCTGATCGACATCACCAAGGGAACGGACTCGCCAGAGCTCGATGCTGCTTCAAAGTCAGTAGGAAACAACTTGACCTCGCTTGGCAACAACCTCGCGCCATCGATTGAGAATACGCTCGGAATTGCCGCAGCGGCGGCCTCGACCACCACCACCGCCGTCACCACGGTCTCAGGCTCGACCACCGCCACTACTTCGTCCTCGTCGTCGACACCCAAACCCCTGCTGTCGCCGGATGTCAGAAACGGTATCAGCACCGCTATTGACGCGCTTGGACAGTTTCTGGTGAACCGAACAGTGGAGAAGGAGCTGCCTGGCAAGATCGAAGAGATGGAACCCCATGTCCAGGCGCTCTGCAATGCGCTTTCCGACGATATTCAGACTCTCCAAGGCCTTGAGCAGCGCGACTACAACCGAATCCTCAACCTGGAAAAACAGTTCATCCTCGATGACGAGCAGCCCGGCAAGAATGTCGATCCCGAACAGCACCGCGCGGAGATTATGAAACTACCCGAAATTGCCCGGCAACAGCGGGAGGCCGGCGAGAAGCTCACAGCTCTTCGCGCGGCCATCGATAAACTGGCGCAGACCCATCAAGCCCTGGCCAAAGAGGCGCAACACGACACCCCCGAAACCCTGAAAGAAAAGTTGAGCGAGCTCGCCGACGTGGGAAACAGCCTCGGCAAGTTCTACTCATCGCTGCCGTCAAAGTGATCTCAGCAAAATGATCTCAAAGGAGCAGGACCATGGCCACGCCCCCTGTAAACAACCTTTCCGCCAGCCCCACCATTCCACTTACGCCAGCGGTGAGAGGGGCTTATCAGGATTTGTATAACCAGATGCAGGCCGAACTCGACGGCACAATGGATTCCGTTGCTATCGCGGCGTTGAACGTCTGGCAGCCGCAGGTTGACCAGATACTCACCAAAGACGACGAGTACAAACTCAATGCGGACACGAACATCTTCCAGGCGCTTCAGAAGCAGATCAGCGACACCAATCAGGGCCTCAAGACCTTGAGTAACCAGATTGCATCGACAGCCTCCCATTTCGCCTTGGCCGGCGACATCATCGCCGCCATCAACAAAGTTCTCACGCTTATCCCGGGGGCATGAGTTCACCCATTCGGCTCGCTTTCGCCAAATCACCGAGACGTTGATCGAGCCTTGAAAGGGCAGACTTCGGTGTCCCGGTCCGATGAGCTGCCAATCCGGTAGTTACACTTCTATAACTGACGAATTGGCGACAGGTCTTCAGGAAACATCAGCCATACCGAATTACGAGGACAGATGTATAGCGACCGGGTTTACGCAAGGGGGCATTGCCGGTTGAGCTGCCAACTGACCAACTTGCGAAGCGGCTAGGGTGTCGCTTCAATGTCTGCGTTAGCAACTGGCAAAATTCTTGCTGAGATCGCTGAGGCATGGTGTACCATTTGATACCATTATGCCCTCCCGGTTGCCGGATCGCCTCGTAAAATCAGCCGATATCCTCTTGGACATAGTTGTTTTAATGCTATCCATCTTAGCCGGCGTGATCAGCTACTATAACCTGCCTGCAAAAGTTGTTGCACAGTATGAAGGGAGCTTTCTTATAGCAGTTGGCTGTTTCCTGGTGGGCCTTACTGCCCATCAAACATTTAGGGCGATCACTGCGGAAGATAAGCTCAAGGAACTCGGAACTTCCTTTGATGTTGTCCTCAAGAATTCCACGCATGCTTTACAGCATTTCGAGTTTCTGGCAAGCGAGCAAAGGATCAGAGATCTTCGCCGGAGCTTAAATGAAAAAGAAGATCTGATTCAGCGGGCTGGATTGAAAACGGTCGACGAATACCTCGCATCGCTTCGCTCGAGTGAGGGCGTGCGCGGGATCAAGGTTCAGGGCGAACAACTCGCCCTAGCGGCCTATGAAAACTTCTGGATAACGCTGGTGGAACACCAGGCTAAATGTAAGAGCGCCCCAGCGAACGCTTTTGGTGCCGCCCGAATCACTCACTCTAGTTCGATGAAGGTCTGGGATACAGAGATTGGTCGCGCCTTGATCAGGCATCAAGAGCGATATGTCGAATTGGGAGGGGTAATTGTACGTATTTTGTTGGACACTCCCGCAAGGCCGGACCCCATGGTGGAGAGCATCATGAAAAGGATGATGGACGCAGGCATTCATGTCTATTACCTGCAAGAAGGCGAAGCCGAAAATCTACTCTCCGATTTCCTATGGGTCGGGCCATACGAACTAAGCTGGAGGGCGGGCGCAAGCCGCAAGGCGCTACAAGAATGCGAGTTGATGCAGATCAACGACGTCCGTCAAGCTGTTCTGAGACGGGCTTGGACCGATCTAGGATCTCGGGTAATCGCAAGAGAACACAGTCTCCCTGATCTTGTGAAAGACATCTTGGAGACACCCGCTATAGAATGAAGGCCCATTTAGAACACGATGCCTCGAGCTCTTGGATGCGCATGTGCCTGGCGCCTGAATTGGAGCGCAGACCCGATAATTCTTAATAAACCCCACATGGCCTGGGAAAGGCATTGCGCTTGGATTCTTGCCTGTGCTGACGCCACTGTTTGGCGAATACGCGGGGTTGGCAGAGTTCATCGTACCGGCAGACTGGTGGCGCGGGCTCCGGTTGCGGTGGAGTGGAGTTCGTGGTTTCCCGCCCTGGCTACAAGAACATATACGCGCGAGGGTGGGGCACGGGGAGCTTACTTGCGTAGCACGATATAAATCCAATTCCATAATGCGGGAAAAGTGGGCCTTCGTGTGCTTCTCATCACTGCCGTTTCCGACCCCGCAGCCGACACTCAGCGTAGCGGCCTTTTCCTCCCACAGCCGCAGTATGAGGCATAGCGAATGAGTGAACCCAAGACTGTGATTCCCACCCTGATCATGGACGGGAACGAGGCTGCGGCGTCCGTAGCTTATCGGCTTTCAGAGGTTGTCGCCATCTACCCCATCACCCCTTCTTCCCCGATGGCCGAGTGGGCCGATCAATGGCGCTCAGAAGGCAAGAAGAACATCTGGGGCGCGTTGCCCATCGTTGAAGAACTGCAAAGCGAAGGCGGCGCGGCCGGTGCGCTCCACGGCGCGCTGCAGGCCGGCGCCTTTGGCACCACGTTCACTGCTTCGCAGGGATTGCTGTTGATGATCCCCAACATGTTCAAGATCGCCGGCGAACTTACCCCGGCCACCATGCACGTGACGGCCCGTACGCTGGCTACGCACTGCCTGTCGATTTTTGGCGACCACTCCGATGTGATGGCGTGCCGTTCGACCGGCTGGGCAATGCTCTCGTCAAATTCCGTTCAAGAAGCGCACGATCTGGCACTGATTGCGCAGACGGCCACGCTCGAATCGCGCATTCCCTTCATGCACTTCTTCGATGGCTTCCGCACCTCGCACGAGGTGGGCAAGATTGTGCCCATCGGCGACGAGATTATCCGCTCGATGGTGGACGATGGTGCGATCGTCGCTTTCCGGAAAAACCGCATGTCGCCGGATCAGCCGGTGCTGCGCGGCTCGGCGCAGAATCCCGACGTGTTCTTCCAGGCGCGCGAAGCCTGTACGCCGTATTACGCTGCTGTTCCCGGCATTGTGCAGGTGGTGATGGATCGCTTCGCGGCTCTGACTGGCCGGTCGTATCGACTGTTTGACTATTACGGTGCAGCTGACGCCGAGCGGGTCATCGTCATGATGGGCTCCGGTGCCGAAGCTGCCGAAGAAGCTGTCGACGCGCTTACCCGCCAGGGCGAGAAGGTGGGTCTGGTGAAGGTTCGCCTGTATCGGCCATTCGACGCGAAGGCTCTGATTGCGGCGCTGCCCAAATCTGTAAAGAAGATCGCAGTGCTCGACCGCTGCAAAGAACCGGGTGGAACCGGCGAACCGCTCTACCAGGACGTGGTGACGGTTTTGGCCGAGCATGCGGCCACGCTGCCGTTCGCCATGCCCGCGGTGATTGGCGGGCGGTATGGATTGTCGTCAAAGGAGTTCACGCCCGCGATGGTGAAGGGCGTGCTGGACGAGCTCCAGAAGGCGTCGCCCAAGAACCACTTCAGCGTAGGCATTGTGGACGATGTGAGCAACTCGAGCATCGACTACGATCCGGCGTTCTCGACAGAGGATCCACAGACCGTGCGGGCGTTGTTCTACGGGCTTGGCTCCGACGGCACGGTGGGCGCAAACAAAAACTCCATCAAGATCATCGGCAGCGAGACTGACAACTACGCCCAGGGCTACTTTGTGTACGATTCGAAGAAGTCGGGCTCGATGACCACCTCGCACCTGCGCTTCGGGCCCAAGCCGATTCGCAGCACCTACCTGATTACGCGGGCCAGTTTTGTGGCCTGCCACAACTTCAGCTTTATTGAAAAGATCAATGTACTGGAGCCGGCGATTCCCGGCTCGGTGTTCCTGCTCAACTCGCCGTACTCCGCCGCGGAAGTGTGGGACAAGCTGCCCAAGACCATGCAGCAGGAGATGCTGGCCAAGAAGATCGAGTTCTACGTGATCGATGGCTACAAGGTGGCGCGCGAGGCCGGCATGGGCTCGCGCATCAACACCATCATGCAGACCTGCTTCTTCGCCATCAGCGGCGTGCTGCCCCGTGAAGAGGCCATTGAGCAGATCAAGAAGGCCATTAAGAAGACTTACGGCAAACGCGGCGAGGCTGTGGTGCAGAAGAACTTTGCCGCGGTCGATGCGGCCCTGGCCCACCTGCACAGGGTCGAGCTCCCGGTGGCGGTTTCGTCGGAGGTTGATTTTGTTCCATCCATCTCGCCTAAGGCGCCGGAGTTTGTGCGCAACGTGCTCGGGGAAATCGCGGCCGGCCGCGGCGATTTGCTCCCAGTGAGCGCGCTGCCTGCCGGCGGAACCTTCCCCACGGCCACCGCGCAGTGGGAGAAGCGCAATATCGCGCAGTTCATCCCCGTATGGGACAAGGACCTGTGCATCCAGTGCGGCAAGTGCGTGATGGTTTGCCCGCACGCGGTAATTCGCGCCAAGGTTTACAGTCCCGACCTTGCCACCGACGCTCCCGCAACTTTCAAGTGGGCCAAGCCGAAGTGGAAGAGCATGGAGCAGGACCGCTACACGCTGCAGGTTGCGCCCGAGGATTGCACCGGCTGTGCCGTCTGCGTAGAAGTTTGCCCGGTAAAGAGCAAGAGCGATGCGAGCAAGAAGGCCATCAACATGGCGCCGCAGGTTCCGCTGCGCGAGAGCGAGCGCGAGAACTGGAAGTTCTTCCTGGGGCTGCCCGAGGTGAACCGCGCGAAACTGTCGCACACGCAGGTGAAGGACATTCAATTGCTCGAGCCGTTGTTTGAATTCTCCGGCGCGTGCGCGGGCTGCGGCGAGACGCCTTACATCAAGCTGCTCACACAGTTGTTCGGCGACCGGCTTCTGATCGCCAATGCCACCGGCTGCTCGTCGATCTACGGCGGCAACCTGCCCACTACGCCTTACGCCAAAAACGCACAGGGCCGCGGTCCGACGTGGTCAAACTCGCTGTTTGAAGACAACGCTGAATTCGGCTTCGGCATGAGGACCGCAATCGACCAGCAAAAGGAGTTTGCCGAGATGCTGGTCAAGCGGCTTGCACCGGCGATCGGCGACGAACTCGTCGACGGGCTCGTGAGTGCGAAGCAGGGAACCGAACCCGAGATCAACGCGCAACGCGAACGGGTGCAATTACTGCGGCACAAGCTGGAAGGCAACGACTCTGCCGACGCGCGCAACCTGCTGGCCATCGCCGATACGCTGGTTCGCAAGAGCGTATGGATCCTGGGCGGCGACGGCTGGGCCTTCGATATAGGTTTCGGCGGCCTCGATCATGTGCTGGGTTCGGGCAAGAACGTAAATGTGCTGGTGCTGGACACTGAAGTCTACTCAAACACCGGCGGTCAGGCGTCAAAGGCCACGCCGCGGGGCGCGGTGGCCAAGTTTGCGGCCAGCGGCAAGGCCAACAGCCGCAAGGACCTGGCGATGGAAGCAGTGAGCTACGGCTCGGTGTATGTGGCGCAAGTGGCTCTCGGCGCCAACGACAGCCATGTGATCAAGGCCTTCCAGGAAGCCGAGGCTCACGACGGTCCGTCGATCATCATTGCGTATTCAAGCTGCATCGCGCATGGATACGACCTGGTGCACGGACTGGAGCAGCAAAAGCTCGCAGTACAGTCTGGCTACTGGCCGCTGATGCGCTATAACCCGGGACTGCGCGAAGAGGGCAAGAATCCCTTCCAGCTCGACTCAAAGGCACCGTCGATCCGGCTGAAGGAATACTCTTACCGCGAGGCCCGCTACACCATGCTTGCGCGCAGCAACCCCGATGAGGCTGCCCTGCTGCTGAATGAAGCCCAGGACGATGTGGAGCGCCAGTGGCGCGTTTACTCAGCCCGCGCAGCCATGCCGGGCCGCGGCGAAACACCCCACATTGCGCCCCCCGAAGTTGTGAAGGTTAAAGAAGAGAAGCTGGCAGGGGCAACTGCCGGAGGTGAGGAATAATGGATGTATCAATGCAATATCTCGGCATGAAGCTGAGCGGGCCAATCGTGGCCGCCTCCACACCGCTCTCTCAATCGATCGAGAACGTGCGGCACATGGAGGATGCGGGCGCCGCGGCCATTGTGCTGCCCTCGCTTTTTGAGGAACAGCTTGCGATCGAGTCGAGGACCCTCGACGAGGACCTCGAGCGCGGGGCCGACTCATTCGCCGAGTCGCTCGGCTACCTGCCAGATCTCGACGACTACCGGATGACCCATGACGTGTATCTCGAACACCTGCGCCGGGCGCGAGCCGCGGTCGGTGTTCCCGTCCTGGCCAGCCTCAATGGCGCCACCAGCGGCGGCTGGGTGCGCTTCGCTAAAGAGATGGAGCAGGCCGGAGCCCACGCCATCGAGCTGAATACCTTCGCGATCGCGACCGACAAAAGCCAGAATTCAGCGGCGTTGGAAGGACAGCTGCTCGACCTCGTCCGCAGCGTCTGCCAGGCGGTCAAAATCCCAGTGGCCGTAAAGCTTTCGCAATCGTTCACCAGCATTCCCAATGTGGCCGCGCAGCTAGAGCAGGCCGGCGCCAGGGCCGTGGTCATTTTCAACCGTTTCTATCAGCCCGACTTCGACATCGAAGCCCTCGAGGTGAGGCCGTCGCTTCATCTCTCCACGCCGTCTGAGCTGTTGCCGCGCCTGCACAGTGCGGCAATTCTGTACGGCAATGTCAACCTGGACATCGCCATCACCGGCGGGGTCCACTCCGCTGAAGACGTGCTCAAGAGCGTGATGGCCGGCGCCTGCATCACAGAACTGGCCTCGGCCTTGTATATTCATGGCATCGACCACATCAACCGCGTGCTTGGCGACCTTCGCTACTGGCTCGAGAAGCGCGAGTACACATCGCTGGCCGAGACGCGCGGCTGTCTGAGCCGGCGTTCCGCCCCCGATCTCTCGCCTTTCGATCGCGGCAACTACATCAAGACGCTCAGCAGCTACAGTTTGAGGCAGACAGTGCCGGCATTCTGATTCTGTCTATTCTTTCCTTGTGATCGGCGGCTGGCGCATTCAG
>Ga0335074_10000770_pt1 | contig 44151 bp, 28 predicted proteins | sample Lox_Sample_23_FD_206715 | JGI IMG/M metagenome (GOLD analysis project Ga0335074, IMG submission 206715) | Soil microbial communities from Loxahatchee National Wildlife Refuge, Florida, United States - Lox_Sample_2.3 | ecosystem: Environmental > Terrestrial > Soil > Wetlands | place: USA...
AGGTAGACCAGCATCGGGATCATCACCAGCAGGTCGGATTCCCTGATGAGCGTGGCCACGGCGATCAGCAGCCCGGCCACGGCCGGCGCCACCTTGCCGGTCGCCTCCCGCTTCCACACCAGCACGACCAGCGCCACCACCAGCAGGAACGTCGCGCTGACGTCGGTCAGGATGTACTGCTCGAGGTCGAGCTGGAGCGGGTCGAACAGTACGGGGATGGTGGCCAGCGCGGCCACCCAGCGCCGGGCGCCGAAGTGCAGCGCGGTCACGTAGATCAGTACCGCGGTGGCCAGCCCGAGCAGGTGCTGGACCGCGACGACCGACGTCAGGTTATGGGCCAGGACCGCGGGGATGAGCAGGAACGAGTAGCCGCTGGTGCGCAGCCAGTCCGGGATCCATTGCCCGATAATGAAGTTGTGGGCGTACTGCAGGTACCGCTCGCTGTCGGGGAAGATCAGCGCCTGCTGGTAGGCCAACAGGACCACGACCCGCAGCGCGGTGGCGCACGCGGCGATAACGGCGAACAGCCAGTGCTGGCGCACCGCACGCCGGCCGGCCCCAGCGGCTGCCCGGACCCGGCGCCAGGACACCCCGGGCGCGGGTTTGACCGGGCGCGACGGGACCATGGTCTTCAGCTAACCGCATGCACGCCAGTGGATGCGCCGCTTTGCTGGCAACTCGCTGGGACAACGCCGGTGTTCTGCCCGAGAGTGACGCCCGCCCCCAGCAGAGTCGCCTACCATGCAGGGCATGGATTCCCTGGTGTTGGTGTGGCCGGCTGGGCCGGAGCGTGGCCACGGATGACCTCGCCCGGGGTGACGTGATGACCCAGGGCCCGGTGACCAAGGCGTCCGATTCCGTCGACACAGAGCCAGCGCAGCCCGCCAGGCTGGCCGAGCCGCCGATCCCCGGCGGCAAGGTCGAGGCGATGATGGGCGTGCTCATCCGGGCCATGAAGTCCAGCCCGCTGGCCCGGCCGCTGCCCGCGGTATCGCTGTCCGTGCTCGGGCTCGGGCTGCTGGCGTTCACCGGGCTGTGCGCGACCGCGCCCAACGCGAGCGCGGCGACGCTGCCGGTGTTCCTGCCGGCCACCGCGCTGGCCCGGCGGCTGGGTGCGCCGGTCCTGTCCGCCGACGTCACCAACGTCATCATGTACCCCGCCATCACCTTGTGCGCCCTGGGGCTGGCCGGGATGCTGTGGGCCAACAGCCGGGGCTGGCAGCCGGACCCCCGGCGCGTCTACTGGACCGCGGTGGCGGTGGTCGCGGTCGTGGTGAACATCACGCCGGTCGGCAGCTCGGACCCGGCCAGCCTGGCCGCGTACGGGCGGATCGCCGCGCTCGGGCACGACCCGTACACGTTCGTGCCCATTCAGCTGCCCGGCGGGGCCCGCAACCCGTACGTGGCCCTGGTCGACCCGCGGTGGCGCACGGCCCCGTCGGTGTACGGGCCGGTGGCGACCTGGACGCACCTGGCCGCGGCGCTGGCCGGCGGGGCCAGGCCGTGGCTGACCATCTGGGTGCTGATGATCATGACCGGGGCCGCGTACCTGGCCGCCGGGTACCTGCTGCTGCGGTCGGCGGCCGACCCGGTGCGGGCCGGGCTGATCTGGGCCGCGAACCCGCTGCTGATCTACGTGCTGGTCATGGGCGGGCAGCTGGACGCCTTCGTCGCGCTGGCCGGGATCGCGGCCATCTTGATCTCCCGCCGCGGCGCGACCTTCTGGCATGACCTGGCCACTGGCGTGCTGATCGGCGTCGCCATGGGAATCAAGATCAACGCGGGGTTCGTGGCGCTGGGCATCGCCGTGCCGCTGATCCGCGAGCGGGACTGGGCCCGCCTGCTGCGCACCGCCGCCGTGGCGGCCGTGGTCACGTTCGGCCTGTACTTCTTCACCTACGGCCTCAACGCGCTCAAGCCCCTGCCGGCCGCCTCAGCCCGGGTCATCTCGCCGTCGTTCTGGTGGCTGTTCCAGCTGATCGGCGACCACCTGGCCAGCAAGGCCACCATCAACACGCTGACCGGCGTGCTATGGCCGCTGCTCCTGCTCGCCCTGGCCTGGTACCTGTACAACCGGCTCTCACCCGACGTGCCCGCCGTGCTCGCCGCCACCTGCGCCCTGACCTTCGCCTGGGTCCTGGTGGCCCCATGGTCACTGCCCTGGTACACCGCGGTGGCCTGGGTCACCCTGGCCCTGCTGCCCCGCAACTCGCTGACCCGCTGGCTCACCCTGGCCACCCTGGTCCCCGCACTGCTCCACTTCAGCGCCGGGCAGCCGGACAACCACCCAGGCGCCCAGGTCCCGTAGCACGCGAGAAACGAACAGGAGGAAGTACCGCGATGGGATCTGACCCAGAGACGACCCTAGCCGAGGACCTGGCGCTGCTCGCGTCGGTGCTCGCTGGCCGACGTGATGAGCTAGCCGAGGCGATGACGGATCAGATCCTGATCCAGGCCCGTGTTCATGAGGCGCGTCCGGCGCGAGAGACGTTGCTGCAGACTTGCCGTGCGCACCTTGATGCTTTGCTGCGGCTGCCGTGCCTGCCGGCGCACCAGCGGGCCGAAGCGGCGCGTGGCGTAGCGGCTGACCAGGGCCAGGCCGATGCTGAGCAGGCCGTGCCGCTGGTATCGCTGCTTAGCAGGTACCGGGTAGGGCTGCGAGTGCTGTGGGAGGCCGTGCTGCGAGCGCGGCCCGGTGAGGACCGGCTGGACCGCGAACGGCTCGCCCGCGCGGCTTCGGCGGTTTGGAGCCTGCACGACATATGGGTTCAGGGCATGACCGATGCCTACCGGAAGGCGACGCACGAGGAGATCCTCGTCCGGGAGAACGAGCGCTCGGCCCTGGTCGAGATGGTTCTGGACGGGCACATCCAAGACCCGCAGGACCTGTGGGACACCGTGGAGGCGCTGCGGCTGCCGCATGACGGCCCGTATGTCGTGGTGGCCGCAGAGGTTCACCAGGCCGGCGAGCGGGAGCGGATCCGGATCGTCGAGAACCGGCTGAGCCGGGCCGGGGTGGCGTCGGCCTGGCGGCTTCGGCCCCACGGACACGATGCGGCGGCCGGCGTCGCAGCGGTCCGCGGCACCGGTTGGCGAGAGGCGCTGACGCAGGTGCTGTCGGCGGCCTGGCCGCACCGGACGGGGATCAGCCCATGCTTCCAGCACCTGAGCGGCGCCCGGCGAGCGCTGCGGTTCGCGACACTGGCCATGGTCGGCGCCCCGCCCGGCTCGTCGGGAGTGACCGTGTTCGACCGGGCGCCGGTCGCGGTGCTAGCTGCCAGCGCTCCCGATGTGATGTTCGAGGTGGCTCAGGCCGTCCTGGGTTCCCTCAACCGGCTGCCCGATGAGGAGCGGACGGTACTCGTCGGCACGCTCCGGACCTGGCTGGCCAGCGGTGGCTCTGTCGACGCCGCCGCCAAGACCCTGTTCTGCCACCCGAACACCGTCCGGTACCGGCTGAATCGGGTCGCCGAGCGTACTGGCCGGTCCCTCACCGATCCGCAAGCGGTGACGGAACTGACCCTCGCGCTGCAGGCCGACCACCTCATCCGGGCGGCCTGATCCAGAGCCCCTGATCCAGAACCTTGGAGAGAGGAAACAAATGAACGCAACGCTGCGCCTCTTGCTGCGAGTCCGGACTCCGCGATGAGCTTGCCATCCAGCCAGCGGCGAATTCTTATGACAATAGAGAACGAATTGCAGGCTGATCCAGAGCTTGCCGCGACGTTCCTGGCCTTTGCCCACGGCGCCCGCCAGGCGGCCATGCCAGCGACCGAACAGCTGGCGGCCCGGGAATGGCGGAGATTCTGGCGCCCGGCGTCCGCATTCCTGGACCGGCTCAAAAACCTCGTGCCTTCCGCTTGCTCAAGGATAGGCGTGCGGCCGCGATCGCACGCCTCCACGAAGCTATCTCCCGGATGAGCCATGAGTGTGGACCTGATCAACCATTGTCTCCACTCCTACGGGTACCTTACGGTCGCCTCGTTCGTCGCGCTGGATTGCCTGGGCTCTCCGCTGCCCGGGGAAACCGCGGTGATCGCTGCGGCGCTTTACGCAGGATCCACTCACCGGCTCAACATCGGCCTGATCGCGCTCGTCGCGGCACTGGCGGCCATCGCCGGCGATAACGCCAGCTACTGGCTGGGCCAGTACGGTGGCTCGCAATTGGTGCGGCGCTACGGCCACTGGGTGCGACTGGACGCCAGGAAACTTAAGGTCGGTCGGTACCTGTTCGCTCGCCACGGCGCCAAAATCGTGTTCTTCGGGCGGTTCATCAGCGCGCTGCGGACCTATGCCACATTCTTCGCCGGATTGAACGCCATGCACCGCTCCCGCTTTCTGGTCGCCAACGCCGGATCCGACATGCTGTGGGCGGCCGCTTGGTCCTTCGGCGCATATGCGCTAGGCAGCAACGCAACGCGGGCGGGAACCGCCCTGGAGATCGGCGGACTTGGGGTCGCCGGGCTGCTGATCATCGTGCTCGCGCTGGTCATGAACTGGACCATACGCCAACTCGAGGTGCACGCCGAAACGGCCTTTCCGGATTTATCGCTAGCCACAGCAAATCCTGTAGCAGGCTCCATCGACACGGCACGGCAGCCCGGCGAGAGTTGATACAAATCATTGAACATGCCGGAGTTCTCGGACCGGCCCGTCGAGCGAATGGAATCTGGAGCAAGCATGGAAGTCGACGTAATAATCGAGATTCCCAAAGGGCAACGCAACAAGTACGAGATGGACCACCGCACGGGACGGATCCGACTTGACCGCATGCTATTCACGGCTACCCGGTACCCTGCCGATTACGGGTTCATCGACGGCACCTGGGCGGCGGACGGTGACCCGCTCGACGCCCTGATACTGCTTAAGGAACCGACCTTCCCTGGCTGCCTGATAACGGCCCGCGCCATAGGGATGTTCCGGATGAAGAACGAAGTGGGACCTGACAACAAGATCCTTTGCGTCCCAGCGACAGATCCCCGGCTGGAACACCTGCGGGACATTCATGACGTGCCTGAGTACGAGCGGCTGGAGATCCAGCATTTCTTCGAGGTTTACAAGGATCTCGAGCCTGGCAAGGTGGTGGAGGCCGCCCAATGGTCGAGCCGCGCGTCCGCCGAGGCGGAGATCGAGCGCTGCCGTAAGTCCTTTCTCGCTGGGGCAAAGCGGACGCAGCCCTGGCGGGCCTGGTCGTCGCGTCCGGGCGGCGCCACCGGCAGCACCGTCTCCCCGTCGATGTTCAGCGCCTCCCGGCTGGTGGCCAGCACCCGCCCGGTGCCATGACAAACAGACGCTACTCGCCCGGCGCCCCGAACCGAAGCGGCCAGCTAAGCGGTCGTCGCCGTCATGTTGTGCCGCGACCCAGGCGGCGACCTGGGCGCGGGAGGTGAAGCCGAGCTTGGTCAAGATTCGCTCCACGTGCCCTTCGGCGGTGCGCTGCGAGATCACCAGCTCCGCAGCGATCTGCTTGTTGCTGCGCCCGCCGGCGACCAGCCGCGCCACCTGCATTTCACGCTCGGTTAGCAGCGCGCCGCCGGGTTCGGCCGAAGCCCGGGGCTGCTTCGGCGGCATGGCCGGCTGCTGCAGGGCGTAGGCGACGGCGTCCTCGGCGGGCAGCTCCAGGCCGCGGCCGTAGGCGGCCTGGAACTCCTTCTCGCCCAGCGCCTGGCGGGCCTGCTGCTCGCAGTCCTGGTGGCAGGCCACCACCGGTTCGAAGCCGTCCATTGTCCCGCCCGTAGGGCGCCGCAGGCCAGCAGCGGCGCCGAGCAGTACCGCGGCCCGCTCGTACTGCCGTGCCGACCCGGCGATCCAGGCCAGCGCCTCCACGCTCATGGCGGTGCCCATCGGGTCATAGACGAGGTCCCGGAACCGCAGGCTCTCCTGCTCCAGACCGGTGGCGCGGTCCAGGTCGCCCCGGCGCCAGACCGCCAGCCCCAGTGCCCACAGCGAGTACGCGGAGGACCAGCGGCGGGTGTAGTCGCCGCCGGCCTCGGCCAGCTCGGCAATCTGCTGATAGCAGGCGGCGGCACGTTCTTCGTCCCCGGCCAGGCCGGCGCTCATCGCCACGGAGATCAGCAGGTAAACCCGCTGGCCGGCATAGCCGCCCGGAGGCAGGACCGCCAGCCCGTCCTCACAGTGGGCGATGGCCTGCGGCAGGTCACCGGCGAACATGCAGGCGCCTCCCGCGATCCAGGCGGCGAACGCATGGGTTGCCGGGTCGTTCAGCTGCTGCGCCAGCGCGGTGCCCTGCTCCAGCAGCACCCCCGCGGCGGCGCGGTCGCCGCTGATGCCAGCCAGGAAGCAAGCGGCCAGCAGCCCCCGCGCCCGCCACACGGTGGACTCACCGGCCAGGGCCAGCGCCTGGCTGAGCCGGTACCGGCCCTCGCTGGCGTACCCGGCACCCCAGTAGTAGAACAGCCAGACGTGAAGGGCGATGCGCAGCCCGGCCTCGGCCTCGCCCGGCTCGGCCTGGCAGAAGTCTTGCGCCGCACCCACGTTGGCGTGCTCCCGCAACAGCCGGGCCGCCAATGCTGTTCCCTCCGGGCTGAGCCAGCCCGTGTCGGCCTGGGCGGCCAGCTGCTCATACCAGTCCCGGTGCCGGCGCCGCAGCACGGCGTACTCCCCGGCCAGCTGCAGGCGTTCCTGCCCGAACTCGCGCAGCGTCTCCGGCAGCCGGTACCGGGAGATACCGCCCGGGCCGTGCTCGGCGATCAGGATGGACTTGTCGACCAGCGCGGAAAGCAGCCCCAGCACCTGGCCGGCCGCCAGCCGCCGGTCCGCGCAGATCCCCTCGACGGCATCCTGCTCGAAGCCGCCGGCGAACACCGACAGCCGGGCCCACAACAGCCGCTCCGGCCCGGTGCACAGCTCGTGACTCCACTCGATCGAGCCGCGCAGCGTCTGCTGCCGGGCCGGACGAAACCGGCCGCCCCGGGTCAGCAACCCCAGCCGGTCACCCAGCCGCTCATCGATCTGCTCCGCCGACAGCACCCGGACCTGCGCCGCGGCTAGCTCCAGGGCCAGCGGCATGCCCTCCAGCCGACGGCAGATGCCGGCCACGGCCGCCTGGTTCATCGCGGTAACCGCAAACCCCGTCATCGCCTGCCCGGCGCGCTGGACGAACAGCTGCACCGCCGGGAACAGTCCCAGCTCCGCCACCGTCAGGTCCTGGCCCGGCTCCGGCACGGTCAGCGGTGCCACCGGCAGCACCGTCTCGGCGTCGATGTTCAGCGTTTCCCGGCTGGTGGCCAGCACCCGCAGGCCGGGGGCGGCACGCAACAGCAGGTCGGCCAGCTTGGCGGCGGCGTCGATCAGGTGCTCGCAGTTGTCCAGCACCAGCAGCAGCCTTCGGCCGGCCAGATGTTCGGCCAGCGAGGCGGCCGGCGAATAGCCGGCCCGGTCCTGCAGACCCAGTGTCCTCGCCACCGCCTGGGCGACCAGCGCATCCTCGCGCAGCTGATCCAGGCGGATTAGCCACACCCCGCCGGGAAAGGCCCGCACCAGGCCGGCCGCGGCGCGCAGCGCCAGCCGGGTCTTGCCCACCCCGCCGACCCCGGTCAGCGTGACCAGATGCGACTCCGCCAGCAGGCGCCGGATCTCCGCCAGCTCGTCGCGGCGGTCGACGAAGCTGGTCAGCTCGGCCGGCAGGTTACCCGGCTCGCGCTCGCCCGGTGCCATGACAAACAGACGTTACTCGTCCGGTGCCCGGAACAGAAGCGGCGCCAGGCAGGTCAACAGACTTACTCGCCGTCTGGCCGGGACGCGGCTAGCCAGGCGGCCACCTGGGCGCGGGAGGTGAAGCCGAGCTTGGCCAAGATCCGCTCCACGTGCCCTTCGGCGGTCCGCTGCGAGATCACCAGCTCGGCGGCGATCTGCCTGTTGCTGCGCCCGCCAGCGACCAGCCGCGCCACCTCCAGCTCCCGCGGCGTCAGCAGCCCGCCACCCGGCACAGCCGGAACCCGGGGCCCCGGCGGCTTGGTCGGCGGCAGCATCGTACGCCTGAGCGGCAGCTGCCGTGGGACGTAGGCGACGGCGTCCTCGACGGGCAGCTCCAGGCCGCGGCCGTAGGCGGCCTGGAATCCCTGCTCGCCCAGCGCGTGGCGGGCCTGCCGCTCGCAGTCCCGGTGGCGGGCCGCCACCGGTTCGAAGCCGTCCAAGCTCGCGCCCGTAGGCCGCCGCAGGCCTTCGGCGGCGCCGAGCAGCATCGCGGCCCGCTCGTACTGCCGTCCCGACCCGGCGATCCAGGCCAGCGCCTCCACGCTCAAGGCACTGCCCATCGGGTCGTTGAGGCCCGTCCGCAGCCGCAGGCTCTGCTGTACCAGCCCAGCGGCCCGCTCCAGGTCACCCCGGCGCCAGGCCGCCACCCCCAGGGACCATAGCGAGTACCCGGAGGACCAGCGGCGCGAGAATTCGCCGCTGGCCTCGGTCAGCGCGGCAAGCTGCTGGTGGCAGTCGGCGGCACGCTCTTCATCCCCGATCAGGCCGACGGCACCCGTCATGCCGATCAGCAGGTGCACGCGCTGGCCGGTATGAGTCCCCGCGGGCAGGACTGCCAGCCCCTCTTCACAATGGGCAATGGCCTGCCGCAGGTCACCAGTGAACAGGCATGAGATTCCCGCGACCCAAGCCGCGAACGCATCGGTGACCGCGTCGTCCACCTGGTGAGCCAGGCTGGTGCCCTGCTCCAGCAGGGCGTGAGCAGCGCCGTGGTCGCCACTGATGGCCGCCAGGAAACCGGCGACCAGGAGCCCCCGCGCCCGCCACACGGTGGGTTCGGGGACCAAGCCCAGCACCTGGCTGAGCCGGTACCGGCCCTCGTTGACGTATCCGGCGCCCCAGTAGTAGAAGAGCCATACGTGTGTGGCGATGCGCAGCCCGGCTTCAGCCTCGCCGGGCTCCGCCTGGCAGAAGTCCTGCGCCGCCCGCATGTTGGCGTACTCCCGCAACAGCCGGGCCGCCCATTCTGTCATCCGCGGACTGAGCCAGTCGGTGTCGGCCCGGGTGGCCAGCTGCTCGTGCCAGTCCCGGTGCCTGCGGTGCAGCATCAGGTACTCTCCGCCCTCGCGCAGGCGTTCGTGTCCGAACTCGCGCAGGACCTCCGGCAGCCGGTACCGGACGACACCACTCCGGCCGTGCTCGGCGATCAGGATGGACTTGTCGGCCAGCGCGGCCAGCAGCCCCAGCACCTGGCCGGCGGCCAGCCGGTGATCGGCACAGATGCCCTCGGCGGCGTCCAGCTCGAAGCCGCCGGCGAACACCGACAGCCGGGCCCACAGCAGCCGCTCCGGCCCGGTGCACAGCTCATGACTCCACTCGATCGAGGCGCGCAGCGTCTGCTGCCGCGCCGGGCGCGCCCGGTTGGCCCGGGTCGGCAACCCCAGCCGGTCCGACAGCCGGGCCTCGATCTGTTCCGGGGACAGCACCCGGGCCTGCGCCGCGGCCAGCTCTATGGCCAGCGGCAGCCCCTCGAGCCGCCCGCATATCCCGGCCACCGCCGCATGGTTCGCCCCGGTCACCGCAAACCCCGCCGCCACCTGAGCCGCCCGGTCGGCAAACAGCTGCACCGCCGGGAACAACCCCAGCTCCGCTATCGTCAGCGGCCGACCGGGCTCCGGCGCCGCCAGCGGCGCTACGGGCAGGACCGTCTCGGCTTCGATGTTGAGTGCTTCCCGGCTGGTAGCCAGCACCCGCAGGTCCGGGGCGGCGCGCAGCAGCTGGTCGGCGAGCTTGGCGGCGGCGTCGATCAGGTGCTCGCAGTTGTCCAGCACCAGCAGCAGCCGCCGCCCGGCTAGATGCTCCGCCAGCGACGCGGCCGGCGAATAGCCGGTCCGGTCCTGCAGGCCCAGCGTCCCGGCCACCGCCTGGGCGACCAGCGTCTGATCGCGTAGCTGGTCCAGCCGGACCAGCCACACGCCATCCGGGAACGCCCGTACCAGGCCGGCCGCGGCCCGCAGCGCCAGCCGGGTCTTGCCCACGCCGCCCACCCCGGTCAGCGTGACCAGGCGCGATCCCGCCAGCAGCCGCCTGACCTCGGCCAGTTCATCACGGCGGCCGACGAAGCTGGTCAGCTCGGCCGGCAGGTTACCTGCCCCGCGCCCCTCCGGTGCCATAACAAGCCAACGCTACTCGCCCGCCACCGCGAACAGAAGCGTTGAGTAGCCCCGTGGCCAGCCAAGACCGCAGTCGGCGCCTGCCCGGAGTACCCCGGGAAGAGAGCAGTCCCGGACGGGTGTACCCGTCAGCCGGCGTGGCGCCTACGTATGTATAGGTAGTGCCCTGCATCAGGTAGTGGTACAGGTAGTTCTCACCTGCTGTCCCGGCCCACCGCCAGGCAGAGTGGCCACATGACGGACACAGCCATAAGCGTCATCGAACCCGCCGTCCGATCCGGGACTAAGGGTGCCTCCATCGCTGCCGCGGCCGGAACAGGGGTCGTCATCCGCCGTGGGCTGTTCGAACTACTCGAGCGGGCGGGCCGCGTCACCCTGGTATCGGCACCGCCCGGCAGCGGGAAGACGGTGCTGCTGCGGTCGTGGGTCTGCGCGGCAGCCCTGGCCGAGTGCGCCGTATGGGTTCCGGGCCAGGGCAAGCGGCGTGATCCGCAGCAGTTCTGGGTCTGCGTCGCGGACGCGCTGCGCGGCACGAGCGCGGGCGCAGAGCTAATCCGGCCGTTGACGGCCGCACCGGACCTGGACGGCTGGGCGGTCGTGGAGCGGCTGCTGGCTGACCTGGCCCCGCTGCGGGAGCAGATCTGGCTGATCCTCGACGACCTGTACGAGCTGGGCTGCGACACGACGCTGGCCCAGCTGGAGCTCCTGGTCCACTGTGCTCCCCCAGAGCTGCGGTTCATCTTCGCCACCCGCCACGACCCGCGGCTGGGCCTGCACCGGCTGCGGCTGGAAGGCGAGCTGACCGAGATCCGCGCATCCAATCTGCGGTTCACCACGGACGAGGCGCGGGCGCTGCTGCGCATGGCTGGGGTGACGCTGACCGAGCCGTCGCTGGCGCTGCTGGTCGAGCGGACCGAGGGCTGGGCGGCCGGGCTGCGGCTGGCTGCGCTGTCGCTGGCCGGGCACGACGATCCGGAACGGTTCGCGGCCGAGTTCTGCGGCAGCGAGCGGACGGTGGCGGAATACCTGCTGGCCGAGGTGCTGGACCGGCAGAGCCCGGAGGTGCGGAGCCTGCTGCTGCGGACCTCGGTGCTGGATCGGGTCAACGGTGAGCTGGCCGACCTGCTGACCGGAGGCAGCGGCGCGGAGTGGGTGCTACAGCAGCTGGAAGAGGCCAACGCCTTCGTCGTCTCGCTGGACGCGCGGCGGTCCTGGTTCCGCTACCACCACCTGTTCGCCGACCTGCTGCTGATGGAGTTGCGCCGCACCGCCCCGGAAGAGGTCTCCGCGCTGCACCAGGTGGCGGCGGGCTGGTTCGCTGACCACGGGTATCCGGTCGAGGCGATCCGGCACGCGCAGGCCGTGGGCGACTGGGAGCTGGCCTCAGGGCTGCTGGCCGAGCACTGGACCGGCCTGCACCTGGGCGGCCAGGACGCCACCGTGCACGCGCTGCTCGCCGGTTTCCCCGCAGAGACCCGCGCGACGGACGCCGAAGTAGCGGCGGTGGTCGCGGCCGATGAGCTGGCCCGGGGGTCGCTGGAGGCGGCGGAGCTGCACCTGGAGCTGGCGGCGCGCGCGGCGGCGTCGGTGCCGATGGCCCGCCGCGGGCAGTGGCAGGTGCTGCTCGGCGTGGTCCGGCTGCTCGTCGCCCAGCAGCGCGGGAATCTGCCGGCGGCGGCCGAAGAGGCGCGGCAACTGCAGGCCGCGGCCGAGGCTCCGGACGCCGCCCAGCCAGGCCTGGGCGAGGACCTGCGCGCGCTGGCGCTGGTCAGCCTCGGCATCACCGAGATCTGGACCAGCCAGGTCAGACAGGCACAAGGGCACCTGGAGCAGGGCGTCGCGCTGGCCCGGCGGATCGGGCGGCCGTATCTGGAGTTCATCGGCCTGGCCTACCAGGCGCCCATCGAGTTCTTCTGGTCGCTGGAACGGACGTCGGACTGCAGTATGGCGGCCGTGGAGCTGGGCCAACGGCACGGCTGGACCGACGACCCGGCGGCCGGAATCGCCTACATCATGCTGGCCAGCGTGCTGGTGTGGCAGGGACGACCGGAGGAAGCAGAACCCTGGATCCAGCGCGCCGAACGGACCGTCCGGCCCGATGCCCAGCCGGCGGCGGGGCTGGCGGTCTGCTATGTCCGCGGGCTGCTCGAGGTAGTGCGCGGGCGTGACCAGCAGGCCCTAGCCGTCTTCCAGGCCGCCGAGCGGCTGTCGGGGCTGCTGGCCGCGCCGCACCTGCTCGTCTCGCGGGGGCGGGCCCAGTTGCTGCTGGCTCTGGCGCGAACGGGCCGGACCCAGCTCGCCGAAAACGCACTCGCCGAGCTGGACGACCGAGACCGTGACTGCGGGGAAGTCCGCATAGCCACGGCCGCGCTGCGGCTGGCCTGGCGCGACCCACGGGCGGCGTCCGCGGTGCTCGCGCCGGTTCTGAACAGCTCTGCTCCGGTGAGCTGGCCAACCTGGCTGGTGCAGGCCTTCCTGCTGGAGGCGACCGCCCAGGAGGAGCTCGGTAACCCGGCTGCCGCCGGGCAGGCCCTGGAGCGCGCGCTCAACCTGGCCGAGCACGATCGCGTGCTGGCGGCGTTCATGCTGCAGCCCACACCCGGCCTGCTTGCGCAGCACGCCCTGATGTGCGCCAAGCACGCGGCGCTGATCGCTGAGATCCTCCGCGTGCTTCCAGCAGAGCACGCACAGCTGAGGCGCTACCCCGAAACAGCAGCCGTCGGCAAGCGGCCTGCGCAGGCCGCGATTCCGGTAGGGGTCACGTTCCGGCTGGCGGAGCCGATCAGCCAGAGCGAGAGCCGGGTCCTGCGCTACCTGCCGACCAACTTGTCGGCCCGGGAGATCGCCGGCGAGCTGTCCGTATCGCTGAACACGGTGCGGACGCACATGCGCCACATCTTCGCCAAACTCGACGTCCACCGCCGCACGGAGGCGGTCGCACGGGCCCGCGCCCTCGGCCTGCTGGCCTCGGTCCGGGCCGGCTAGCGCGCTGGCCGCGAACGTTCGCCGGGTCGGCTGACACGTCGCGGTGATGGCACGGAACTGCCGATCAGGAAATGACACCGGGATGACCCGCCGAGTCACATGGGTGAATGTGATGCGCTCATTCATCCCGGCCCCTGAATGGACGGACGGCTCGCAGGTGAGCGGGGCGTAGCACCCCGGTCCGTTCGGAATAAAGAGAATCCCTGCCGAACGGGGCCGTGGTTTCCCGCGCCCGGCCGAATGGTGGATGAAAACCCAGTTCACATCAACCTTGTGATGCCGGCTCATCCAGCCGGGCGTGAAGCTTAGGAGCGCCCGATGAAGACCGACAAGGACTGAGGTGAGAGTGCCATGAAGCCGCAGATCAGACAGGAGCCGATGGACCGCGATGGGCTGCTCGTGCATAACTGGCGCGCGACGCAGCTCAGGCGCCTGGGAATTCCCGAGCTGATGGCGGAGGCCTACGCCGACCGCCTGGACTGGCATCAGGTCGCCAGGCTGGTACAGCGCGGTTGCCCCGCGGTACTGGCCCTCCGCATCGTCGACTGACCCGGGAGTATCCGTGGCCGAAGATGCCGTCCGGTTCGAGCGTGACGCGCTGCCGTACCTGGACAAGCTGTATCCCGCGGCGCTGCGGCTAACCGGTAACCGGGCCGACGCGGAGGACCTGGTCCAGGAGACCTTCACCAAGGCCTACGCGGCGTTCGGGCAGTTCCAGTTCGGCAACATGGGCGGCTGGCTGCACCGCATCTTGACCAACACGTTCATCAGCGGCTACCGGAAACGCCAGCACGAACCCCAGTTTGTGGCGGTCAGCCAGGTCTGGGACGGCGAGCTGACCCCGCCCGGGTATCAGCCATCAGCCGGGCTGGCCGCCGCGGAGACCGAGATCCTGGAACGCCGGCCCGACCCGCATCTCGTCCGGACACTGCGGGCGCTCAGTCAGGATCTGCGCACCGTGGTCTATCTGGCCGATATCGAGGGCTACGCCTACCGCGAGATCGCCCAGGTCACCGGGACACCGATGGGCACCGTGCGTTCGCGCCTGCACCGCGCCCGCCGCGAGCTCCGTGACCTGCTCGGAGGCCACGCGGACCCGACGTACGGAGAGTGGCCATGACGGTGACCACTACCGCGGCCAGCGGCGCGGAGAACACCACACCCAGGCAGGCGCAACCGGTCCGGGGACTCGTCAGGCCGCACTGGCCCCCGCTGACCGATGCGGAAGTGGCCATGGTGCTGGGCGGCCCGGTGCGCCCGGTCATCCTCTGGCGCAGTCCCCGACCGATGTCGGCCGCCGCGCTGGTCGAGCACGGCAGCGCGACGGTGTTCGTAAAGCGCCATCACGTGCGGGTCCGCACTACCGCACAGCTCGCCGCCGAGCACGCTTTCATTAACTACCTGCGCACCCGGGGCCAGCCGGTGCCCGCGGTCCTGGCCCTGACCGGCGGCCGGTCCGTGCTGCGCCGCGGGGACTTCTGCTACGAGGCCCACGAGGCGGTCGCCGGGGTGGACCTGTATCGCGACGCGGCCAGCTGGACGCCCTACGCTAGCCTGCCGCACGCGCGGTCGGCGGGCGCGGCACTGGCGGCCATGCACCTGGCCGCGGCGGGCTATACGGCACCGCCACGCACGCCTGCGCTGCTGATGAACTCTTGGCAGGTGATCTCCGCGGCCGATCCAGCCGCGGAAATGGACCGGCTGATCGGGCAGCGGCCCGACCTGGCCGCCTACCTAGGCAGGCGGCGCTGGCCAGATGACTTCGGCAGCTGCCTGGCCCCGCTGATCGAACGGGCGGCGCCGTATGTGGCCGCACTGCCCCGGCGCTGGACCCACGGCGACTGGCACCCCTCCAACCTGGCCTGGACCTCGCATCAGCCGTATGCCCGGGTAACCGGGATCTTCGACTTCGGGCTGGCCAACCGGACATCCGCGGTGCACGACCTGGCCATCGCCCTCGAGCGCAGCGTGGTGAGCTGGTTCGACCTGCCCAGGACGGGCAGCGCCGAGGCCGACCTGGCCGCGGCGTCCGCCCTGCTGGACGGGTACCAGGCGGTCCGGCCGCTGAGCGCCACCGAGGCCGTGGCGCTGATCCGGATCCTGCCGGTCGTCCACCTCGAATACGCGCTGTCCCAGGTCGAGTACCTCGCCGGGATACGGCATTCGCGCGCCAAGGCGGACCGGGCCTATGACGGTTATCTCCTCGGCCATGCCCGCTGGTTCGGCCAGGCGCAAGGGCTGGCACTGCTCGAGTACCTGGCCCAGCACCTGGGCGCAGCCTGAACGCCCAGGCGGTTCCGCCGAACCGGGATCAGTGGAGGAACAGAGCATGGTTACGTCCCACGATGTCGCTGCCGTCATGGCCAAGGCGGATATCTTGGCCCAGGCCAAGGCCGCTGTCTTGGCCAAGGCCGAGGCCGGTGGCGTCCGCGGTGCTGAGCTGGCTGGCTTGCTGCGGCGCATGTGTCAGCTGGGCGAGCCCGGGGCTGGGCTGCTGCCGGGCGAGGCCTTGGAGCCGATTGCCGACCTGCTGAGCCTGGCGGAGTTGCCCGTACCGTCACCCGGCCGGGCCCGCGAGGCGCTCGATCGGCTGGTGGTCATCAAGCTCAGTGGCGGCCTGGGGACGAGCATGGGCCTGTCCGCGCCGAAGGCTCTGCTGCAGGTCAAGCCCGGCATGAGCTTCCTCGACGTCGTCGTCACGCAGGTGCTGGCGCTGCGCGAACAGTACGGTGCCCGGCTGCCGCTGGTGCTGATGAACTCGGCGGCTACCCGCGATCGGTCGCTCGAGGTGCTGCGCCGCTACGACGGCTTGGCCGTGCCGGGCGTACCGCTGGACTTCCTGCAGGGCCGTGAGCCCAAGCTCCGGGCCGATGACCTGCGGCCGGTGCGGTGGCCGCCCGATCCCGAACTGGAATGGTGCCCGCCCGGGCACGGCGATATCTACACCGCCCTGGCGGCGTCCGGCACCCTGGATGCCCTGCTCGGCGCCGGGTTGCGGTACGCCTTCGTGTCCAACGTTGACAACCTCGGCGCGCGGGCCGATGTCCGGATCGCTGCCTGGCTCGCCGCCCAGCAGGTGCCGTTCGTGCTGGAGGCGGTGCGCGGTACGCCGGCCGACCGCAAGGGCGGCCATCTGGCCTGGCACCAGGGCCGGGTAGTGCTACGGGAAACCGCCCAGGTACCCGACGGCGACACCTCGTTCACCGAAGTCGAGCGCTGGCGCTGGTACAACACCAACAACATCTGGCTCGATCTGCGCGCGCTCAAGGACCTGCAGGCGGCCGACCCGGCCGCGCCCGCCTTGCCGCTGATCGTCAACCGCAAGACGGTCGACCCGCGCGACCCGGCGAGCACCCCAGTGATCCAGCTCGAGACCGCGATGGGCGCCGCGATCGGCGCGCTGCCCGGCGCCCGCGCAGTGCACGTGCCCCGCTCCCGATTCGCCCCGGTGAAGACGACCGACGATCTGCTGGTCGTGCGGTCCGACGCCTACGAGCTCACCGGCGACGGGCAGCTGCGGGCCGGCTTTCACGGCCCCGGGCCGGTCGTCACGCTGGACCGAGGCGTGTACGGACTGCTGGCCGGTTTCGAACAGCGGTTTCCTGGCGGGGCGCCGTCGCTGCGCGACTGCTGCCGGTTCGAGGTCCAAGGTGACGTCAGCTTCGGCGCGGGGGTGGCGGCCGTGGGCGACGTACTGCTGGTCGGCCCAGGTCACGTCCCGGACGCTACGGTAATCAGCGGGTGATGCTCCGGGTGGAGCCCGCTCATGCCGCGTGCACCGGTCGAGGCAATTGTCCTGGCCGCGGTCCAGGAACCCAGCTGGGTTCGTCGTTCGACACGGCCTTTTATCGGCAGCTGTCCGCAGCCGGTGACCAGGGGCGCTGGCTCGGCCCCCGGTTCCTCGAGCCTGACGCCGGGCACCTAGGTGCGCCGCTCAACCTAGCCAGCGTCGTGGTAGCCCGCGGCGTCAACCGCGCTCGAATTCATCCGCCGCTGACACGGGCAGAGTGAGAACCCGAGTCGCACATCGTAGGAGCCTCCGACAAGCTGTTTGAGTATCAGGCGATTCCGTAGCGTGGCTGGACGAGTCTGTAGGTCTGGACGTGCCTTCTGAACAGGCGTTACGTGGCTCAATGAGTCTGGGTGTGTCTGGCCGTCTTTGACCGTTGGCAGCCACTTAGGCTTCCAGTCGGGCTCCGACGATCGGCTTCGCGCATCTGGGGCAAGGCTCGCATAGACCTCCGGCCCCGGGACGTCGGCGTCGAGACAGCGAACCGGGGTAGATGCTGAGCTCCAGATCCGGCGCGGCACGCCGACCGGGATGACGATCACCGCCTGGGCCGGGACGGCCGCCGACCGCGCTCCTATCTCGGCCGTCAGTGCACCGGCTATCGCGGTCTCCAGCGATCCCCGGGGGAGCGCTCAGGATTCCGGCAGCGATACGAGACGACCGTCCTGCAGCCAGGTTGACTGCTCGACATCCGGCTGTTTCAGGCTTTCGAGCAGTTGCCTGGTCTCGGCCTCGAGCTGGCGTATGAGGGCGAGGTTACGTTCAGCGTGTCCGTATGTCATGACCGTATCTCCGTGAAGTGTGCAAACATCTCGGCTAATGTGCTGCGCCGCGGTCGAGCTGGTGTTCCAGGGTGATGGCGGCGTTGATCAGCGACAGGTGGCTGAAGGCCTGTGGGAAGTTGCCGAGCTGCTCGCCGGTCAGCCCGATCTCCTCCGAGTACAGCTGCAGATGGTTGGCGTAGGTGTGCATCTTCTCGAAGGTCGTCGCCGCCTCTTCCAGACGCCCGGCCCGGGCGAGCGCCTCGACATACCAGAACGTGCACAGCGAGAACGTGCCCTCCTGGCCGTGCAGGCCATCCGGCGAGGCGCTCGGGTTGTAGCGGTAGACAAGGCTGTCGGAGACCAGCTCGCGGTTCATCGCGTCGAGGGTCGACAGCCACATCGGGTCGCGGGGCGCGACGAATCCCATCAGCGGCATGAGCAGCAGTGAGGAGTCCAGCACGTCGGTCGCGTAGTGCTGGGTGAAGGCGCTGGCCTTGGCGTTCCAGCCGCGGGTCATGATGTCCCGGTAGATCTCGTCGCGCGCGGTCACCCACCGGGCCAGGTTCGCCGGGCGGCCGCGCCGCTGGGCCAGCCGGACCGCCCGGTCCAGGGCTACCCAGCACTGGAACCGCCCGTAGGTGAAGTCCTGGCGGCCGCCACGGGTCTCCCATATCCCCTCGTCGGGCTGATCCCAGTGCTTGCACAGCCAGTCGGTCGTATCGGCGATCGCCCGCCACCCGTGGTGATCGACCTGCAGGTCGTGCGCGTCGGCAAGGAGCACCCCGTCCATGGCCTCGCCGTAGATGTCGAGCTGGAGCTGATCGGCGGCGCCGTTCCCGATGCGGACAGGGCGGGAGCCCCGCCAGCCCTCGAAATGGTTCAGCGACTCCTCGGACAGGTCGGATGATCCGTCGACCCGGTACATGATCTTGATCGGGCCGGACTCGTGGCCGGCCTGCTCGGTGACCCGGTCCAGCAGCCAGGTCCCGAACGCGGCGGCCTCGTCGGTGTAGCCGAGGCCGAGGAGCGCCTGGATGGAGAAGGACGCGTCCCTGATCCAGGTGTAGCGGTAGTCCCAGTTGCGCTCGCCGCCGACCTGCTCGGGCAGCCCGGCGGTGAGCGCGGCGACGGGCGCGCCGGTTGGTGCGTACGTCATCAGCTTGAGCGTCATAGCCGACCGGGACACCATGTCCCGCCACCGGCCGCGGTAAGCCGACCGGGCCAGCCAGCCGCGCCAGAATCGCGCGGTCGAATCGTGCAGCCCGGCGAGCTCCCCTGGCGGGAGCCGGCGCGGCCGGCCGCCCATGGACTCCATGACTACTCCGGTGCTCTCGCCCTCCCGTAGCGTCCAGGTGGCCCGCAGTCCATCACCTTGCTGGCTTACCTGCGGTCCGCTGTCGGCGCGGTCATGAAGGCCGCGACCGCCGACCGTGTGCAGGGTCAGGTGCATGCCCGCAGACTCGAACACCGCCCCGTGATCGGAAACCGTCACTGTGTGCGGCTGCCGGCCGTAGCCGAACCGGGGCTGGAAGTCCATGGCGAACCGCATCGTGCCGCGCGGCACCTGCAGGAGCCGCACCAGGCGGTGCTGGTCGGTGGGCCGACCCGTAATGACCGGCATGAAGTCGTGGACCTCACCGACTCCGTCCGGCGTCATGAAGCGGGTGATCAAGATGGCGGTTTCCGGTAGATACAGCTGCCGGCTCACGTAGTCGTCACGGTCCGGTGCGATCCGGAAATGGCCGCCCTTATCCGCGTCGAGCAGGGATGCGAATACGCTCGGTGAGTCGAACCGCGGGCAGCAGAACCAGTCCACGGTGCCGTCGTTGGTCACCAGTGCCCCGGTCTGCAGGTCACCGATCAGCCCGTGGTCGCCGATATTCGGATACCGAGTCATAGCTGTCCTCCGCGGTGGTTGATCGTGCAGTTGCCCATCACGCAGTTCACCCCGGAGATCAGGCGACGGTAAAGATGACGCTGGCTGTGACGATATTGGCCAGCGCTATAGCGAAAGGTGGTGCGCCAGGCCGGGTTTACCGGCCCAGCCGACCGGGTTAGGCTGCTGGCAGGCATGGGTGCCGGTGCCCTAGTTGGCTGGGAGGCGGTGTGGTTGTTCGCGCCCAGCCGGGCCTGGTAGGTCGTCGGTGACCAGGGGACACGCGGAAGGGCTGACGGACCGGCACGGCGAACGCGCGGTGCTGGACCAGCTTGTCGCGGCGGTCCGGGGCGGCCAGAGCCGGGCCCTGGTGGTGCGCGGCGATCCGGGCGTGGGCAAGACCGCGCTCCTGGATTACCTGGCCCGCCGCGCGTCGGGCTGCCAGGTGGCGCACGCATCAGGCGTGCAATCGGAGATGGAGCTGGCCTTCGCAGGCCTGCATCAGCTATGCGCGCCGATGCTGAGCCGCGCCGAGCACCTGCCGACGCCGCAGTGGGAGGCGCTGCGGACCGCCTTCGGCCAGGCCGCCGGGCCGCCTCCGGACCGGTTCATGGTCGGACTGGCCGTACTGAGCCTGCTGTCGGAGGTGGCCGGGGAGCGGCCGCTGGTCTGTGTCATCGACGACGTGCAGTGGCTGGACCGGGCCTCGGCGCAGGCGCTGGGGTTCGTGGCGCGGCGGCTCGCCGCCGACCCGGTCGGGCTGGTGTTCGCGGCCCGGGAACCGGGCCCGGAGCTGGTCGGGTTGCCAGTACTCGAAGTCGGAGGGCTGGGCGAAAGCGACGCACGGGCGCTGCTGGACTCGGCGCTGGCCGGGCCGCTGGACGATCGGGTCCGGGACCGGATCGTGGCCGAGACGCAGGGCAACCCGCTGGCGCTGCTGGAACTGCCGCGAGGGCTGTCGCCCGCGGAACTGGCGGGCGGGTTCGGCTTTCCGGGTGTACGGTCCGGCGCGGCACCGTTGTCAGAGCGGATCGAGGAGAGCTTCCGCAGGCAGCTGGAAGCGTTGCCCGAACCCTCCCGGCGGCTCTTGCTGCTGGCGGCGGCCGAACCGTACGGCGACCTATCGCTGGTCTGGCAGGCGGCCGAGCGGCTGGGCATACCCGCTGCGGCGGCCGCGCCCGCGGTGGACGCGGGCCTGGTGGAGTTCGGCACCCGGGTGCGGTTCCGGCATCCGCTGCTGCGCTCGGTATCGTACCGGGCGGGATCGGTCGCGGACCGGCAGGCCGTGCACGGCGCGCTGGCCGAGGCCACCGACCCGCAGACTGCGCCGGAGAGCCGGGCCTGGCACCAGGCCCAGGCCACGAACGGACCCGACGAGGAGGTGGCGGCGGAACTGGAGCGGTCCGCCGGCCGGGCGCAGGCCCGCGGCGGGCTGGCCGCGGCTGCGGCGTTCCTCGAGCGTTCAATGCTACTGACCGCCGATCCGGCGCGCCGCGCCGAGCGCGCGCTGGCGGCGGCGCAGGCCCATCTGCAGGCCGGCGCGTTCGGACCGGCGCTGGAACTGCTCGCGGGGGCGGAGGGCGGGCGGCTGGACGAGATGCAGAGCGCTCGGGCGGACCTGCTGCGGGGAGAGATCGTATTCGCCTCGGGCCTGGGCAGCGACGCTCCGCCGCTGCTGCTCAAGGCGGCCAAGCGGCTCGAGGCGCTCGACGCCGGCCTGGCCCGCGAGACCTATCTGACCGGCTGGATGGCGGCCCTGTTCGCCGGGAAGCTAGCCGGCGCCGGCGACCTACTCGAGGTCTGCCGCGCCGCCCGGGCCATGCCTGCCTCGGCCGACCCGCCGCATCCTGCCGACCTGGTGCTGGCCGGCCTGGCCATGGTGGTCACCGACGGACCGGCCGCCGCGGCGCCGACGTTGCGGCGCGCCATCAGCGCCTTCAACGACGCCGACATGACCATGACAGAAGAACTCCGGTGGGGCTGGTTCGCGCAGGCCGTCGCCAGCGTGCTGTGGGACGACGACACGTGGCGGGCGATGCTCGTCCGCCAGGTCGGGCTGGCACGGGAGGCCGGCGCGCTCGATCAGCTGCCCATCATGCTGGGCTCACTGGGCACGGCCGTGGCTTGGGGCGGTGATTTCGCCGCGGCCGAGGCCCTTGCCGCCGAAGCCGACGCGGTCTGCGAGGTGACGGGGTCTCCCGCCGCCCCGTTTACCGCGATGATGCTCGCCTCACTGCGGGGCCGCCAGGCCGAGGCCGCCGGCCTGATCGAGGGCACCATCGCCGGGGCCACCGCCGGGGGTCAGGGCATCGCGGTGGCCTATGCGCAGTGGGCGGCCGCCGTCCTGGCCAACGGCCTCGGCCGTTACGCGGACGCGCTGGCGGCAGCCCGGCCAGCCAGCCAGGACACCTCCACGCTGCACATCTCCATGTGGGCGCTGCCCGAGTTGATCGAGGCCGCCGCCCGCACCGGGGACAGCGGCCTCGCGGGCGACGGCCTGACCCGGCTGACGGAGTTCACCCGGGCCGGAGGGACCGACTTCGGCCTAGGCATCGAGGCACGCTCGCGCGCGCTGCTGAGCGAGGGCGAGACGGCCGAGAACCTGTACCGGGAGGCGATCGACCGGCTCGGCCGTACCAAGCTGCGACCCGAACTGGCCCGCGCCCACCTGCTCTACGGCGAGTGGCTGCGGCGGAGCAACCGCCGCGCAGACGCTCGTGAGCAGCTTCGGACCGCCCACGCGATGCTGGATGCGATGGGCATGGCGGCGTTTGCCGAACGCGCGCGGCACGAACTGCAGGCTGCCGGCGAGACCGCGCGCAGGCCGGCGGCCGAGCCGGTCAGCATGCTGTCCGCGCAGGAGGCGCACATTGCCCGGCTCGCCGCCGACGGTAACACCAACCCGGAGATCGCCGCCCAGCTGTTCTTGTCCGCCCGCACCGTGGAATGGCACCTGCGCAAGGTCTTCACCAAGCTCGGCATCGGCTCGCGCCGCGAGCTGCGCGAGGCGTTGCAAGCTGGCTCCGCCAGTCCGCGCACGTGATACCACGGCCCGTTCGGTGAAAAGATTTTGACCTTCCGAACGAACCGTGGTGCGCGGCGACCGCGTGATGGAGACTGCTGGTGGGGGCAGACCTAGGGAGCCGTGCCGTGGCCGAGTTGGTCGGACGTCGTGACGAGTGTGCCGCGCTCGACCGGCTCGTGGCCGACGTGCTCGCGGGGACAAGCCGCGTCCTGGTGCTGCGCGGTGAGGCCGGCGTGGGCAAGAGCGCCTTGCTGGGCTACCTGTCTGGCCAGGTCAGCGGCTGGCGAGTCGCGTCCGCGGTGGGAGTGGAGTCGGAGATGGAGCTGGCTTACAGCGGCCTGCATCAGCTGTGCGCGCCGCTGCTGGACCACCTCGGCGAGCTTCCGGTCCCGCAACGCGACGCGCTCGCGACCGTGTTCGGGCTGAGCGCCGGTCCGGCGCCAGACCGGTTCCTGGTCGGGCTGGCCGCGCTGACGCTGGTGGCGCAGGCCGCCGAGCAGCAGCCGCTGGCCTGCATCATCGACGACGCACAGTGGCTGGACGGCGCCTCCGCGCAGCTTCTCGGGTTCGTGGCCCGCCGCCTGCTGGCCGAGCGGGTCGCGGTAGTGGGCGCGGCGCGCGCCGGAACCGGCGACGCTGTGCTGGCCGACCTGCCTGCGCTGGAGATTCGCGGACTTAGCGACCGCGACGCGCGGTCGCTGCTGCTGGGCCATGTGCACAGCCCGGTCGACGCGGCCATCACCGATCAGATCGTCGCGGAGAGCCACGGTAATCCGCTCGCGCTCCTGGAGCTGCCGCGTACCTGGCAGGCGGCCAATGTGGCCGGCGGGTTCGGGCTGCCGGGCAGTCGGCCGGTGGCGGACAAGATCGAGCGCAGCTACGTCCAGCGTCTGCGGCTGCTCCCGGCCGATACCCAGCTGCTGGTCCTGACCGCGGCCGCGGAACCGCTCGGTGATCCGGTGCTGCTCGGCCGCGCCGGTGCCGCGCTGGGCATCGACATGATGGCAGCGGCGGCCCCCGCAGCGGACGCCGGGCTTATCCAGGTGGGCATTCGCGTGGAGTTCGCCCATCCCCTCATCCGGTCGGCCGCCTACTGGGCGGCCGACGCCGCCGACCGCCGGCGCGTGCACCGCGCCCTCGCCGACGCGACCGACGCCCTGACCGACCCGGACCGGCGGGCCTGGCACCGGGCCCGCGCCACTTCCGGGCCCGATGAACAGGTGGCGGCCGATCTGGAGCAATCGGCCGCCCGGGCCCAGGCCCGGGCCGGGCTCGCGGCCGCCGCCGCTTTCCTGACCCGCGCGACCGAACTGACCCCCCTTCCCGAAGCGCGGACCCGGCGCGCGCTGGCCGCCGCCTTCGCCAACGTCCAGGCCGGCGCCTTCGAGAGCACCCGAACCCTGCTCACCATCGCCCGCGACGGCCCGGTCGACGAGCTACAACGCGCCCAGATCGACCTGGTACGGGCTCAGATGGCCTTCGCCTCCAGCCGCGGCAACGAAGCGACCTTGCTGCTGCTCGCTGCGGCCCAGCGCCTCCAGCCACTGAATCTGCAGCTCACGCGTCAGACCTACCTGGACGCATTCTCCGCCGCCCAGTTTGCGGCCCGGCTCGACGAGGGTGTCGGCACTGCCGAGGTGGCCCGGGCCGCCCGCGCCGCACCGCGCCGCCCGGACGACGAGCCCACGCCCGGTGACTTGCTGCTGGACGCCTTCGTCGCGCTCACCGAGGACTACGCCACGGCTATCCCGCTGGGCTGGGCCGCCCTGAGCAGACTCCGCCGCGACCCGAGCTCGGCCATCCAGAACCTGCGCTGGCTGTGGCAGGGGTGCGTGCTCGCCCTCGAGCTGTGGGACGACGAGAGCGCGTACGATCTGTCCGGCCATCACCTTCAGCTGGCCCGGCAGACGGGCGCGCTCGGCGAGCTCCCGCTCGCACTCGGCTCGCGCACGCCCATTCTGGTGTTCTGCGGCGAGCTCGCCGCGGCTGCGGCGCTGGTCGAGGAATCACGGTCGGTCCACGAGGCGGCGGGGATCGCCGAGGCGCCGTACGGCGCGCTGGTCCTGACCGCGTGGCGTGGTCAAGCCCCCGAGGCCAGAGAACTGATCGAGGTCACGATCGGTGAGGCCAGCGCTCGCGGCGAGGGCGTCGGGGTGGCCATCTGCGAGTACTCCCACGCCGTCCTGTGCAATGGCCTGAGCCAGTACGACGAGGCACTCGTAGCTGCCTGCGGCGCCTGCGCGGATCCTCGGGAGATGGTGGCCCACAACTGGGGCATGACCGAGCTGATCGAATCGGCCTCGCGAACCGGAAGGACCGAGCTGGCGGCCGAGGCCCTCAAGCGGCTGACCATGAAGGCACATGCCTGCCGGACCAACTGGGCACTCGGGATCGAGGCCCGTTCGCGGGCCCTGCTGAGCACGGGAGATAGTGCCGAGCGCGGGTTCCGCGAGGCCATCGGACACCTCAGCCGGGCCCGGGTCTACGGCGAACTCGCCCGCGCTCACCTCCTGTACGGCGAATGGCTTCGGCAGGGCGGTCGCCGGGCCGACGCCCGCCGCGAGCTAACCCAGGCCCACGAGATGTTCACCGCCATCGGAATGGAGGGTTTCGCGGAGCGAACCCGCCGCGAACTCCTGGCTACCGGTGCGGCCGTCCGCCCGCGCACTGCCGATGCTGTCGAGCAGCTCACCGAACAGGAAGCGCTCATCGCGCGGCTCGCCCGGGACGGCCTGTCGAACCCGGAGATCGGCGCCCAGCTCTTCATCAGCGCTCGCACGGTCGAATGGTATTTGCGCAAGGTATTCATCAAGCTCGGCGTCAGCTCGCGGCGGCAGCTGCAACTGGCCTTGGCCGCCGATCGAGATCGGCCGGTAGCGACCGGTTAGGTTGCTGCCGCTGGGCTGGCACTGACTTGCGGTGAGGATGGGACATGAGTACGCGACTCGAGCCGATGCCGGGGCTACTGGACCGTCAGCGAGAGCGCGCCATGCTCGACAGGCTCCTGGCAGACCTGCGGTCGGGTCGCGGACAGGCGCTGGTGGTGCGGGGCGAGGCGGGGGTGGGCAAGTCGGCGCTGCTGGAGTACGTGACCTGGGCGGCGGCGGATATGCGGGTGGCCCGGACGGCGGGGGTGGAGTCGGAGATGGAGCTGGCCTTCGCCGGGCTGCATCTGCTGTGCGCGCCGCTGCTGGACCGGCTGGACCGGCTGCCGGGTCCGCAGCGTGACGCGCTGGAAATCGCGTTCGGGTTGCGGGAGGGGAATGCGCCGGACCGGTTCCTGGTCGGGCTGGCGGTGCTGACGTTGCTGGCGGAGGTGGCCGAGGACCGGCCGCTGCTGTGCGTGGTCGACGATGTGCAGTGGCTGGACCGGGCGTCGGCGCAGGTGCTGGTGTTCGCGGCGCGGCGGCTGCTGGCTGAGCCGGTGGGGCTGATTTTCGCCGCGCGCGAGCCGGATGGGCAGCTCCGCGGGCTGGCAGAGCTGGAGGTGCGGGGCCTGGCGGACCAGGACGCCCGCATGCTGCTGCGGTCCGTGGTCCGGTTCCGGCTCGATGAGCGGGTCCGGGACCGGATCCTGGCCGAGGCGGACGGCAATCCGCTGGCGCTGCTGGAGTTGCCGCGCGGGTTGAGCCCGGCGCAGCTGGCGGGCGGGTTCGGGCTGGTCGAGGCGCAGGCGGTCCCGGTGCGGATCGAGCAGAGCTACCGGTCCCGCCTCGGGGCGCTGCCCGCCGATACGCGAGCGCTGATGCTGGTGGCGGCGGCCGAGCCGACGGGCGATGCCATGGTGGTGTGGCGGGCGGCCGGGCGGCTCGGGATCCCGGCTTCGGCCGAGGCGGCCGCCCGGACCGAGGGGTTGCTGGAGATCGGGACGTGGGTGCGGTTCCGGCATCCTCTGGTGCGGTCGGCGGCGTACTCGGCAGCATCACCGACGGAGCGGCGGGCGGCACACCGGGCGCTGGCCGAGGCGACCGACCGCGCCGGTGACCCGGACCGGCGGGCCTGGCACCTGGCCGCGGCGGCTTCGGGACCCGACGAGGAGGTGGCCGCGGAGCTGGAGCGGTCGGCGGGCCGCGCGCAGGCCCGTGGCGGCATGGCCGCGGCAGCGGCCTTCTTGCGGCGCGCGGCCGAGTTCACCAGCGAACCCTCATTGCGCGCCGATCGCGCCCTGGCGGCCGCGCAGGCGAGCCTGCAGGCCGGCGCGTTGGATGCGGCGGCCGAGTTGCTCGCCGTGGCGGTGGCCAGACCGTTGGATGAAATCCAGCAAGCGCACGCCGCCCTGCTGCGCGGGCGGATCGCGTTCGCCTCCGGCGGTGGGAGCGATGCCCCGGCCCTGCTGGTGAAGGCGGCCAAGCAGCTAGAGCCGCTGGATGCCGCGCTTGCGCGCCAGACCTACCTGGACGCATGGCTCGCCGCGATGTTCGCCGGGCAGTTCGCGGGCGCCGGTGATCTGCATGAAGTTTCCCGGGCCGCCCGGTCAGCCCCTCCGCCCGCAGGCGCGCCCCGCCCGGCCGACCTGCTGCTGGATGGCCTGGCCGTTCTGGTCACTGAGGGACGCGCCGCGGCGGCACCCTTGCTGAGCCGGGCCGCGCGGTCCTTTGCCGAGGAAGAGATCACCATGGCGGAGCGGCTGCGATGGGGCTTCCTGGCGGTGATCGCCGCGATCATGGTCTGGGACGAGCAGCGCTGGCACGCGATTGAGGTCCGCCAGCTGCGGGCCTGTCGTGAGGCAGGCTTGCTCGCCCAGTTGGTGATCCTGGTAAATTCGATGGCCATCTTTAAGACCTGGTGCGGCGATTTTGCGGCGGCTGCTTCGCTGGTCGCGGAGGCTGAAGAGATCGCGGCCGCAACCGGGACCCACTTCGCCTCGTTCGCGGCCCTATGGCTCGCCGGATTCCGGGGGACAGAAGCCGGGGCTATCCCCCTGATCGACGCCGTCATCAAGGACTCCCGAGCAACCGGCCAGGGCCTAGCCGTCCAGGAGTCGCAGCGGCTCTCCGCCGTTCTTTACAACGGTCTCGGCCGTTATGAGCCGGCGGTAGCCCAGGCGCAGCAGGCGAGCGAGCAGATGCCTGAGCTGTTCACCTCCATGTGGGTGCTTCCCGAGCTGATCGAGGCGGCCAGCAGGACCGGGCAGACCCAGCTGGCCGCCGACGCGCTCGGCCGGCTGGCCGAGGCGACCAGCGTCGCCCAGGGCGACTGGGGCCAGGGGATCTACGCGCGTTCCCGGGCGCTGCTCAGCGGCGACGAGGACGCTGAGGGCTGGTATCGGCAGGCGATCGACCGGTTGAGCCGTACCGCCCTTCGGCCCGAACTCGCGCGCGCGCACCTGCTTTACGGTGAGTGGCTGCGCCGCGGGGGACGGCGGGCCGAGGCGCGGGCGCACCTGCACACCGCGCACGGCATATTCGACACGATCGGCATGGCGGCGTTCGCCGAGCGGGCCGGCCGCGAGCTGGCGGCCAGCGGCGAGACCGTCCGCCGGCGCGCCGCGCAGACACACGACCAGCTCACGCCGCAAGAGGCCCAGATCGCGCACCTGGCCCGGATGGGCATGTCGAACCCGGAGATCGCCGCCCAGCTGTTCCTGTCCGTTCGGACGGTCGAATGGCACCTGCGCAAAGTATTCGCCAAGCTCGAGATCAGCTCCCGCCTCCAACTCCAGCGAGCGCTGCCCGACGCCGCCAGCGCCGGGCCGTCGGGATAATCCTCGAGCTCGACCCGGGCGCCGGGCTGGTCCGCGGGCCCGACCAGGGTACCGGCCAGGGTACCGGCCAGGGTGTTTGCGGGGTCGCGACTAGCAAGCTGGGGATGGCAACCAGGCGTGATATCGGCACGGATCGTCTGACTCCTTTGGGGTTACAGCAGCGTGGCGTCGCCCGCCTGGAGTCTCGAGGCGTCTGTCGAAGCGCTGGTCAGTGCGCTATTCTCGAATGCACAGGCGATATCGGCCGGGTACTGCTCGCCGGTGACGGCCGGGCGCCCGGACGCGCTTGCCGGACCGTCCGGCGCGACGCAGATGACGTCAGCGCCGTGACCAGGGTGCTCATTAGGGCTTTCAAGGGCGCGCCCGCCGGGCCAGTAGGGCGACGGTGAAATAACACATCTTCACTCGGCCGAAAGGAGTCGCCATGGGACAGTCGAAGGCGGAGCTAGTAGGGCTGCCCGAGGCGGCAGGGGCGCCGCAGGCCATGGAGTTGCGGCATCTGCGTTACTTCGCCGCGGTCGCCGAGGCGGGCAGCTTCACTCACGCCGCGGAGAAGATGTTCATCGCCCAGCCCACCCTCAGCCAGCAGATCCGGCGGCTGGAAGAGATCGTCGGCACGCCGTTGCTGCAGCGCCGCCGCGAGGGCCTGCGGCTCACCCCGGCCGGCGCCGTGCTGCTGGACGCCTCCCGCACCGTGCTGTCGCTCGTGGACCACGAGGTGAACCGGACCCGGCAGGCGGCGGGCCTGGGCCGGCCGCGGCTGCGCGTGGTCGTGCCGCCTGGGCTGCCGGATGCTCTCGCGGTCGAGGCCGCCTCCGCGCTGCGATCGGCGACAGCCGCAGCGGGCGTGGACATCGCCTGGCTTGAAGCCCCCCTCGATGCCGAGTTCTCACTGATCCGGCAGCGCCGGGCCGACGCTGGCCTGGGCTGGCTCACGGCCGGTCCAGAGGCGCTGCCCGCCCCGCTCGACGTCATGAGCCTCGGGGACTTCGAACCAGACGTGTGGGTTCCTGCGCGACACCCGGCGGCGCGCCGCGGCACGATCAACCTCGGCGAACTGGCCCGGATGGACGTCATCCATGGGCCGCGCCGTCTGGAGCCGGGGATCCACGAGGCCTGGACCGCGGTCTTGCGGACCGTGAATCCGCGCTTCGAGTTCACCGATCCCCCGTTGCGGCATTCGCTGCCGATGGCCCTGGCCTTCGCCGCGGCCGCGGACCGGCCCACCGCGGTGCTGACAGGCCCTGGCATTATTGCCGGAAGCCGGCCCGGGCTGATCCGGATGCCGCGGGCCATGGTCAGCCGGGACATGGTCCTGGTCGGCCTGGAGCATCATCCGCTGACCGCGACGGCGGCCGTGGTGTGGAACGGGGACCTGCCCCGCCCGCTCCAGCAGATCCTCTTCGAGGCCGCAGACGGCATTACGCCGTCCGGCCCGGCCCGGACAGGCGAGCATGAGCTTACTGCCGTCGGCCTATAGGCTAGGCGGTCGCGACCGGTAGGCAGGGCAGGTAGCCCGGTCAGTGCGCCGTCCAGCCACTGTGCGTCGTCGATGATGCAGGCCAGCGGCTGCTGCTCGGCGGCCTGCGCCACCAGCGTCAGCGCGGCCAGCCAAGTGACCGCCTGGATGAGTAATTCCTGATGGTTCAGTTGCTGTGTGCATCAGGAGCGGACGTGCGGCGGGTCCTGGTCGCGCGGTGGCTGGTGTTTGTCTGATAGCTGCGTGTCTGGTGGTGGGCCGGTTCTGCGGTTCCGCCGAAATTGGGTGGGATGGCCGCGTTGGGGTGTACTGGGTGCGGCCCGGCTTACTGGTAGCAGGTTGGTCCGGTTGCCGGCTTGCATCCGGGTCGGGCTCGCTGGCCAGTGAGCCCCGTGCTGCGCACTGGTCCCGCTGGTCCCATGACCGCGGAACATCCGGCTTCTGCGGTAATTCGGGGCTGCTGGGGCTGCCCGGATGTTCCGTCGAAGCCAGAATATCCGCGGTCATTTCCGGATCGCGGAATAGCCCGCGGCGCGGGCCGCCCCGGCGGTGGCCCGTGGTGCCAGCGTGGCCCGCGCGGGACAGGTGGCTGATCGGGACAGGTGGCTGATCGGGACGTGGGCGACACCAGGCCAGCCAGGGTGCGGCTGGGCACGAAGAATCACACCGTCTCCCAGCTGCCTAACCTGATCGGTGAGACTGGGTAAATCCACCCGGACCGGGGCGGGCCGGTCGCCCCGCCTGTCGCGAGCGACCAGGTCAGTCAGGGCGCTAAGGGTTGCCAGCCTGGGCCTCAGGCGACTGCTCCGCAGCCACGCGCCCGGATGCGATGGCAGTAGCGAGGGCCTGGTGGTCTCGCTCGTTCTGGTCGGCGTAGGCGGCGGCGAACTCGGCGACGGCCTGGTCGAAGACGGCGGATTTACCGAGGTAGGCGGCGATGGCGATCCGGTCCCCGGACCGGGCGTGGGCCCGGGCCAGAGTCCACCCGCACAGCTCACCGTAGGCGCGCAGGCCCGCCGGGCTCATCGTGTCGATGTCGGCGGAGGCCTTCTCGTCCCGTAGCTGGCGGACGTAGTAGTCGTGCGGCCGGCCGTCGGGATCGACCTCGGTACGCTGCCAGCCCAGGAAGATGTCGCTGGCGGCCTGCATGAGCCGCTGCCCTGCCACCACCCGCTCGCCGTGATTGGCGTATTCGCTAGTCCCGGCGAAGTCCTCGAGCACGGATCGTTCGGCCTCCTTGACCTGCAGGAACAGTGGGTCGTTGGAGTCGCGGCCGAGCATCAGGACGATCCAGCAGCGGGTCCCGACGCTGCCCACGCCGACCACCTTGCGGGCCATGTCGGCGAACTCGAACTGCGCCAGCAGGTAGCGGCGGTCGGTTTCCAGGGTGCGCCGGTAGCTGGCCAGCAACCCCTTGAGCGCGGCTTGCAGCTTGGCCTGGTCCGCGGCGCCGCCGAGCAGGTCGGACAGCGGCACGACCAGGGGCGGGTCGGCCACGATCCGCGGCTGGCCGTTCACCTGCCGGGTCAGCTTGGCCAGCGCCTGCAGGCTGTCCCGGGTCCGCGCCTTGGCCAGGGCCGAGTCCGCCTGCCGCTGCTCAGGTGCGGCGAGCTGGGAGCCGAACTGCTCGCGCAGCGCCTCGGTTTCCGCTCGGGCGTACCAGACGGTCAGGTTGTCCTGGCCGGCGAACCCGCGCATCGCCGCGCGGTACCGGCCGACCGCCGCGGCGACCACCTTGCGGCGCGGCCCTGGCCCGAAGCCGTTGCCGCGCCCGGCCACCTCCAGGCTGGCCGCCAGCCGCTTGACGTCCCACTCCCAGGGCCCCGGCAGCGTCTCGTCGAAGTCGTTGAGGTCGAAGACCAGGGCCCGTTCGGGTGAGGCGTAGAGGCCGAAGTTGGACAGGTGCGCGTCGCCGCAGGCCTGCACGGCCAGTCCCGATACCGGCGTGGCCGCCAGGTCGGCGGCCATCGGCAGGGCCGCGCCGCGGAAGTAGCTGAACGGTGAGGCCAGCATCCGGGCGTAGCGGACCGGTACCAGGTCGGGCAGGCGCGTGGCGGCCTGGCGTTCCAGCAGGCCCACCGGGTCCGGGCGGTCCGCGGGCGGGTCGTAGGCGGCGTGGCTGTCCCTGGGTACCGCGGCCCGGGCCGCCTTGCCCCGCGCGGCCCGTTCGGCGGGGGTCAGCCGTCCTACCGCCGAGTCCAGCGTGAACCTCATGGCCGTTCCATCGGCTCGTTGCCGCGGTGAAGCGGCTCTGCATCGTCACGGATCTCGATGTCGTCTGTGACGGCCCGGACACCGGTGAGGCCGGCGATCAGTGCTTCCGCCGCGGCCCGCTCGGTGCCGCAGCGCACCGCTCCGGTGAGCGTGACGTGACCGTTCTTCGCCATCGCCGCTACGCCGACCGCCACTGTGCGGCCGAGGGTGAGCGCGTCGTTCGCCATGGCGGTCAGGGTCGGGTCGTCGCGGTAGTCGCCGGGTGGCATCGCGACCGCCAGGTAGTTGTGCACGCCGCTGACGCCGGGGACGCGACTCGCCACGGCGGCCTCCTCCATGTATTGCGGATAGCTCTAACTGTCGCACCATAGATGGGCGCTATCGGCAGGGCTGGCGGGAAACGCATCAGCACGCTATGCGGCCGCATGCGCGAGCTGTCCGGTTCCGTCATGGATTTCGACGGCGATCTTCGTCAGCGCAGACGCATACTGTCTGTTGTGGTGCGCGCAGAACAGCAATTCCAGGAAATTGGGGAGCAGGACCCGGACGTAAGCCCGGGCGCCGCAGCGATCACAGCGGTCTGCGGCAGTTAGCGACGCGGCGAGGACCTGGACGCCGTCCGATTTCTCGCTTTCCTGCTGCCGCTCTGTGCCTCTGGCCCAGAACCTGCTTCCGCTCATGACGCTCACCTTCCTCAGACTGTGCTTTCTCCATTCCATCCCGCACGATGGTAAATGGAAAGACGATGGCACCTGTAGTGGCATTGCCGGTGGCTATGGCCGACGGCTGGAATCGGCGCGACCGTCATGAAGTGCTCCCGGTCCATTGTGGCCCGGCCCTCGACCATGCCTTCTCCCACGCGTCTGGTCAGGAACGCGCGCGTCAGCCGCAGGGCGGCCTGCAACGCAAATGCCATAAAGGCCAGCGTCATCACCTCGGCCAGCACCTCACCGGAACGAGCGGAGGCGAGGTAACCTTCGGAGCGGCCCCGACCCAGTCGCCTTCACCGAACTTGGGTAGCGAGCCACCTCAGCCCTTGATGTAAGAGATGGCGGTGGCGACGACCGAGCCGGCCATACCGATGAAGGTCAGCGTGAGCGTGCCGCGGGACAGCCAGCCGCTGCGGGCCTGGCCCATCGTGGCGGGGTCGGCGGCGATCCGGCCGATGAACCAGATGAGCGGGACGGCGATGACGCCGTTGAAGACCGCGGCGAACACCAGGGCCCTGATCGGGTTGACGCCGGTGGAGTTCAGGGCCAGGCCCATCAGCATCGACGCGGCGATTACCCCGTAAAAGTAGCGGCCCTGCCGGGGGCTGAGGTCCAGGCCCTCCCGCTTGCCTCGCGCCTCGCTCATCGCGTAGGAGGTCGACCCGGCCATGACCGGTATGGCGAGCATGCCGAGGGAGACGATGCCGAGGGCGAACAGGCCCTGGGCGATCTCTCCGGAGTGCGGGAACGTCTTGACCAGCGGTTCCAGCGCCCGGGCCGCGTCGGCCGCGGTGTTGATCGAGGTGACGTGCGCGGTGTGAAGCACCGTGGCCGCGGTGATGATGATGAACCAGGCGACGGCCTGGGAGATAATCATGCCGGTGGCGTTGTCGGTACGCAGGTCGCGCAAGGACCGCTTGGCCTTGCTGTCCTGGTTTTCCTCCACCTCCTGCGAGGCCTGCCAGAAGAACATGTAAGGCGTGATCGTGGTGCCGATGACCGCGGTGATGACGTAGAAGAAGCTGGCCGAGAACTGGATGTGCGGCACGAACGTGGCCCGCGCGATCGGGCCCCACGGTTCGTGCACGAACAACGCGGTGACCGGGTAGGCCAGGAGCGACACGGTAAGCCATTTCAGCACCCTGGCGTAGCGGCGGTAGCTGACGGTGATCTCCAGGGCCAGGATGACCAGAGTGAAGATGACCATCAGGGCCGCCGCCGGAAGATGGACGATAAGCCCCGCCGAAGCGCCCAGCGCGCCGATGTCGGCGCCGATGTTGATGACGTTGGCCACAGCCAGGAGCCCGACGAGCAGGCGGAGGATGCGCAGGCTGTACCGGTTCTTGATGTTGGCGGCCAGGCCGTGGCCGGTGACGTTGCCGATCCGGCCGCACGCCTCCTGAACACCGGTCACCAGCGGCAGCATCCACAGCGCGGTCCACAGCTGCCCGTAGCCGAACTGGGCGCCGGTCTGGGAGTAGGTCGCGATACCCGACGGGTCATCATCGGCCGCCCCGGTGACCAGGCCCGGACCCAGGATCCCGAGCAGATGACGCCACCGGTGGCGTTCGGTGCCGCCCGGCGGCGGGGCGGGAGCCGGGGATATATCGCGGAGTTCGGTGGCCATGATCTTTCCTTTGAGCCCTGCGCTTGCGTCAATACCACTGCAGCCGAAATCAGCCCGGCTGGCCAGAAGCTGATCGCTATAGCGCTATTGGTGCCTGGTTTTTGGGAAACGCTTAACGGCGCGAGCAGGACGGCTCGTTCGGAAAAATTCTGGGTTTACCGGGGGGAGGGCGGCGGCTTATTAACCAGCCTCAGCCGGATGTAGGCGATGGCCCCGGGGATGAGCGGGAGCCAGAAGTTCACGATGCGGTAGCCGAGGACGGCCAGGACCGCCGTGGCGCGGGGCGCGCCGAAGCCGGCCGTGATGGCGACCAGGGTGACCTCGATGACACCCAGCCCGCCGGGGGTCAGCGGGATGGCGCTGGCGATGTTGGCCGCGCCGTACGCGACGGCCAGCGGGCCGAAGCCGGGCTGGTAATGCAGTGCGAGGAATACCAGGTCGAGCGAGAGCAGGTCGAAGAGCAGGTCGCCCGAGGCGAACACGAAGCTGACCGCGAAGGCCCGCCCGGTCAGCGCGGTCCGGGCCAGCGTGGCGAGCCGGCTGGCGGTCTGGCCGGCCGTCGCCGGGTCGATGCTGGGCCGGACGTGCCGGGCCACGCCCGCGGCCCAGCGCCCGGCCCGGCCGGCGACGGCGGGATGGGCGCCCACGGCGAGCACCGCGGCCAGCGCTCCGGCGACCAGGACGATCGCGATGCCCGCGATCACCAGGTACTGGTGGGAGACGTGCCGGCCGGCCGTGGCCGCGAACCCCGTGCCGAACAGGACGATCAGCGCGATCGTGGAGGTCAGGCTGGTCAGGGCGATGGCTTCGCCGGTCGTGGCGGCGGGGACGCCGTCGGACTCCAGCGCGGTCGCGTTCACCAGCGTGCCGGTGGCCGATCCGAACGGGGTGAGGTGGCTGACGAAGAAGGTGGCCAGGATGACGTCCGCGGCCAGCCGGAACCGGATCCGCGCCCCGAGCGCGGCCAGCACCCGCCGGTAGAGCTGGGCGTAGGACCCGAGCGAGATCGCCTGGGCCACGACCGCCGCGACCAGGAAGGCCGGCCGGGCGTGCCGCAGCCCCGCCGCGTCGTGGGTCAGCCCGCCCAGCCGGGGCAGCAGCCCGAAGACGCCCACAGTCAGCGCCACGAGCAGCAGGCCGTGCACGATCCAGCGCACGGACGGGCGCCGCCGGCCCGTGTGTCGCGGCGGCGCCCGGACCGGGCCTGCGTCCGATGGGGTGTCCGCGCTTCGCTGAGCCGTAATGCCGGATCGCCGGTGACCCCGGTCGGGCTGGTCAGCCGCTGACATCGAGATAGTCGCGGACCTGCGCGACTCCCGCGGCCATCCAGGTGGCGCCGACCACCGCGTCGTGCTCGGCCCAGGTGCGCACATGCCCGCCCAGGGTCACCGTGTTGCCGCTGGTGTCGACGTGGACGTCGCTGTCGTCTGGGACCAGCGCGCTGCGGTCCAGCGCGTCCTGCACGAGCCCGGTTACGTCGACCGGATCGGCGTCGTAGGTGATCTCGATGTCGTCCTTGACGTGGCGGACACCGGTGAGCCCGGCGACTGCCAATTCGGCCGCCTCGCGCTGCCTGCCGAACTCGGCCAGGCCGGTCAGGGTCAGGTTGCCGTCCCGCGCGGTGGCTGCTATGCCGTCCGGGACGGTGACGTTCAGCGTCAGCGCGTTGTTGGCCGCGGTGGTCAGCCACGCGTCGTCGCGGTAGTCGGCGTCCGACAGGACGACGGCCAGGTGGTTGTGCACGTTCTTCACCTCGGAGACGCGCTGCGCGGCGGCGGCGGCCTCCAGGTACTGCGGATAGCTCGGTACGGTGCCGTTCAGCCCGACCTCCCCGTTCATGCTCACGACGTGAATGTCCGTTTCTTCGACTAGTGGGTCGAACTTGAGCTCCGCCTCGACTGCCTCACGGACGTCTTTGGTAATGCCCATTTGCCTTTGTCCTTCCGAGTGAATGTAGGCGGCCGATTTGCCGTCTGAATTATTCCGGTTAGCCGGAGACGGTTTATCTCGTCCTATTGTTTCGAACTATAGTTATCTTTCAGCAGCATTTGCTGGTGCGGATCTTGGTCTGCGCTATAGCAAATGCGAGACTCATCTCTGTCCTCTTCCTGCTTACGGACCTGGCCGGTTTCGGGTACTGGCCGTGCGGTGGCTTGCCAGAGTTCGCGGGTGATGACCTGCAGGGCGCCCGCGGCCGGGATGGACAGCAGGGCGGCGACGAAGCTGCCGAAGAAGCCGCCGACCCAGTCGCCGATCGAGGTGCCAACCAGGAGTGAGAGCAGGACGAGCAGCGGGTTGACGTTGGCCGTCCGGCTCATGATCACGGGGTTCAGCACGTGGTTCTCGATCTGCTGGTAGATGATGAACGCGGCCGCGGTGACGATGCCCGCGGTGAGCGAGTGGCCCAGGGCGAACAGGACGGTAGGGATGCCGGCCAGCGCGCCGCCGATCATGGGCAGGAAGTCCACCAGGGTGACCCACAGCGCCCACAGCAGCGGGAACGGGACCCCGAGAACGGTGAGCGTGACGAACATGACCGCGCCGGCGATCAGCGACGTCAGCAGGTTGCCCAGCGCGTAGCCGGTCGCCGACTGGCAGATCTCGCGGGCCACCCGCGTGTAGTACTCCGCCCGCTGCGGTGGCATCAGCGATACTAGGCCCTGGCGCATCTTGGGGCCCTCGAGCAGGAAGAGCACGATCAAGGCGAAGATGGTCGCGAGCGTGGCCAGCACCGACGCCGCGCCCTTCCCGGCGGTCAGGGCCGGTTTGGCCAGGGTCGTCCCTAGGCTCTGCAGTTTGGGCGCGTTCCGGTTGACCCAGGCCTGCAGGTGAAAGCGGGTGACCAGGTGGCCGATCCAGCCGCGGCCGTGCTCGGCGGCCCGGACGTAGGAAGGCAGCCGTTCGGAAAAGTGGGTCACGCCGTGGGCCAGCGGATAGCCGAACGCGGCCAGCAGGCCGGTGAATACCACCACCGTCCAGATGGTCACGATGGCCACGGCCCAGCCGCGACGCCGGATCCCCCGCCGCTGCAGCGCGACCACCAGGGGGTTCAGGATCAGGCAGGCGAAGCCGGCGACCGCGATCATCAGCAGGACATCGCGGATCCGGTAGGCGAGCTTGCCCGCGAGATAGGTGAGGACCACCAGGGCGACGGTGGTGAGGATGGTGGCCAGCGGGACGCCGCGCCGGGCCGCGGCATCTCGCAGACGCCGGTGCCCGGCCGGTGCGGGAGTCGCGGTGTCGGCCTGCGCAGGTCTGCCTGGCCTGAGAGTGCTCATGGGATGCCTGCCCTCCTGCGACGGAGGCGGGCGCCCGGACCGGCGCGGAGAGGCCGGTGCAGGCGCCCGCTGCGCCGGATCGGACGCTCAGGCTGCGTGCCGCAGTTCCGACAGCGACCTCACGTCCCCGCCCAGGTGGCGGACCTGGATGCCCGCGGTGATCTGCGAGAACCCGTAGATCAGGCTGTACAGGCCGAACAGCAGGGCCAGGGTGACCGCGCCCACGCCAGGACGGGCGAACAGCAGCACGCCGAACGCGACCGACACCAGCCCGGCGAGGATGAACATCGCGCGGGTGCCCGCGGTCTCACCGCTTTGGAAACCGGCGAAGAACTCGGCCACGCCGCCAACCACGGCCCAGGCTGCCACGATGATGACCAGGACGAACGCGGTAGGCGCGGGCCAGACCAGGGCGACCACCCCGGCCGCCAGGTCGATCAGGCCCAGCAGCAGGTGACCGAACACCGGGCCGGCGGAGCGGCTGCTGAAGGCCCGCGTGGCCTGCAGCCCCGCGTCCAGGAACGCGTAGACCGCGAACAGGATGACCAGCGCGAGAATCGTCACGCCGGGCCAGGCGATGGCGAGGATCCCGACGATGACGGCCAGAATGCCGAGCAGGATCAATGAGGTGGATGTGGACTTGAACATGACGGGCATTCCTTTCGCTTGCCTCAGCCGCACCGTCATCTGGTAAGTCCGCGGTGCGTGTCATGCTCAGCAGACCTGACGGCTGCCGGTCCCGGCCAACACCTGCCGCCTATGGAGGCATAGCCGCCAACTAGGCAGGTACAGGCGGCGGCCTGCGCACCAAGCACGGCCATGACGCGGTCCAGGTCGGCGAGCCAGGCCTGCAGGTCAGCCGGCGGAGGGGCGACGGTCTGGCCGGCGAGCCACGCCAGGGATTCGGTGAACAGGCCGGCTCTCGTGCCGCCCGGCGCGGGCGTGGTCTCCGGTCTTACGGGGGGCGTCGGCTTCAGCGCCCGCGCGGTGGCGTCCAGGCGAGCATCGAAGGTGCCGAGCCGGGGACTTCTTTCCCGGCGTGGCGGGACGATCGCCGCGGGAGCCCGCTCCGCGAGCGGAGAAGGCACCCGGGAGTGTTAACGGGAGACGATCACCGTCGCATGGTGCCCAGCGGCGTTCTTCAGCTTGACGTCGCCGGTGAGCAGCTCACAGCCGAGTGCCTCGGCTAGCGCGATGTAGGCGGCGTCGTACGCTCCCAGGTTGTGGCGCAGCTCCCACATCCGGGGATGATAGGGCCAGACCGGATGGCGGGTGATCCGTAGGCGGGAGTAGTCGCCAAGCATCTGTTCCCCGCGGTAATCGGTGATCTTCTTTCCGGCCGCGAGTCCCCGAACGGTTGCCGCGACCTCTACGTCGAGGTGGTGCGGGGCGTGCAGCGTGCGCGGTGCGGACAATCGCTGCCGCAGCGCGTCATCGCCCTCTCGCGCGGACAGCGCGTCGACCACCAGGGAGCAGTCGACGACGTAGGTGAGGCTCAACGCCGCCCCTCGTCGCGTGCCGCGAGAATGTCGTCCATGGTCAGGTCCACGGGTTCCCGGTCGCGGGCGATCCGGGCGATTACCTCGGCGTTGGTCTCCGCGGCGGCATCGGCGTCCATCAGGTCGCGCAGGTAACCCGACAGCGACTGGCCGAGTGACCTCGCCCGGTCGCGCAGGACCGCGAGTGTCGCTGGATCGACGTCGCGGACTTGGACGATACCCGCATCAGTAGGTTCGCCCATGCCCATAGTCTACCGTCAATCATGCACCATGCATGAACTCGTGGCGCCCGGTACAGGACGCGTCACGGATGGCAGGTCTATCAGGGTGCCCAATACCAGGTTCGGGATCTGAAGGTGCCTCGCTTTGACGGACAAGGGTTTATGTCGTCGGGCTGCTCGCCTGTTGCTCCGCGATGGTTGCCCTCGTAGTCGGCGAGCTTTGGTAACCGAGGCGACACCATCGCCGGGTCGCGCTAAGCGGTGCAGTCGTCAGCGGTGTTCGTCTTCCAGATCCCCGCGCCGTCCCATAGCAAGCTAACGAGATTTCGGGGAGCCAAACGGGGAGCCAACGTAGCCAGACGCCGAGAGACTCAGGGACACGCCCACGGGCGATCGCTGGACGGTGCTGTACGGGTCACTTGTTTGCACTACCGGAGCGTGGCGGCCGGGTCGTTCCTCGGACTACCAAGGCGGGGTCGAGAACGATATCCCTGGCCTCGATCCGTCCGTGGTCGAGGCGCTCGATGATGGCCTGGACGGCTTGTTCGGCCATCAGCGCGGCGTCCTGGCGGATGGTAGTGAGATCGATGAAGGACAGCCGGGCGATCTCGCTGTCGTCGTAGCCGACAACTGATATATCACCGGGCACGTCGATGCGGGCCCGGGCGAGGGTGTCGAGGACGCCGTGGGCACACCGGTCATTTGCCGCGAAGACGGCGGTCGGCAGCTCTTCTTCGTTGAGGATGCGGCGGCTGGCGGCCGCACCGGATTCCTCGGTGTAGTCGCCGGGGAGCACCCGCGTCTGGCCGGCGAGGCCGTGCCGCAGCATGGCCTGCTGGTATCCGCGGCGGCGCTGAGCGGATGCGGGCAGGCCGCCGCCGTCGATGTGCACGATGCTGCGGTGGCCGAGACTGACCAGGTGGTCCACGGCCAGCCGGGCGCCGCGCTCGTCGGCCACCCGGACGGCATCAACGCTGTCCCCGGTATGACGCCGTCCGATGTCGACGATGGGCATCTGATCCGCGACGCGCGCGAGTTGCGCGGCCGCGATGGTCGTGCCGGACAGGATCATCGCCTCGCTGCGGTAGGCGAGTAGCTCCTCCACGGCTTGCTGGTCGTCGCGCCCGGCCCCGATGGGGCCCAGGACGACGTGGTAGCCACGCCGTTCTGCGGCCGGATAGATCGCCTCGACCAGGTCGACGTCGAACGGCTGCCGCATGGTAAACAGCACGCCAATATGCCGACTGCGGTTGCGCCTGAGCACCTGGGCCGCGGTGTCGGGCCGGTACCCCAGTTCGGCAGCGGCGCGCAAGACGCGCTCGCGAGTCTGCGCACTGGCCCCTGGAGCGTTGCGGAACACCAGTGACACCAGCGTCTGAGAGACGCCGACGCGTGCCGCGACGTCACGCATGGTCGGTCGCCCGAGCCTCCCAGAGGCATTGACCGTGGAATCAGTGTCCATCGAGGCCTGTTCCTCTTGTCTATATGTCTTGACATGCGTGGCAGTCATTCGCATACTAGCATACTGTTACGTATTAGTAATTCGTAACAGTAGAACGACAAGCCTCGTGAGATACGGGCAGCCGAACAGGACTTGACCTCCTGCCGGACCCGATCGGGGGAGGGGCGACACGCCGAGTGCTAACAAATCCGGAGGACCGCAGATGGGTCGCCCTGAGAACACGATCAGTGGTAGCGGCGCCGTAGCCGACTTCGCACAGCAGCTGCGGCTGCTACGTCAGCACGAAGCATTGACGATCCGCCAGCTCGCTGCGGCCACTGGGTTCTCCACGGCCACCTTGTCGGTGGCCGCCTCGGGCCGCAAGCTGCCCAGCTGGGAAGTCGCCAGGGCATACGTTCAGGCCTGCGGCGGTGACACCGATGACTGGCGCATGCGCTGGGAACACGCGGCGCGGTCTTCCCGGCTGCCCTCGGCCTTGCGGCTGACCGCCCGAGCCGGTCACGCACCTGGCGCCCCAGCCCGGTCTGACAACCGCGGCTTGCTCGGCGGCCCCGCCCCGCTGCCCGTGACGGCCGAGACCACGGGTGAATTCATGGACTGCCTGCTGCGGGTGAAGATCTGGGCGGGCGACCCGCCGGTCCGCACTCTTTCCCGGCGTACCGGCTTGCCGCCCAGCACCGTGCAGGACTTCCTCCGCCGCGAGCGCCGCAGGCTGCCAGCCGTGGAGGCAATCTGCACGTTCCTGAAGGCCTGCGGCGTCGACGACTGGAACGTCATCGCGGAGTGGATATACGCCTGGCGGCGATTGAAGTTCGCCGAATCCTCCGAACGCCGTAATCATGTGCCGCGCGCTCTGATGTCAGCGTAGTCAGACGGCCGTCGGGAAGTGCAGGTGAGCACGGTGGTGCTCCGGATACTTGTTATCAGGCCAGCGGCTGGTGATGGCCTTGGCGCGAGTGTAGAAGCGGATTCCTTCGGATCCGTGCATGTGAGTGTCGCCGAACAGGGAGTCCTTCCACCCGCCGAACGAGTAGAAAGCCATCGGCACCGGGATGGGAACGTTGATGCCGATCATGCCGACCTGGACGTGGCGCTGGAACTGGCGGGCGGCCTGGCCGCTGGAAGTGAAGATCGCAGTTCCGTTGCCGCAGGGATTGGCATTGATGATCTCGACGGCCTCGTCGAAGGTGCCGGCCCGCAGGACCACCAGGACGGGGCCGAAGATCTCGTCGCGGTAGATGTCCATCTCGGTGGTGACCCGGTCGAACAGGCACGGGCCCACGAAGAACCCGTTCTCGTGGCCGGAGACAGTCAGCCCGCGGCCGTCCACCACCAGGGCGGCGCCCGCCTCCTCGCCGCCGTCGACATAGCCGACGATGCGGTCCCGGGCCTCGGGCGTAACGACCGGCCCCATCTCCGAGGCCTCGTCGCGGCCAGGGCCGACCTTCACCTGGATTGCCTTCTCCTTCAGCCGCTCAACCAGGGCGTCGCCCGCCTCGCCCACGGCCACCACCGCGGAGATGGCCATGCAGCGCTGGCCGGCCGACCCGTATCCGGCGGCCGTGATGTGGTTGGCGGCGAACTCGATGTCCGCGTCGGGTAGTACCACGGCATGGTTCTTGGCGCCGCCGAGCGCCTGCACGCGCTTGCCGCTGGCCGACGCCCGCTCGTGCACGTACCGGGCGATCGGCGTGGAGCCGACGAAGCTGACCGCCGCGACGTCCGGGTGGTCCAGGATCGCGTCGACGGCGACCTTATCGCCGTGCACCACGTTGAAGACACCTTCGGGCAGGCCGGCCTCGGAGTAGAGCCGGGCGATGAGGTTCGATGCGGACGGGTCACGCTCGCTCGGCTTGAGGACGAACGTGTTCCCGGTGGCGATCGCGACCGGGTGCATCCACATCGGCACCATGACCGGGAAGTTGAACGGCGTGATCCCGGCGCAGACGCCGAGCGGCTGGCGGAACGAGTAGGCGTCCACGTCGGTCGACACCTGCTCGGAGTACTCGCCCTTGAGCAGCGTCGGGAGGCCGCAGGCGAACTCGACCACCTCCAGGCCGCGGGTGACCTCGCCCTTGGCGTCGGAGACGACCTTGCCGTGCTCGTCGGCGACGAGTACGGACAGCTCGTCGATGTGCCGCTCGATCAGGTCCCGGAAGGCGAACATGATGCGCGTCCGGCGCATGAGCGACACGTCGCGCCATGCCTCGAATGCCTTGGCCGCCGCCTGCACCGCAGCTTCGACGTCGGCCGCTGTGGCCAGCGCGACCTGGGCCTGCCGGTCGCCCGTGGCGGGGTCATAGACCGAGCCGAACCGGGTCGATGCCCCGGTCGTCTCCGACCCGGCAATCCAATGCTGGATAGTACGCATCCGAAGTACCTTCTCCTTTACAGGTAAATCCGCTGGCCGCGCTTGGCCGCTTCGTAGGCGGCCCGGGCCTTCTGTGTGCTGTCCAGGACGGCCACCTCGGAGACAGGCACGTCCCACCAGCCCGCAGAGTCCGGGACCGGAGCGAGCGGGTCGGTCTCGATGTAGACCACGGTGGTCCAGTCCGAAGCCCGAGACCGGCGCAGGGCATCGCCGAACTCCTCGACCGTCTTGACCCGCAGCACGTCAGCGCCCAGGCTGGCCGCGTTGGCGGCCAGGTCGACGGGCAGCACCTCGCCGTCCAGGAGCCCGGTCTCCGGGTCGCGGAAGCGGTAGCTGGTGCCGAACCGCTGCGAGCCCAGCAGCTCCGAGAGCGCGCCGATGGACGCGAAGCCGTGGTTCTGCACCAGGACGATGTTCAGCTTGATCCGCTCGGCCACCGCGGTGACGATCTCGGTCGCCATCATCAGGTAGGACCCGTCGCCAACGAGCACGAACACCTCGCGCTCCGGGTCAGCCAGCTTGGCGCCCAGGCCGCCGGCGATCTCGTAGCCCATGCAGGAGTACCCGTACTCGACGTGGTACTGCTTCGGGTCCCGGGCCCGCCATAGCATCTGCAGGTCTCCGGGCATGCTCCCGGCCGCCTGGACCACCACGTCCCGGTCATCCATCGCCTCGTTCAGCGTCCCGAGGATCTCGGTCTGGGCCGGCCGCGGCTGATAACCGAGGTGGTAGGCACGGTCTACCGTCTGCTGCCAGCCGGCGTTCAGCTCGGCCGTCCGGCGGGCATACGCCTGGTCGACGTGGTACCCGCGCATGGCTTCGGTCAGCGCCTCCAGCCCGGCCCGGGCGTCGGCCACCAGCGCCGTACCGGCCTGCTTGCCTGCGTCGAACGCCGCGATGTTGAGGTTGACGAAGCGCACTGAAGGATGCTGGAAGGCGGTCCGGGACGCGGTGGTGAAGTCGGTGTAGCGGGTGCCGATGCCGAGCACCACGTCGGCCTCGCGGGCCAGCGCGTTGGCCACGGGGGAACCGGTGG
>Ga0335074_10000771_pt1 | contig 44133 bp, 36 predicted proteins | sample Lox_Sample_23_FD_206715 | JGI IMG/M metagenome (GOLD analysis project Ga0335074, IMG submission 206715) | Soil microbial communities from Loxahatchee National Wildlife Refuge, Florida, United States - Lox_Sample_2.3 | ecosystem: Environmental > Terrestrial > Soil > Wetlands | place: USA...
GTGACCCACGAAGCCGACATCGCCAACCGTGCGCGGCGTGTGATTCATGTGCGCGACGGTAAAGTCGAAAAAGACGAACAGATCAAATAAACCGCGCCTGCGCGCCGGCGAGCGCTGAGAGAAGCGTTCTGCGTTCATCCGCGGCTGAATCCCATGGTTTTCCGCATCCTCACTATTTTCCCCGACTTCTTTCACGGCCCGCTCCAATACGGCGTGGTGGCGAAGGCCGCCCAGGCCGGCATGCTCCAGATTCACATTCACGATCTCCGGGATTGGACTCGCGACCGTCATCGCACCGTGGACGATCGCCCGTTTGGCGGGGGCGAAGGCATGCTGCTTAAGCCCGGGCCAATTTTCGAAGCCGTCGAAAGCATCTGGCCCGAGCGCGGCGTGGAGCAGACGTCGCCCGATCGACGCGTCATCCTGCTTTCGGCCCAGGGCCAGCGCTTTACGCAGGAAGCGGCGCGCCGCCTGAGCCGATATCGGGAGATCCTGTTGATCTGCGGACGCTACGAGGGCGTGGACGAGCGAGTGGCCGAACACCTGGCCGACGAGGAGCTTTCGGCCGGCGATTTTGTTCTGAGCGGAGGTGAACTCGCCGGCGCGCTGGTGCTGGATTGCGTCGCGCGGCTCCTCCCCGGCGTTCTCGGCAATGAAGATTCAGCTCTTTACGAATCCTTCAGTGAGCGAGGCTCGGAGGCGACCCTCCTGGATTGTCCCCAATACACGCGCCCGGCGGATTTCCGCGGCTGGAAGGTTCCAGAAGTACTATTGAGCGGTAACCACGAGGAGATCCGGAACTGGCGGCGCCAGGCCGCCCTCGATAAGACTGCGAAGAACAGGCCGGATCTACTACAATGAAGTTTCAAGGAATTGTCACATGCCGAACCCCCTGTTGACCAAAGTCGCTGCCAAATATCATCGCCAAGTGCCGGAATTCCGGCCGGGCGACACCATCCGTGTCCACGTCAAAATTAAAGAGGGCGACAAAGAGCGCTTGCAAGCCTTTGAAGGAACCGTCATTGCCCGCAAGAACTCAGGGATTGGCGAAACCGTCACCGTGAGGAAGGTCAGCTTTGGCCAAGGGGTGGAGCGCATTTTCCCGATTCATGCGCCCGTGATCGACCACATCGACGTGGTCCGTACCGGCCGCGTCCGCCGCGCCAAGCTGTATTATCTGCGCGATCTGAAAGGCAAAGCGGCGCGTTTGCGCGAGCGCGAGTAGCCGGGCGCTCTCGGGCGCGTATTTCAGGCCGGGTCCTCGTTTTGATGAGATGTCAGGGAAAATTCGAGCGCGATGCCCGGGCCGAAGGTTTCGAGCGCATTGCCGGCGTTGACGAAGTTGGCCGCGGCGCATTGTTCGGGCCGGTGTTCGCCGCCGCCGTCATCTTACCGGCGGATCGCCCCCTGCGCGGCCTGCGCGACAGCAAACTCCTGGATGCCGAGCGCCGCGAAGCGTTGGCTGGACGCATCCGCGAGCGCGCCGTGGCTTATGCGGTAGCCGCCGTGGACGCGTTCGAAATCGACCGCATCAATATCCTGCAAGCAGCCCGCCTGGCCATGCGCCGCGCCATCGAACGGCTGAACCCCGCTCCCGACTATCTGCTCGTGGACGCGGTGAAGGTGGACCTGCCGCTCGCCCAGCGCGCTCTCATTCATGGCGACGCGTTGTCGCAGTGCATCGCCGCGGCTTCGATTTTGGCCAAGGTGGAGCGCGACGCCTGCATGCGCGAGTGGGATGCGGTGTTCCCGGAGTACGGTCTTAAGAATCACAAAGGCTATTCCACCGACGAGCATTGGAAAGCGCTCGAAACGCACGGTCCCACGCCCATGCATCGCTTCAGCTTCTGGCCGGTGCGGGAGCATTCGCCGCGCGTGGTCTGGACCGGCTATCCGCGCCAGGGCGATTTGTTCCCGGACGAGGATGAGGCTGCCGAAGCATTCGCCGAGGAAGCGGTATGCGCCCAGTAGAGCCTCAACTGGCCGACGAGCCGCGGCAAACGCCGCAGCCGGTGAGGCACTCCTGGGTTTACAAGCTCGGGATTTTCCTTTTCATAATCGTGTGTTTCGAAGTGGGCGCATTTCTGATCGTCTTCCCCTGGACACCGCAGTGGGACAGCAACTCGCTCGCGCAGTATTTTCCGTGGCTGCGTTCTCTCTGGACCAGTTCTTATTTTCGTGGCGCTCTGAGCGGACTGGGGTTGCTGAACATCTATATTTCACTCGGCGAGGTTTCGCGTCTACGCCGTCCGCGTGCTGATAGACTAAAGGTGTCGGCGCTATGAGGCCGGCGTTATGAAACGGACGCTATGAAACCGACGTTATGAAACCGACGTTATGAAACCGACGTTATGAAACCCACTACGGATCGTGGAAAAGCAGCCGTAACATCCGATCCATCCGCACAGCCGGCGGTATCGCCGCCCCCACAACCTCCGGCCAAGACGGAGAAGCCGCGCGGCACTATCGCCGAGTGGACCATTACCATTCTGCTGCTGCTGTTCGGCACCACTTTCCTGGTGCAGGCGTTCGTGATCCCCACCGGGTCCATGGAAGATACGCTGCTGATCGGCGATCATTTGCTGGTGGATAAGCTGGCTTACTCGACGCCGGGCGCCTTTAGCAAGTACATCCTGCCGTACGAGCAGCCGCGCGATGGCGATATCATCGTCTTTCGTTATCCGGTGGACATTTCGCAGACCTTCGTCAAGCGCGTGGTCGGAGTTCCGGGCGACCGCATCAAAATTGTGGACCAGCAGGTTTACCGCAACGGCGTAAAGCTGATCGAGCCGTACGTGGTTCATAAGGCCCCGTATCCTGATTCGTTCCGCGATAATTTCCCCAACAGCGAACCCAATCTCATGCTGATGGATCGCGCCCGGGAGATGCTGGCGAACAACGTGGTCAACGGCTGGGTCGTGGTCCCGCCGGAATCTTACTTCGCCATGGGCGATAATCGCGACAATTCGCTCGACAGCCGCTACTGGGGCTTCGTGCCCCGCGAAAACATTATCGGCAAGCCGCTCATCATCTACTGGTCTTACAACGCCACCACCGAGAGCCTGGCGAGTTCGCACGTGGATACGCTGCTGAGCCACTTCCTGGATCTGGCCGAGCATTTTTTCACCAAGACGCGATGGAATCGGACGTTCAAGTTGATCCGTGGCTACCACAACTACAACCAGTAACGCCGGCGCGCCCCTGGCGCCCGAATCGAAGCCGCCCGGTGACGAACAGAAGCCGCGCAACTCGGTGGCCGAATGGGCGGTCACCATTCTGATCCTCCTGTTCGCCACTTCCACCATCGCGCAGCCGTTCGTGATTCCTACCGCCTCCATGCACAACACGCTGTTGACCGGCGACCACCTGATTGTGGACAAGCTGGCCTATGCGCCCTCCGATCCGGTGAGCAAATATCTGCTGCCGTATGAAAATGTGCGGCGCGGCGACATCATCGTGTTCCGGCACCCCACACTCAACCAGGACTGGGTGAAGCGCTGCATCGGATTGCCGGGCGACCACATCAAGCTGATCGACAAGCGCGTCTACATCAACGACAAGCCTCTACAGGAACCCTACGTCATCTATCAAGACAATTCGTTGCAGTATCGGGATAATTTCCCGCAGGGCGAGCCGGAATACATCCAAGACCCGAACATGGCGGCCAGAGCCGCGAAAATGCTGCGCGATAACGTGGTCAACGGCGAGGTGGTGGTTCCCCCGGGCAACTATTTCGCCATGGGCGATAATCGTGACGACTCGCTCGACAGCCGCTACTTCGGCTTCGTTCCCCGCGACAATATCGTCGGCAAGCCCCTGATCATTTTCTGGTCCTACGACGCGCCCACCGAGGATTTGCAGGATTACACCTTGCACCATATGGTTGATCTCGCCACGCATTTTTTCACCAAGACTCGCTGGAACCGCACGATGAAGCTGGTTCACGGTTATCACAACTATCCCCAAGGTTGATGCCGCGCCCCACTAACTATTACGGCCTGATTCTGGCCGGAGGCCGCGGTACGCGCTTCTGGCCTCGCAGCCGGCGCAAGCATTCCAAGCAGGTGCTGCGTTTCTGGGGAGAACGGTCGCTCATCCAGCAGACTGTGGATCGCCTGACCCCGCTCATCCCGCCGGAAAACCAATGGATTCTGACCAACCAGCATCTGCGCGCGGAAATCGTGCGTCAGTTGCCCGAGGTGCCGAAGCACCAGATTCTGGCCGAGCCCGCGCAGCGCAACACCGCGCCCGCTATTGGGCTGGCTGCTCATATTTTGCAGTCCATCGATCCGAATGCCGTGATGGGAGTGTTTCCATCCGATCACGTGATCTCGAAGCCCGCCCGTTATCTGCAATTCGTTCGTCCGGCTTTGCGCGCCGCCGCCCACGGAAAGATCGTCGTCCTCGGCATCCAGGCTCGCTGGCCGGAGACCGGTTACGGTTATATCGAATTTCCGAAAAACGTTCGGGCGGGATCGCGCGAACCGGTGGATGTCCGCCGCTTTCGCGAGAAACCGGATCTGGCCACCGCGCGGCGCTACGTGAAAGCGGGGAATTTTTATTGGAACGCGGGGATGTTCTTCTGGAAGACTTCAGTGCTGCTGGATGCATTGCGCGAGTACCTGCCCAAGACCGCGACGCTGCTTGCCAGCCTGCCCGAGTTTTCCAGCCGACGCTTCGCCGCGAAGCTCGACCAGGCGTTTCCGCATTGCGAGAACATCTCCATCGATTACGCGGTGCTGGAGAAATCGCCCCACGTGATGGGCTTCGCCACCGATGATTTCGGGTGGAACGACGTGGGGAGTTGGAACGCGGTATACGAGCTGCTGGGCCGCGACGATAACAACAACGTCCTGAACACCGAGACGCTGGCGCGTTCGAGCAGCGGCAACTATGTTCACGCCGACGGCAAGCTGGTGGCGCTGCTGGGGGTCAAGGACCTGGTGGTGGTGGATACCCCGGATGCGCTGCTGATCGCCGACCGTTCACGCTCGCAGGAAGTGGGCGAGATCGTGAAAGAGCTCGAGAAGCGGCACGGCCATTTACTCTAGCTATAGCCAAGCTAGTTATTTGTCCGCCGGCATGTTCTCGTTAAACCACTCGAGCACGCGGTTGAAGCGGTCGCGAACGTGTTGCGGATCGTGAAACGCGTGGCCTTCGCCGGGGTACAGCACGAATTCCGTCTTCACGCCCAGCGTTTTCAGCGCGTGCCAGAATTCGTAGGATTGCGCGGGCGGGCATTCGGCGTCGCGGTCGCCCACGATCACCAGCGTCGGCGTCCGCACGTTCTTGATGAAGTTGATCGGCGAGCTTTTCGCGTACACCGCCGGATCGTCATACACGGACGCGCCGAAGTAGGGAATCATCCACTGGTCGATGCCGTTCTCGCCATAATAGCTTTGCCAGTTCGCGATTCCGGCCCCGGCGAAGGCCGCGCGGAAGCGGTTGGTTTGCGTCACCGTCCACATGGTCATGTAGCCGCCGTAACTCCATCCGCCGATGCCGACGCGCTTGTCGTCCACCGGATAGCTCTTCACCACTTCATCGATGCCGGCCAGGATGTCGCGCAAATCGCCCTGGCCGAAATCCTTCGCGTTGGCTCGTGTAAACTGCTCGCCTTGGCCGTAACTACCGCGCGGATTCGGCATGAAGACGAAATAGCCTTGCCCGGAAAATAATTGCAGAGGCAGTCCGGGACGGGCCCAACCGGAACGAACCACGGATGCCGGACCGCCGTGCGGCGCAACCAGCATCGGATAGCGCTTCGACGGATCGTAGGGCTCGGGGAAAATCAGCCAACCCTGCGCGTCGAAAGTGCCGTTTTTCCAGGTGACGCTTTTCACGTCGCCCCACAGGCGCTGCCTGGGGTCATGAACGCCCGGCTGGGAATCGTTGGAATGCGTAATTTGCCGCCATTTCCCGGTGTCTCCCGACCAGATCTCGGGCGGCTGGGTCCAGGAATTCAGTATCACCGCGCTGGTTGTGGCATCGCCCGAAAACTGCTCGCTCACGGCGGCCTTCCATATCGTTTCGGTGCTGCCGGACGCGACATCGAGCGTCGAAAGAGCCGAATCGCCGGCGATGTTCTCGCCGAATAAAATCTGCTTCGAGGAAGGCGACCACTGAAACCAGTTAGGAGACGATTTTCGATCCGGTGTCAGATCGCGAGCCTCGCCGCCTTCGGCCGGCAACGCATAAATCTCGCCGCCCACCACGCCTTCGTCGCTCATCAGGCCGCCGATGTAAGCGATGGACTTTCCATCCGGGGACCATTTCACGTTGGCCGCCTGTGCCGCCGGCTTGGCCACGTGGCGAACCGCGCCCGATTCCGCGTCGATGGTATAAATTTCGGCGATATACCAGTTGTCATCGCCATCGCCGGGTGCGGCCAGATACGCCAATTGCTTGTTGTCGGGCGACCAATCGAACTCGTAGACGTACATATTGGCGGGGGAGATCGTTCGCGCCGCGCCGGTCGACACGTTGACGATCGCCAGGCGCTGTTCAACGGGCTTGGAATCGATCACGCCGGAAGCAGGCGCGGTGGCTTCGGTGGGCCCCGGGATCCGGACCACGCCATCGATCAGCAGCAGCGCGATGCTTTTGCCGTCCGGCGACCAATGCGGATCGCCCACGTAGCCTTGAAACTGGCCGACCTGGCGTGGTTTACCGCGCCCGGGTTTTTCCACGACGTACAACTGCATTTGCCCATGGTCTTCGGCATCGGACAGAAACGCGAGCCTGCCATCCGGAGACCATGTCAGGCCTTGCACCCGGACAGCCGGGTCGCCCACGCGCTTGGCGCCGGAGGAATCGCCCAAGTCTTTGACGTAGACGGAAAGATTTGTCAGCCCGCCCGCGGGTTTGCTGGGGGACGTCTCGATCCAGGCTAGCTTGCTGTGATCCGGTGAGAGCGCAACTTCGCGGAACTCGTGTGTCGTATCGAGAGAATCGAGCGCGGCGTCAAGGGTGGAAGGCGCTGCCGCCAGGGTCATGCATCCGGACAGCAGCGCCAGGGGGAAAATAATTAATCGCAACAACCGTAGTATAGCTTGTGGTTACTGAGCGGGCGCCGGCGCTGGACCGTGCCGGAACATCGCGCCGCCTTGCTTTACCGTATAGTCCGAGGGAACGGTGAATAAAGCCGGATCGGGCTCGGCGCGGCTGATCGAGTTGAGTTGGTAAACGCTGTCGCCAAAGCGCGGATCGCTAGTTTTGCTCATCACAACCACTTGCAGATCGGGCGAATACCAGGTCTCTGTGACGATATCGATCTCCTTCTCGTTGCCCTCTTTGCCGGCTGGAATCACGCGCGTGACTCGCTTGCCTTCGGCGCTGACGCCCTGGATGGTTTGGGTGCCCAGATCCTCGGTTTTGACGGAGGCTTGCGAGCGGTGTGCGCGGCCTTCCGGACGGGCGCCCGTACCGCTGCGCGGCGCTGGAATCTGCATGGAACGCGCGGTGTGGCTGGAAGGATCGAGCGCATAGCTCATACCGGCCACCGGATCGTGAATCACGATCGCGCGCCGCTCGCCGCCGGCGGCCGAAAGTGCGCCCACCGCGGCGATGGACCGATCCATGCGGGTCCGGCCCTGGCTGTCGCGAGCCACCGCGGCCGTGGTGGTCCGCTGAATGTGATCCCCATTGGCGAGCGTCTGCGTGAATTGTGTCACTGCCGACGCCGAATAGGGCGCGCCGGTGACCACTTTACGGGAGATGCCGAACTCCGGCCGAAGCATGTCGAAATCGCCCGGCCCGGGGCCCATATGGCGGCCCGGCCCCTGCGCAAACAGACTAGTCGCCGCGAAACCGGCGAGCATGGAAATCGAACACCAAGTGCGAATCATCATATCCTCCGTGACAAATTCTGCTCGTGACAAATTCTGCGTAACAAATTCTCAGTAAACCGTGAAACTAGGGCGCCAGCCGGACCCCCCGCGCCAAACCATCCTGGCCCAGCAAAAGGTCGGCCTGGACGCTTGCGCCGGCGCGCTCTTCGCCGACCGGAACTCCCATCAACTGCAAGGAGGAGACGGGCAACTCAACCCGGACCACCATCGCATTCTCGATCGCGGGCAACCCCTCGGCTTCGGGCAACGGATAAAAGCTGGCTTCGGATACGTCATCGGCGGCGGGCGCAATGGGCTGCGCCGCCGTCACCGGAGGATTTTGCCCTGCCGCCGGCTTGTTCGAGTGGCTCCAGAACAACAGCGCGATCGCGGCCGCCGCAGCCGCGGCGCCAACCGGCGACCAGGCCACCAGACTGCGATGCCGCTTGCGGCGGCGAAACTCGATTTTGAGGCGCTCCTCAATATGCGGCGGCGCTTCGCGGGGACCATCCGACGCGAGCGCGCGCAAGTCCTCCAGCAACTCCGGCAACAGCTCACGATCTTCGTTCATACGGCACACCTTTCGCCGGCGCGCATTTTCTCCGCCAGCAATGCTCGCGCCCGGTGCAGCCGCGACCGTACCGTTCCGATGGCGCATCCGAGCGCGCTGGCCGCTTCGGCATAATCCCGTTCGTGGAGATCGCACAGCACCACTACCTCGCGATAGGCGGGCGGCAGCGCCAGCACAGCCTTGCGCAGCGTCTCCAGGCGCTCATTCCGCGCCAATTCCCCGAAGACATCCTGTCCCGGGGCGGCTTCTCTTCCCATGCGCGCGGAGTAATCAGCCGCCGGATCGTCCAGGATGGTGACGTAAGGCCTTTCCCGTTCCAGAGCGCGCAGCACAAAATTTCGCGCGATGCCGTACAGAAACGCCGCTACTGAGCCGCGCTCGGAGTCATAGCGCTGAGCGGAACTCATGACCGCAACGAAGGCGTCCTGCGTCACCTCTTCGGCAATGTCGGTCTTGCCGCTCATCTGCAACGCAAATCGATAGACCATACCTTGATGCCGGCGATAAAACTCGAGAAACGCCCGTTCGTCGCCGTTTCCGAGCAGCCGAAGCAGATCGCCATCACTATGGGACGGGGATTCCAGCATTAGTTGATTGCGGCGATCCGCATCGGCCTTTGATATGGATTCCGGCCGCTCGGCCGAAAGGTTCCAAAAAGTTTCGCCCATCAGGATTCCCGCAAACTAACAACGGTCGCGCCCCAGCCCCCGGCTTCGGCGGGCGCGTCGGAAAAGCCGGTCACAAAGGGCGTCTCATTCAGAATCGACCGGACAATCTCGCGCTGGACACCGATCCCGCGGCCATGGATAATCCTTAGCGCCCGGAAGCCCATTCGATGCGCCTCCTCCAGGTAATTTTCCACGACCGCCTTTACTTCGCGCGGGGGAACCGTGTGCAGGTCGAAAACATCGGTTACCGGGATACGAATCGGTTCGTCGTCATCCGGCGTTTGGTCATCTAGCTCTTGGTCATCCACTACTGCTGTTAGCCTAACATTGTGAGTCCTTTGGCTGAATACCAGGCGCGCCTGCAAGAGCGCCGCCGGGTATTTGATCGTCTCGAACGCCGGTTCCGGCGTATAGGTAATGCCAGGCTGGGGGCCGGAATCGCCGCCGTGGTGGTGGCGTTCCTGGTTTTCGGAGAAGTGTGGATTGCAGTGTGGTGGCTGCTTCTCCCGATTGCGGTGTTTGGAGCCCTGATCGCCGTACACGCCCGGGTAGTGGAACGGCTGGAGCGGTCGCAACGCGCCATCCAGTTCTACGAGCGCGGCGTGGCGCGCCTGGAAGACCGCTGGAAGGGCACGGGGGAAACCGGCGAGCGGTATCGCGACCCCAAGCATCTCTATTCGGAAGATCTCGACTTGTTCGGCTCTGGATCGCTATTTGAATTGCTCTCGGTGGCACGAACGCGCGCCGGCGAAGATTTTCTGGCTCGCTGGCTGCTGGCGCCGGCGTCGACGGAGGAAGTGGCGGTCCGTCACGAAGCGGTGCGGGAGTTGAGCGGCAGGCTGGATCTGCGCGAGGATCTGGCGGTGCTGGGCGCCACGGTTCGCTCGGGACTCGATCCGGAAGCCGCCGCGGCCTGGGGAAAGGCGCCGGAAGTGCGGTTTCCGGCCGGCGCGTCTTACATCGCCCCATTATTCGGCGCCGCCATGGTGATTTCGTTTGCGCTGTATATGGGCGGTGTTCTCACGCGCACGCCGTTTCTGATCGTGCTGCTGCTCGAAATGGCCTATGCATTCTTCATCGTCGGCGCGCCCACCCAGCAGGTGAGTCATGCCGCCGAATCGCCCGCGCGCGATCTCCTGCTGCTGGCCGAATTGCTTCGGCGCCTGGAACGGGAGACCTTTCAAGCGCCCCTGCTCAGGGAACTCCAGGCGCGGCTGAGGACCGGGAACGAACCCCAGGCGTCGGATCATATTGCCCACCTGGGACGGCTGGGCGAGCGTCTGGACTGGACGGAAAACTTGATCTTCGGCCCCATCGCGTTTGCGCTGCTCTGGACGGCGCAGGTGGCGATGGCCATTGAGCGCTGGCGCGGAGCGTGGGGCGGCCGAATCGGGGAATGGATCGACACGGCGGGCGAATTTGAGGCGCTGTGCTCGCTCGCCGGCTATGCCTTTGAGCGTCCCGCCGATGTTTTTCCCGAGCTTACCGGCGCTTCCGGGGGCTGCTTTGAAGCCCAAGCCCTGGCGCATCCGCTGATCCAGGACTCCGAAGCCGTTCCTAACGACGTTCAGCTGGGCGGGGAAACCCGCCTGTGGATCGTCAGCGGGTCCAACATGTCCGGCAAGAGCACTCTGCTGCGGACCATCGGGATCAATGCCGTTCTGGCCTGGGCGGGCGCTCCAGCGCGCGCGGCACGGCTCAAGATTTCACCCATGAACCTGGGAGCGTCGATTCGCGTGCAGGATTCTTTGCAGGACGGGCGCTCGCGCTTTTACGCCGAGATTACCCGCTTGCGCGAAATCGTCGGGCTGGCGGGCGGGGCTCGTCCCGTGCTGTTCCTGCTGGACGAACTGCTGAGCGGCACCAATTCGCACGACCGCAAAATCGGCGCGGCCGCTATTGTCCAGGCGCTCATCGGGCGGGGAGCGATCGGCCTGATCACCACGCATGACCTGGCGCTGGCCCACATCGCCGAAACTCTGCCCGGCCGCGCCGTGAATGTCCACTTTGCCGACACGCTTCAGGACGGGGAACTGCGTTTCGATTACCGGCTACAACCGGGCGTGGTGGAGCGCAGCAACGCTTTGGATCTGATGCGCTCGGTGGGTTTGGAAGTATAGGCTTAGTTTGCGGCTACGGCCGAGCCTAAGCCCGGAATCCAGCGGTCCAGCGCCTGGCGCAGCTTTTCCAGCCCCACCGGCTTGCTGATGTAATCGTCCATACCCGCGGCGAGACACCGCTCCCGGTCCCCATCCATGGCGTTGGCCGTGAGGGCGCAGATGGTCTGGTGACGATTGGCGCCCTCCCGGCTGCGGATGACGGCGGTAGCCTCAAAGCCGTCCATATCCGGCATTTGGCAATCCATCAGGACCAGATCGTACTTGCGCCTGGCGAGTGCTTCCACCGCTTCGCGCCCGTTGACCACGGCGTCCGCCGCCAAGCCCAGTTTGTGCAGCAAGCGCAGCGTGATGCGCTGGTTGATGTCGTTATCCTCGGCCAGCAGGATCCGCATGGAGCTTGGAGCCGGCGCGCCTGGCGCGGGCTGGGCCGCGGACGATTCGCTACGCTGGGCCGTTCCGGTGTGGGATTTTGCTGCGGGCGGCGCGGGTGCTTCCCGAACCTTGACGTCCACCCTGGGCTTGACGCTCACCTGGGGCTTGACGTCCCCAGGAGGCTTCGCCAGGACGCCTTTGGTTCCGGCGGCTCCGCTGAACTTCGGCTTTCCGAGCGACGCTGTAAACCAGAACTTGCTGCCTTTCCCCGGCTGGCTTTCCACACCGATCTGGCCGCCCATCATTTCCACCAATTGCCTCGAAATGGCGAGCCCCAATCCGGTGCCTCCGTATTTGCGGGTATTCGATTCATCCACCTGCGTGAAGGCATCGAACAGGCGCGTTTGCTCCACTGAGGGAATCCCGATGCCGGTATCCTGCACCGTGAACTTCAACTGGATGGAATCGGCAGTCTGGTCCGCCAGTTCGGCCCGCAGCGTCACCTGGCCCCGTTCGGTGAACTTGATGGCGTTGCCCAGCAGGTTCGTCAGCACCTGGCGGAGCCGTCCGGGATCGCCCACCGCCCGCGCCGGCAGACCCGGCCCGATGGCGGAAACGAATTCCAATCCCTTGGAGCGCGCCTCGAAGGCGAAGAGCGAAGCGCTTTCGGTAAGGGTGGATTCGAGCGCGAAATCCGACCGCTCCAGCCGTAACTTGCCCGCTTCGATTCGCGACAGATCCAGAATGTCGTCGATCAGCAGCAGGAGCGAATCCGCGGAATGTTTGATCGACTCGGCATATTCCCTCTGTTCGGGATGCAGAGCGGTGCCGAGCAAGAAATCCGTCATGCCCAAAACGCCATTCATCGGCGTGCGGATTTCATGGCTCATGTTCGCCAGAAAGCGGCTCTTCATCCGCGTGGCATCGCGCGCCGCGCTCAAGGCCTTTTCGAGTTCCTCGTTTTTCTGCTCGAGCTCCTGCGCGGCGTCCCGCAAACGCTGCTCGCTGGCCTTGCGCTCGGTGATGTTGCGCACCACGGCGATCCACTGGTCCCAGTTGAGCGGCAGCAGACGCATTTCGTAAGCCTGCTGGCCCAGACGGTCCTCAATGGAGAACTCCACCATCTGCATGCTTTTGCTCGCGCGGCCGGTCTTCTGCGCGGCCCGGATTTCGGCCAATGCGCCGGCGGGCAGCAAGTCTTGCAGGTTCCGGCCTTCAAATTTATCGGCGCTCAAGAAAGGGTCCGAATGTTGGCCGCCGTTGGCGTCGAGTACGGTTTCGGTTTTGTCCAGCCGCAGGAAAAGATCCGGAAAAGCCTGAAACAGCGCCCGCAGTTCGGCGGCGTTTTGGTAAGCGGCGTCTTCGCTCTCCTTGCGCTCGGTGATATCGAGCGACGCCATGCGCATTCCCGACACCGCGCCGGTCTTGTCCCGCAGCAACTGTTCGTGAACTTCCACGGCGATTCTGCCGCCGCTCGAATGCGCATATTCGCGCTGATAGGTGGCAACCGCGGTATGCCCTTCCAGCTTGCGCTGAATCTGTTCGCGATAGCGTGCCTGCTCGAGTTCGGGAACCAGCTCCGCGCAATGCACGCCGACCATCTCGTTCGGATCGAGCCCGCGCAGCTTCGATTCCAACCGGTTCACGCGCCGCACAACCCCGTTGCGATCGATTTCCAGGTACCCGACGGGCGCGGTCTCAAACAAGCTCCCGGATGTATCCGCATCGAGTGGCTCCTGCCGCGCAGGTTCGGACACAGAACTTCTCTTCCGCGCGAAAAACCAAGTCAACGCGGCCACTCCCAGCAAGGCTAGGATGAGAAGCATTCTCCCGAACTATCGTCGGAAGCATTTAAATCCTTTAGCCGTAGTAAATTAACGGGAACGGCCAGGCGCCGGAAGCGCAGCCACCGGCCTTGGTGGCTAGTTGGCAATAAGATGAATGGAGCCGATTCCTCCCTCGATGTCCAGGTGCACGGTGGTGGTGACGCGGCCGTAAGCGTCGTTGACGTAACGGCCGTTGCGTTTCTGAAGGCCGGCCGTCTGAATGTCGCCGATACCACCTTTCACATCCGCCTCGATACCCACGTTTTGCGGCAGATAGACGGTGGCTTCCCCAATGCCCCCGTGAATATGCACTGAATAATCCTGTTTGGGCTCACCGCGCAGGTCCATTCGGAGTTCGCCCACGCCCATCTCAATGTCCACGCGCCGCAGCGTCAGGTCTTCCAGATCCAAGCGCGATTCTCCGGCCCCGCATTTCACATTCAGATCCAGAGGCTTATGATCGTTGAAGCTCAGGTCCCACAGGTACTTGTGGGTGGACCCGCCCACGTGACCCGGTTCTTCCACAGCCAGATGGCCACGGAACCCACTGGCGTCGTAAGAGATTACCGGGCGCAGGCGCAGCCGGTTATAGGTGAAGCGCCCATCCATCAAACCGTCTGCTCCCCCACGGACCCGCAGTTCTCCGGCCCCCATCTTCAAGTCCACTCGAACTTCTTCGGATTGATCCAGAGGAATGCTGCGTGTTTCGGTGCGCTCGGGACCGGGGGGACCGAAATCCGGGCCACAGGCATTCAACATCATGTAACTTGCGACAACCGCCGATAAACAGCACATGCCGGGAGCGAGCGGAAGTGATTTGGCGAAAATCAGCATTGGTTGGAAACCTTAATCCAGCATACGTGCGGTGCTATGGTCCTTGTTCACAATATTTCGGGATTGGCGAGGGCGCCTAAGATGCTTTGCTTAGGCCGATCGGAGCGAAGTCTCATCTCGCTCGCCATTTTTGCCTTAGTACATTTCATCGCGAACGTCCGGTTGTTAGACTGAATCATCGTGAGCGCCAGTCCTATGGCCTGCTTGTATTGCAGAAAGAATATCGGCCCTCTGCGGCGTCTGAGGGACCGGGATTTTTGCTCTACGGAACATCGCCAGAAATTTAGCAATAACTCCGCGCGGGCTATTCGGGAAGCCGAAGATTTATATGGGTTCGACCTGATCGTCAAGCCCGAAGATAAAGAGGACAAGTCGGACCGGCGGGCAGGGCTAGGCGCTACCATTCTCATCGGCATTACCGCGGCAGTTTTGGTGGTAGCGTTTTCGCGTCTCTCGACGAATTCGCCCGCTCCCAAGGTTGTATCCGCGGTTCCCGACACTAATCCGCACCCCAATCAGGGTGGTTTGGGGCAACTGCTGGGGAATCTCATTCAAACCCAAGCTTCCTCCACGTTGCGTGACGACTTTCACTCTGGATTGAGCGGGTGGGAGGGGTTGAAATCCGTTGGGTCGGATTGGCGGTTCGATTCGGGTGAGGTTCGTCCGGCATCCCTACGGCTTTGGGCGCGGTCCACCTCCCTTTCCAACTATGAGCTCGAATTTCTGGGCCATATCGATCGCAAAAGCATGGACTGGGCCTTTCGCGCGGCGGATCTGCATAACTATTACGCCACCAAACTGGTGATGACGGGGCCCGGCCCGCTGCCCAATGCCGGCCTGGTTCGGTTTGTGGTGCTGGATGGGCGCGAGCGCGAGCGCGTGGAGCTGCCGCTTCCTCTGACCATCGAGCGCGGCGTGGACTATAAGGTGCGCGTCAGCATACGGGGAAACCGCTTCCTCACCTCGGTGAACGGGCAATTGATCAGCTCCTGGATGGACAGCCGCATCAGCCGGGGCGGTGTGGGCTTCTTCTCCGACGAAGGTGAGTCGGCGGTGCTCAAGTGGGTCAGCGTGTCGGACCGGGACAGTTTTCTGGCGCGCCTTGCTTCGCACTTTTCGTTAATTACACTTCCTACGGCAATCACAGTTCCGACGGCGATTACACTTCCCCCCGCGGTCCCGCTTCCCATGGCCGCGCCGGGCGCGGGAGTCCAATAAGCGGCGCTTGGCGACATCGGCTAGTCTATTGGTATAAGCGCCGGATCGGAAGTCCTTTCCATGTGTAGTTGCCGTTGTCCTTTGGTCGCCCTCTTAGCCCTGTCGTTGGGCGCCGTCCCAGCCCTGCCCGCCTCCAATCCGAAGCTGGCTGAAAAGTCTTTTAAGGAAGGTCTGCGCCTGGAGGAAGCCAATCAATGGAAGGAGGCGGAGGTCGCCTATTCGGACGCCATCCAGGCTGATTCGGACAACGCTTCGTATTTCTTCCATCGTGCGCGGGCGCGTTTTTTCATGAACGACTATTCTCACGCCGCCGAAGACCTGGTGGAAACCACGCGCCTGGATCCCGCGAACGGCGAAGCGTATTTGCTTCTCGGCGATATCGACGAGCGGGTGAACAATTGGTCTAAAGCCGTGGCCGATTATACGCGCGCCATCGAGCTGGGCATCAGTTCGGCGGCGGTCTACAACGGCCGCGCGGGCGCGCACACCGCATTGCATGAGTACGATGCGGCGGTGGCGGACTACACGGTAGGAATCAAATTGCGCCTGGATAACCCGGAGCCCATACGCCGGCGGGGCGATCTCTACAACGCCATGGGCCGCTATCGCGACGCCATCGAGGATTACGACCAGAGCATCAGCCTGAACGCCGATAACCCGGAGGCGCTGCAGGGCCGCGGATTCGCCTGGGGACAACTGGGGGATTATCAGCGCGCCATCCAGGATTTCAACGCGCTGTTGGCGCTTCAGCCTGATAACGCCAAGGCGCTTACGTTGCGCGGCGCGGCCTACTTCCGGCTGGACGACAATGAACACGCGGTGGCCGATTTTACGGCGGCGATGAAAACCATGCCGCAGGAGGTGTACCTATATCTGGCGCGTGCGGCGGCGCTGGTGAAGCTGGACCGGCACGCCGAAGCCTTGGCCGATCGCGAAGAAGCCGTGAAGCTGGCGCCGAATTCCGCTGAGGCGTATCTGGCGCGCGGCGGTTCCTATCATCAGTTGGGCGAGCACGAGAAAGGCCTGGCGGACCGGACGAAGGCGATCGAATTGAACCCGCAGCTTCCCGAAGCCTGGTACGCACGGGGCAGCGCCTATTATCTGCTGGGTGATTATGCCAAGGCGCAATCGGACCTGGCGCAAGCGCTGCGCTTGCGGCCGGATTACAAGGACGCTGCCGACGTTTTTGCTAAAGCTCAGAAGCGGATCGAGGAAGAGCGCGCCGGTCTGAAACAGGTGGAAACGGGCAATGCAGCCGCGCGGCCCGCGCCCGCGCCGACGGCTACTATCGCGACCAAGGTCCAGCCGCCGCCCGTGCAGCCAGAAACCAGTCCCGTCCCCGCCCCGGCATCAAAGCCTGTGGTTCAAGCTCAGGCGCCAGCTACGCTCCCGGCGCCGGCCCACCTTCAGAAGCCAGCCGGGACGCAGAAGCCAGCCGGGACGGCACAAGCGCACGAAGCGCAGGGCCGCGCGCTGATTCAATCCGGCAAGTTTTCGGACGCCGTGGCGGAATTGACCCAGGCCATCCAGCAGGATCCTAAATCAGCCCACGCGTATAACGCCCGCGGCTACGCCTACCTGCGCGAGCGCGATTATCAGCACGCGCTGGCCGATTTCAACGATGCGATTCGCCTGCAGCCGAATTACGCGAACGCCTATCTGAATCGCGCCGCCACCCGCAAAGCTCTGGGGGACGCGGTTGGCGCTGCCGCGGATCTGAAGGCGGCCCGTTAAGCGCCCGTTATTATGCAATGGCCGGTTTGCGCCGCGTGCCCGGCGTCGCTTGCTCGAAGGCATGCGCCAACTGCAGGACGCTCCACTCGTCACGATGCCGTCCGACTATCTGCAGGCCGATCGGCAATCCTTCTTCGGTGAAGCCGCAGGGGATCGAGAGGGACGGATTTTCGAGCGCGGAAATCATCATGCAGGACTTCATCCACTCGATATAAGTGGACATCTTCACGCCCGCCACTTCGGTGGGGTAGGGCTGCGTCACGTCGAAGGGCGGCACCTGCGAGGTCGGCGTGATGAAGTATTCGTACTTCTCCTGGAAGATTCGCATGTTGTCCCAGGCCTTGCTGCGCCGCGTATGGGCGTGCTCGATATCGGCGGCGCTGAGTTTGGATCCGCGCGCAACTTCCCACTGGATGGTGTCCTTTACCAGGTCGCGATGCAGCCGGACGTTTTCGGCTTGCGAAGAGGCATAGCCCCAGGCGCGTAGCGTGTCGTAGCCGGCGAGCGCGCCGGTCCAATCCGGCTCGGCCTCCTCCACGATACAGCCCAGGCTTTCGAAAACCTTGCGGTGCGCGTTCACGGCGCTGAGCACCCGCGGGTCGAACGGAATCCCGTCCATGTCCTTGAACCAGGCTACTCGCACGCCTTTGAAGCTGCGCTCCAGGTTGCCCGTGAAGCGCGATCCAGGTTCGGTGATCGAAATAGGGCAACGCGGATCGGGACCGGCCATGACGCTCAGCAACAGCGCCAGATCGGGAACGTTGCGCGCCATGGGACCGGACACCGCGATGGTGGACCAAGCGTTGCCGACGGCTGCGTGCGCCACGCGTCCCGGCGCGGTGCGGAATCCGACCACATCGCAAAACGACGCCGGGTTGCGCAAGGACCCGCCGCTATCGCTGCCATCGGCGATCGGAATCATGCCGCACGCCAGGCTGACCGCCGCGCCGCCGCTCGAGCCGCCGCAGGTCTTCGTCAGATCGTGCGGATTTTTGGTGGCGCCGAAGACCGCGTTGAAGGTCTGGGAGCCCGCGCCGAATTCCGGAGCATTGGTTTTGCCGAGGCAGATGGCGCCGGCTTTCCTGATCCGCTCCACCAGAATCGCGTCGTGGGTGGGCACGTAATCCTTGAAGATCCGGGACCCGAAGGTGGTGCGGATGCCCGCGGTTTCCACCAGATCCTTATGCGCGATCGGCAGCCCGTGCAAGGGGCCCAGCGCCGCGCCATGCGCTTGCGCTTCGTCGGCTTGGCGCGCTTTCTCCGTGGCCTGTTCGGCCACCAGAGTGACAATGGCATTCACTTTAGGATTGACGCGCTCAATCTGCTTGAAATGAGCGTCCAGGGTTTCGCGCGCGCTCAGTTTCTTGCGCCGGATCAGTCCAGCCATTTCCGTGGCGGTGAGGAAGCAGATATCGGGAGTCTGGGCGGCTGTTAACCGCGAGGCGACTGCCGCGGCGCCCAATAATTGCGCGGCTTCGCGGCGGGTGACGCGTGGCTCGGACGGCGATTCGGGCATGTTGCGAGTTTATCGAAGTTTGCAGATATGTTGGTAGTGGGTCAGTTTGAAAAGCTAACGAATGTCGAACACGTTTGCAAGACCCACACCGACAGCGACTATTGCAGTGGGTGATAGTCTGCCTATTTTTTGTCCGAGCCTTGATTTGTCAATGACGCGTGCCTGATCGGTCTTGGCGACACTGAGCGATAGCGCGCTCGTGCACAATACATCCTTGGTGATTTCCTTGATGGGAATCATAACCCGAAAGGGAGGCTGGGAAGCGAGAGACTCGGGCGTTACGGTGCCACCATGCGTTGTCATCGGAACAATGATTATGGTGTTCAGGCGACGATTCAGCGCCGTTCTTGACATGACAATGCACGGCCTATTGCCGGATTGTTCTGACCCCTCTACGTGAGTCGTCGGTATATGGACCCAATAAATCTCGCCCTGCAAGATCTCCATTGGGCCTAGGCGGTTTGTTCTAGGTCGGCTATGGAGTCGTCAGCCCACTGTTGGTCTTCGGTGGTCCATTCAATCGGACCAGGGTCCGTATCGTCGTGGGGGACGCGGATGTCCGCCCATTGTCGGATGTGCGCATATGCGTCGACTGCTGCCCGCAATCCGTCACGCAGGTGCTCAGTTACCTCTGGATGGATCGCCTTCCCTGTCCGCATGGATTTAATCAGGCAATCTAAATGGAATCGCGTCCACAGTGCATACCTAACAAATTCCCTAGCCTTCTCTGAAGCCTCCTGGGAGTTCTCAGACGAGACATCCGCAGTTTCAATCTCCTTGGCTAGGTCATAGATTTTTCGGATGGTCCACAACGTGAAGAGCCCGCGTTCGCCAAGATCCGAGCCCACCGTGGTATCAGCCAGATCTCTAAAGTCAGCCTCCATCTCGGAGAAGCTTTCCAGGCTTATTCTATCGACGGTCTGCTTCGATAGAACCACGCGAGCTATACTTCCCAGGGCCATGACAACGGCCACATATTGAGGGAAAACTTCCTCGCGTACCGAAATGAAAGTTGCCGCAGTTCGCTGTTCGATAACCGTCGAAATAAGCCCATCCGCCACCGTTACAATGTTGCCCAGGAAATCAGCATGCGCGGCAGCCACACTCGCGGCCCGCTCGCGCTCCGTGGGTAGACCAACGACCTTTAGCAGTTGTCCCACGTTCACTCTTGGCCTCGGCATTGTCATGACGAAGTCGTTCATGCTTTGTCTTCCTTCCGTCTCCATCTAGCCTTGTTCGCAGCGATGGCAATTTCTCTCCGTCGCTTGGCCGTTAATTTCCTCGCACGCGCGGGGCCGCCAACGACACCCCCGGCGCGACCAGAGACAGTACGCTTATCGTCTTTGTTTTCACTAGTAAGAGTATTGACGATGCGGAAGGCGGTAACGTTCAGGTCCATACAGGGACCCCTCGCACAGTGGGATGCACGGTCCGCTGCATTGGTGACAAGTATTCCACGAGTTGGTTGTCCCCCGCAAGAGAATAATCGGCGCAACCATGCGCTGGCGTCATGGTACTAATCTATCACACATTCTGACCAAAATGCTTGACAGACTCCACATTAGTCAAGCATAATGGTCAATATGAACCGCCTCGACACCGCTGCTCGCTGTCGCGTAATCGGTGCCCTTGTCGAGGGTAATAGTATTCGTGCAACAGTTCGCATGACGGGTGTCGCTAAGAACACGATTCAAAAGCTACTTTTAGAAGTCGGAGAGCGGGCACTGGCGTTTCACGATGAAGCGATGCGGAATCTGCCCTGCAAACGAATCCAGGTCGATGAATGCTGGGCCTTCTGCTACGCCAAGGCAAAGAACGTGACGCCTGAAATCGCAGCCAAGAATCCGTTTGCTGGCGACGTGTGGACCTGGGCCGCAATCGACGCCGATACGAAGTTGATCCCGTCCTGGGTGATCGGTCCGCGTGATGGCATTACGGCTCGCATCTTCGTCAATGATCTCGCCAGCCGCCTTGCGGATCGCGTACAGCTTACGAGCGACGGATTGAACGTTTATCTGTCTGCTGTGGCTCGCGCATTCCGTGGTCACGTTGACTATGCGATGCTTCAGAAAATTTACGGCAACCCAGCAGAAGGCGAGAAGCGCTACAGCCCCGCTGACTGCATCGGCATCGAGCGCAAAATCATCGACGGCAACCCCGATCCCGATCATATTTCGACGAGCTACATTGAACGTGCCAATCTCACGATGCGAATGGGCATGCGCCGCTTTACGCGCCTCACGAACGCCTTCTCGAAAAAGATCGAGAACCACACCGCTGCTGTTGCGCTCCACATGCTGCATTATAATTTCGTACGTATTCATCAGACCCTGCGCGTAACTCCTGCAATGGCCGCTGGCGTCGCGGATCGGCTCTGGGAAACTAGCGATATCGTAGCCCTGCTGGATCAGAAAAATTCAAACTGACCCACTACCGATATGTTGCAATGAACGGATATGTATGTGCCCCCAGCATTCGCCGTGGAAGATGTGCCCCGGCTCCAGGACTTCATGCAGGAGTTCAATTTCGCGACCCTGGTCACGCAGCGGGACGGCGAACTCACCGGCTCCCATATCCCGTTCGTCCTCGACCGCGGCGTGGAGCCGTACGGCGTGTTGCGCGCCCACATTGCGATTCGCAATCCGCAGCTCCAAGATCTGGAGTCCGGGTCTCAGGCGCTGGTGATTTTTCAAGGCCCGCACACCTATATTTCGCCGTCCTGGTACGTGAACGCGGAAAACGTGCCCACCTGGAACTACACCGTGGTGCACGCCTCCGGCATTCCGAAAATCGGGAACAAGGCGGCCATGATCGAACTGCTGAAACATTTGACGGCCAAGCACGAAGGTTCGTTGGCGAGGCCGTGGGACTTCGATCCCAACGCCGCCTGGATTCAGAGAATGCTGAATGACATTGTGGCCTTCGAGATCAAGATCGAAAAGCTACAGGGAAAGTTCAAGCTGAATCAGAATCGCAAGCCGGAAGATCGCGAGCGAGTCATCGAAACGCTGGCGGCCAGCACCGATCCCGGACAGCGCGCGGTGGCCAACTGGATGACGTGAGCGGGTCATTTATCGTAACCTTACTAAAGTATGAAACGATTGTTGCCGCTTCTTTCATTATGCGCGGCCGCGGCATTATTCCCGGCTGCGGCATTATTCCCTGCCGTAGCGAGCGCGGGCACGCTATATCTTCCGGCGTATCCCAACGCCGTCCTGGTCTTCGATGAAGCCAAAGGCCAAATCGTGGACCGCATTCCGCTCGAAACCGGCACGCCTATGTCGATCCGGCTGGCGCCCGACCATAAGAAAATTTACGTCACCACCATCGACCACAACGGCATCGAAGTGATCGATGTCGCCACTCGCAAGGTGATCAATTATTTCGTGCTCAACACCCCCACCAAGCAGTTTCGTTTCCGCGGCGGCGCCGTATCGCCGGACGGCAAGTTTTTCTATACCGTGACGCGGGAAATCGACGAGATGCCCGAGCACTTTGAACTAAAACACGCCAAGTACACGGTGATCGATATGGACCAGCACAAGATCGTCAAGACCGTGGACATGCCGGCCGAAGACGAGCGCACCAACCGTCTTTCCTACGAAGTTTCCCCCGACGGCAAGTATCTGTACCAGTTCGGACCCAAGATCAAGATTCTTCAAACTTCGGACTTCAAAATGGTGGACGAAATGGATCTGGCCGCCCCGGATTTCGGTGCGATGGAAGACGTGCGCCTGGGCGGCGATCTGGATTTGATCAGCGCGCCCGGCGTGCACACTTCGATCTTTAATTCGTCCGACCCGATCGTACACAATCGCGTGTTCGGGTTGGCGCGTTTGAACCTGGAGACGCGGCAGGTGGACTATAGCCCGATCGGTCCGGCGCCCGCCGGCATGGCGGGGCTGCAAGTGACGCCGGACAAGAAGACCGCTTATACCGTGGTGGCCACCGGCAAGTTTGGAAACAAACGCTGCGAGTTCTGGAGGTTCGATTTGACCAGCGACCGGCTGGCGCAGCGGGAGGAAGTGCCGTGCCGGACCCGCTTCAGCTTCGGGATGTCTACGGACGGCAAAAAGCTATACATCTACGGCGCTGGGTTCGAGATCGAAGTGTACGACGCCGCCACGCTGAAGTGGGAAAAAACGTGGGATCTCAAGAACGACGTCACGTACGCGGGCATCGCGGAACTGCCGTAAGCGCGCGCCGGGCCGATGAAGATCGCCATTATCGATAGCGGGATTCATCCGGGCCATCCGCATGTCGGCAAAATCGCGGGCGCGGTTCAAATCACGGCCGCGGTCGCGGGGGCCACGGGTGAAGGGCCCACAGGTGAAGGGGACGACGTTGTCGACCGGCTGGGACACGGCACGGCCGTCGCGGGCGCCATCCGCGAAAAGGTTCCGGACGCTGAGTTGTACGCGGTCAAGGTGTTTGATCGCAGGCTGAGCGCGAACATCGACGCCATCGTTCGCGCCCTGGAATGGTGCCGGAACCGCGAAATGGATGTGGTGAATCTAAGCCTGGGCACCGGGAATCCCGAGCATCGCGATCGATTCGCCGAGGTCATCGGCGACGACTTGCTGGTGGTGAGCGCGGCGGGCGCATGGCCGGGGGATTTGCCTGGGGTGATTGGTGTGGCGGCCGACGCGGATTGCCCGCGGGACTGTTTCCGCTATCATGACGGAATGTTTTATGCCTCGCCTTACCCACGGCCCATTGCGGGCGTGCCGCGCGAACGCAATCTTCACGGGGTTAGCTTCGCTGTGGCTAATATGACTGGCTTGGTGGCGCGCGCGCTCGAACAAAGCTCCCGCGCCGGGATTCTGGAGACGCTGCTGGCGAGGTCGACTGCGTGAAACTCTTATCCGGTATTCTGGGACTTTCTACTTTTCTCATGCCGCTCACTTATGGGCAGGTGCTGGGCCGCAACTACGGACGCTCCATCGTCATCAGCCGCCAAGGCATCGCCGCTACCAGCCAGGTACTCGCGTCGCAGACCGGAGCGCAGATCCTGGCGCGCGGCGGATCGGCCGTGGATGCGGCCATCGCCTGCAACGCCGTGCTGGCGGTGACGGAGCCGATGATGACAGGGCCGGGCGGCGATCTCTTCGTCATGTACTGGGACGCCAAGACCGGCAAGCTTACGGGGTTGAACGCCTCGGGACCATCGCCGAAAGCGCTGTCGCCGGCCTTTCTCGCGCAACACGGCATCAAGACCATGCCGCAAGACGGCATCCACGCCGTTACGGTTCCGGGCGCGGTGGCGGGTTGGTATCGCATGCATCAGCGCTTCGGGAAACTTCCCTGGAAGGATCTGTTTCAGGACGCGATCGCATACGCGGAGCAGGGATTCGGAGTTTATGAAGGCGCGCGGGAAGTTTGGTCCGATCCTTTTATCGATGGCCGTTTGGAAGCCAACGCCGAATCCAAGCGCGTGTTTCTTCCCGGCGGAAAACCGCCGCACGTCGGCCAGTTGTTCCAGAACCCCGAGATGGCGCATGCGTTTCGCTTGATCGCCGACCAGGGGCCGGATGCCTTTTACAAGGGCGAAATCGCGGCTGCGATATTGAAAACGTCCGAGCATCTCGGCGGCACCATGACCGCGCAGGATCTGGCGTCGTACTCGCCCGAATGGGTGCAGCCATTGTCGATCGATTATCGCGGCTGGCGCGTGTACGAGCTTCCGCCCAACGGACAAGGCATGGCGGCGCTCGAAATGCTTAACATCATGCAGACCGCGCCGCCGTCGCCATTAGGGGCGTTCAGCGCGCCGGAGATGCACATGCGCATCGAAGCGATGAAGCTGGCGTATTCAGACGTTCATGCCAATGTTACCGATCCGCGCTTTCACGACGCGCCCGTCGATCAGCTTCTCTCCAAGGAATATGCCCGCAAACGGGCCGCCCTGATCGATCCGAACAAGGCCAATTGCGATGTGAAGGCCGGCGATCCCATGGCGAGCAACACCACTTATTTGACCGTGGTGGACAAGGACGGCAACATCGCGAGCTGGATTCAGAGCCTGTATTCCGGATTCGGTTCGCGAGTGACCGTGGAAGGGATGGGGTTCGCTCTGCAAAATCGCGGCGCCAGTTTCAACCTGGATCCCAAGCATCCCAACGTGCTGGCGGGCGGCAAGCGCCCGTTCCACACTATCATTCCGGCCTTCATGGAAAAAGGCGACGAGCACATGGGCTTCGGCATCATGGGCGGCGCCGTGCAACCCATGGCGCACGCGCAGTTCGTTTCTAATTTCGTCGATTACGGGATGACGCTGCAGGAAGCGCTGGAAGCGCCGCGTTTCTTTAAGAGCAACGCTCCCGGTTGCGACGTCTACATCGAATCGCGGGTGCCGGAGCAAACGCTGCAGCAGTTATCCGAGCGCGGCCACCAGATTCGCATCGGGCGCGAATATGTGGAGACCATGGGGCGCGGCCAGGCGATTCTGCATAATTCGAAAACCGGGATGAATTACGCCGCGTCCGATCCGCGCGCCGACGGAGCCGCCATCCCGGAACCGCTTCCCTCCGCGCGAAGCCGCGAGTAGTAAACGAACAGGCCGCTCGCCAACGCGAGAATGAATCCAAGCGTGAGGATCATTTTTAGCTCAAACGCCCCGATGGACGATATCTGGCGCGACGGCACAAAGGCCATGGTGAATCCCAGGCTGGCGGTACACAGACCCGCCAGCGCGGCGAGCTGCAAAACGGGCCGTCGGAAAAACTTCGGCGCCGACGCCTTCGAGAAAGCGCGCTTGGCGAGCGACAGGAACAAGTAGATATACGAAATCATCTGCAAGGCCACGGCTAGATCGAGCAGCGTCAGATACGCCTCCTGCACGGACGCGCCGATGAAACTCATGGCGATAATGGCACTGGCCAGAACCCCGAACATGATCAGCGCGATGTAGGGCGAATGATGGCGCGGGTGCACCTTGCCGAGCGCTTTCGGCATATAACGATCCAGGCCGCAAACGAACAGAATGCGCGCTGAGCCGCTTACCCAGGCCGAGGTGGATCCGGCGATGGAAGCCGCCATTAGAATCGCTAGAGGAAGCAGAATCCAGGCGATTCCAAACGATCCGCTCATCCCGTCGATGGCTTGCAGCAAGCCCTGCACCGCCGTCATCTGTTTTCCGGGGACGGCGGCCAGAAGCGCCACCACGCATCCTGTGTACATGAGCGCGCAAAGACTTCCTCCCACCGCGACGCTGCGCGGAATGGTGCGGAGCGGATCGCGGACCTCGTCGCCCATGATGGGTCCGAGCTCCATGCCTACCAGGGCCAGGGTGATCACGCCGAACGTCGCGAGCGGAAGAGCGCCCATACCGCCGGGCGCGAGATCCCGCGCGTGTAATTGTCCGTGATGCCCGAAGGCCGCAATCGCGGACATGATCATGACCGCGCCGCCGATCACCAGCGCGCCGATCCCGCCGATGTTATTCACCCACTTGCCCACCCCCAGTCCGCGCACGTTGGCGAAGATGGTGATCCACAACAGCGAAACGGGCAGCAGGAAGAAGAAGAGGCGGCTATCGTTAAGCTGCGCCGCCGTGCTGCCGCCGACAATGTAACTGGTGACGCCCGTCACGTAAAACAGCAGGGACGGAACAAAGAACATGTTGGTCATCCAATAGCACCAGCCGCACAGGAAGCCGTGAAAATCGCCGTAGGCGTCTTTGGTCCAGAGATAGAGCCCGCCTTCGCCGGGCAAATGTTCCGCCAGTTCGATGACGCCGATTCCTTGCGGCAGGAAGAAAAACAGAATCGCAGCCCCGAGCAGCCACAGCACTGGCGCGCCGGCCACGGCGATCACCGGAACAACATTCAGATTGACCACCGCCACCAGATACAACCACGTCAAGTCCATCACGCCGAGCGCGCGGACCAGCGAGTTGGAAGCGGGTGCGGGTGTGGCCGAGGGCGTTGCCATATCGAGGTTCGCTCACTTTCCTTCGTGACAGAATTCGCAGCCGGTACCGGCTTTCCTCTGATGATGACAGTCCACGCAGCCTGCCATGGTGGTGACGTTCGTGACATTCGCCATCACGTCCATCTGGGCCACGGGCCCGTGGCAGGTCTCGCATTTTTCGCCGGCTTCCAGATGCGAACGATGATTCCAATAAACGCCCGCGGAGACCACGTACACGCGCACCCAAGGAATGGGCTGTCCGGACCTTGCGAATTCGGCCAGCTTTTGAATGGCCGGTTTGTCCTTCGCGATGCTCCTGTGGCAAGCCATGCATTTGGCCGTTTCGGGAAACGTCATGCGATCGCCCGGCTCGGGATTGGTGTGGCAATCGGCGCATTTCAGTCCGATGGCGAGGTGCGTCTTATGGCTATACGGCAGAGGCTGCGCGGGCGCGACAGCTCTATCCCGCGGTGCGTGGTCCTGCGGTACCCGATCCTGCGGAAACCCGAGCAGGGACGCCAGCAGCCACAGCGCCGTGAGCACTACGTCAGTCCTTGCAGCAGAAGCAATTCCTGCACCGCGCGGTTGCCTTCGTCGATGGCCTGGTTAGTGTATGCGGCGGCGCCCGCGTCGGAATTCGCGATGGTCACACGTCCGAAGCGCTGGCGTCCGATGACGTGCGGGCGCTGCTCCGGCGGAACATCCGGATCGGCCAGCGTATCGTAGGTGTAGGCATATCCGTAGGGCCAGCGGTTCACCGTGATGGCCGCGATGTCCTCCGCCGGATCGAAGCCGCCGGGAGAAAGCATGCGGGAAAGCTGATCGCGAATCTTGAATTCGAATTGCTCGAACGTGGTGCTGAGCAGCTCCTGCGCTCCGTGACGATTCTGCTCCTTGCGCGGCAGACCAGGCTTATTGGGGTTGGCGATGAGATGGACCAGGATGGGTTCATCGGGCGTGGTGACGCCTTGATACCCGCCGACGGTAGAGCCTGGATCGAGAAACGTGTTGGGATGATACATGCAGGGCCCGCTGATGCGCGACACACCCAGCTTTTGGAAGGCTGTCCACTTCTTCAACAGAACGTTGGTGTACATCATCGGGACTTTGGCGGGGTAGGCCAGCGCCTCTTTCTGGCGCGCGGGAATTTCCGGCATGAGCGCGGGAATCAGAGCATTGTAGCAGGCCATAATGCAGTAACGCGCCCGGACTCCGCAGGTTTTGCCGCCGTTGCGATAGGCGATCAGCACGCGCTCGGAGCGGTCCGGCGCGCCCTCATGTTCCACTCGCACCACGGGACTGCTCAAGCGGATGCGGGTGTTCGAAGCGGGATTGTCCAGCTTGTCGTAAGCGAGCTGCGCGGCCACGATGCTGTTCATGGACTGGTTCGCCGGCAGCGCGCCAGGGATCAGCTTGCCGATCAGCAGCCGGGCGATGGATGCATTGCCATCGGGGAAATGGAACAGGTAGGAGCCTTCGTTGAACTCCTGCTCGAGATCCAGGCCCAGGCCATTGAAGCCCGCCAGGCCGTGCTCGGCCGCCTCAAGCGCCGGTGTGGTGTCCACGCGCTTGTTGTTCCGGCCGCCCGCGCCCATGAAGAAGGGAATTGCGTCAGGGCTGATTTTGGCGATGTGCAGGAGGAAATCCTGATAGCTGATCCTGGCCAGTTTGGCGCGTTTCTCGGCGGCGCTCATACCGGGCAAGTAATCCGGATTCTTGCCGTGCAGGCGGATCAGATCCTTGCGCGCGGCCTCCGAGAGCGGGGCATGGGCGAAGAATTGCGGCAGATGCGGATTGCCCTTCACCAGGCGATCCTGGCCGAAATGCTCTTTGTCGAAGAAAGTTCCCGCAACCAGCCCGTATTTGCGCTCCAGATCGTGGTTTAAAAACTGGGGATTGCGCTCCACCTCCACGCCCAAATCGCGGACCAGCGCTTTGGCGCAATAGCTGTAGGGAAACGGGGTCTCGATCCCCATGGTCCCGCCGTAGCCGATGAACGTTCGCCCCTGATAATGAAACTCGTTTCGTTTGGCATGCCCGCCGAAATCGTCGTGGTTATCCAGGATCAGGATTTTCGGATCGCCCCCGAGCGCGGCGCGATACAAATAGGCGGAAGCGAGGCCGGAGATGCCGGCGCCCACGATTACCAGATCGTAGTCTTCGTGGATTTCGGCGTCTGAAACCGGCGAGTGCGCGTACTTGCCTTGACGGATGGCATCGAATTCGGCCACCGCCGCCGGATAATTGCCGCGAAGTCCGGTGCGCAAGGGCGGGTCGTTGGCAGCCTGAGCGGCTTGCGCGCGCGAACTCGCGAGCGCCGTAATTCCGGCAGTGACGCCGATGGCCACGCCGTTCAAGAAATCCCGCCGGGCGATGGCGCGATCCATTCCTAGGTCATTCATAATTCGGAAACCTTACAATAAATCTAAAAGCATGCGCGACCGGATTGCAAGTGTGGCCCGGCTGCTATACTCAGAAAACAAATCATGACCGCGCCCAACAAGGGCTCCGTAGAGAGAGCCTTGTCCCAACCGGCTAACTCCCGCTCCCCGAATTCAGACCGTACCGAGAAGCCAAAGAATTCGGCTAGAAAACTGGGCGAAGCGCTCAAGGTGGGCGCCGTGGCCGAGCGGCTGGGCGTGTCCGCGTCGATGGTGCGCTCCTGGGAAAAACTGGGGCTGGCCAGACCGGCGCGCAGCCAGAGCAAATACCGGCTGTACACCAACGAAGATCTGCGGGTTTTGCGCCGCGCCATTTATTTGCGGCGCGTGCAGGGTCTGAACGCACCGGCGATCCTGAATCAATTACGGCAAGAGGGGCTGCTCAACCATCGCGCGCCGGCGTCGGCGGACGAGCAATCCTCGATCGGCCCGCGGTTTCGCAAGCTGCGCTTGCAGCGCGGAGAATCGCTCGCCACCGTGGCCAACGCGGTGGGCGTATCCATCGGATTCCTAAGCAATCTGGAGCGCTCGCAAAGCGGCGCGTCCGTGGGCATCATGCGCAAGCTGGCGCAGTATTTCGGACTGAACATTCTGGATCTGTTCAGCCCCATCGACGGTACCGGTCCATTGGTCAGGCCGCGCGACCGCAGGACGCTCGAAGGCGGGCCCGGCGTGCAAATGGAACTGCTGGCGGCGGGAAAAATCACCATGGAGCCGCACCTGTTTCGCGTAGCTCCCGGCGCGGGCAGCGGCGAATCTTACTCGCATGACGGCGAAGAGTTCCTTTATCTGGTGCGCGGGCGGTTGGACATGGTCTTGGACGGCAAGCAATTTCAGCTTCGCGCCGGCGACAGCTTTTATTTCAGCAGCAAGACCCAGCATAGCTGGACCAATCCCGGAAAGGCCGAGACGCTGATCCTCTGGATCAACACGCCTCCTACTTTTTGACGTGACTACTCTGGACGCGACGGCCATGGCCGAACTGGTTCGCCGGCGCGAAGCAGCGCCCATAGAACTGGTGGATGCCGCCATCGAGCGTATCGAGCGCGTAAATCCGCAATTGAACGCGGTGGTGTGGGAGCGCTTCGAGAAAGCGCGTGAGGAAGCGCGCTCGGCGCAATTGCCGCAGGGGCCGTTTACGGGCGTTCCCTTCCTGACCAAGGATCTGGGATGCACGACAGCCGGCGAGCCGGATTCCGGCGGGTCGCGGTTTCTCAAGGAAAACGGTTATATCGCCAGCGTGACTACGGAACTGGCGCGACGCATCCGGGCCGCGGGATTTATCAACCTGGGCCGAACCAATACGCCGGAGTTTGGCGCGGTGGCCACTACGGAACCGCTGGCCTGGGGACCGACGCGAAACCCCTGGGATCTGGAACGAACTCCCGGTGGGTCGAGCGGCGGGGCTTGCGCGGCGGTGGCGGCCCTGATGGTTCCCGTGGCGCACGGCAGCGATGGCGGCGGATCCATAAGGTTGCCGGCGGCGGCTTGCGGCCTGGTGGGATTGAAGCCGACGCGCGGCCGCATCAGCATGTGGCCGTCCAGCGAATGGATCTCCCCGGTGAGCGTGCAGGGCTTTGAGACGCGCACGGTGCGCGATCTGGCCGGCTGTATGGACTTTGCTTCCGGGTCGCTCGCGGGCGATCCTATGCCGCCGCCGGCCCCAGCGCGGCCCTATGCAAGCGAAGTGGGCGCGGATCCCGGCAGGCTGCGCATCGGACTGTGGACCCGGCTTCCGGCGGGCCTTGATGCTACGCTACATCCGGAGTGCCGGCGCGCGGTGGAGGAGACCGGCAAGCTGCTCGAATCGCTCGGGCATTCCGTGGAACTGGCGCATCCCGCCGTGCTTGACGATCCGAGAACGCTGACGATCTTCGAGCGCATCTGGCCCGTGCGCCTGCTCGCCGCGCTCGAATATTTCGAGCGCAAATTGGGAAAGAAAGCCGGCCCCCACAATCTCGATCCGGCTACGCTGTACTGGTTGGAACGCGCCCGCGGCGTCATCGCGACGGATTATCTTCTCGCGTTGGAAGAACTGGATGCGTTTACACACACCTTCGCCGGCTGGTGGCACGAGGGCTAACACCGACGACGGGCACCGTTACCCCCAAGCTCGGAAAGCTCGGCTTGGAGTGGTGGGCGTTCACGGCGTTTTTCAATATGGCGGGACAGCCGGCGATCAGCTTGCCATTGCACTGGTCGAAGGAAGGATCGGCGGAAGGATCGGCGAAAGAACTGCCGGTTGGCGTCCAATTGGGCGCGGCGTACGGGAGGGAAGACGTGCTGATTCGTCTGGCGGCGCAACTGGAGCAAGCGCGGCCCTGGAGCGCGCGCATTCCCGCGGTGCACGCTTAGCGGCTATTTCGCAAAAACGGGAACCGCATTGGGGATCAGGCCGCGTTCCCGAAGCATCGTAACGGTATCTTCGAGCGCGAGTTCGAACCGCTCGAGCATCAGATCGATCTCCGCTTCATTGATGATCAGCGGCGGGCAGAACGCGATGGAATCGCCCAGCGCCCGCAGTATGAGCCCGTGGTGATGCCCGCGCTTGACGAGGTATGGACCTACGGCGTGGGCAGGATCGAAGGAAGCTCGCGTGGCTTTGTCGGCCACCAGCTCCACGGCCCCCACCAGACCGACGCCGCGAACTTCGCCCACCAAGGGATGCTCGGCGAAGCGCCGCAAGCCGGCTTGCATGCGCGGGGATATGCTTCGCACGTGCGACAGTATGCCGTCCCGCTCGTAGATGTTGAGCGTCTCGAGCGCGACGGCCGAAGTTACCGGATGGCCGGTGTAGGTAAAGCCGTGGCTGAATACGCCGATTTTCTCGGATTGTTTCACCAGCGCGTCGTAAATGGCTTCCGAAATCATCACCGCGCCGATCGGCAAATAACCGGCCGAAAGCCCCTTGGCGGTGGTGATCATGTCGGGCTTTAGATCATAGGTGGTGCTGCCCCACATCTCGCCCGTGCGGCCGAATCCGCAAATCACTTCATCGGCGATGAAGAGGATGTCGTATTTCTTCAAAACCGACTGGATTTTGTCGAAATAGGTGGCCGGAGGCAGCAGAACCCCGCCGGCGCCCATAACCGGCTCGGCGATCAATGCCGCCACGGTGTCCGGGCCTTCGCTCAAAATACGCTGTTCCAGCGAATCCGCCATCCGGCCGGCGAACGCCTCTTCGGTTTCGCCGGGCTTTCCAAAGCGATAAAAATGCGGGCATTCCACATGCAGGATGTTGGCGATGGGCAGGTCGAAATCGCGATGATTATTGGGAAGTCCTGTGAGGCTGGCGCTGGCTACGGTTACGCCATGATAGGCTTTCGCGCGGCTGATAATTTTCTTCTTTTTGGGACGGCCGACGGCGTTGTTGTAATACCACACCAGTTTGACGACGGTGTCGTTGGCTTCCGAGCCGGAATTCACGAAAAACACCTTCGACATGGGAACGGGGGCGATACTCAGGAGCTTTTCCGCCAGTTCGATCCCGATATCGACCGCTTTATGAGCGAAGGTGTGATAAAACGGCAGCTTTAACATTTGGCGATAGGCTGCTTCGGCCAGACGCCGCTCGGAAAATCCCAGGCTGGCGTTCCAAAGTCCGGCCAGTCCTTCCAGATACGTTTTGCCGTTTTCGTCGCGGACGTAGACTCCCTCGCCCTCTGTAATCACCAGCGGACCATCGGTTTCATGGACCTTCAGGTTGGTATAAGGATGCAGCGTGCTCGCTATATCGCGGCCGGCCGAATTCGTTTTATTCATAGGAATCTTTCCCAATCAGCCTAACACAAACTTTGCGCAAAAACGAATAAGGTTGTGAGAAAACGGCTTACGCGGGTACTGTCGCCTGGCTGGCCTGGCGAAGCTTTTTCCAGCGCTTTCGCAATGCGCGGTTCCAGTACATGAGCAAACCGGTGATCGCCAGCAGCGGGATGGCCAGCCCCGCTGCCGCCCAAACGATTTTCACCCCAAGTCCCCAATATGTGCCGAAATGCAAGGGAACCTCCGACCATACGATCCAATCCCCCAGGCTCTGGTTCACGCCGTAGCGCCAGGTGGAAATGTAGGCTCCATCATAAGGATTGAAGTAGACCGTGTCGACGTATTCGTAACCGGGGCTGTTGCGGCGGCGCATCAGGATCGCGAGCGGGGCGCGCCGGCTGTAAGGGAAAGCAATTCCGCCGGGCGTTGTGCCCGGGTCAAGCGCCTGGGCGCGATCGAGCAGCCCACCAAGATCGGGCTCGGCGGCGTTGTAATCCGGCGTTACGGTAACGGCGGGGGGACGCGCGGTGATGACGCGCGACACGGAATCGACGAAGAGAAAAGTCTGGCGCGGCCAGCCAAAATAGATGCCGCTGACAGCCCAAATGGACGCGATCAGAATGGTCCAGAATCCCACCGCGACGTGCATATCGAAGTTGATCCGCCGCCAGCCGCGCGCGAAATCCACTTTCAGGGCGCGCTTCCAGTTGCGAACGCCGGGCCACCAGATCACCATGCCCGTGATGTTCAGCAAGAGCAGGGAAGCGGCGCCCACTCCATTCCACATACGTCCCCGGCTTCCGGGGTGAATCAGCAAAGTCTCGTGCAGTTCCAGCATTACGTTCATCCAGGTGCGCTTCCGCGGAAATTCCCCGAGCACCCGGCCCTCGGCGGGGCTGCACGCCACTTTAACGCGCCCCCGGCGGCTAACCACATCGGCGACGAACGTCGCTTCGTCCGGGCCGGGAGCATCCACGGAAACAATGTGGCTATGCGGGTAAGCCACTTTCAAATTTTCGACCACTGTGGCCAGGTTGGCTACCGGCGCCTTGGTTCGCATCCCCTGCCAGGGTTTCAACCCGCATAACGCCTCCAGCTCGGGACGAAATACCAGGATGGAACCGGTGAGTCCGATGACCACCATATACAGCGTCAGGATGATCCCGATCCAGAGATGCAGCTGGAAATTAACCTTTCGCAGCGCGAGTTGCTGCGGCCGGAGGAAGTAGCGGTGAAGAAAACTCAAGGGGCGCCGGCTCCCTCACGGTCGCGGCTCGGTAACATCTGGTTAGCGGCGCGAGAAGAGCTGTTTGGAGTGCATGGAGCGGCCGCCTTGGCCTCCCCGCACCGTGTCGGTTTCACTCGTCAGGGTCTTTCCATCCGAAGACACCGTGAGCCTTCCGGAGCTGTCGGGCCGATTGGGCCCTTTCAAGATGAGTTTGTATTGCGATGGACCGATGGCGGTCATTTCAATGGTGCCGATCTTGTCGCCATTCGAATTCTTGACGTCCGCCTCGCTGCCGTCCAGTTTGACGGTATATCGCATGCTGACAAAGTAGACGTTATTGACGGGGACCGAGAAGGCGAAGTCCAGCTTGTCGCCATCCCCGGTAATCTTCAGGGTGAGCGGCTCAGCGTTAGCCTTTTGGCCGTTCACTTCCTGACTATCCAGACGCCAGACTCCGATCAGCGGATCGGGAGCGGCATAAATAGCCGCGGCTCCGAGAACCGCGGCCAGGAACAGAAGCAGTGTTTGTTTCACTCAGGTCTATTTTGTCACGAGCTGCCGTCGGGCTAGAACGTGATGCGCCCGGTCAACTGAAGCTGCCGCGGTCCGGCGCCTTCGGCGGTCTGCAGCGAAGTGATCTGGCCGAATGCCGGAACACCCAGCGTGAGGTTGAGCGGAGGGGCGTAATTAGCATGGTTGAAGGCATTGGACACCTGCATTCCGACCTCCATGCGCGCCCGTTCTTTGATGGTGAAGCGCTTGATCAGCGACAGCGATACGGCCTGGGTACCGGGCCCGACAATGGAGCCGGATGTCTCATCGCCGAACCGGCCGATAGCGGTTCCATTTGCGCAAGCAGTGGCGCAAGGATCGACAAACGCGTTGGGATTGATCCATTGATTGATGGATTGACCTGCGTACGGATTCACGCCGGGTACCGTGTCAGCGCGGCTGCCGATACCGGTTAATGATCCATACTCGTTGAAGCCCGTGCCGGATGGATCGCTCAGGACGCCGACGGACATAAACGGCCCGGTCTGGAAGAGCAGCACGCCGCTTAGCTGCCAGCCGCCAACGACTTTATCCATAACCGAATTGCTGTTCAGGAGGACCTGGCCTTTCCCAAGCGGCAAGTTATAGAGGAACGTTGCCAAAAAGCGATTGCGGTGGATATACGGAATGTTCCCGTAGTCCAGGCCAGGATGATAGGGATCTTCCAGGGTATCGCCCAGTTCATTGGCAAACGCCGAAGTGCTCCCAACAGGCGCTCCATTGACATTGGACAGATCGCGCGTATAGGTGTAACTGACCTCAAACTGCACGTTGGGCGCGCGCTTCTTTATTGAGAAAGTTCCGGCGTTGTAATTAGAAAAACCGAGAGGACTGGTAGTGTCGATGTACGCCATCAGGGGAAAAGGAATGGCGTTTTGTGTACTTGCGGCATTGAATCCCGCGGTGTTCACGGGAGGCTGATCCTGATTGACGGCAACCGGAATATTGTAGCCATGGTTGCCATCGTAGGAAGCGCGGAAGGCCACTCCTTTGCCCAGGTCCTGTTCCAGGGTGAGGTTCCACTCCTCGACGATCGGGTCTTTATAATGCACCTGGACAGCGAGATCGAAGAACTGCGAGCCCGGTTGCGCGATGTTGGCGGGCCAGGAGTAGGGCATGGTCAAGGTCGGCTGGCCGTTCGCACCAAAGCTCTGGCTGAAGAATCCAACGTCGCTCGATCCGACAGACCAACCATCGATCGCCGTTCCGCTTAACAGCGATTCAATGAATCGGCCGTATCCGCCGCGCAGAACGGTCTTGTTGTTGTTGAAAACACGCCATGCGAAGCCCACGCGGGGAGCGAAGTCCAGCTTGGAGTTGTCGCGCAGATCCGAGGGTACGCCGGCTGCCGAAGCCAACACCAGAGGCGTGGGAGCGATGGACTGTACAAACCCGGGATTAATGTTGGTCTGAAGGTTGGTTTCGTTGTCAACGATCACCGCTCCCGTGTTCCGTCCGTTAACGATGTTCTGGTAATAGGGATCGAAATTCACCATGTCGTTGTAAGCGTCTTTGAACCCGGGATGGTATTCCCAGCGCAGGCCGTAGTTGAGGGTGAGGGATTGCGACACTTTGAAATCGTCTTGTGCAAAAACGGCGTAGGCGTTGGCGTAGGCGTAGGTGTCGGGGTTGTAGACACTGGCAATAGCGGTCAGATCCGGATCACCGAGTAAAAAGGAAGCAATGGGTGTAGCGGCGCCGTTGCCGAGCAGACCGCTCATCACCGCGCCATCGAAGGTATACTGGCCCATGCGGTAATCGTTAAAGACTTCGGTATTGAGGCTTTCCAGATACCGGAAGTCACCGCCAAACTTGAGCGTGTGTCTGCCTTTCGTCCAAGTTAAATTGTCGGCCACCTGGAAGGTGCCTTGATGCGGATTGATATCGTTGGATTGAGCCTGGTATCCCATAAATCCCGTAAGAGAGATGGTGGGGGCCACGTATCCCGGAGGGATGGATGGCAGCTGTCCTGGACCCACGGTGAGGCCCAGGAAATTTGCGGCTGCCTGCGAGGTGAGTGAATCTGTGGTGTTGGTATGACTCACGCTAAAGCCGCCGCGCAACTCGTTGACAACGGTCGGAGAAATAACCCAATTGTAGGAGGCGGCCAGCGAGTTATAAATCTGCGGGGTGGAGACACCTCCGAGTGCCGGTGTGGATGGGTTGCTCGGATAGAAGCCCTGCTGCTGCGGGATTGTGATGCGTCGATTTTTGTAGGTGTAGCGTATGAAGAAAAACTGCTTGGGGCCGAAACTCTGATCCAGCCGCACGTCGCCCTGAGCGCTATTGATGGGAATCTGATAGGTGCCCACAAAGTTGTTCGAAATGGCTCCCGGAGGGCCGTAGTTGGGCAGCGGATAAAGCAAGGCCAACAGTCTCTGCGAGTAGGGGTTCAACATGCTGGCGGGGATCTGGTTGTTTGGGTAGCCGGTTAACAGGTTGGCCCCACCGCCGTTCGCGGCCGAAAGATAGGCGGACAGATCGCCATCCCGCATGGCCTGGGTAGGAACGCTGTTGACGAAAGTTTCCGATTTGGGCAAACGAAGCACTTCGAAGCTTCCGAAGAAAAACGTCTTGTTTCTCCCGTTGTATATTTTGGGGAAAATGACCGGGCCGCCCAGGTAGATGCCGAAGTTGTTCATCTTGTCTTCGGTGACGACGTGGCTGAACGTGTCGGCCGCGTTAAAATCGGTATTCTGAACGTTCTCGAACGCGCCGCCATGGAACTCGTTAGTCCCTGACTTGGAAATCGTGGTCACGTCGGCCACGCCTCCGAATTCGGCTGGGTTAAGATCCTCGCTGATCTTGATTTCTTCGATGGAATTGAAGGACGGGAACAATTCAGCGAGTGCACCGAGCGTCCCAGGTCCCACGGAACTGATGCCGTCGATACTGAAAGAGAGCTGGGATTGCGTGGCTCCGGAGACGGCGATGTTGTTCTGGCTATCGATTTGCACACCCGGCTGCGCCGTCAGCGTCGAGTAGGCGCTGGTGGACCCGGAGGAACGTGTCGCAATCGCCACGGGCAGGTTGGTTAACTCCGTGCTGCCCTTGCTCTCCGAGATGCTGGATGTTTCGGTCTGGACTACGGCGACCGCTTCGACGGTCACGGACGTAGCTTGCGAGGCGACCTTTAAAGCAACGTCGACGCGCTCGGTCTGCCGTGCGGTCAGGGTAAAGGCCTGGTATTCGGTTTTCTGAAATCCCGGTGCTTCCACCGTGATTTTGTAAGTTCCGATGTCCACGTTGACGAACTCATATCCGCCGTTGGCGTTGGTCATCGTGGAGGTTTCGGTGTTCGTGCCCGTATTCATCAAAGTGACCGTCGCCATGGGCACGAAGCTGCCCGACGGATCGGTCACCGTGCCGACGATCCTCCCGAAGGTCGACTGGGCGAAACTTAGGGGGGCGAGCGCCAGCAAACAAACCATCGCGAGCGTCAGATAGACGGCAAAGCGAATCGACCGCCCGCGCGCAGTCACAATAGGAACCGCGTGTGATTGAGTATCTATAGAGAACATCGGATCTCTCCTTGAAAATTCGATCGCGCCGCCCAATGGGGCGGACTTTAAAGTCACAAAAACGAAAGGGTCAAAACGGCAACCGCTTCCATCAAAGTTTTCGATGGACCTTATACCGACCTAATTTGTGTGCTCGGCGGAGAGCCTGAGACCCAATCTCACCGTGACTGCCGCGGCTTGCGAGGGCTGCAAGAAATCTGCCTTATGGCAAGACCGCGCACGGAACCTATTGATGCTGCAACTGGTTGAACAAAGATTCCGACTTGCAAAAATAGAGCTGGCGTCGTATTCCGGGCGCCCCTGATATCAAGCAAAACCGACGTGGGTTAGATGAAATTTGGAAAGTAGTATAACGAAGCCATGGAGGGGTGTCAAGGCCGAACCTTGTGCAAGTTATGCAACGTTGGGGTACCCGGTCAAGGGCTTGATCGGGTTTCGAGGGTGTAGACGCCGCCTTGCCGCGGGAGGATGATACGCTCCGCGCGGCAAGGCGGTCCGGAAGCAGAAAGGACCGGTCTCTTCTGTGGAGACGCCTTAGAACACGATGCGACCGGTCAATTGGATCTGGCGCGGACCGGCGCCCTCGGCGATTTGCATCCCTGTGACCTGGCCAAAACCGGCCACTCCAACGGTCAGAGTGCCCGGAGGAGCGTAATTCGGGTGGTTGAACGCATTGGACACCTGCATTCCGATTTCCGCCCGGGCCCTTTCCTTGATGGTGAAGCGCTTGATCAACGACAGCGATACGGCTTGCGTGCCGGGCCCAACGATATCGCCGTTGGTGGCATCGCCGAATCGACCAATGTTGTTGGCGGGATCGGTGAACGCGGCGGGGTTAATCCACTGGGCGATGGATTGACCGGCATACGGGTTCACGCCGGGGACGGTGTCGGCCCGGCCGCCGTTGGAGTTGAAGATGTTGAAGCCGGTGCCGGCGGGATCGTTGAGCGTAGACACGGTCATGAAGGGCCCGCTTTGGAACAGTAACACACCGCCCAATTGCCACCCTCCGACCACGCGATCCAGCAGGGGGCTGCTGTTGAGGAACGTCTGGCCCTTGCCAAAAGGCAGGTCATACAGGAACGTCGCGAGAAAACGATTGCGGCGGCTGAACGGTACGTTGCCGTAATCGATGCCCGGGTGATAAGGGTCGCTTAAAATGTTGCCAAATTCATTGGCGTAACCTTGGGCGCTGGAGGTCGGCGCGCCTTCGACGTTCGAGAGGTTTCTGGTGTAAGTGTAGCTGACCTCAAACAGGAAATTAGCGGCGCGCTTTTTCACGTCAAAGGTGCCCGCCTGGTAATTCTGGAAACCGGTATCGGTGGTGGTGTCGATGTAGGACATGAGCGGAAAAGGAATGGCGGCTTGAGTGGTCGGGCTGCCGAAGCCCAGCGTGTTGACCGGCACCTGATCGGCATTAATCTGGCTCGGCAGATTGTAGGCGTGGTTGCCGTCGTAGGAGGCGCGAAACGCGATGCCCTTACCCAAATCCTGTTCCAGGGTAAGATTCCATTCCTCGACGATCGGATCTTTGAGATTGATGTTGGCAGCCAGATCGAAGTACTGCGTGCCCGGCTGAGCGATGTTGGAGGGCCACGCGTAGGGCATGGTAAATTGCGGCACGCCGTTTGTAATCGAGTTGCTGAAGTATCCCACGTCGCTCGATCCCACCGACCATCCATCAATCGCCGTACCGCTGAGCAACGATTCAATGAATCGGCCGTATCCGCCGCGCAGCACCGTCTTGTTGTTATTGAAAACGCGCCAGGCAAAACCGATCCGGGGCGCGAAGTCGAGCAACGAAGAATGGCGCAAGGCATTCCCCAGGCCGACTTGGGACGCGGGAATGATTGGGGTTGGAGCGATGGACTGCACGAATCCCGGATTGATATTCGCCAGCCCGCCGCTCTGGTAAATCACCGCGCCCGTATTCACTCCGTTCACGATGTTCTGGTAGTAGGGATCGAAGTTCACCATGTTGTCGTTCTTGTCCAGGAAGCCGGGATGGTACTCCCAGCGGAGGCCGTAATTGAGAGTGAGGGACTGCGAAACTTTGAAGTCATCCTGCGCGAAAACCGCGTAGGCCTTCGAGTAGGCATCCGTATTGGGGTTAACTACGGTAGCAATGGCGCTCAGGTCGGGATAACCCAGTAGGAAGGAAGCAATCGGCGTGGCAGCGCCGCTTCCGAGCAAGCCATCCAGGACCGAACCGTTGAATGTATATTGCCCCAATCGAAAATTATTGAATACCTGCGTGTTCAAGCTGCTTAGATAGCGCCAGTCATAGCCAAACTTTAGAGTATGTTTGCCTTTCGTCCAGGTGAGCGTGTCGCTCCATTCATAGGTCCCTTCGTGGGGATTCAGGTCGTTCTGTTGGCCGACAATTCCCATGAAGCCGGCGATGGTTACCGTGGGAATATTATCGCCCGAGGGAATCGCTTCCGGTAGCGCCCCGGGGCCGACCGTGAGACCCAGGATATTGGCCGACTCCTGAGCGGTGACGCCGTAGGTCGTGTTGCGGTGCACCACGCTGAACCCGCCGCGCAGCTCATTGACAATCGTGGGAGAGATGACCCAGTTATAGGAAGTAGCGAAAGAATTATAGATCTGCGGCGTGGAGACGCCGCCGAGCAAGGGGCTGCTTGGGCTGTAGAAATTGCTGTCTAGCTGAGGGACAGTAATGCGGCGATTCTTGTAAGTCCAGCGCGCAAAGATGAAGTGCTTGGGCCCCAGGCTTTGGTCGATGCGCACGTCCCCTTGGGCGCTGTTGATGGGAATCGCGTACTGAGCCAGATAGTTGTTGGCAATGGCGCCGGGAGGTCCATAGTTGGGCAGCGGATAAATAAAATTCAGCAGCTTCTGCGCGTAGGGATTGAGCATGCTGGCGGGAATTTGGTTATTCGGGTACCCGGTCAACTGGTTGGCCGCGCCGCCGTTGGCGTCGCTGAGATACGCCGATAAATCGCCGCTGCGCATGGCGGCGGTGGGCTCGCTGAGGACGGCGGTTTCCGTTTTCGGCAACGTCAGCCGTTCAAAGCTTCCGAAAAAGAACGTCTTATTTTTACCGTTGTACAGTTTGGGGAAGATGACGGGTCCACCCAGGTAGATGCCGAAGTTGTTCATCTTGTCTTCGGCGACGATGTGGCTGAACGTATCGGCGGCGTTGAAATCGGTGTTCTGCACGTTCTCAAACGCGCCACCGTGCAGCTCGTTGGTGCCCGACTTGGAGACGGTGGTAATGTCGGCCACACCGCCGTATTCGGCCGGATTCAGCGTTTCGCTGATCCGGATTTCTTCAATCGAATTGAAGGACGGGAAGAGTTCGGTAAGCGCGGTCAACGAGCCGGGACCCACCGAACTGATGCCGTCGATGGTGACCGAAAGCTGGGAGGGGCCCGCTCCGGCAACGCTGATTTGGCCGCCGTTGCTGCTGTTATCGATCTGCACGCCCGGCTGCGCGGTTAAAGTGGAGAACGCGCTGGTGGACCCGGCGGAGCGCGTGCCGATGGCCACGGGAAGATCGGTGAGCTGCTGGCTGCCCTTGGTCTCGGCGATATTCGAAGTCTCGGTCTGGACCACGGCCACAGCCTCAACCGTAACCGAGGTGGCCTGCGAAGCTACCTTCAGATCGATATCCACGCGCGCGGTTTGCTTGGCGGCCAAGTCAAACGCCTGGTACTCGGTTTTTTGAAAGCCCGGAGCTTCCACGCTGAGCTTGTAATTCCCGACCTCGACGTTGACGAACTGATAGGCGCCGCTCGCGTCTGTGGTGGTGGAGCGCTCGGCATTGGTGCCGGTGTTCATCAGCGTCACCACCGCCATGGGAACGAAGCTCCCGGACGGATCTTTTACCGTCCCCAGAATGGTGCCGAAGGTGGACTGGGCGAAGCTGGCGGGCGCAAGCGCCAGCAAACAAACCATCGCCATGGTCAGATATATGGCGGCGCGAATCGACCGCTTAGGTGAAGGCGCAAAGGTAACCGGGAATGATGGGGAACTTGTACAGAGCATGGATCTCCTTGAAAATTTCGAGCCGCCCAACAGCGAGGTGGACACTAACAAGCAATAAAAACGAAAAGGGTCAGAATGGAAGCCGCTGCCATCAAAGTTTTCGATGGACCTTATAGAGGCCTAGTTTGTCCGCTCGGCGGAGAGCTGAGACCCAGTCTTACCGTGACTGCCGCGGCTTGCGAGAGCTGCAAAAAATCTGCCTCGTGGCAAGACCGCTCACGGAATGTATCGACGCTGCAACTAGTTGAACAAAGATTCCCGCTTGCAAAATCGGGCTAGGCTTCGAATTCTCGGGCCCCTGATATCAAGCAAAAACCGACGTGGGTTAGATGAAGTTTGAAAGGTAGTTTAACGAAATTAGCGAAAGTATGTCAAGACCAACCTTGTGCAACTCGTGCAAAGTTGGGCTGGACGCATCCGCTGCTTCCGGGCTATACTCCAGAGCAACGGAGGTCGTGATGTCGATTCGCTTTGCCGTGCTATTGACCCTGGCCGCGGCGCCCGCGTTCTGTCAGAACTGGAATGCCCGGCAGGCCGAGCAGTATCTGGATGCGCGCCAGAAGGCGTGGGACGCGTGGCCGATGGCTCTGCACTCGGGCGTGGCGTGCGTGTCCTGCCACACCGGACTAACGTATCTGATCTCGCGGCCCGCGTTGCGGCAGTCGCTGGGCGAAAAGTCCGGTCCGACCCTGTATGAGCGCGTGCTGGTGGACAGTATGCGCGCCACCGTGATTCGCACCGACGCCAAGGATCTGTTCGCGGGATTAAAAGGGCCGATTGTCGACCAGGTTTACGGGGCGCAAGTGGTGCTGTCTTCCTTGGTGCTGGCGATGGACGATGCACCGCATGGAAAATTGAGCCCGGAAGGCGAAAAAGCTTTCGAGAGGATGTGGTCCATCCAATTGAAGGACGGGCCGGACAAGGGCGCGTTCCATTGGTCGGATTTCGATCTGGATCCATGGGAAACAAAGGATGCCGCCTTCTATGGCGCGTCGCTGGCGGCTTTGGCGACCGGCTTGGCGCCCGCCGATTATCAGGCGCGTCCGGAAATTCGGGACAACGTAGCCGCACTCGAAAGCTATTTGCGCGCGGGCCAGAAGACGCAATCGCTGCATAACAAAATGTTCTTGCTGTGGGCGTCCGCGAAACTCGCCGGCTTGCTCAGCGAAGCCGATAAGAAGGCGATTTTGGACGAACTCTGGAGCAAGCAGGAGGCCGATGGCGGCTGGACCATGCAGTCCTTCGGACAATGGAAGAAGCGCGAAGCCGCGGCCGTGAGCGTGGGATCGAACAGCTACATTACGGCGCTGGCCGCGTACGCCACCGAACAGGCCGGTGTGCAGCCATCGCAGCCGGGCTTGTCGAAAGCATTGGCGTGGCTCGGCACGCACCAGGATGCCAGCGGCGCATGGATCGCCGATTCCATGAATCACAAACACTCCGCCTACGGCCCGATCCCAGAGAAGTTCATGAGCGACGCCGCGACCGGGTATGCGACGGCAGCCCTGCTTGGGGCCGGTGACCAGGGAATCGAGCGCACGGCTTCGAATTCCAAGCCGCGCAATTAGGCTCCAAGAGACGGAACAGGGACGCGGCGTGTCCGCATGAACGACAGAATAAGACCGATCAACCCGCTGCAATCAGTGGCCGAGGCCGTAGCGCTCCTTGAATCGATCAGGACGCTGGACGAGGCAGGCAATCGCGCGGTGCGTGCGGGAATCCGAAGCAACCTGATCACGTTCCCTTCCGAGGCGCCGGTATTCCGGAAGACGACGCGTCCGGACCTCCAGGCCAAAATCGCGATCCTGTATTTCATCCGTGGGTGGTCGACGGCTCAGATTGGACGGCGCTATGGAATCGGACGCCAGCGGGCGGCGCAGATTCTAACCAAATGGAGAGTTCGCGCGGTTTTTAACGGCTATCTTCAGTTGATCAATGAGCCTACACTGGTCCCGATCGGCTTTCTGGACAGATTGCAGAACGAGAAAGCCGGCCACGCTGACGAGGGCCGAGACTATG
>Ga0335074_10000772_pt1 | contig 44107 bp, 43 predicted proteins | sample Lox_Sample_23_FD_206715 | JGI IMG/M metagenome (GOLD analysis project Ga0335074, IMG submission 206715) | Soil microbial communities from Loxahatchee National Wildlife Refuge, Florida, United States - Lox_Sample_2.3 | ecosystem: Environmental > Terrestrial > Soil > Wetlands | place: USA...
CGGCGAGAGGCAATGCGCGGGCCGTGGGCTCGGGCAACGGAACCTGGGCAAGCTCGCGCGCAAGCAACTGCGCGTCGCCGGCCTGCGCGGAGCAAGTCATGGCGCTTGCGCCCAGAAAAAGCGCCGCAATCAGCGCGCACCAGCTGGCTGGATGGATGTGCCGGGGAAACGTTCTCATCTTCGTCAGTTTACATTCGCGAAGTCGGAAATTCGGCTGGCGGCGAAGCCTTATTGGCATCGGTGGGTTCGTCGGTCGGGGAATCGATATCGCCATCTGCAGCAAAGAGTCTCTGGATCACGAAAATCAGGATAAACGCGATAGGAAAAGTCCAGAAAGGCTAAAGCCCCGCGATTTATACAGCTTTTGCGGTCCGGCTCAAGTCACCCCACGGACGAAGACCTGTCCGTGGGGCCCTCGACAGCCGTGCCCTTGTTACAGGACTCTTTCCGCAGCGATTCGTCAAACAATTCCAAAACCCTGCGACTGATGCGGCTTCTGGGGCTGTCTGGGCTAAAGCCCTGATCTACCAGCGGCGCCCCGTCGCGAGACCACTTATGCAATCAGCTCCAGATAAAGGGGATGCAATCGTCTCGAAGATTTTTATCGCCAGTCGTCGCGCGCCTCGGCCAGGCCCTGGTTCATGGCTGCTTCAAAGCCGGTGTGCTTCTTGATGAAGATTTCGCTGAAGTGCCGGTCCTGGCGAAGCAGAATGGCCTGCAGCCGCACCATCTCAAGCAGGGCCAGGAATAAAGCGATCAGCGCGCGCTCCGACTTGGTGTGGCTGAGCAGCCGGCGCAGCGCTACGGGGCGGTCTTCCATGGTCAGGCGCCGCGCCAGGAACTGGATCATTTGGCCCACGGTCACCGTGTCTTCCTGCACGTCGAGGATGGGGCGGTTGCGCGCGCGATCCAGAATGTCGCGGAAGATGCGTACCAGGTCGGTGGTGTCGGCGGCAATCTCCGGCTCGGCACCCTCGTCTTCTTTGAACTCGCGCGCCCCGGGATTGGTCCACGACGCCGCCTCAAGCATCTGCTTCTCGTGCAGCATCTGGGCGGCGTTCTTGAAGCGCTCGTGCTCGAGCAGCCGCTCCACCAGCTCGCGCCGCGGGTCCTCCTGCGTATCATCGGGGCCGGCCGGCGCCCTCGGCAGCAGCATCTTGCTCTTGATGTGGATGAGCAGCGCCGCCGTGTAGATGAACTCTCCGGCCACGTCCATATCGCTCTCGCGCAAGCGGTCGACGTAGGCCAGAAACTGCGCTGTGATGCTGGCGATGGGGATGTCGTAGATGTCGATATCCTGCTTGCGAATCAGATCGAGCAGCAGATCGAGCGGCCCGTCGTAGACCTGGCTCACAATCACCGAAAACGGCGACTGTTCGGCGTCCTGGCCGCGCGCCTTGAGCATGGCCGCAACCTTTTCGGCAGTCTTTTGCCCTGCAGTGAGCTCGGGCAGCGGCAGGGCTTGCTGAATCGGCTCCGGCGGAGTTGCCGGATCGCTCTTTGCAGAAGCTTCGTTGGCCGACGTCACTTCGGTCGGCGCCTTTTCGGGTTGAGGGGAAGAATCTGTCAATTTGCTCTCGTCTTCTTCATTTTCAACCTCGGCAGCCATAGGTTCCAACGCGATTACTTCAATTTGACCATTTTTCTGCGATCCCCAACGAGAGATCAAAGCGCCGTGGGCGCGGGTGCGACGGTCGTCAGCGTCATCTGCATCGCTTCGCGAACCTCAACCATGGTCTTCTGGGCGCGAACGGCGGCACGCCGCGAGCCCTCTTCAAGAATTGAGATGGCTTTCGCCTCGGTCAGATTGGCGCGCCGTTCCTGAATTGGCGCAAGAACGTTCACCAGCCCATCGGCCGCCCACCCTTTGCACTCGATGCAGCCGATGCCCGCCGAACGGCAGCCCGCGTACACCTTTGCCATGGTCTCAGGCGTCGAGAACACCTTGTGCAGGTCGCCCACCGGGCACTTGTCGGGATCGCCCTTGTCGGTGCGCCGGATGCGCGCCGGGTCGGTCACCATGGTCTTCAGTTTTTGCCGCAACACGGGCTCAGGATCGCTGATGAAAATCGTGTTCCCGTAGCTCTTCGACATTTTGCGGCCATCGGTGCCGGGCAGCTTGGGCGAAGGCGTGAGCAATACCTTCGGCTCGGGCAAAACTTCCCGGCCCTCCCACCTGCCGATCATATCTTCGGGGGAGTGGACGGGCGGTTTGTAGAACGAGTTGAAGCGCCGCGCCACCTCGCGAGTGAGCTCGACGTGCGCCTGCTGGTCCTGTCCGACGGGCACAAAATCGGCCTGGTAGAGCAGAATGTCGGCCGCCATCAGCACGGGATAACCCAGAAAACCGTAGGTCGTCAGATCCTTGTTGGCGAGATTTTCCTGCATCTCTTTGTAGCTGGGCACGCGCTCCAGCCAGCCGAGCGGCGTGCTCATGCCCAGCAGCAGCGCCAGCTCAGCGTGTTGCAGCACGCGGCTCTGCAAAAAAAGCACACTGCGCTCAGGATCGAGCCCGGCGGCAAGATAGTCGAGCATCACTTCGACAGTATTCGGCGCGATCTGGCTGGGATCCGCGTAATCCGTCGTCAACGCGTGCCAGTCGGCGATGAAAAAGTAGCACTCGTACTTGTCCTGCAGCTCAACCCAGTTTTTGAGCGCGCCCATGTAGTTGCCGAGGTGGAGCTTTCCCGTGGGGCGCATGCCGCTCAACACGCGCGGGCGCGATTTTGAATCTTGCCATTGAGACATGATGCGGTTCGGTCCTATTGCGGCGCTCAAAATGGCCGCCAATCCTTAAAAAGTTCGTGCCAATTGTTCCTACCTATTGTAGCGGGAAGAAGGTGGATGATCCGTGGCCGGCCGGGGCCTGGCGGGCCTGATTTCCTACGACCCCTGGAGGCGGTTGAGCACAAAGTAAATGAGATTCATCGCCGGCCCCAACAAAAATCCCACCACGGGCCCGCCCACGAGAATCATCAGGATGTAGCTGAACATCCCCATTCGGTCATAAGACTGCGCCGCGTTATAGGGTAGGAAGTTGCGCAGGATGCGGCTGCCGTCGAGGGGTGGGATGGGCAGCAGGTTAAATATAAGGAGCGCGAGGTTGACCTGGATGCAAAGCTCACAGAGAACGGCGATTGCGTCGAGGCCGCTGTTGAAGGCGTTCTGCTGGGCGGGCAGGTTCCTCGTTGAGAGAATGATGGCCACGAGGCCAAGAAACCCGGCCAAAGCGAGGATCAGATTCGACGCGGGGCCGGCCAGCGTGACGAGGTTATCGTCGCGCACAATGTTGCGGAAATTGCGCGTAATCACCGGCGTCGGCTTGGCCCAGCCGATGAGAAAACCGCCGAGGAAGCTGAGGCCGATGAGCGGTCCGAAGATCATGACGCCCGGAATAAGCAGCGTACCGAGGGGATCGGCGTGGTACATGGGATTCAGCGTGACGCGTCCCTGGAGGCGCGCGGTCTGATCGCCGAGCCGCGAGGCCGTCCAGGCGTGGGCGCACTCATGAAAGCTCAGCGAGAAAAGCAGCAGAACAAACTTGAAGACGGCGACGGCGAAAGCTGTGGAGACCAAGCGTAGCGCTCCCAGTTGCGGAAGTCTCAGAGTAGCATGGCGGCCGTAAAGAAGCCGGGGCGCCAGCAGCATTTCCGCGGGACTGGGCAGTCAACTCTCGATATACTCCCAATACGAATCGGCGAGCTCGGCGCTCAGTTCCGCGGCCATGCGCCGCGCCGCCCGCTCCACTTCTTCAATGAGGCCATGCAAATAGTCCCGCGAGCGCGAAACTGCCGCCACGCCCAGCGTGGCAGACTGCCAGGTCACCGCCTCGTCCATCTCCGCCACCGACACGTTGAACGACTGGCGGAGCTGGTCCTTCATCGAGCGCACCACCTGCCGCCGGTCTTTAAGGGACTGGGCGTGCTCGATGCGAATCTCGAGGGTGAGCTGGGCCACCGGCATCGCGGTATGGATTGATCACCGACAGTGTAAGGCCGCTCTGGCCGGGGCTGCACAACTTTCTTTTCCGGTAGCTCTTCAGAGAGAAGCTGGCCGAAATTCGCGCCTCGCCCATCAATCAGCAAACTGCACCAACTGCTCCGGCGGCCGCGCCAGACGGTCATAAACCCAGAGCAGCCCGGCCGTCGCCGCGCCCACCCCGGATATTGCCCACCAGATGAATCCCGGTTGATGCAGAACTTCCCCGAAGTGATGAAACAGGAACCCGCCAAACCACCCGCCCACAAGCGACCCAATCCCAATGGGCAGGAAGGCAAAGCCCATATAGGTGCCCTGCTGCCCGGAGGGCGCGAGGCGCGATATGTACTCGTAGTAGCGCGGCTGCTGCGTGATCTCGCCAATCGCCACTACGATCAGCGTTGCCACCGCCATGCTCACGCTGGGATGCAATACCAGCAGGAGCCAGGCCAAGCCCGAGATCAGGGTGCCCAGCGTGATGCCGAGGAACGGCCGCATTTTCTGCGTGAGAATACTCACCACCATCTGCAGTGCGATTACCGTGAGTGCGTCCCACGAGAGCAGCATTTCGGTGTTGCTCTTTGCGTTCACGTACTCATGGATATAGATGGGAAGAATAATGAATTCCTGCCAGAAGGCGATGTAATATCCCGAGAAAATGATCAAGAACAGCATGAAGCGCCAGTTCGACATGACGGTCAGAAAGTTCTTGGCAACCTGGCCGAGGCTCTCGGTCTGCGCCTCGCCGGACCGTCGCGGCTCCTTGAACAGGAGCAACACGGCGAAGAACATGACAAAGACGCTCAACGCCGCCATGTCGAAGACTCTCTCCACGCTGAGATGCTGATGCACCCAGCCCGCCAGAAAAGGCCCCGCAGCCCCCCCAATGTTCACCAGGGTGTAGTAGATCGAATATCCAATAGACCGCACGTTTTCTTTGGAAGCCCTTGCCGTGGTCCCGACGACCGAGGGCTTCACGAGCGCGATACCGAGGGCCGGAAGCGTCAAAATCAGCGTCACCAGCACGACCAGGGGCATTGCATCGCGAACCGGAGCGAGCCACGGCGACCCGATCGAGCCCAGCAGGAGGTAGGAGATGGTCAGAATCAGGTAGGCCAGCGAAAGCGCCCGGCGAAAGCCCATCCGGTCCGCGAGCGCTCCGCCAAACGCCGCCAGAAACCACACCAACCCGCCAAACAATCCCGCCAAACTGCTGGCCCGCTCAACGCCGAAGTTCAGGCTCTCATGCAGATATCGGGGCAGCGAGGCAAACGCGGCGTAGTACGACAGCCGCTCGAAAAGCTCGCTGATGTTGGCAACCCAGAACGGTCGCTCAAACCCGGTGCGAATTTCGTGAAAACGTTCGGAGAAGGTCAAAGTTGCTCCTGAGTTCGGGTGGAGCGGGCATCTGTGTTTCGCGTCCGCTTCCACTCCGCGATGCGCCGCTCGTCGGCTCGCCTGCCGTCATCCCGTAGGATTTTCGATGTGTAACAGATTGACTCGTGGTGCGGCGAGAAAGGTTCTCAAATGGACTGGCTCACCCCACCGCAACCTTCATATATGTTGTATATCCCGCGTCGCCGATATCGAGAAACGGCTTCAGGCGCAGCACGTTCTCGCCCGATCCGGCAATCCACTGGTGCGAGCGCGCCGTGGTTTGCTGCGCGCTAAGCAGCGTGCCACCCGTTACCGGAGCCAGAGCCGCATCGCCATCGCGCAGCGCCATCAGCACCAGTGGACCGTTCAGGAGGGCGGCAATATCGGGATGCTGCGCGTCGACAGACTCGAGGCGCGTGGCGAAAGGCAGCTCCAGATCGATGCGGTCGCCGTTTTTCCATTCGCGCCGCACCTCGGCGAATGCTCCTGCATTAACCTTGCGCGAATCGCGCATGCCGTTGACGGTGAGTGACGCGCCATGCGCCCATTCCGGAATGCGCAGGAATACCGAGAACGCAGCCGGCGCGGAGGCCGTCATGTCGAACCGCACGGTGCTGTCGTAGGGGTAATCCGTCGTCTGCTTCAGCGCAAAATTTGCGCCGGCCGCGGCCCAGCGCAGCGTCGAGGGCAGATACAGGTTCACATATACACCGCGCGCGTTCTGGAAGTACGCACTGATGCGGTAATCGGCGGCGATTTGCGGCAGCGTGCCCGAGCAGCAGGGCCATTTATCCCGGTGGTAAAACTTTGATCCCTTGAACGTGTAGTCGGAGTAGTAAAACGCGCGCCCATCCGGCTGCAACGGTTTGGCGCCGAGCACGGTGTTGTAGAGCACCCGCTCCATGCTGTCGCCGTAGCGCGAGTCGCCGGTGATGCGCATGAGGTAGCGCGCCAGTTTGAAGTGCGCGTAGCTGCCGCACGGCGTCTCAAAGCTCGCATGATCGTCAATCAGGCTCGCGCCCAGCGCGCCGCTCCCCGGTTCGACAAAACTTTCGCTGGGCCCCCAGCCGCCGGTGGCGAAGCTCTGCTCTTGTAAAAAGCGAAACCCGTTCATTGCAGCCCGCAGATACTTCTCGTCGCCCATGGCCATGTAGGCCATCGCCGCCGAGCCCAGCGCGTTGACGTGGCTGTAGGCGTGGCGTCCGGGCAAAGCGTTTTCGTCGCGGGAAAGGGGATCGAAATACTCATGAAAAAGGAACCGCTGTGCGAGGTCGAAGTAGCTTTGATTTCCCGTCCGCTGCCATGCCAGATAAAAATTCTCAGGCATGGTGTAGGTCTCGTCCCATACGTGGTGGGTGTAGTCTTCGCTCCCCAGGAGCGGGGTCTCCTGGTGCGGCATTGCCTTGGGTGGCAGATAAGGCAAAACGATCTCGGTCGTCCGCGCAAGCACTTCGAGCGCCGCGGGATGATGGGCGAAGACGTGCGCATCGGTCAGGCCGATGGAGAGCTTGTCATAGATGTATCCGGGGAAGCAGTAGTTCTGGTAGAACTTGCCATCCGGCTCGAGCGTGGCCGCGTAGCCGCGGATCATGCGGTCGATTTTGTCGTAGATGGCCGGGTCCCGGGTCACCGAGTACCCCCGCGCCAGGGCTGAAATCCACTGGCCGAACGGGCAGGCCGCGGCAAATCCATCGGTCGAATACCAGCCGCCCAGTTCGTCGCCCGGCGTGGCCAGCCCTTCGCGGAAACGGAACGGGCGCAGCAGGCCGTCGTCGCTCAGGTTCAGGATCACTTCGCGCGTCTCGTCAAACTGGCGTTGCGTCGGGCCGGGCGCAAGATCCACCTGAGCATAACTCACCTGGTTCAGCAAGGTCGGCTTGAAAGCCGGCAATTGCGACACGCCGGTGGTGATTGCTTTTGCTCGGCGGCCCGCGCACGCCGCGGCCGTCGCGGTTACGCCCAGACGCAACACTTCTCGCCGCGTCATCCTATGGGGATTCCTCATGCTCAGAATTCTAGTCCTACTGCAAGCCGTCCCAATCCAGCGCACTTTCGTCATATGCACGGGTCCGTTAGTAATCTCCACGCTAGATTCCATTCCGGTTATACGTCAGGACCGGCGGATGGGTCCGCCCGGTATCTTTGGTGACAACCTGCGCATCAAATTTACCCGAGCGATGTTGACGCCGTTTAAGGACCGCGCTACTCTCGCAATACAGAATTTGGTACATAACTCCATCTCGCGGTCGCGTCTGGCAGCCCATCCCTTGGACACGATTCGGCCTCGCGCTCACCGGCCTCCTGAACATACTGTCCTTTTCCTTTGTGCGCTCAATTGTTTTGCGCCGCCCGACTCGCAGGCCTTTGCGCTTGACGCCCCGTCGGCCGATAACGCTCTTACAGGTGTCCGACGCGCGGAGCCATCTCTGCGCCGCCGGCGTTATACAAACGTAATTCGCCGTCCTGGAGGACGTAGAACCCTTTGAAGATCGCCCTGGAGATTACACCGAACCTTGAGCCCCTGTTTGGGACCCGCGATGAAAACCTGAGACTGATGGAAGAGTCGCTGGGCGTGCGCATTGATCTGCGCTCCGACGCCGTGCATGTCGAGGGGCCTGACGATAGCGTGGCGCGGATCCAAAGCATCTTTCAGGATTTTGAATTGCTGCGCCGCCAGGGCATCCATCCCCATAACGGCGAGTTGAACGGCATGCTGCGTCTGGTCGTCGCCGATCCATCGACTACGCTCAAGTCAGTGGCCGAGGCGGGTAAGCAGCGCTCAACCGGCATCAAGCGCCTGGTGCAGCCGCGCTCACTCAACCAGCGACGCTACGTTGAGGCCATCGAGCAAAACGATATGGTCTTCAGCGTGGGCCCGGCAGGCACCGGCAAAACCTATCTCGCCGTGGCCATGGCCGTAGCCGCCTACAACGCCAAGCGCATCTGCCGCATTGTGCTGGTGCGTCCCGCGGTCGAAGCCGGCGAGCGCCTGGGCTTTCTGCCCGGTACGCTCCAGGAAAAAGTGGATCCCTATCTGCGTCCGCTCTACGACGCGCTTTACGATTTGCTCGATCCCGATCGTGTCGACAAGATGCTCGAAAAGAACATCATCGAGGTGGCGCCGCTGGCCTTTATGCGCGGCCGCACGCTCAACGATGCCTTCATCATCATGGACGAAGCGCAGAACACGACCATCGAGCAGATGAAGATGTTCCTGACACGCATGGGGAACAATTCCAAGGCCGTCATCACCGGCGACATCACGCAGATCGATCTGCCCAATCCGCGCAAGTCGGGCCTGCTCGACGCCATCAACGTGCTCAGCGGCGTGGAGGGGATCGTCTTTTGCCATTTCGAAGAATCCGATGTCGTGCGGCACGCACTGGTGCAGCGCATTGTCCGCGCCTACGAGTCGGCCCAACCCCGCCAGCAGGAGCTGCCGCTGGCCCTGGGCGACACCATCGCGCAGCCAGGGCAGCCCATCGAAGAGCCCTCCCAGACCGCGGCGAAGCAGCCGGCGAAACCGCAGTAAAGCGGGAAACAAGAGGCCAAGCAGGCAAGGGATTGAGGGACCGAGGGAGCAAGGCGGGAACGGGGCAAAATTGCCACAAAAGGGGTTTTTCGTTTTTCAGATTCCTTACGGCTTCGGTGCGGTTGCAGCTGCTACCTGCTTGGTAAACACGTAGTGACACGGCCGGCCGGCAATCCCCAGCCCCGTCGAGCGCTCCCCTTTGCCTTCGGTGTCAGTAAACTGCGACTTCACTTCGTAGCTATAGTTCTCGCCTTCAACCTTCGTTGGCGCGTGCGTGTACTCCTTGCTACCGGTGATGCCGGCGGCCGTCAGCTTGGCCTTGCCGTCGTCGCTAATCTTGCCGTCGATCGACAGATAGGTAGGCTGGCCTGCGGTTCCGCGCTCTCCGTGCAGCACATTGCCCGTTATCGTGGAGACAAAGTGCCAGGTGTACCCCGAGGCGTTGTTCTTGGCATCGCAGACGACCGTCGTGTTCCAGGTCCCGTCAAAGCGCCTGCCCGCCGTCTGGCCACCCGCCGCCAGCAACAAAAAGGAAATCAGAATAATGGGTGTCTTGCGCATGACTTTCTCCTTGCTGGGCCCTTTTCGCAAGGCATTCTACTCCTTTGGGGCACCCAGCCTCTGTGACGGCTTGGGCAGACGCCCCCATACGAAAAGAGCAGGGCCCAGGCACGATGCCCTTCGCGTATCATCGAATCAGACTCGGAGCCGCGCATTCGCTTAACGCGCCGGCCCCGCGCACGATGATCCTCCTCGACCCAGACCTGGATCCTGACTCTGCGGCCCGCGCACAAAAGATCTCTGCCGGCGCCCTCGCCCGATTTCTGGCCCAGGCTCAATCTGCCATCCGTTTGCGCGGCGAGGTCAGCGTGCTGCTCACCTCGGATCGCGCCATCCGCCGGCTCAATCACCGGTACCGCGGCAAAAACAAGGCGACAGATGTCCTGTCTTTCCCTGCCGATACGACCGTCCAAAAGCAGGAAAAAGGCGACCTGGTGATCAGCGTCGACGCGGCTCGCCGCCAATGCGCGGAGCAGGGTCATGGGCTCGCCATCGAACTGAAAGTGCTGATCCTTCACGGCCTGCTCCATCTCGCCGGCTACGACCACGAAAATGACAACGGCCGCATGGCTCGACGCGAGCTGGCGCTGCGCGCGCGACTCGGATTAGCGCAGGGGCTGATCGAACGGACGACGCCTCCCACCCTATCGCCGACGAGGCGAACGGATGGGGCAACGCGAAACCGGAGCCGATCCCGATGACGCCCCTCAACCTGCTTCTGCTCGGCTTGCTGGTCATCGTGGAGACGCTCGCCTGTTACATCAGCCGCGTTTACTCCGAGTTCGGCAAGATCCTCAGCCGGGAGGTGCAGGAGAATCTTGACGCGTGGGAAGAGCGCATCGAGCCGCACCTTGGCCTGAGCCGCGAACACGGCGCGCTGTGCGCGTCGGTTCTGCAACAACTCACGCTCTGCCTCATCGCCATCCAGTTCGGCGCGGTTCTTTTCGACCGCGCGCCTCATCTCGGTCCGCCCACGGCGCTTGAGATTGTGCAGGCCGTTCTTGGGGTGGCGCTCGTGGTCATTTTCGCCAATCAGCTTGTTCCCTCGTTCCTTTTCAACCGCACGCGCGGCGTATGGGCGGTGTATCTCCTCTGGCCCATTCGCTTGCTGCTCTGGGTTGTCACTCCCATCACGGTTTTCATCCGCTTCTTCTTCTCAGTGGGCTCCCTTGCAGAGGAACCTGCCGGGCCGGAAGAAGAACCCGCCGCCGACGTGGAAGCGCTGATTGAGGCCGGCGAAGAAGAGGGAATCCTGGAGCAGAGCGACAAAGACCTGGTGCGATCGGCTGTCGAGTTCGGCGACAAACTGGTGCGCGAGGTGATGACGCCGCGACCTGAGGTCTTTGCGGTCGACGACTCCATCACGCTCGAACAGTTCCTGGAAAGACTGCGGCAACACAACTACTCACGCGTGCCGGTTTTTGCGGGAACGCTGGACAATATCACCGGCATCGCGTTCTCGCACGACCTGCTGCAGATTTCCGACGCTGACGCGCGCACGCGCACTGTGGCGACCATCAAGCGGCCGGCAGCCTTCGTGCCCGAAACCAAGAAGGGCTACGAACTTCTGCGCGAGATGCAGCGCGAAAAGCAGCACATGCGCATCGTCATCGACGAATATGGCGGTGTGGCCGGTCTGGTTACCATCGAGGACCTGCTCGAGCAGATCGTGGGCAACATTCGCGATGAACACGAAGACGACGGCCACGTGGAGGAGCCGCAGCGCGAGCCGTCTGGCTCGTGGCTGGTGCCGGGCAGCTTCCCTGCCGATCAGCTTTCCGATGTGATCGGCGAGCCGGTGGAACTTGACGGATCGTATGACGCGACCACGCTGGGCGGACTGGTGAGCGAGGTCGCCGGGCGCATTCCTGCGGCAGGCGAAACGGTGCTGCTGGAGCCGGCCGATCTGCGCGTCGAGGTGGTCGCCGCAACCAGCCGCCGTGTGGAGCGATTGCGCATCTTCCCGCACACCGCACGGTTGCCGTTCCCGAAAGACGAGGCAAGAGCGTCGTAAGCGGCCGCCGCACAATTCAAAACAGGTTGAGCTGCTCGTGTCTCGGCCGTTTGGCGTTGGCCGCCTTCCACGCGCTCCACTCTTCGGCCGTGATTTCCCAGATTTCGGTGGCCAAGCGGCCGCACACGTAATCCTTTTCCCCCATGCCCACAAGCCGCATACCCTGTTTCTCTGAGATGCGGCGCGATGCCGTGTTGTCCACGGCCTTGGCAACGTGCATCAGGCGAAAGCCCAGCGTGTCGAACCAATAATCGTTGACCCACACGCACGCCTCGCTCATCAGGCCCCTGCCTTGCCAGTCGACGCCCAGCCAGAAGCCGCGATTGTCTTCATCGCCGCGGCGCAGGTCAATGGCGCCGATGATTTGCTCGGGACGCGACTTCAGGCGCAGCGTCCACGTCCACTGGTTTTCTTTGGCGATGGCGGGCAATGCAACGTCGCGCAGGTAACGGCTGGCGCCGTCGGGCGGATATGGCCACGGCACGCGATTGATCAGATAGCGCACCACCTTCCAGTGCGGAAAACGCTTCTGGATCTGCGGGGCATCGGCCATGCGCAGCGGCCGCAGCACCAACCTGTCTGTTTCGCCGTCTCGTGGCATCGATTCATCCCGGCGTTCTCTAGCTATGCGCCGATGATACCAAGGGGCGATGCGCGCACGGGCAGGAATCCGCGATAATGCATCCCTAGGAGAAACAGTCGCTTTGAAATCAGGATTCGTTGCCATTCTTGGCCGGCCCAACGCCGGCAAGAGCACGCTGCTGAACGCCCTCACGGGCGAAAAGGTCGCCATCGTTACCGCCAAGCCGCAGACCACCCGCAACCGCATTGCCGGCGTGGTGGAGGTGCCTGCGCGGAAGGGCAAGCATGGTGCGGCGCAGATCGTCTTTGTTGATACGCCCGGCGTTCACAAGCCTGCTTCGCAACTCGACCGCCGAATGCTGCAGGAGGTGCACGAAGCACTCGAATCGCGCGACCTGGTCCTGCTGCTGGTGGATGCGACACGAAAGGTGAAACTGCACGAAGATTCACTCGACGCCCCAAAATCGAGACCCGGGGCGCCCACGCGAAGCGAAGACGAGTTCCTCTTTTCCCTGGTGCGCAAACTCGACTGTCCCGTTTTCCTGGTTGTGACCAAGATCGACTTGATCCGCAAGGATGAACTTCTTCCCCTGATCGAGTCGCTGACGCACCACTACAATTTCGCTGAGGTCATTCCTGTCAGCGCGCTCAAGCGCGACGGACTCGACTTGCTGTTACGCAAGATTGTTGAAGTTCTCCCCGTCGGCGAGCGCTACTACCCCAAAGACCAGTACACCGATCAACCCTTGAGATTCATGGTGGCCGAGCTGATCCGCGAGAGCATTTTGATTGAAACGGGCGAAGAAGTTCCGTATGCGTCCGCCGTGGTGATCGAGGAGTTTGAAGAAGCGCCATCGAATCCGAAGGCCAAGGCGAGAATCTCTGCCGCAGTTTACTGCGAACGCGAAGGCCAGAAGGCCATCCTCATCGGCAAAGGCGGATCGAAGCTGAAAGCCATCGGCACGGGCGCGCGCCGCAAGATTGAGTCGCTGCTGGGCGTGGGGGTGTTCCTCAAATTGCACGTGATCGTCGAGCCCGGCTGGCGCGAGTCGCGCTCATTTGTCGAGTCGCTTGACTGGAGGAGGCAGTTGGACGAGCTTGCAGGGCGGCAGACAGGCGAGGGTGAGAAGGACGATTAGCTGTAAGGCCTCGCGCCGGGCCGGAGTCATTCAGCGAACGATCTTGAATGCGCCAGGGCGCGAAGACGCCCGTTCGTCGTCGTCGGTGTCGAAGCCGAGCTGCAACCTGGCGGCTTCCGACATTCTGTTTTTGTCCCACGGAGGATCGAAAACCACGTCGACGCGGACTTCCTTCACTTCGGGCAGGCTTGCAAGTTTTCGTTCCACCTCGGCCTTAATCACGTCCGACATGGGGCAGCCCGGCGCGGTGAGCGTCATGCGCACGCCGATGCGCTTGCCGCCAGCTGCCGAGTCGGTCACTTCGGCGGCGTAAACCAGCCCGAGATCGACGATATTGATCGGAATCTCCGGGTCGTGCACCGTCTTCAACTGCTGCCAGATCAGCTCCTCGCGGAACGGTCCGGCAGGCGGCGCGGCATTTTGATTGGAACTCGGAATCGGCAAGGGCGCCACTCATTACTCCGTCGAGACGGACTCGTGCTTGCCCTCGAGCGCGGATTGGAGCGTGTGCCAGGCAAGGGTTGCGCACTTCACGCGCGCGGGAAACTTGGACACACCGGCAAACGCAGCCAGTTTACCCATCTCATCTGCTTTCTCCAAAGCGTCCTTTTCGCCGGTGACCAGCTTGTGAAACTGATCGAAAATCTTTGCCGCTTCGGCCTTGCTCTTACCCTTGACGCTCTGTGTCATCATCGAAGCGGAAGCGCGCGAGATGGCGCAACCAGAACCCTGAAAGCCAATGTCTTTGATGGCGCCGCCCTCCACATCGAGGTAGACGGTGCAGCGGTCGCCGCAGAGCGGGTTGTAGCCCTCGGCTTCCTGGTTCGCGGTGGCTGGTTTGCGAAAGTTTCGCGGCGCCTTGCTGTGTTCCAGGATGACCTCCTGGTAGAGATCATTCAACTCCGTCATCCCATCACCTCTCGCGCTTTGTGGATGCCGTTAACCAGCGCGTCGACTTCTTCGCGCGTGTTGTACACCCCAAAGGAAGCTCGCGCTGTGGCTGGGATGCCGAAGCGGTCCATTACCGGCTGGGCGCAGTGGTGGCCAGTGCGGATGGCGATGCCCTCGCGATCGAGCACCGTGCCCAGGTCGTGAGGATGAATATCTTCCATCAGGAACGACAGCACACCGGCGCGATGCGTGGCAGTGCCGATAAGACGCACGCCGTTGATGGCGCCCACTCGCTCAGTGGCGTAAGCGAGCAAGTCCTGCTCATGCGCTTCCACGCGGTCCATGCCCAGGGCCATGACATACTCCAGCGCGACGCCCAGGCCGATAGCGCCGGCGATGTCGGGCGTGCCTGCCTCGAACTTGTAGGGCACCACGTTGTACGTCGTCTTTTCGAAAGTCACGGAGCGGATCATATCGCCGCCGCCCTGGTACGGTGGCATCTCCGCGAGCAGCTCTTCTTTGCCGTAAAGCACGCCAATGCCTGTGGGCCCATAGACCTTGTGCCCCGAGAAAGCGTAAAAGTCGCAGCCCAGCGCCTGCACGTCAACGGGCAGATGCGGAACCGCCTGCGCGCCATCGACGAGCACAGGAACGTCGTGCGCGTGGGCAAGCTGAATCATCTTGCGCAAGGGATTCACCGTCCCCAACGCATTCGAGACATGGGCCGCGGCAACGATGCGCGTGCGCGGCGTCAGCAGTTTTTCAAATGCGTCGAGCTCGATCTCGCCGGCGTCGTTGATGGGTGCGACGCGCAGGTGAGCGCGTTTTTCCTCGCACAGAATCTGCCACGGCACGATATTGGAGTGGTGCTCCATGGCCGTGATCAGAACCTCGTCGCCCTCGCCCACATTGGCGCGGCCGTAGGTCTCCGCCACAAGATTCACCGCCTCGGTTGCGCCGCGGACGAAGACGATTTCGCCGGCGTCGGCCGCCTGAATGAAGCGCCGCACCGTCTCCCTGGCTTCGTCGTGCGCCTCGGTGGCGCGCATGCTCAGCGTATGCACGCCGCGATGGATGTTGGCGTTGTAATGCTCGTAATAACGCACCATGGCGTCAATCACCGCGCGGGGCTTTTGCGCTGTTGCGCCATTGTCGAGGTAGACCAGTTTCTTGCCGTGGATCGTCTGCTCAAGGATGGGGAAGTCGCGCCGGATCCGCTCCACATCCAGCGCCGCTGAACCCAAGCCGGTCCGATGCAACACGGTGCTCATCCCACTTCCTCCCAACTTTGCACCTCTTCTTCGTCCGGCAAAGCGCCTTCCTGCTCGCTCTTTGCCAGCACGAGCTCATGCAGCCTCTGCCGGATGAGTTCATCGATGAAGGCGCGCGCTGCGGGTTCGGCCATGCGATCGAGGCACTCGGCCGCAAAGGCATGCAGCAGCAGGTTGCGCGCCTCGATTTCGGGGAAACCGCGGGAACGCAGGTAGAAAAGCTGCTCTTCTTCAATCTGGCCGATGGTCGCGCCATGCGTGCACTTCACGTCATCGGCATGAATTTCAAGCTGCGGTTTGGTGTCAATGCGCGCCGTGTCGGCGAGAAGCAGATTGCGATTGGTCTGCTTGGCATCGGTCTTTTGCGCATCCTTATGCACGATGATGCGCCCGTGAAAAACGCCGCGCGAGTGGCCGGCAAGAATGCCGTTGTAGAACTGGCGGCTCGCGCCATTGGGCCGCGCATGCTCCACCAGCATGTAGTTATCGAGATGCTGATGGCCCGCGCCCACAAACAATCCGTTGATCAGGCACTCGGTGCCTTCCCCGGCCAGCACCGGGTGCACATTGTTGCGCACCATGCCGCCGCCGAGGAGAATCGAGTGCGAAGCCACATTGGCCGCACGCGCCTGCTCGATGCGCAGCGTGGAAACATTGAGCGCGGCAAGATTCTCGCGCTCCACGAGGTAATGCGAGACAATCGCGCCTTCGCCGGCTACCAGTTCTGTGACGGCGTTGGAGAATCCCGCCTCTTCGCCGATCGAGACGTAATCTTCCACCACCGCCGCCTGGCTGTGCTCTTCTGCCACCACCAGGGTGCGCGGATGCGTCATGATCTGCAGGCCCGCGCTGGCCGAAATGTAGAGCAGATGCACCGGATGCTCGATGGCCGCGCCGCGCCGGATGCGCAGGTACGCGCCGTCCTCCCACAATGCCGTGTTCAGCGCGGCAAACACGTCGCGGCGCACGTCGGCGTACCGCCCAAGGTGCTGCTCAATTCCGCCGGGCGCGCACGCCTCAAGGCCGCAATCGAAAGCGCGCTTAAGCGCGCAGATTTCGAGGCCCCTGGGCAGGTTTCCCATCTCTGAAAGCTCCGCCGAGAAATGCCCGTTAACAAAGACCAGTTGACATGTGGCGCCCGCCAATCTGTAGCCTTCGATTTCTTTCGCCAGATGCGCGGCATTTGTCTTCCCGGCACGGCGAAACGGCGTTTTGGTCGCCGCGGCCAGATTGGTGAATCGCCAATCCTCATCGTGCGTCGTGGGAAATCCCTTGGCAGTGAATCGCGCCCAACCGTCCTCGCGCATTTGCTTCAGCCACACCGGCTCGTGCTCCGCGCCCTGCGCAGTCACGTGGTTGTAGGCTTCGAGATAATTGCCGAACCGCTCGGTCGTGCCCACCATCTTTTTCTCTTGCCTCAGAATCCCGACATTCACTTTCGTTTTGCGGCTGCGTTTCATGCGTGCTGAACCTGCTCATCGGCTTCGGCCCAGCCGTAGCCTCTTTCTTCCAGTTCCAGGGCCAGCTCCGCCCCGCCCGAAGCCGCGATCTTCCCGTCCACCAATACGTGCACAAAGTCCGGCTTAATATAATTCAGCAGCCGCTGATAGTGCGTGATCACCAGGAAGCCGCGATCGTTGCTGCGCATCGCGTTCACCCCCTGCGCCACAATGCGCAACGCATCAATGTCGAGGCCGGAGTCTGTCTCGTCGAGTATGGCGAGTTTAGGCTCCAGCATCGCAAGCTGCAGAATCTCGTTACGCTTCTTTTCACCGCCGCTGAAACCCTCATTCACGCTGCGGTTCATCAGCTTCTCGTCCATCTCCAGCAGATTCAGACGCTCTTTATAGAGGGGAAGAAAATCCATCGCATCCAGCTGATCCTGGCCGTGATACTTGCGGACGGCATTCATGGCTGAGCGCAGAAAATAGGCGTTGCCCACGCCGGGAATCTCTACCGGGTACTGGAAGGCCATGAAAAGACCCTCGCAAGCCGCCTCCTCGGGGCTCATTTCCAGCAGGTCTTTGCCGTCGAACCGGACGCTGCCCGCGGTTACTTCATAGGCCTCGCGCCGCGCCAGTACCTGCGCCAGCGTGCTCTTGCCCGAGCCATTCGGGCCCATGATGGAATGCACTTCGCCTGCATTCACCGTCAGGGTAAGGCCCTTCAGAATCTCGTGGCCATCGACCGATGCATGCAGATTTTCAATCTCTAACAGCGCCATTCGTGTTCTCTCTCCGTTCTTGCTCTCGAATCTTCAGAGGCTAAAGCCCCGAAATCATTTTGAAGCTCATCCCGCAGAAAACTACCGCCTTGATTTCCGCGCCGCCGCTGCTAGCCCTTTGCCGATTGCCCGGACTGCGCTCCGCTTGTCCCGGATGTTTGCTTTCGGCCCCTCAGCCCACGCTGCCTTCAAGGCTTACGCCCAGCAGTTTCTGCGCTTCGACGGCAAACTCCATGGGCAGCTCTTTGAAAACCGTCTTGCAGAAACCATTCACGATCATCGAAACTGCGTCTTCGGTCTTCATGCCGCGTTGCCGCAGGTAGAAGAGCTGGTTCTCGCCGATCTTCGATGTCGATGCCTCGTGCTCCATCTGCGCCGTAGAGTTGCGCACGTCAATATAGGGGAAGGTGTGCGCGCCGCAGCGGTCGCCGATCAGCAGCGAATCGCATTGCGTGTAGTTGCGCGCGCCCGTTGCGCCCTTCATGATCTTCACCAGCCCGCGATAGGTGTTTTGCCCGTAGCCGGCCGAGATGCCCTTCGACACGATCGTCGAGCGCGTGTTCTTGCCAATGTGGATCATCTTTGTGCCGGTGTCGGCCTGCTGGCGGTTGTTGGTCAGCGCCACCGAGTAAAACTCGCCCACCGAGTTGTCGCCCTGCAGGATGCAGCCGGGATATTTCCAGGTGATCGCCGATCCCGTCTCCACCTGCGTCCACGAGATCTTCGAGTTCCTGCCCAGGCACTTGCCGCGCTTGGTGACGAAGTTGTAAATGCCCCCGCGCCCTTCCTTATCGCCCGGGTACCAGTTCTGCACCGTGGAGTACTTGATCTCCGCGTTGTCGAGTGCGATGAGCTCAACTACGGCGGCGTGCAACTGATTGGTATCGCGGATCGGCGCCGTGCACCCTTCAAGGTAACTCACGTACGCGCCGTCGTCGGCAACGATCAAAGTCCGTTCGAATTGCCCGGTCTCGGCGGCGTTGATGCGGAAATAAGTCGACAGTTCCATGGGACAACGTACGCCCTTGGGCACGTAAACGAACGAGCCGTCAGTAAACACGGCCGCATTCAGCGCCGCGTAGAAGTTGTCGGTATGCGGAACCACCGAACCCAGGTACTTCTTCACCAGCTCGGGATGCTTCTGGACGGCTTCAGAAAATGAGCAGAAGATCACGCCCATCTCGGCCAGCTTGTCCTTGAAAGTGGTCGCGACGGAAACACTGTCGAAGACTGCGTCGACCGCCACGCCCGCCAGGCGCTTTTGTTCGCCGAGCGGAATGCCCAGCTTCTCGTAGGTCTTCAGGATCTCCGGATCGAGCTGGTCGAGGCTCTCGAGCGCGGGCTTCTGCTTAGGTGCCGAGTAATACGAGATGTCCTGATAGTTGATGGGACCGAACTTGATGTTGGCCCATTTGGGTTCGCCCTCTTCACGCTCCATCTTGAACCAATGGCGCAAGGCATTCAGCCGCCATTCCAGCATCCATTCGGGCTCACCCTTACGCGCTGAAATCAGCCGGATGGTCTCCTCGTTCAGGCCCTTGGGTACGCGGTCTTCAGCGATGTCGGTGACGAAGCCCCATTTGTAATCCTGCTCTGCCAGGCCGCGAATTGTGTCAACACTCGAACTCATCAGTCCTCCGCGGGGTTTGCCCTTGATTCGCCACCATTTAGATGGAGCACCGGCCGCCTGGTTCCGGCCGTTTCCTGAAGAAGCGAAGGAACATCCCGCTATATAGGACTTTTTTAGTCCTATATTGATTTCAGTGTACCCCGAGATGACGTCGATTTCAAGACTGGCTGGACCTGCACATTCGCGCGCGCTCACTCCTGATGCGGGACAGCGCCGGCACACATGGCCCTTTGCTGCACATTCAACTGGAGATATTGACCGGTTCCGGCCCTCGGAAAACCGCATTCTTTTACGTTTCGCATGCTCCAGCAGCGGAAACCAACAAGACCAGCGCCGGCGCCGCTGACCAGAGAGCACTCTCTTGGGATCTTCGGGGGAATCGCCACAGCCAGACTACGCGCGAAGCTGAAGAACAGCGGCAAGGCGAGAGAGCGAACGCAGCCGCGAAGGCATAGAAGTGCTGAAGGGAACGCGCGCCTTCTTTGCAGCAAGATTCTCACGGAGGGTTAAGTGATGCGGATCAGGGACCGGAACATCGAGGCGGAGGGACGTAGAAACCTAGTGGAACTCATTTCGCTTCTGCGGTCCCGGCTCGTGAACGCGGCTGGCTTCAAAGCTTACGATCTTCCACTCACCCTGCGAGTTCCGCGCATATACACGGGTGTACCAGTAGTGGCCCGACACCGGACCTTCTGGAGTACTCGCCTGGATGTTGGCTTGAGAGGTGACCACCGCGGTCGACCCATAGAACCGCACCTTGCGATCGGTGATGTCGAGCCGCGTGAAGTGGACCCGGCCCGAGCGGAGACTATCGAGTGTATCGTCCCGCGTCTGCAACGTGCCCGATGGCGTGATGCCCATGTAGTCGTCGGCCAGCAAGGCGTCCATCGCCTTGGTGTTCGAGGTCAGCAGCGCATCGCGCCAGGCTTCCTCGAGCCTGTCAATTTCGTGACGGTTCTCCTCTTTTTGGGCGAATCCGGCGTAAAGAGGGAGAGCCATCGCTGCCAATGCAAAAGCGACGGCTGTCGCCCGGACTGCATGCAGCGGGCGGCGCCAGGCAGGACTTAGGTGGACCAGAGCCGAATCCGGCATACGCGTCAACGGTAGCCCGAAAAAGTGCGGCGGTCAAATGAAGATGGCACAAAGGCACTGACCACGGTAACAGGCTGTTTCTGCCCCCGCGCGGGATCCCAGGTCGAACTGAAACGGCCAGGTTTGCTCGAACTGTCGAAGCGGGAGCAAGCCGAATTGGTTGCGCCAGGGGGCCCGGTTGAGTGGAATATCCGCACCGGGTCCGCGCCGGCCCGGCCCTCAGTCCATCTTTGCTTTCATCTGCTCCAGGGCGTCGGCGAATTCGGGCAGGACGATCGTCTGCTCGCGGTCGGGACCGGTGGAGATCATGCCGATCTTCGCTCCGCTCTCCCGCTCCTGAAACGCGAGGTACTCGCGCGCTGCGGCGGGCAGCTTCTCCAGTTCCGTGATTCCTTCGGTCGGCTGACGCCAGCCCTTGAGGCGGATATAGTGCGGCTCGATCGCCTCCAGCCCGCGCACATCGGCGGGGATCTCATCGCTGATCTTGCCATCGATCTCGTAGCCGGTGCACACAAGAATCTCATCGAGTTCATCGAGTACGTCGAGCTTGGTGACTACCAGCCATTCGGCGCCGTTCACATGATTGGAGTAGCGCAGCATTGGAATATCGAGCCAACCGCAGCGCCTGGGCCGTCCCGTCACCGCTCCATATTCATGGCCGCGCGCCCGCAGCGCATCGCCTGCAGCGTCGTGAATCTCTGTCGGAAACGGCCCTCCGCCCACGCGGGTCACATAAGCCTTGGTCACCGAGATCACCGTTCCGATTGCGGTCGGCCCCACTCCGCTACCGGTCGCCGCCCCGCCTGCGGTCGCCGATGATGACGTGACATAAGGATAGGTTCCATGGTCGATATCGAGCATGGTACCCTGTGCACCCTCGAACATCACGCTGCCGCCCTTGGCGAGAATGTTGTTGAGCAGACGGCCGGTATCAGCGACCACCGGCCGCATCCTCTCTGCCGCCGCTGCGTAATCGTCGTACATTTTCGCGGAATCCAGGGGATCGGTTCCGAACAACGCGTGCGCGATGGCGTTTTTCTCCTGGCACGCTGCCTCAATATGCGTCTTCAGCAGGCTGGTATTGAGCAAATCCACGATGCGGAGGCCGCTGCGCGCCATCTTGTCTTCGTAAGCCGGCCCGATGCCCTTGCTTGTGGTGCCGATCTTCTGCCGTCCCGGCGCCGTCTCGGCAGCCAGCTCGATCATGCGGTGATACGGCAGGATCACCTGCGCGCGATTTGAGACGAACAGCCGTCCATCGAAATCCAGTCCCGTCTTCCGCAGCCGGTCAACCTCGTCGAGAAAATAGATCGGGTCCAGCACCACGCCGTTGCCCACAATCCCTTTGCAACCCGGCCGCAGCACGCCGCAGGGAATGAGCTGGAGGACGAATTTCTGGTCGCCGATAATCACCGTGTGCCCGGCGTTGTGGCCGCCGGCATACCGCGCCACCGCGCTGAACCGCTCGCTCAGCACGTCCACAATCTTGCCCTTGCCCTCGTCACCCCACTGGGCGCCCAGTACCACTGCTGTTTTTACGCGCATTCGACGTCCCGATTCCACACAAATACCCGCAACAACTGCCTGGTATGGCCAGTTGCATGCGGGTTGAAGAATGTGTATGCGGACCTCGAGCCCGCATCCTTTTCGATTCTAAACCGCGGCGCCGCACCTTTCCTTTTGGTGTGCAACTTGTTAACCAACACCGATGCCAGTTCGTTCTATGTGCAGACGCGTCCCAAACAGCCGAATCGAATGAGGGGAACCCGAGATGAGAGACCGAATGAAGTTCGCAGTATGGACCTTAAATGCCGTGGCGGCAGTGACGCTGGCCTGCGGATCTTTTGCTGGAGCGCAATCCAAGCCTGCTATCGCGCCTTCCGCGCAGGTCCCCAGCGAGAGCGACGTTGCCGATATCCAGGCTCAGTTTCTCAAACTGCTGCGCCTCAGCCCGGTGCTCACCACTGTTGTCGCGCGCGATCCTTCGCTGCTCGCCGACCAGCAATACGTAGCCCGCAACAACCCCGAACTCGCGGCGTTCATGGCCGCCCACCCCGACATCGCGAAGGATCCCGACTTCTATCTCTTCAGCCATCTGGAGAACGGCCACGGCAATCGCGCGGAGGCGCTGGAACGCGCGGTGTGGCCCGATCTGGTGCAGCCTGACCGGCAGCCGTCATCGATCCAGACCGTGATGGATGATCTCCAGCCCATCCTCATTATTCCCGCCGTCTGTTTCGCACTGGTCTGGATCGTCCGCCTCTTTGTCGAGAGCCGCCGCTGGACCCGCACCCTGAAAACGCAGAGCGAGGTTCATAGTCGCCTGATCGATAAATTCAGCGCCAGCCAGGACCTGGCCGCCTACCTGGAAACCGACGCCGGCAAGCAATTCCTCGCCGTTGCGCCGGTCGCACCTGGAATGGATGTGGGAGTTCGCATGCCGAACGTTGTTGCCCGCGTCCTCACGCCGCTCACCGCCGGCATTGTGATGGCGCTTTCCGGCATCGGCCTGTATCTGGTCCGCAACGCCCAGACGGACATGACCACCCCTATGCTGGTTTTGGGAACCCTGGCTCTCATGCCCGGCATCGGGTTTATTCTTTCCTCGGGAGCCACCTGGGTTGTCGCCCGTCGGCTGGGCATGCTGCCTGAGAAGGACGAGTTGAGCGGCGCGCCATCGGCGCACGTGAACCCGCAAGACCGGCCATGAGGCACAAGGAACCCAGTCATGGCCACAGCCGTAATAGCGAGAAGCATGTCCTTGGAATTCACACTACCGGGCGCCTTTGCGGGCGGCGCACTCGACGCCGCCCAGGCCCGCGCGTCTGATGCACCCATGGACAACGAGGCCTTCGCCGCGTTCTACGAGCGCTCGGCGCGACCGCTCTGGGCCTATCTCGTTCGCGTCTCCTCCGATCCCGCGCTGGCTGAAGACCTGATGCAGGAGAGCTACGTGCGCTTTCTCTGTGCAGCCAACGCGCCCTCGTTGATAACGGATGGCGAAGCATCGGCGCGGCTCTACCTCTTCCGTATCGCCAGCAACCTGCTGCGCGACCACTGGCGCCGACCGCGTGCGACATCCATCGAAGAGATTCCCGAAGAGTTCTTCGCTTCCGGGGGCAACGCCGCGCAATCTGATCCCCAAATGCTCCTCGCTCCCGCGCTGGGCCGGATGAAGCCTCGCGAACGGCAACTGCTGTGGCTGGCTCACGCCGAGGGTTACTCACACCGCGAGATCGCTGAAGTTACTGGCCTCGCATCGGCCAGCATTCGCCTGCTCCTCTTCCGCGCCCGGCGCAAAATCGCGGCCCTTCTCCGCGCGCAAGGTCCGGCACGGCAAGCCGGGAGGCCGTCATGATCCCTCTGATCTGCGCCCGCGAAAGAGAACTTCGCGAGCTTCTCGACCGCGGGCAATGGCCGCTCGCCGCCGAGACGGCCCCGGAGTTGTACGCACACGCGGCCGTCTGCCGTTCCTGCGGCGATCTTGTTCTCGTCGCCGAAGCTTTCCGCAAGGCTCGCGCCGCATCTGCCGCTTCGGCTTGGCTCGCTCCTCCTGGCGTTCTCTGGTGGCGCGCGCAGTTGCGCCGCCGCAACGCTGCCGTGGAGCGCGTCACGCGCACCCTGTTCGGCGCGCAGGTCATTGCTTTGGCTGTCACGCTGCTGGCCGGCGCGGGTTTTCTCATTTTTGAAGCGCTTACCAGCGGCGCGTGGCGCGGGTGGCTCAAGCAGTTTCCGCAAGACGCCGCGCTCGACTGGCACAACCTGCTGGCCACTGCGTCGGCCAATCCAGCATGGACCTGGATGATGCTCGGACCCGCACTGCTGCTTCTGGGCGGTATCGCCGCCTACCTGGCTACAGAAAAGCAATGAGGTTGATACGCGTTAGAATGGCATGGCAGCGCGATGACGGGACACGATCACAGGAGATGTTCTCTCTATGCCGCGAGCGGGTCTTCTTCCTCTTTTTATTGCCGGGCTCTTTTCTGTTGCCATAGGCGCGCAAACACCGCCTGCCGCTACGTCTACCCAAAAAGGTCCCGGCGCCCAGACGTTTGCTTACGAAGTCGTTTCCGTCAAGCCCAGCAAGCCCGCGGCCGCTCAGGGAGTGCAAATGTGGTGGAGGACGACGCCAGATGGCTTCTCCGCGTCGGGAACCACCGTCGAGAACCTCATGGTTGACGCCTTTGGCCTCCTGTTGACGGATCAGATTGTGAACCTGCCCGCATGGGGCTCCTCCGACCGCCTCGATATAGAAGCCAAAATGGACGAAGACACTTCTGCCGCGTTCAAAAAGCTTTCAAAAGACGAGAAGCGCAGCCAGAATGAGCAAATGCTCCAGTCGATGCTTGCTGACCGCTTTCAACTGAAGGTCCACCACGAAACCAGGGACTTGCCCATCTACGAACTTGTAGCGGCAAAGAGCGGACTGAAAATGACGGAATCACCCGGCAAGACCAACTCCGGTTGGTCGATGGGAAACGGGAGCTTTCAAGGCAAAGCCGTTCCTATAGACAGCTTTGTGTTCAGCCTGTCGAACGAAGTGAGCCGCCTGGTAGTGAACAAGACCGGCCTGAAAGGCAATTACGAGATAGCCCTTAAATGGGCGCCGGACGAGATGCGCGCGTCAGCCGATGCCTCGAATGCGGCTTCGTCTTCATCTGCCGATTCCGGTCCGTCCATCTTCGCCGCCCTCGAAGAACAGCTCGGTCTCAAGCTCGTTTCGTCGAAAGGCCCGGTCGACGTGATTGTTGTCGATCACATCGAGCGTCCATCACAAAACTAATTCCCCTTTACCTGTAACCGCATCTAGCCTTCGGAGGACCTGACACCTGTCCCCTTATTCCCCCGTTCCCTCTCCCTGCTATATTGGCTCGATGCAGTGGTCTGAGAGCACGAGACGTTCTTTCCTGAAACAGTTTGGCGCCGCCGGCGCGGCAGCCCTGGCCGCCGTCAACGCTGAAGCACTCGCCCTGCCGCCCGCCATACAGGAACCGGTCGCCAAGCCTGCGCCCACGGCCGCCGATCAGAAACAGGCCGCGACCCGCGCCGAGCGCATGGCCTGGTGGCACGAGGCCAAGTTCGGCATGTTCATCCACTGGGGCCTCTACAGCGTGATCGGTCAGCACGAGTGGGCCAAGGAGCAGGAGGGCGTGCCGCTGCTCCAGTACGAGATTCTCGCCAAGCATTTTCATCCCAAGCCCAACGCCGCGCGCGACTGGGCGCGGCTGGCCAAGGCCGCCGGCCAGAAGTACATGGTGATGACTTCAAAGCATCACGAGGGTTTTTGCAACTGGGATACGCAGCTCACCGATTACAACGCGATGGACCAGGGTCCGGGCCGCGACCTGGTGCGCGAATTCGTTGAGGCTGCGCGCGCCGAGGGCCTGCGTGTCGGCTTTTACTACTCTCTGATGGACTGGCATCACCCCGACGGCGCCAAATGCAAAACCGACGAAGCCGCGCGCCGCCGCTTTGTCGACTACACGCACGGCCTGATCCGCGAGCTGATGACCAACTACGGAAAGATCGACATCCTCTGGTACGACGTGGACTGGCCGTTGAGCGCAGAGCAGTGGGAGTCGGAGCGCATGAACGAGATGGTTTTTTCATTGCAGCCCGACATCATCGTGAACAACCGCAATGGGCTGCCCGGCGACTTCTCCACGCCCGAGCAGTACATTCAGGCCGCTGAAGCCGGCCGTGCCTGGGAAACCTGCATGACGCTGAACGACAGTTGGGGCTTCAACCGCGCCGACGATCAGTGGAAGAATGCAAAGACCATCGTGGACAACCTCATCACATGCGCGCGCGGGGGCGGCAACTACCTGCTCAACATCGGCCCGGAGCCCGACGGCTCGGTCCCGCAGCCGTCGGTAGAAGTGCTGGAAGCCGTCGGCAAATGGCTCGACACGAACGGCACCGCGATCTACGGCACCGAGCGCGGCCAGCTTGAGCCCGACGCGAGCTCGAATTATTCTCGCCGCGGCAACACGCTCTACGTGCACGTCTACAACTGGCCTGGCCACACGCCGGCAGCCCAGTGGCTCGACTTCTACAAGCCTGAAGTCGTTGTAGCCATCGGAGGCCTCAAGCCCAAGGCTGTTTCAGCTCGCGTGCTCAAAACCGGCAGAAAGGTCGAGTTCACGCAGGACGAGTTCAGCTTCCGCCTGACCGGCCTGCCCATGGAAGCTCCCGACCAGCCGGCGACGGTGATCGAAGTGGAGTGCGACGGCGAACCGGTGATCGATCCCTGGTCCGAGGTGCCGCTCTGGCCGCGGCACAAGGTGGGGATCAGCGTGTAGCGAGCGCGAAGAACCATGCGACCCCGCGCAGGCCGCAAAACCGAAAAACGCGGCGAGGGCGGGCGCCTAGAAAATCCGACGACGCTTCATGTCCGTTCTCGCGGCATGGACCAACCTGAGAGCGGAAAGCTGGCCGCAGATCGCTTTTGTCGCGGTCTGCGGCCGCAACAACTCACGCGTACACCGCCGCCGGCCTTGCGTAGGTGTACGGTCCCTCGGGCACCAGCGCAACGCGCGCGCCGCGCGGCAACCGGCTCACCAGGGCGGCAACGGCTTCGTCGAGGTTCGTGAAGGCAGTCGCACGCAAGCTGCCCAGCGCCTCCATCGGCGCGCCCGGCGTGTAGAACAGCACTTCGTGCTCAACGCCGACCAGCGCCAGCTTCTCCAGTTGCCACTGGTCGATCACAACCTTCGCATCACGGATCGATTCGAGAAACTCAGCGTGGCCCGGGTAATTCCTGAGCAGCGCAGCAAACTCGACCGAGCCGATGCCTTCGGCGCACTCGCTCACCAGCAGAATCGGACCACCCGGCTTCACGATGTGTTTCGCCGCGGTCAGCCCCTTCTGGCATTGGTAGAACGTCATGTCGAGCGGAAAGCCCGCCGAGCTGGTGATGGCCGCGTCGGCCAGGTTGTCCAACGACTCAAGAGAGGTCGCCTCGTAGAACTTAACGGCCGCCGCGTGCGCCTTCACAGGATTGCCGGCAAACACGCCCGAAATCTCGCGCTCGCGGGTCAGCGTCACATCAAGGATGAAGTCGTGGCGCGCCATGGCAGCAATTTCAAGAAACTCCGCGTGCAGTGGATTGCCCTCGATCGATCCTTCGGTGACCAGCGGCTCGCGGTTGAAACGCGGCGAGTGAATCACCTTGATCGTCTCTTGCGCCGCGAGGCCCGGCACAACGAGCTTGCGCCCGCCGCTGAAGCCCAGCATCAGGTGGGGCTCGACAAACCCGAGCGTGATGTGCAGATCCGCGGCCATAAAACGCTCGTCAATGTAGACTGGCGTTCCGCGCCGCGTCGCACCCAGCGAGCGATGAGACGAAATATCGCGCGCATCGTGGCTGGCGACGCGATAGCTCGCCGCGATCTCGGGCCCCAGAATGACGTCGAGCTCATCTTTGGTCGCCGCGCGGTGCAACCCCGTGGCGATGAGGATGGTGATGCCGTCTTTCGGGATGCCGGCAGCATGCAGCCGCTTAAGCAGCGGCGGCAGCGTCACACGGTTCGGCGCAGGGCGCGTAATGTCGCAGACTGAGATCGCCGCGGTGCGCTTGCCCTGGGCGAGTTTCGCGAGCGGCTCGCAATCGATTGGCTGATCGAGAGCTCGATCGAGGGCCGCCGCTGCATCGGGCACCGCGCGCGCCGTATGGCTCATCACCACATGGCATTCAAACTCGTCGGGGATCGAGACGTCGATGCCGTGTTTGCCGAAAGCGAAGCGCGTTTTCATGGCGTGCGGGGAAGAATGCCCCTGCGAACATTTTAATTCTCTGGGTTCGAGTCTGTTCTGCGCGAGGGAAGTGAACTGCGGGCCTGCCATAACCGCGCGACGAGATTGCGGTTAGGATGGGCAAGGCAGTTCTGTGCGCCACGGACCGGCAGCTAGGTACCGTGAACTCCACCGGCGGCGAGAATCGCATCCGCGATGCGCGCCGCTTCCAGTGCGGGGCGCACTTCGTGCACGCGCACAATCGAAGCGCCATTCAGGATCGCCGCAGACATCGCCGCCAGGCTGGCGTGCTCGCGAGCGTCAACCGGCGCATCTTTGCCGCCAAAAAGCGGGGCCAGCGTGTGACCAAGAAATGACTTCCTGCTCACGCCGGCGAGCAGAGGCCTGCGCAGTGCCAGCAATTCATCCTGGCGCGCCAGCAGCGCATAGTTCTCGCCGAATCGTTTGCCAAATCCGTAGCCGGCATCAAGCACCACTGCCTCGCGCGCAATACCCGCCGATTTCGCCGCCGCCACGCTCGCCGCCAGCCCCTCGCGCACCAATTTCAGCAGCGCATCCGGCTCCAACTGCGCCTGCGCGCGCCACTGGTCGGGCTTGCCGCGCGTATGACTCAGCACCACTCCGGCATGAAACTCCGCGCACACCCTGGCGATTGACGGATCCCATAGGAATCCGCTCACATCGTTGATGATCTCCGCGCCCGCGGCCAATGCTGCCAGCGCCGTCTCCGACTTGTAGGTGTCGACTGAGAGGACGGCATCCGGCCGGGCGCGCAGGATCCCTTCCACCACCGGCAGCAGCCGCCTATGTTCTTCTTCCGCGGTGACCGCCGGAAGAGTTCTTCCGGCATTCGTGCCCGGTCGCGTGCTCTCCGCGCCCAGGTCGACGATATCTGTGCCATCTTCAAGAAGACTGAGCGCCCGCACAACCGCCTTATCCGAATCCAGGTATGAGCCGCCGTCGCTGAAAGAGTCAGGCGTAATGTTCACTACACCCATAAGCAACGTGCGCCGGCCCAGCTCCAGCGTGTGCGTGCGCAGCTTCCAGGATGCGACGGCTCTCTTCATTCTCCTCCGATGGTACGACGCGGCGGTATCGGGGCCTGCTACACTTCCGGGCATGAACTTCCTCCGCTGTCATTCAATGCGAGCTTTATTACCTGCTTTCCTTGCTTGCCTCCTCGCCGCCCCGGCGCAAGAGCCGGCTCATCGCGTTCCCCGCCGTGCGGAGCATCCTGGGCAGTCTTCCAGCCCGATCACCGACCGCATTCAAGCCATTCTTGCCGGCCCAGCCCTGAGCCACGCGCAGGTCGGCATCAGCGTAACCACGCTCGAGGGCCAACCCATCTACGGACTGAATGAGAATCGTTTGTTCACGCCCGCATCCAACGTCAAGCTGACAACCACGGCCGCTGCCTACGCCTTACTGCCCGTGGAGCTGCTCACCTGGACGACTTTCGTTACGGGTGCCGGCGACGTCGACTCTTCGGGAACGCTGCACGGCGACCTCTACATCCTCGGCGTGGGCGATCCCACGCTCAGCGCGCGCCACTATCCTTACGTCGAGCCCGGCACGGAGCAATCGGCAGAACTGCCGCCCGTGGCCCCGCAGACCGCGGCGGCCTCTGAAAAGCCCTCCGCGCCCAATCCCATGACCGTGCTCAGCCTGATGGCCGAGCAGGTGGAACAAGCGGGAGTGCGCACCATCGACGGCGACGTGATAGGCGACGACAGCTTCTTTCTCGACGAACCGCTTGGCCTGGGCTGGGCGTGGGACGATCTGCAGTGGAGCTACGGCGCGCCAGTCTCTGCGCTCAGCTTCAACGAAAACGCCGATCAGCTGAATATCACCGCCGACCCCGACAAACCCGATACAACACAGGTCGTTTGGTCGCCCGACGTGGATTACTACACAATCGTCAATGAAATGAAACCTGTGGCACCCGGCGAAACCGCCCACCCCGGCCTGGAACGCCGTCCGGGGGCGCTGATGCTTCGCGCCTGGGGCACAGCTCCCGAAGGCGGACTGCACGTCAACATCGCCGTTGACGATCCCGCGCAGTTTACCGCGGCGGCATTTAAGCAGGCCCTGATGCTGCGCGGAATCAACGTCACCGGAAATGCCGAGTCGCGCCACAAATACCCGCTCGGAACCGGCGATTTTGCCGGCGAGCGCGCGCAGCCCATCGAGTTGGCGCCGGTCAATCTCACCACGGTTTCCGCGCCCGTCGAAGGCCAGCGTGTGCTGGCCGCGCACATTTCCGTGCCGGTTGCGCAAGACATCATGGTCATAGACAAAACCAGCCAGAACCTGCACGCGGAGCTGCTGCTGCGCCTGCTGGGCAAACTCTACGGCACCGACGGCAGCTTTGCCCAGGGCGCGCGCGTCGTACGCCAGTTTCTGGTCGACGCGGGAATCTCCGACAACGATTTTTTCCTGTACGACGGCTCGGGTATGAGCGCGCGTGATCAGATTACCCCGCGCGCCCTGACGCAGCTTTTGTCGTATGCCGCAAAGCAATTCTGGGGCATTGCCTGGCGGCAAACCTTGCCTGTTGCCGGCGTCGACGGCACTCTCGACCATCGCTTCATGACTTCGCCTCTCAAAGGCAAATTGTGGGCCAAGACCGGCACCATGAGCGAGGCAAACGCGCTTTCTGGCTACCTGACGGCAGCCAGCGGCAAGACAGTCGCGTTTTCGATCCTCATCAACGGGCGGCGCCCCGGCAGCGACGCCGAAGAACACGCCATCGACAAGATCGCCGAAGCTATCGCCGCAGCAGAGTGAGCGTAGACCTGACGGCATTTTCCGCGCCTGGCCGATGCGAAACGATTAGTCGTCTTCCTGTCTCGCCAGCTGGCTAACTTGCTGCGTCTTCTCCAGCCTTGCCGCGTACGTATGCAGATACTTCATCCCGGTATCGCACACGATGGTGACGACTGTCGCCTTCGGTCCCAACTCTTCCGCCAGGCGCAATGCTGCAATGACGTTCGCTCCGGTTGACGCGCCCGCAAAGATTCCCTCCTCCCGCGCCAGCCGGAAGGCCATTGCGATGGCCTCTTCCGTTGAAGCCTTTTCGATCGCGTCAGCCACCCCGGCGTGCCAAAGCGGCACTACAAATCCTGCGCCAATACCATCGATTTTGTGCGCTCCCGGCGCTCCTCCTGACAGAACTGCCGACTCGGCCGGTTCCACGGCAACAATCCGGATCTTATCGTTGAGCCCGCGCAGCCCCTCGCCCATCCCGCGCAGCGAAGCGGCTGTTCCCACGCTCTGCACAAAGCCGTCGATCGCTCCGCCCGTCTGCTGCCAGATCTCCTCGGCCATCGCGTGATACGCGCTCAACTGGTCGGTGTTCTGCAGCTGGTCCGTCCAGTAAGCGCCCGTCTCCTCCATCACCACGCGCGCCGCCGCCACCATGTCGCGCGTCAGCTTGCCGGTCATACCACCGCTCTCGCTCTTCACAATCTGCAGCTTCGCCCCAAAGATCCGCATCTGGTCCAGCTTTTCCTGGGCAAAGGCATCGGAGCTGACAATGTGCAGCGCATGCCGCTTGACCGCGCAGATGAAGGCAAGTGAAACGCCCGTGCTGCCGCCCGTATATTCCACCACCGCACCGTGCGCCGGCAACCGGCCGTCGTTCTCTGCGGCTTCAATCATGGCCAGCGCCATGCGGTCTTTCATGCTGCCTGTCGGGTTCTCGCTCTCCAGCTTCACCAGAACGCGCGCACCACGGGCCGGCGCCAGGTTGCGCAAAGCCAGAAGAGGCGTGTTTCCGATGCAATCCAGAATCCCGCCTTGCGCTGCATTCATTCCTCCGCCAAGTTGCATTGTCCTGCTCCTCTTTCGATCTGTGGGATGTTGCAAATCCAGTGACAGAGTCACCACGGTAATGTCTCTGACGAAACAGGATACGCGGTATGATGGAGGGCGAATGCGTGTGCGTGGTTTTCTGGCATTCTTTTGGCTGGGCGCCGGCGTTCTCTCCCTGGGTTGCGGCTTGCTGGGATGCCGCCCGCTCCCGCCGTCGAAGCCGTCTTCGGAGTGGACGCCAGAGGAGGCGCGCGGCGCACAAGTGTACGAGGCAAAGTGCGCTCGCTGCCACTACCCGACAACCACGCAGCCGCTCCACGGGCCGGGCTTGCAAGCGCTCACCAAGCTGAAGGCGATGCCTTCGGGCGCGCCGCCCACCGATGAGCGGCTCACTGCGGTGATTTTGCACGGCAGGAACATGATGCCCGCCACGCCGCTCACTGACGAGCAACTTAGCGATCTGCTGGCTTATTTGCACACTTTATGACGACCGATGCCAATACCGCTCAAGAGAACGCCGGCACCGCGCCAGGCCACTCCGCGCCGCAAGGGTCAGGCGATCACACCGCACGCCCGCCGCTGCGCCAGATGCCCGGCATCATCGCGGTGAGCGCCTACATGATCATTCTTGCCGTGCTCGACGTGATCTACGTTGTTCAGCACCGCATTGAAATGTTCTATCTCATCTTTTCGGTATTTTTTATTGCCGCCGCCTTTGGGCTCCTGCTCCTGCTCCGCTGGGCCTGGGCGCTCACGCTGGCTGCCGTGGCGCTGCTGTCAGCGCTTTTCCTCCGCGGGTATTTCAACGACCACTCCTGGGCGGCTCTGGAAGAGGGTCTGTTGAATCTTGTCATCTTCCTCTATCTGGTGAGGACTGAACTGCGGGACAGGCTGCGATAACCGCACCGCGGCAGAAGTTGCAAAGCACCTATCCCCTGCACGCGAGCGGCTTATCCCTGGTTCTTGTCTTCGGTCAGCCTGACCGATTCAGGGTAGCTATCGGCTTCGAAGAGGGGCGCGCGATACCGGTCGACGATACTTTCCATCCGGTCGTCCCGGTGAAACAGCAGACTGATCTGACTGACAATAGCGGCCAACAGCGACCACGCGAGAAAAAGGATGCCAATCGCCAGAAGCAGCAGGCCCCCGGGTACTCCGGGGCCGCTGGTGGTCAGGTCAACATGGAGGTTCGAGCCGGTGAACGGATAGGCAAGGTTGACGCCGGTTGAACCATGGCAATAGCCCACAATCAGCGCCACTCCGGTTACCAGGCAGACCACAGCGCCGACGAGAGGACGGTCGGGTCTCATACACTTCTCCTTCTCCAATCAGTGCCTTGGACAGCGCGGAATGGACTGCGCCGCGACAGGCATCAGCGGGACCAAGGGCAACCTATTGGAATAGATGCGTCTCTCCGGAGAATGGTTTGGGCGCGACGCTGGAAGGCGATGGGGATCTAAAACCAGTATCCGGGAGCCACGACTCGCAGCAGGGCGCGAATCCTTCGCGGAATGAAGGTGAGAGCCGAATCGTACCGGCGGTCCTTAAAGCCAAAAACTCCCACGGGATCGATGTTCGAGGGGAAGCGCAGGAAATGGCCCGGCCGGCCTTTGAAGGGGATCACTTTGCGATAGATTAACTGCTCCAGCAGGCGAAGGTCGGTGGCGTTCAACTCGCGTTTTGCGTTGCGAAGCACGCGATCGTAGAAGCCGTGCGAGCAGGCAAAGAGCTGCACCTGCGCATCGCACCCCCGACGCGGAAAGCCTAGCTTGCGGCAATCGATCATGAGCTCAAACGGTTGCCGCAATGCGCCCTGGCGTTTCTCGATCCGATCGAGCGCCTTGCCCAGGGCAGGAAAGGTCAGCCGGCCGGTGACCTTGACCAGATGCGTCGTCGCAGCACGTAGCTTGCTCAGGACCAGCCCCTCGTCAAGTGTTTGCATCTCGGTGTAGCCGTAGTTGAGGCCGTCGGGAATGGCCTGCTTCGGCAGCGCCAGAAACTCCACCTCTCTCGCCGCCGGATTCTCTTTTTCCACGATGGCGCGCAACTCGCTCAGATCGGCGCCGGAGTTCTCGAGAAACAGAATCCGCTCGGCAACCCGGTGCGGATAGCTCAGCCAGAAGCGCAAGGCGCGTTTGTAATCTTCAAGACGCACCTGCGGCGACGAGCGTTTGACACCGGCGTTGACCGCGGGCGTGACCGTGGCAGTCATCACAAGAAGATAATCCGGGTGCGCGATCGCGAAGGGCGGTTCCATTGCGTCCATCATCGGCTGCCGGGATAGTCCGTCGGTTCCGGGGGTTTGAATTCTTCGATGCCGGACCCTCCCGCCTTTTGATAGGCTTTCCAGGCCTTCACAAACTTCCAATGCGTGTAGACCGAGTGATTGATGTGAAAGACCAGGCCCTCGCGCCCATCGAGGAAGCCGAGGCGGAAAAAGTAATTCTTGATGAATGTGAGCGCCGGATTGAGCACCGTGTTGACAACGAAGGCGAACGACGAAACGCTGGTCCTGCCCGAGCGCAGGAACAGGGGGATGGTCGCCGTGCTGTAGCGCTGCATATGCTCGATGTAATACTCCAGCGTCGGGTATTGATCATGCAGCATGGGATGCTTCAGCGTCCCAGTCTTCTCGCTGGTCTTGGGCGTCGCGTGCGGCTCCGTATCCTCGCGCAACCGGGCAACGCCGCGGCGAAACAGCCTCAGTTTGCAATCGGGATAAAGCCCGCCGTGGCGCATCCAGCGCCCGAAGATCAGGTTGCGCCGTGGAATCATGTAGGCTGCAAAGCTCGGCTCGCCGCTCAGCAATCCCTGAATCTCCTTCGCGAGCTCAGGTGTCAGCGGCTCATCGGCATCAAGGTTCAGAATCCAGTCGCACGTGCATTTGTCCAACGCGGAATTGACCTGCGGCCCGTATCCTTTCCAGCTCTCGTGATAGATTTTGGCGCCGTACCCCTTCGCAATCTCCACGGTTTCGTCAGTTGATCCCGAGTCGACGAGCACTATTTCGTTGGCCCAAGCTATGCTGGCCAGCGTGCGGCGGATGTTTTCGGCTTCGTTGCGCGTGATGATCGCCACTGAAAGGGTTGGCATAGGTTTCCGGCTGGGCCAGGAATCGCGCCAGCAGCATGTTCTCAAGATCTCTGGCGCGTGGATTCGCTATGCAGTGTATCAGGCAGCGAAGCGCGCCCCCGTACCCATGCCACTACAATTGACTGGTGATAGACCTGGTGCAGATCGAGCCGGCACGGCGTACTCCCGCGCCCAAACCGGAGTGGCTGAAGGCCCGCGCACCGATGGGCGAGAACTACCACGGCCTCAAGCGCCTGGCCCGCTCGCTCGAACTGCACACCGTGTGCGAAAGCGCGCACTGCCCCAACATCGGCGAGTGTTGGCATCACAAGACCGCGACCTTCATGATGCTGGGCAACCTGTGCACGCGCCGTTGCGGATTCTGCGCTGTGCCCAAGGGCCGGCCCGAGCCCATCGACTTCGACGAGCCGCGGCGGGTGGCGCAGGCCGTGGCCGCGCTTGGCCTGGAACACGCAGTGGTCACAAGCGTCAATCGCGACGATCACAACCTGGGCGGAGCGCGCGCCTTTGCGATGGTGATCGCGGAGATTCGCCGGCAGGCGCCCGGTTGCCGTGTCGAGGTCCTGATTCCCGACTTCCAGGGCGACCGCGAGTCAGTCCGCACCGTGGTCGACGCGCGCCCCGAGATCCTGAACCACAACACGGAAACCGTGCCGCGCCTCTACCGGGTCGTCCGCTCAGGCGCGCGCTACGAGCGCTCTCTTGAGTTGTTGCGCTATGCGAAGGAACTCCGGCCCGAGGGAGTGACGAAGTCCGGCGTGATGGCCGGCCTCGGCGAAGAAACCGCCGAACTCGTGGAAGTCTTTCGAGATCTCGCCTCGGTTGGTTGCGATATTCTCACCATCGGCCAGTATTTGCGCCCTTCGCGCGACCATCTGCCCATAGCGCGCCTCTACACGCCGCACGAGTTCGCTACGCTGAAGCGCGAGGCCCTCGCCATGGGCTTCCGCCACGTCGAGTCCGGTCCGCTGGTGCGGTCGAGTTATCATGCGCACGAGCAGGCGAAGGCGACGGGGATCGGCGTTGGTCAAACATGTGGTTAGTCAGTCTTTCGGCCTTTCATGTGCGCCGCGATACCTACTTCCCTTCCAGCAACGAGTGCAGGCAGGTGAAGTCGACTGCGGCAGCTTCCAGCGGGGTCATATCCTTGAACGGCGGCTCCTGCTCCACGAACATGTGCTTCACGCCGGCCCGTTTCCCCGCTTCGACAATCGCCTTCAGATCGATGCTGCCCCGGCCGAGCTCGGTGGGCATGGGTCCGTTGGGGCCTCCGAGGAAAGTGACCGGCTTGGAGACATCCTTGAAGTCCTTGATGTGGAGCATTACGTATCGCTGGGGATATTTCCTCAGGAGCGCCACCGGATCAGCGCCTGCAACCTTCATCCATCCGGTGTCGGCCTCGAACTTCACCAGCGCAGGATCGGTCTCGCGCAGAAGGATGTCGTATCCGGTTAGACCGCCGCCCAGGTCGCGAAACTCGAAGTTGTGGTTGTGATACGCGTATTGCAGGCCGGCTGCTTTCGCCTTCCCGGCAATCTCGTTCGCGAGGCCGGCGATCGCTTTGAAGTCGTCGGCCTGGAGCTGGTTGATGCTCTTCAGGAATCCCGCAACGCCTCCCGCGGCTTGAGGTGGCTTCGCCATCAGCACCGAGCTGACCGCATACTCAGCGCCGAGCGCTTTGGCGTCGTCCAGCAGCTTGCCGGTATCGTCGATTCCGAAGCGCAGATGAGCGCTGGGAGCGCGCAGTCCTGTCTCTTTTAACAGATTGCGTAACTGCGCAGGCGAGAGATTGGCGAAACCCGCGGTCTCCACTTCGGTGTAGCCGATTTGCGCCACCTGCTTCAGGGTTCCCGGAGGATCCTTGGAAAAATCGGAGCCGACGGTATAAAGCTGAATTCCCGTTGGGATATGCGGGGTGGCGGGACGCGCACGCCGCGGCGCCGCCATGGCAGCTGCGCCCGCGGCAGCAAGTGAAAGAAAGTGACGGCGCGATATTCCCGATTGCTGTCCGATATGCATGATTGCTTCCCCCATGTCAGGATGAAGATTCGACTGACCATGATAAGCCCTCAGCGTATCGCACGAGTAGTGCCGTGCCCTTTCAGGACAGACCGCAACAGACAGACCTCCACGCAGCGTCTTCCCCGCTCAGATTTTGTAGAATAAGCCGTTGATGGTTTTCTTCCCACTTGTGTAGCGAGGGCAAGCTCTATGGCATCTTTCATGGATGGCAATCCGGCGCTCAAGTCGCTTTCCAGCGATCTGCGGCGGCGTATGGATCAATCTGTCACCGACTTCCAGGCCAATCTGGCAGCCACGCGCACCGGCCGCGCCAGCGTGCACATGCTCGACCAGGTCAAGGTGGATTACTACGGCACGCCGACGCCCATCAACCAGATGGCGCAAGTCTCCGCGCCCGAGGCGCAGCTCATCCTCATCTCTCCCTGGGACCCAACCATGGTGAAGGAGATCGAAAAGGCCATTCAAGCGGCAGATCTCGGCTTCAATCCCCTCTCTGACGGCAAGGTGATTCGCGTCCCCGTCCCGCCAATGACCGAAGAGCGCCGGCGTGACGTCTGCAAACACATCAACAAGGTCCTTGAGGAGCATCGCACCGCGGTGCGCAACGTGCGCCGCGACGGCAACGAAGCCTTGAAAAAGCTGACCAGGGACAAGAAGATCAGCGAAGACGAGGAGAAGCGCGCGCTCGAAGAAGTGCAGAAGATGACCGACGCCGAAATCCGCCGCATGGAAGAGTTGTCGCAGAAGAAGGAAGCTGAAGTCATGCAGGTGTGATGTGCGCGAGCGAAGCAGTCAGGTGTCCTGGCCATGCGCGGGCTTTCCCCGGGCATTCAATGTCGGCGCGACTTGATTGGGGCGCCCGGCGGCCATGAGTTCAACCTCGTCCCAATTTCGAAACGTCCCGGCCGCCTCAGAGCGTGCGCCGGAAAGCGCTCCCCGCGACACTCGCTGGCTTTACCTGGTACTGGGCCTCGGCGCCGGATTTTTCTTCTACCTCCATCTGTTTCGTTTTCCTTTCGTGCCAGTCTGGCATTGGGGAGACCAATCGATCTTTCTCGACCATGCCGATCACATGCTTCGCGGCCAGGTCCTCTATCGTGATCTCTTCCAGCTCAACTTTCCGGGCACAGAGTATCTCTATTACCTTTTGTTTCGTTGTTTCGGCGTGCGCATGTGGATTGCGCCGCTGGCATCGCTGATCACTCTCACGGCGGCGACATTGCTGGTCTATTCGCTCTCGCGGACCGTTCTTCGCGGACCGGCTGCTCTGCTTCCTGCGATTGCATTTCTGGTCATCTGCCTGCGCACCTCGCTGGACGGCGCACACCATCTATTCAGCACTGCTCTTGTCTTTCTCGCCGTCAATCTGATTGCCCGGGCGCGCAACTCGCTTTCAATCTGCTGCGCGGGCGCCGCCCTGGGCATATCCGCTCTTTTCACTTCCAGCCGGGGATTCTTTGTCGCCCTCGGAATCTGCTTATTCTTCATCTGGAAACTCCGCGACTGGCGCCGGGCTTCCCGAGCGGTCGCGGCGCTGCTTGCGCCTTTCTTCGCGGTTATCGCTGCAATGCTGGCTTATCTGGCAACGAAAGTCGCACCTCGCTTGCTCTTTGAATCGTTGGTCATCTTCCCGCTGCGCTATTTCTCTGCCGGCCGTTTCAATACCGCCGGCGCATTTCTTGCCGAATTGCAATCGGCTCTGCCTCTGCGCGCGCATTCCCTCCCGCTCATTGGATTATGGCTGGCGTCAAAGGTCCTGCCGCCGGTGATTCTGCTTGCGTTCCTGGGCTGGTGCCTTCGCCGCAATGGTGCCTCGCTGCGTCAGTCCCCGTCTAACCACATTCTTGTACTCTGCTTTTTCGTAGGCGTCTTTGCGCTTTTGGCCGGAGGCGGCTCGTTATCCATGGCGCGTATATTCTGCGCCGACGCCTTCGTCTACATTCTCGGCACCGCCCTGCTCGCCGGGTTCGGCCAACGCCCTGTGATCGCCGGCCTTCTGGCCCTTGCGGTCGCCGCCGGCTGCGCCGAGACAGCTGTCGCCGCAATTCGCCCGGCGTACCGGTTTGATTCCCCGCACGGGCCCATCGTGTTGCTCAATCGCGATCGCTATGAAGTGATTTCCTGGCTTTCCCGCAACGCCCGCCCCGGCGATCAGCTCTTCGGAGATCCCGATCTGAACTTTGTGCTGAATCTCTGGAATCCCGCAGGCGTGCAATGGGTTGAACCGGGCGCATTCACCCGGCCGGAGCAGGTCCGGGAGCTGGTGAGCTCGCTTGACCTTAATCACACAAGATTCGTTGTCTGGAGTGAGTTTGCTGACCGCCCCGGCTCAGGGGACAATCTCCAGCCGCTGCGTTCCTACTTGAAGGCGCACTACCACCCGGCGTTCGGCTTCGGCGAATCTGAAATCCTCGCAGCGAATGCCGATGTCTTGCCAGGCCGTTAACCACAAATCTGCTTCAGCACGCGGGCTTCGTCTCCGAGAGGCCCGCTTGCGCCTGTGTATTTTTACCAGAAGGCCTCCGGTTCATGCGGCAGCCATATCGGCCAATGGCGCTGGCGGCGCAGTCAGTCCAGGTGCCTTAGCGAGCATCCTGTCGAGACCAATGAGAGCGAGGATCCGCGCCACCTGGTGCGAGGGATTGACGAGGGAGAACTCGTGGCCCGCCCGGTGCGCGTCGCGCCAAAGAGAAATCAGGGCGGCCAGCCCCGCAGCATCAATCCTCGCAATCCCGCTCAAATCGAGGCACACTGACTGGCTAAGCACGATGGGCCCCAGCTCGTAGACCAATGCCTGGTCCAGGCCCCTGACGAGCTCGTACAGATCGTTGACGCGGTAAGTGATTGACTCGAGCTGATTCATGTTGTCCTCCCAGGGCAGTGATGTCCCGATGCGTTCGCGAGCGCCAATCAACTGAGAGCTGAAGGCTGACAGCTGATAGCTTCAGTCTTTACCGCGCTGCCAGCCGCCGGCGCCAGGCGTCGAGGCTCATTTTTCCGGCCATCCAGAACAATTGCATCAGCGTGATTGCGGCAATGATCGCGAAGCCACGCCATGTCCACAGGTTGATCTGCGCGAGGGCGGCAGCGTGAGTGAGGTCGGCCGGATTCTTGAGCACCACTAGTTCGCGCCCGGGGGCAGCCAGCACAACCAAAAGCGGAATCAGCCCCAACGCCTGCTTGACGAGTTGCTGCGTATGGTGCGGCCCCTGCCAGCGTTCCTGCAGCAGATCGATGACGCGCCAAGCCAACTCCGCTCCGTTCAACACGACGACGCACCAGTAAAAGGTCCACCAAACGGGTGTGAGCTGGAAGGGCGAGACTTTCAGCCAGATCACGCCCGGCCCCATCAGCAGGAATGGATAGTGCGGCACCAGCAGCAGCCACACCAGTACGATCCAGCCGACGATCACTTCAATCACGGCTTGCGCGTAGGTCTTCGGCTTCTTCCTGCCGTCGAGGCGCGGATCGTAGGGCGGCGCCGGTACCCGCATCCAGTCGTCGCCCATCGCCGTGCCTTGCGCGAACTTGTCGGGAATCTGCGCGCCGCTCCGCTCAACGATGGCGAAGATCAGCGTAACCACCGCGGCATTGATGAACACCATCCCGGGCAAATGAACGATCGCCGCCACCAGCCCGTCGGCTCCCTGGCCTTTCGCCACAATCTCCACCGTCTTGGCGATTGCGTAGATCACGACGCCCCACCCGATTGCCAGCCGCATCACAAAGCGGTAAATGGGAAACAACGCCGGCCCGATCAGATATTGCTGCGGCTGGTAGCGCGCGGCGACCTGGATCGGCGAACCGAGCTGTTTCAACCAGGCCTCCATCTCGGCGTCGGTGAGCTTGCGCCCAAGCTCGGTTTCCTTGTCTTCAAGCTGCGCCTCGAGATTGGCGCGCAGCTCGGCAATGATGTCGTCCTGCCGCAGCCAGGGCAGGTGCCGTCTTACGGCTTGCAAATAACGATCAAGCAGTTCCATGTGCGTTCCTCGCGTCACAGCAGATTCGAAATCGCTGTGTTGATGTCGTTCCATTCCTTCAGCAGGCGCGTAAAAATCTCTTCGCCGTCTGCCGACAGCCGGTAAAACCGCTTGTTGCGCTTGTCTTCTTCGCGCCACTCGCTGGTCAGCAGCCCCTGCGCCTCGAGGCGGCGCAGCAGGGGATAAAGTGTGTTCTCGTCAATCTCCATGCCCCGAGCCGCAAGCGCCTTGCGCAGCGTGTAGCCGTAATGCTCCTGCCTGAGCTGGGCCAGAACCGCTAGGGTGAGACAGCCTCGCCGCAACTCTAGGCGAAGGTTCTCGAAAAGGTTCTCAGCCAATGTCATGCTGTGCTCCAAACACCGTACTTCACATACTGTATTACACACAGTGTATGCTGTCAAGTACTTCCTGAAAATATTTCTTGTCTCGGCCTGTTTGCTGCCCGAGGCTACGCCCAAATCGCGGTATAAATAGCTCAAAGGTTCCCCGCGCCTCGCGGTATCTCCTCAAAGGCAAACAAGATGAGTCTCACCCGTCGTCAGTTTCTGATGCGCGCCGGCCAGGCTGGCGGTTATGGTGCCACCTACGTCCTGATGCAGTCCCTCGGCTTGTTGCCCACGCCTGAGGTGGTGGGGGGGGAGCCATTGCGGCTGGTTAATGGACGGGGTACCCGGGTGGTCATCCTGGGTGGGGGCATAGCGGGGCTGGTTGCGGCCTATGAACTGGGGAAGGCGGGGTGGAAGTGCACGCTGCTGGAGGCGCGCCATCGCCCGGGTGGCCGCAACTGGAGCATCCGCAGCGGCACTCAGGTGGAGTTCACCGACGGCACCCGCCAGACCTGTGCCTGGAACCCCGAGCACTATTTCAATGCCGGGCCCGCGCGCCTGCCCTCTACGCACGACGCGATGCTCGGCTACTGCCGCGAGCTTGGCGTCGCGCTGGAAGTGGAAGTGAACTCTTCGCGCAGCGCGCTGATGCAGAGCGACAAGCTCAACGGAGGCGTGGCGGTCACCGAGCGGCGCGTGGTCAACGACACGCGGGGCCACGTGTCTGAGTTGCTGGCCAAGTGCATAAAGAAAGGCGCGCTCGACCAGGAACTCGATGCCGACGACCGGGAGCGCATCCTCGGCTTCCTTCGCCAGTACGGCGACCTCGATCGCGATCTTCTGTTTCGGGGCACATCGCGCTCGGGCTTCAAAATACCTCCCGGGGCCGACTCGCAACTGCCGGTCATCAACGATCCCCTGCCCTTTGAGGCTTTGCTCGAGGCCCATCTCTGGTTCGGCGTGCTGGTGGAGGAAAGCGTTGACTGGCAGGCCACCATGTTCCAGCCCGTGGGCGGCATGGACCGCATTCCCACTGCCTTCGCCTCGCGGCTCGAACCGGTGATTCGCTACGGCGCGGTCGTCACTAAGCTGCGCCAGTCCGACTCAGGTGTCGCCGTCACCTACACCGACAGTTCGGGCTCGCCTGAGACCGTCGCCGCAGACTACTGCATCTGCGCCATGCCGCTCACCATCGTGCGCACGCTCGACGCCGATTTCAGTCCGCAAATCCGCAGCATCCTCGACAAGGTCGACTACGACTCCGCCTACAAAATCGCATGGGAGGCGCCGCGCTTCTGGGAGAAGGAACGGAACATCTACGGCGGCATCTCCTATCTGCAGCAGCCAGTGGACCTGGTCTGGTATCCGAGTGCGAGGATGTTCAGTGAAAAGGGCATTCTCATCGGCGGTTACTCGATCGAATTCGGCCCTGGCAACCCTGCGCTCGCCGACGTAGCTGCCGGCCTTCCGGCCGAATTTCGCGGACCGATGGCAAACGGTTACGCATTCGGCCATCTGCCCTCCATTGAGGCCAAGCTCGATGCCTCGCGTCACGCCGTCGAGACGCTGCATCCCGGGCACAGCAAGGATCTCGCCAATCCGATCTATATCAACTGGGGACGCATTCCCTACAACCTCGGCTCGTGGATCAGCTTCGGGTGGGGCGACGAGCAGACTCTGGCTACGCTGCAGGCGCCCGACCGCCGCGTCTACTTTGCCGGCGATCACACCAGCCGCATTGTCGGCTGGCAGGAGGGTGCGGCGCTGTCGGCGCACCGCGTGATCAACCAGCTGGGAGCGCGCATCGAGAGCAGGGGTGAGTGATCAGGGAGCAAAGATCGGGGATCAGAGAACAGGGATCACTGTGACTCTGCTTCTTCTACCGTGGCCACCATGGGGATCACGCTATCCATATTCGTGATTTGGAAGACCTGCTTTACGCGCGGGCTCAAGCCGGCGGCAATGAGCTTTACGTTTTGGCGCCGGCAGCGAACGAGGTGAGTGGCAATCTGGCCGAGCCCGCTCGAATCCATCGATGTGCAGGCGGTCAGGTCAAGAATGCTCTTTGTTGTCGGCGGATCGCCTGGCGCAGCCTCAAGGTCAAGCATCTTGTTGAGGGTTTTCGGATCCATACAGCTATAGGCATCGCGCACCGTGAACGGCCCGCGAAAACAGTGAATCACGGTGCCTGGTTTCCCCGGCTTGCGTTCCATGCTGAATGGGCCGCTATTCCACGTCTGCCACGAAAATGTCGGTGCCGCCATCGGAACCTCCGCCGCGGACTCGCGGCTCAACCAGCCGCTCGAGCGCGTTCACTTGCGATAGAAATTGGGGAAGCCCTGGCCGCGTAACCCCTCACGCCGATGCCCGGTACTTGGGATTCTCCGCGAGCAAACGGCGAATTGCAAGTGAATTCATCGGGGTGTGCCTCAGGGTTCGAGGACACGCCCGGCAGCGAACTTCTCCAGCTTCTCCGCCGCGTCGCGGGCCCCGCCGTAGCGCATCATGCTTTCGGCCACGCGCCGGGCCGCCGCGCGATAAGCCGGCTCACTGAGCACGCGTTTCACTTTTGCTGCGAATTCGGCAACATCGACGCGCTTTTCGCCGTCCGCACCGGTCACCGGCATCACCACTTCGCCCGCGCCCAGCGCCGCCATGCGTCGCGCGTTGCTCACGCGCTCGGTGATGGTGGGAATGATCACCGCGGGGGTTCCCGCCTTGAGGCAAGTCATCACCGAGCTGTGCCCGCCGTGAAACACGATCAGGTCGGCGCGCTCGGCCATCAGCGGGCCGGGCAGATACGCCGCGTGGCGAAAATTCGCGGGTA
>Ga0335074_10000773_pt1 | contig 44100 bp, 33 predicted proteins | sample Lox_Sample_23_FD_206715 | JGI IMG/M metagenome (GOLD analysis project Ga0335074, IMG submission 206715) | Soil microbial communities from Loxahatchee National Wildlife Refuge, Florida, United States - Lox_Sample_2.3 | ecosystem: Environmental > Terrestrial > Soil > Wetlands | place: USA...
GCGCGACCGCGATTGGCGATTACGTCGGCCTACCCGAGACCGAGGCGTTCGCGATTGAATACTGGGCGCTCGAAGAGGCGAAACTCCGGCGTATGCCGAAGGCCAAGCCGCTCGCCGGCCGCGTAACGCTGATCACCGGAGGCGCGGGGGGCATCGGGCTCGCCACCGCGCGCTTACTGCTCTCCCAGGGCGCCTGCGTACTGATCGCGGATCGTGATGCCGAGGCATTGAAAACCGCCCACAGCAATTTGGCCAAGGCTTTTGGAGGCGATCAAGTTCGATCCGCCGTTTGCGATGTCACCCAAGAAGGGCCCGTGCAAACCGCGTTCGAGCTCTGTGCGCGGGAGTTCGGCGGCCTCGATATTTTGGTGGCGAACGCAGGCCTGGCCTCCGCCGCACCCATTGAGGAGACGACGCTCGCGCTTTGGCACAAGAACTACGATGTGCTCGCGCAAGGGTACTTTCTCTGCGCGAAGGCGGCATTCCCCTTGATGCGGGCGCAACAGCGCGGCTCGATCATCTTCATCGGGTCGAAGAATGCGCTGGCGGCGACCCCCAATGCCTCGGCCTACGCCTCGGCGAAGGCCGCTTCACTCCACCTCGCCCGCTGCTTGGCGCTCGAAGGGGCGGACGCCGGCATTCGCGTGAATGTGGTCAATCCCGATGCGGTGATCCGTGGCTCGCGAATCTGGGACGGCGAGTGGCGCAAGGAGCGAGCGGGCGCCTATGGAATTGATGCGGGCGAGGAGCTCGAGGAGTTCTATCGCAAGCGATCGCTCCTGAAGCAAAATGTACTACCCGAGGATATTGCAGAAGCCGTGTACTTCTTCGCCTCCGATGCATCGATCAAATCAACGGGCAACATCATCAATGTGGATGCGGGAAACGCGCAGGCCTTTACCCGGTAAGGAGGACTCATGAGTACGTACTCACCGCCTTTGGACGCTGAACTCATCGCGCGTCACAACGCGACGCGCCTTGCGGGGCTGCGTGAGGATTATGCCGCACTCTCGCGCAGTCTTGAGCGGCGTGGCCTCAGCATTGATGCCATCAAACGGCGTGCGGCGACACTAGAATTGGCGACCCCCAGTTGGGGCGCCGGCGTCGGCGGCACGCGATTCGCGCGCTTCCCGGTGCCTGGGGAGCCCACCAATCTTCGTGAGAAGCTCGAGGATTGCGCCGCGGTTCAACAGCTATGTCGAATGACGCCTCGCGTGTCGCTGCATTTCCCGTGGGATAAGGTGAGCGATCCGAAGGCAGCGCGCGAATGGGGCGAGGAGCTCGGCATCGGCTTTGATGCCGTTAACTCCAACACGTTTCAGGATCAGGCGGCTCAAGCACAATCGTATCGGTATGGCTCGCTCTCCCACACCGCCGCCGCCGTGCGCGCCCAGGCGGTGCAACACAACATCGAATGCATCCAATTGGGTCGGGCATTGGGGTCGAAGGCCCTCACGGTATGGGTGGGCGATGGCACCAATTTTCCGGGCCAACAGGGACTTGCCGATTCGCTCGATCGCTATCTCGAGAGTGTTAAGGCCATCTACGCGGCGATCCCGGACGGCTGGCGGATGTTCATCGAACACAAGCTCTACGAGCCCGCGTTCTACTCCACCGTCGTATCCGATTGGGGCACGAGTTACTTAGTCGCCAAAGAATTAGGCCCGAAGGCTTATTGCTTGGTCGACTTGGGGCACCACGCGCCGAACGTGAACATCGAACAGATCGTCGCGCGCCTGCAGGCCTTCGGCAAGCTCGGCGGCTTTCACTTCAACGACTCGAAATACGGCGATGATGACCTGGATTCGGGATCCATAAACCCGCATCAGCTCTTTTTGGTGTTCAACGAACTCGTGATCGCCGAGCAGGAGCAGCGGGCGCCCTTTGACCCCGCCTACATGATCGACCAGTCACACAATGTCACCGATCCCATGGAGAGCCTACTCTCGTCGGCGGAGGCGATCAGCGCGGCGTTTGTGAAGGCGCTGATGGTGGATCGGCCGGTGCTCTCCGATTATCAACGCTCGAACGATGTGCTCATGGCGTTTCGCACGTTGCGCGACGCCTATAGCTTGGACGCCCGCCCCATCATCGCGATGGCGCGTTATGAGGCGGGTGGCGCCATCGATCCGATCGCGGCACTGCGCGAGAGCGGTTGGCGAGCGGCCAAGGCGGCGATGCGCAAGGCGACCAGCAAAGCGGCGGGGATCGTTTGATGATGCACGCCGAAGATCGCGAGCGCACGATCCTTGCGATGCTGGAGCAACGCGGCTTCGTCTCTTTTCGGGAGCTCGACGAACGTCTCATCGCAAGTCCCGCCACCGTACGCCGCGATCTTGAACGTCTGGCGGGTGCGGGACGCATCGTGCGGGTCCATGGTGGCGCGAAGATGCCGGACGCGGTTGCCGCCGGCCTCACGGGCGTACCCTTTCACGAAAATATCAAGAAAAACGCGGGGGCGAAAGCGGCGATCGGTAAGGCGGCGGCCGCGCTTTGCACGGCGGGCGAGTCGATCATCATCGACGGGGGCTCGACCACCTTGCAGATGTGCCCTCACTTAGAGGGCTTGGAACTGCAGGTGGTCACCAATTCCCTGCACATTGTCTCGGCCCTGCTTCCGCAGCTTAAAACCCGGGTGTATTTGCCCGCAGGATCGCTGTTTCGCGAGCAAAACATTGTGCTATCGCCGTTTGAGGATGACGGCTCGAGCCATTACCGGGCGTCCAAAATATTCGTCGGCGCCGCGGGGGTGGGTCCTCAAGGGTTGATGCAAACCGATGTGATCCTGCTGCAGGCGGAGCGGCGCCTGATGGCGCGCGCCGCGAGCGTGATTCTGCTGGTCGACAGCAGCAAGTTCCGCGCCTCGGGCGGTCAAGTGGTGTGCGATTTGAAATCCATCGGCACGATCATCACGGATGACGGGATCGCTGACAAAGACGCGCGCATGGTCAAGCGCGCGGGAGTGAGGCTCATCGCTGTTCCTTCGGTCAAAGGATTAGGCTAAAAGCACCCGGGCGAATTTGACGGAGCGGTGCTTTAGCGGGTGGTGTTACTCGGCACCAGCGAACGCGCGCTCGATTGCATGGTCGATCGCCGCGGTGAAATGCACCGCGATCTCAGCATTCGGCGCCATCCCGTCGAAACCGTGAAACGCGCCGGGGGCCACGTAGAGTTCGGTGGCAATGCCCTGATCCATCAGGCGCTTGGCGTATTCGACATCTTCGTCGGCGAAAAGATCGATTGATCCCACCGCAATGAATGTCGCGGGCAGCCCTTTGAGGTTTCCTTCGCGCGCTGGGACAGCGCCTTCGGGCACCGACACTGAGCCTGCTGGTACCCCTAAGAGCGAGGACCAACTCAGACGATTGATCCCTGCGGTCCAGACGAATTGTCCCTTCCACGGCGGCTGATCCGGTCTGGTGCCTGTACGATCGTCGAGCATGGGATAGACGAGAATTTGTTGCTTAATCGGAATCTCACCGCGGTCACGCGCAGCGATGGCCAGCATGGCGGCATGGCCACCCCCGGAACTCTCCCCCATGACGGCGATGCGCGTCCGATCAACGCCCAGTTCATGCGCATGATGGTAAAGCCACTTCAAAGCCGCGTAATTGTCTTCAAGGGAGCCGGGAAAGGGGGTTTCGGGTGCGAGCCGATAGTCGACACTGACGACGAGACAGTTGTGCCTGAGGGCCAGTCGCTGCGCATTGATCAAGCTTCCCTTTGCAGACCCTAGGATGAACCCGCCCCCATGCATATAGAGAATCGCCGGGCGGGTGGGGCCCGGTTTAAGACCGATCAGATAGATGCGCACATCCGGAGAACCCGCGATTGTTGGGATGAGACGCTCTTCCGGTGCAGGTTCAGGCAGGGGGGGCTGCGCATGACGCTCGGCCCCCGCGCGAGCCATGGGCAACATATCAACCGTAAGGTGGTCAAGCGCACCGGCGGGAACTGCGTTATTGAACTGGGTGAGTGCATCGCGTAATTCCGGATTGACAAATCGCATGGGGTCGACTGAGGAGGCGGGTTGCGCCGTTGCGGCCGGCTGGGGCCGGGAATCAGAGGATTTACCTCCCTCAATGCCCATTGCGGCGCTCCATACGAGATTGAGCAACACAATCGCTTGCCACGCGTTCGACGATGTCCGCACGATGAGAATCTCCCAGGTCGCTCGACAGCCGGTTGGCGTCGGTCAGTTCCAACTGCACCGGTCCGAGAAGACCCGACGGACGAAGCGGGGTGTCCGCTGTGTACGTCGGGTTACTGGTGTAAGTGATCCGTTGAGCACCGGGTTGCGCATCGCCGATCAGCCGATTGACCCAGACGTTGGCGACCCGCACGTCGAGTCGGTTCGCACCTCGTTTCACCGCGTTGCCGATATCGAGGCGGAAGGGCGGGTGCCACACGGTGCCGACCGCGCGGCCGTTCACGAGCACCTCCGCCAAGTCCGCCACTTGACCGAGATCAAGGATCAGCGGGCTGCCGGGCTGCCATCCTCGCGGACTCAAAAAGGACTTTCGGTACGTCGTGACGCCGGAGAAATATTTGATGCCGGGGTCACTCTGCGCACTGAGCGACTCGAGGGTCGCAAGCGTTGCCGAGGGTGGGGCGCCTCGATTCGCCTGAAAGGTAAGGCTCCACGGGCCTTCGAGGGTCGCGACCGCATGAAGGGTAGGACGTCTCACGGTGACCGTCGTGGCCGACGCAGGCTTACGAAATATGACGAAGAAGGAGTCTTCGGCATCGAAAGACAAGGGCACGATCGTCTCGGAGCCCTCGATTCGATAGGACACCGGCTCGATGGTGCGGGTATCGGCGCGCCAGATCTCCGGTACTTTGCCGACGACGCGAAAGTGGGCCTCGATGGTCTCCGCCCGATTTTGCCGGTTGTTGACGAAGTAGATCTCGCCATCGTCCAAACTGCGATGCGTAAAGAGGATCTGACTGTCGGGGAGCGGTTTCTCATAGCGGAAATCGGGGCCGATGCCGAGCGAGGCGAGAGCCGAGTCGAGATCGTCGCCCAAGATCACGCGTCCCTGACCAACCGTCTTGACCGGAGATCCGTCCCAAAGCGTCTTGACGAGCGTCTGGTATTCGGGCGTTTGCTCGCCGAGGCTCGGGGAGCCGATGGGCGCCTCGCCGACCACCACAGCGCCCGCCTCGACCAGAGACACGAGTTTTCGCAAAGTCGGGAGTGTCATCCGCTGACTCGAGCCGCCGAGATAAAGCACTCGATAGCGCGCGCGACCGTTCGCCTGAAGCATTCCCCGTTCGATCGACAAGCGGTTAACGAGGATGTCGGCATTGATAAAGTCAAAACCATAGCCGATGGGCGCATGAGGGATGGCGCCATCGCCGAAGAGACCGGTTAAAGGTCCTTCCTCACCGTAGAAATAGGCCACATCAGCGACATCGCGGCCCTGTTGGAGGAGAAAGCTATTCCGTGCGATATAGTCGACCCAAGGTTTCGCCATTTCCGCCCAGGTTTCGTGGCGATTAAAATATTGTCCAAAAATATAGAGCGAAAGACCGGGTATCTTGTCATCGAGTGGCACATGAACGGATGTGTGGATGACCGGGAGATTGACCCCCGTGGCAAACTCGAGGTCAATGACGCGGCGCAAATCCGCAGGCGCAAAGGCCCACGGCATATTGAGCGACGTCATGGATTCCGCGGCTACAAAATTCTGCCCGTAAACATGAGCGACGGAGGCGGCCCCTTTAATGTCGGCGATGTAAGTGGGTCTCGGGCCGGCGTCCCGGGCATAGGTCCACATGGCCGCCATGGGGACGTCGGTGTGACTACGCATCGCCATGTCATCGCCGAGTAACGGGCGATGATCCTCCAATGCTTCTCCATAGACACGCAGCCCCTCCTCGTGTGCGACCGTCGCCACGGTACCGTAGTGTTCGCTCGAGATCAGATCGGCGAGTGTGCGGCGAAAGTCGTAGAGGAACGCATCGCTCTGTGCGCGCGATCCGATGATGATCCCGGTCAGGGCAGGGAGCCACGGCATCGGATCGTACCCGCGCAGGCGTCGAAACTCCTCGATGAGGTGCGGTGTCCAGTTGGCCATGCCCGCTTCGATGCTATCGGTCACGAGCGCGCGGACGCCTCGTTGGCCGAATAGCTCTTGCCCGACAGCAGCGCGATACATGCCGAGATAGGTCTCCAGATATCGGCGAACGGCCTCCCCGTCGTACTTGTCGACTTCTAACCCGGTGGCCTCGGCCGTCGCCGGATGATTCTTGACGCCCGTCAGTGAATAGCCGAAGCGCAACACCCGCCAAGTGCCCTTCGGTGGAGTCCAATCAAGCGTGCCGTCGGGCCGCATCAAGTGCGTGATGTCCATGACCTGCTCGGCTGCGATGCCGCGCTCGCTCTCGGCCGCGGAGGTCGCCAACGCATAGTAGTTTTGCACCACCGCAAAGGCAGCTTTAATCTCGTGCCGATCAATACGCGGGGCGGATGACAACTCGAACTCACCAATTTTTGCATTTCTGTGTTGAGCGGCCGCGGGGCCCACGCCACCCACAACTAAGCGGAACTTGGAGGCGGTCACGGGTGCAAAACTCACCGTTGTTGGGACCGGTGTTATCGTGAAGGTCGCGATGGGGCGCCACGTAGTACCATCCTCGGTCACCTCCAAACGAGGCGCGATGTTCACCGGCCCTACGACCGGCACTGCACCGGGGGCGAATAAGGTTGCCGAACGGATGGTCTGAGGCGTATCAAAGACGAAGCCGATCTCACCATGGACCGTGACGGTCGTTTCGGGCTTGCCGTCGAAGAGCGCTGAGCCATCAACCGGCTCGCCATCCGAGGATATGACATGCGGTACGAGCTCAGGGGTTTGGGTCCCGGGAACCGCGAGCACCGCCACGTCGGCATAGTAGGATTTAGGTGGACCTGATTTACCGCCCGCCAGTAGATCGGCAATATCAGGAGTGGCGGGAAGCCCTTGGTAGGGTCCGGTCAGCGATGGCGGTGCCGCCAACTGGCCGTGATACCGCTTGCCGCCCACCACCGGTGTCTCACTCCAGACGAGCTTTTTCATGCCGTCTTCAGGCGCGACCCACGGCCCGCCGGTCTCGCTAAAGCCGGGCGAGCTCGCGATGCCCAATTCAAGCTGCAACTGATCGGCCTGTGTGGCGGCAAATCGAAAGGCGTCTTGCCATTGCGGCGTCATGTAGATGAGTCGCGTATCGACGATTTGCGGGGTCTTAATGCTTGCATCGAATGCCTGGACGCCTCCTATCCCCACGCGCTTCATCCAGGCGAGGTCCTTGGCAATGCCGTCTTGGGTGATGTTGCCATTCAGCCAGTGCCACCAGACACGGGGTCGCGCGCTCGGCGGCGGATCGAGAAATCCGCTCTCGAGCGCATCGGTCGAGGGCGTGGGTGATTGAGCGGCGCACAGCCCGATAGGCGCGAGCAGACTGGTCATTGCAAGCAGCGCAAGACTAGGCCGGCCCCAACGGCGGGTGCGATGGCCCAGTGCGGCAAACAAACCAATCCATGCACTCTCAGTCAATCGTCGATCGCGCCCGATATTCGTCGACATCCGCACCTCGACTCCATTCGCGGCTTGGGAAGTGCTAATGCTTTGCCACTTACCCCGAAGATTCGCGAACGGTTAAGTCGACTTGAAACTGCCGGTCAGAGCAACATCATGCTCAGAGCCGCCCACAGAAACCTGATAATGACCCTTGGGCTGCACCCAGCGGCGAGCCTTTGAGTCGTATATCGACATCAGCATCGGCTCGAGTTTCACCGTCACGGTCTTCGCCTCGCCCGCTGCCAGGGGAACGTTTGCCCAACCGACGAGCTGCTTCGGCGCGTAGCGAGCGCCCGCGGGAAGCGTCACGTAAACTTGTGCCGTCTCGCTGCCGGGTCGTGCACCGGTGTTCGTGACCGTGAAGGTGACATCCTTGGATGTCACGGCCAGATTCGAATACGCGTACGTCGTGTAAGACAGGCCGTGTCCGAACGCGAATAACGGCGACTTTCCCGTCGCGTCGTACCATTTGTAGCCGACTTTCGCGCCTTCGGGATACGTGATGTCAAACGGCGGCAGATCCCAGCGCCGCCGCCCCGCGGGTAGCGTCGGATCATAGACGGGGACCCGCTTGAGAGTCGCTCCCGCAATCGTCCGATTCGGCAGATCCGCTTCACTTCGCGGAAAGGTGATCGGTAACCTGCCTGAGAAATTGACATCGCCGTACAGCAGGCGCGCGATCGCCTCGCCGCCGCGAGAGCCCGGATACCATACCTCGACCACCGCATTCGCTTGATCGAGCCACGGCATGGTCACAGGACCGCCGGTCTCCAGAATGACGACAGACCGTTTGTTCGCTTGGGTGACTGCCGTGATCACGGCGTCCTGATCGAGCGGGAGCGAGAGACTCGAGGCGTCGACCCCCTCGCTCGCGTGCTGATTGGCAAACACGATCGCGACATCGACGCTCGAGGCCACTTTCATCGCGCGGGCGACATCGGTGCCATCGTCAAAAACGAAATGGGTTCCGAGGGCGGCCGCTTCGAGTGCCCTCAAAGGCGATGAGGGATACCAGACATCACGCGAGTATGAGCCCGGGATTGGTTTAACGGCGTTCCCGCCCGGAGGATCGACCTGCCCCGATCCACCCCCGGTCAGTACACCGACATCGGCGTGGCTGCCGATCACCGCGACGCTCCCGCCCCGTTCAAGGGGCAGCACGCCAGAATTCTTTAATAAGACAGAACCGGCCTCCGCGACGCGCTGCGCGACCGCGAATCCATCGTAGATATCGACCACCTGCGGGTGTGGCGGGTCGTCCACCACGCCGAGGGCGAACATCGTGCGCAGGATACGTCTTGCCGCGTCGTCGAGCCGCGCCTGTGGCACCTGGCCCTCGGCAATCGCCTTTTTCAGGGCGGCACCAAAATGAGCCCCGCTGGGCTGTTCCTGATCGAGGCCTGCGTTCATTGCTTTGGCGGTGCTGTGTGTGGCACCCCAGTCGGAGAGCACGAATCCTTTAAAGCCCCACTCCCGCTTGAGCGTGCGATTGAGGAGCTCGTCGTTCTCACACGACCAGTCGCCGTTCACCTTGTTATACGAGCACATGACCATGCCCGGTTGGCCTTCTTTAACACCGATCTCGAAGGCGAGCAGATCGCTCTCGCGCGCAGCCGTGTAGTCAATGACGACATTGCCGTACTCGCGGCCGGTTTCCTGATCGTTCAGTGCATAGTGCTTGATGTCGCCAATGACGTGCTGAGCCTGAAGTCCGCGGATCGCCTGCGCAACGAGCTTGCCGGCCAGGACGGGATCCTCGCCGCGATACTCAAAACTACGGCCGTTGCGAGGCTCACGCAACAAGTTGGCGCCCCCGGCAAGGCTCGCGTTATAGCCCTGAGCTCGCAACTCGCGCCCGATCAGCGCCCCGTAGTCGTAGGATAGTTGTGGGCTCCATGCAGAAGCCTCGGCGATGGCCGCCGGCATCAGCGTTGAATACCGGCTGCGCTTCGCGCCGAGCGCCACGCCCACGGTGGAATCGGCCATGTTGAGATCCGGCAGCTTCAGTCGGGGTATGCCCGGTACGAAACCCGCTCCGCCGTTTGACCGACCCGACGAAGTCGCGTCAATCCCCTCCAATCCATGCACCAGCTGGATTTTCTCCTCTTGCGTCATCTGTGCTAGCGCCAAGTCCGCGCGTTCATCCGGCGTCCGGTTTGCGTCGAGCCAGGGCATGGGCACGGCGCTTGACGTCGATGGAGAATCACCTGATGCCTGCGCGGGTGCTCCCGTCCCCGCGGAGACCAGGTAGACAGCCAAAAGCGAGAGAATGGCGCTACGCATCGTGCTTCGTGCCAACGAAGTTACCACTCCGGGGCCCTTGAATCGGATTAGTGGAGCACGGGAATTGGCTAACATATTGTCTGAGTTAATAATATAACGCCCGGGAGGGCAATTCCACTGCTTCGACGATGGGCCCAATGAGATACCGGGCCCAGGCCACGCGGTCATCCGGATGAATCCACGCGAGAGAGTTAGTCTGACTGCAGAGTGACGGTCTCCGCCACTCGCTCGTCATCTCGGCTGCGGTGCCGAGTCTTTCGGGTCAGGGTGCGACCTCTCACGAACGACGACCCCACCAAGCGATCTAGAGTCTGTGCGACTTCCTCAACGCTCACCCGCGGATTTCCCTGAAGCCACCAGGTCAAGATGTCCACGATTGCGGAGACGGCGAGGATATTTGCGAGCTCGACCGGCAGCCAGTGGCGGCGTGTGAGCGTCGTGTCGACTTGGCGGGCCTGCCGAGCGAATTCCGCGCGCACGATCCCGGCCGCGCCACCGGTTAGCAGTGCGGTCCAGAGTGTTCGGTGCTGGTCGACAAAGGTGCAGAGCGCCAACGCGGCCGTATGTCCCGTGGCTCTTCGAATGGCCGGTACGGTGAGTACGATCATCTGACGGATTTGATTTTCTATCAGATCCCGCAGGACGCCTCGTATGTTTTCGTAGTGTCCAAAAAAGGTCGGGTAACTTATCTTCGCTCGCTTGGTGACCGCGCGAATGGTGATTTCCTCAAATGCTTTCTCTTGTAGTAGTGAAAGCATTGCAGAGCATAGGGCGGCTCGTGTTTTCTGCGTTCGGGGATCCAGCGCATCGGCGGGGTTTGATGCCGTCAGCGAATTCTCGTTGGGAGCAATTCTGTATCGCGCTCTCGCGCGCTCCGAAGGCGACGTGTTTCGAGGACGCGCCACGTACTAACTCCGAGACCGCTCGGAGGGCGGTAGCGCGAAGATTCCCTTTAGGAATTGAATGCGGTGATTGACCGCCTCATGTGACACGCTGCTTTTCGGGGCGACGACATCGAATCCATGGATGGCGCCGGAAACGTCGTTCTGCTCCACTTCGACGCCGCTTGCCGTTAGCAACTGGGCGTATTCAACGCCTTGATCGTGTAAGGGATCGAATTGAGGTATCTCAATATAGGCGGGCGGGAGCCCCGCAAAAGTGCCGTCGATCGGCGATGCGTACTGTGGCAGCGGCTTGGATGGAGCGCGGCCTAGGTAGGTCTTGGCGGTTCGCGCAGCCGATACGTCTTTAAAGGGCGGCACGTCTTTGAACATCGACATCGAAGGGCGGCTGCACAGAAGGTCCACTGCGGGATAGAGGAGCATCTGTCCTCTGAGTGCGATCCGGTCTTCCTCGGCCGCGCGCTGTGCGACTCCAGCCGCCAAAGTCCCGCCCGCGCTGTCCCCACCCACCGCGATGCGCGTTGCATCGATTCCGAGTTGATTCGCATTAGCACGGGTCCAGAGGAGCGCGGCGTAACAGTCGTTGAATCCTGCCGGGAAGACATGTTGTGGCGCCAACCGGTATTCGACGTAGATCACGGCGCAATGCGCTTCGCCGGCGTAGCGTACGGCGTTTTCGACGTGGGGTGGGGCGCCCTCCATGACGAAAGCGCCTCCATGGTAGTAGATGAGCGCCGGCACCGACGATTGCGGATGTTCTGGCCTGATGATGAGGATGGGAACGAAATGTCCGTCGCAACTTTGAATTCGGGTCCTCGTGAGCACTCGCTTGAACCGGCGTTGGTGAATCCGGTTGATCAATCGCAGGAAGAGCTGCAGTCCCGCGAGCGCCCAGCGATTTTCGGGCAGCGTATGGGCCTTTACCGCCTGGAGTTCGGGATGAATGTGAATGTCGGTATTCATATGCTATGAGCAGCGAGGCTTGCCCGCGGGGGCAGCCCACAGAATGGCCTGTTGCAGCAACGCGCTGTAGTGCGGGTCACTGTAGGTCTCCGGCCGATGACCGATGGCTGAGTAAAAGGAGCGTCCAGCACCCACGCATTGAGTCCAAGCGATCGGATGATCGCCCATGTGCAAATCCTCACCCGCTAAACCGATCGGGGAGTAGCTCGATTCATCGAGTGTCGCGAGCACGTGCGCCCCGCGCGCTCGAGGGTTCGTTTTGAAGGAGTACCATTCGTCCGTCATCGTCCAGCCAGGCGCGAGATCACGCACCAGGGGGCTGCTCGGATCGGCAACGTCGATGCGCGCTTCCTGGAACTGTGGCTTCATCGGATGGCCTTCGAATCGCGCTCCGATCAACGTATCGACATACCAGTCCCAGTAGTAGACGGGATCACCACCGGAGCCGTGAAAGGCCACAAATCCCCCGCCCTGTTCGACGTACTGCCGCAACGCGGAGCGTTCGCTGAGCGTAAGCACATCGCCGCTCACATTGTTCCAAATGACGACATCAAACTGCTTGAGGACCGCACGGCGGATGGCGCCGCCCTTATCGGTAACGATGAGTGCCCAGCCGTTCCGTTGCGCGAGCTCGCGGATCAAGTGCTCCGCCGCATCGACCGAAGGCCCCTCGCGAAATCCCGTGATCTTCTGAAACAACAGTAACCTTGGGCGTCCGGACGGCATTGAGACGCGCACGGCATCGACATCATAGCGGGCGCATCGCGCGGTACGGTCCGCCTCTGTGACGGGAACCGCCTGTAGCGCTTGGTTTATGGCATCAAGCTGCTCCTCCTTCACATGCGCGTACGCCGCGAGCTCCCGAATGGTCATGATTGCGGCGAAGGTCGGCGGCGTGGTACTGAAGTAGCTTGCCGGAAGGCGCCCAAGAGAAGGCTGGACTTGCGATGCGGCCGCCTTCGCAGCGGGGGAGAGCAGGATATCGATCAGCGGACTGTCGACCGAATAGGGTTGGTCCCGCAGGGGGCAATCGATGGTCGGCGTGGCTTCCGCCCACGGCGGCGCACCCAGCAGCGCGCCGATGACCGCTAACCCGAGCTTAAGACTAAGCGGCTTCGGAGGCATGAGTATCCGTGCGGGCGCCCCAGAGCGCGTAAAACAATACAAACACTTCACAGCAAACGGTCAGGAGGAAAGAGACCTGCAGCCCCCAGTGGTCCGCCAGCACACCTTGGAAAATAACGAGCGCACCTCCCGCGATTGCCATGATGAGGAGCCCCGCTCCTTCCTCGGTCAGAGGGCCGAGCCCGCGGATACCCAAAGTAAAGATCGTGGGGAACATGATGGAGTGGAAGAGTCCCACGGAAATAAGCGCCCACATGGCGACATGACCGACCGCGAAGCTCGCTATCAGCATGACGGCGCAAGCACCGATGCTCGCCGCGGCCAAAACATGCTCGGCGGCAACGGTGCGCATGAGGAGGCTCCCAACAAAACGGCCTACCATCATGCCGCCCCATAAGAGGAACAGATAATGCGCCGCGTTCTCGTGCGACATATTGCCAATCGTGGGAAGCGACACAAAATTGATAAAGAGGTTCGACACGCCAATCTCGGCGATTAGATAAATGAAGATCGCCGGTATGCCGAGAATGAGGTTGCGATGCTTCCAAAGGGAATGCCTTCGACGCTCGAGTTTGCTGATGCGCGAGCCGGCGACGCCGATCGCCGGCCAACGATATCTCGCGATGGCAACAGCGAGGAGCAACAAGACGCCACACACGAGGAGGTAGGGCAGCTGAACTGAGCGCGCGTCGGCAAATCGTTCCGCGGCGGTCAGGGTCCGCTCGGTGAGTGCGGTCCCGGAGGCGGAACGCCCCAGGATCAGGTAGCCGCCGAAAAGCGGGGCGAGCGTCGTGCCAAGCGAATTAAACGCCTGCACCAGATTCAGGCGGGCCGAGGCTGTACGTGCCGAACCCACGACCGCGACGTAGGGGTTCGCCGCGACTTGCAGCAAAGTAACGCCGCTCGCGATGATGAAAAGCGCCGTTAATACCACGTTGTACGAAGGCAGTCGCGCCGCAGGGATCATGAGAAGGGCGCCCGCGGCCATGACCAGGAGCCCTGTGACCAAGGCGCGTGGATAACCGATTCGCTCAATCAGCCAGGCGGAGGGGAGAGATGCAACAAAATAGGCAATGAACCAGACCGACTCGAGCAGCGTTGTCTGCGTATAACTTAACTCGAACACCGCGCGAAGATGCGGAAGCAAGGTGTTGTTGATGACCGTGATAAAGCCCCAAATAAAGAACAGGGTCGCGAGCAGCGACAGCGCCCGAACATGACGCAGTTCCTCGACGTTCTCGGCGGCCAATCGTTGCGAGGCCACATGTAGGGGAGCGGGCATCCATCTTCCTGTAGCCCATCACGCCAGCACTTGCTGTGGCTAAGGGGGCGAACTATATTGTCTGAGTATACCGGCAAGGCGAGCGCGGAGCTACGGCTCGCTCCACAGGCACACCGCATACCGCCGCACCGCGGCTCCAGGAGATTTGAATTGGGCGGCGAATTAAGATTTCTACAGCTGGGATTGCCCGACGGTGAGCGCATCGTCGTTGCGAGCCGGGGCGACGGCACCGGCTACCGGATCAGCGGTGTCTCGAGCACGTACGAACTCGCGCAGCTGGCGCTGTGGGAGCAATGCTCCCTTGCCTCGATCATCGAGGGTCGGTTAAGCGGGGATGTCATCGATCTGAAAGCAGCGCTCGCCGATAAGACAATACTCGCGCCCGTCGATCACGAAGATCCGGCGCGCTTGCACTTAAGTGGTACCGGATTGACGCACCTGGGGTCCGCAGAGAGCCGCGATCGCATGCATCGGGAGGCGCAGAGCGGCAAAGAGACTGATTCCATGCGCATGTTCCGGATGGGTGTGGAAGGCGGCAAACCGCCGCGAGGTCAGCCGGGGGTGCAGCCCGAGTGGTTTTATAAAGGGAACGGCTTTCACATCTGTGGCCCCGAAATGCCGCTGACCTCGCCCAGTTTTGCGCTCGATGGCAGCGAGGAGCCGGAACTTGCAGGGATTTATGTGATCGATGCAGCGGGCGCCCCATGGCGTCTGGGATACTGCTTGGCCAATGAGTTCTCTGATCATATTACCGAGCGCCATAACTATCTTTGGCTGGCGCACTCGAAATTACGACCCGCGGCACTGGGCCCGGAGCTGCTCACCGGTGAGTTACCCGCGCATATCGAGGGATCGAGCCGCTTGCGGCGCGATGGCGTGGCCATTTGGGAACGACCCTTCCTGACCGGCGAGGCGAATATGTCGCACACGCTTCAAAATCTGGAGGCGCATCACTTCAAATACGAGCTCTTTCGCCGGCCCGGGGATGTGCATGTACATTTCTTTGGCACAGCGACGCTCTCTTTTACCGAGGGAATCACCACCCAAGAGGGCGATATCTTCGAGATTGAGGCCGCGCCCTTCGCACTGCCGCTGCGCAATCGGTTGCGTCACCTCGATACCGCTCCTATATCCATACGGGCTCTGTGAACCCTACGCCCATGGGTGCCATCAAGACGGCTCTGGTCGGACTTGGCAAGATCGCGTCGGATCAACATGTTCCCGTATTGCGCTCTCTCTCGGATACCTTCGAACTGGTGGCGACGGCAGACCCGGTCGCACATCTTCCCGGGACGCGCCGTTATCCCGATCTCGCGCGACTGCTTGAGAAAGAACGAGATGTCATCGCCGTCGCCATCTGCACGCCGCCCCAGCTGCGCGCACAGCTGGCTCGAATGGCACTAGAACATGGCTGCCACGTCCTGCTCGAAAAGCCGCCGGCCACGAATGTGGAGGAGGCCGAAGCGCTGCTTGCCTTGGCAGCCGAGCGCAAGCGGACGTTATTCGCGGCCTGGCACTCGAGATTTGCGGCGGGCGTCGAGTTTGCGCATGCATGGTTGCAGACCCGCCGGGTACTCGCCGTGCGGATTCATTGGCTGGAGGACGTGCGGGTCTGGCATCCCGGCCAGGAGTGGATCTGGCAGCCGGGGGGCTTCGGGGTTTTCGATCCGGGTATCAATGCGCTCTCGATTTTGACCCGCCTCCTGCCAGGCGTCGCCGTGCGCGAGGCCGACCTGAACGTCCCGGCCAACTGCGAGACGCCGATATCTGCAACGCTCTATTTGGCAAGCACACGAACAGAGTCAATCGCCGCCAATCTGAATTTTTTGCATCCGGGTCCGCCCCGATGGGATATTGAGGTGGATACCGACGATGGGATGATGCAGCTGAGCCGCGGAGGCGCCGTCCTGACCATCAACGGAAAGCGGGCTGTCGAAGGGGGCGATGTCGAGTACCGCGCACTTTACCAGCGTTTCGCGGCCCTAATAACCGAGGGACAAGTTGACGTGGATCTAGCGCCCTTGCGCATCGTCGCGGATGCCTTGCGCTGTGGCCGGCGAAATACCGTTGCGCCTTTTCAGGCGAAGGGAAACGCCTAGTCGATCGTGGCGAGATGCTGACAGCCGTTGCCCCGAATGTATTCCCGTTCCAGTCTGGAGAGCACCTTGCCAGTTGCACCCAAATACCCGCCCGCGACGAGCTTCGAGCAGCCGATCGTATTGCCTTACCCGTTGAGGGTCGGCACGCTATCGGTCGCTGAATTGATGGCAAATTCGGCGGCTTGGGAGATCGTTGTCAAGTATCTGCCCCAGCTGAAACTCATGGTCAGCAGTGTCATGATTAAGCCGCACTTGGGCAACATGAGCGTTCGAGGGCTCATGTCCTTCGTGTCGGATCCGCCGCCCGAGACGCTGAAAAGCATCGACTCGGAGCTTTCGCAGCTCCCTCAACCGACTCCGGGTGTCGCATGAGCGGCGATGAGCACCGCATGGATCGTCGAGACCTTTTACGCGTAACCGCCGGGGCCGCGACGGCGCTCCTGGTCTCCCCCCTGGCGCGCTTAGCACGCGCCTCGGACGAGCCGCGCCCCCCGGGGCAATCGCAGCCTTTTGATCTGCAATGGCGCTTCTGGCGGGGCGAGCTGAACGGCGCGCAGGGAGCGGCGTTCGATGATAGCGGGTGGCGCGTTATCGACCTTCCGCATGACTTCAGTATTGAGGATTTACCGCCGTCGACGGCGGCGAGCCCCGAAACCGTTGTGGGCCCGTTTACTCGTGCGTCGCTGGGCGCGGCTGCAACGGGATTTACCGTGGGCGGCGAAGGTTGGTATCGCAAACGCTTTTCACTTCCGGTTCGAGCGGGCAGTCGAGTCGAATTGCTGTTCGACGGCGTCTACATGAATGCAGATGTCTGGCTAAACGGGCAACTGCTGGCGACCCACGGGTATGGCTATACGCCATGGGCTGTGGATCTGACGGGACATTTGGCGGCAAGCGGCGAGAACGTGCTGGCGCTGCGCGTGCGCAACACAGGCCAAAATAGCCGCTGGTATTCGGGTTCGGGCATTTACCGTCACGTCTGGCTGAAGGTCTGGCCGGAGCGGACAAGAGTCGCGCGTTGGGGTATCGGCATCGTCACCCGCCAAGCCGATGCCGCGAGAGCGGATATCGAATTGAATGTTCGCGTCGAGGAGGCAGGCTCTTCCGAAACGATCTCGTATCGGGTTTTGGATGCGACCGGGCATGTGGTGGCTGCTGCTGCGGGCGCGGTAAACGCCCTGTCTCAGCACGCCATGACAATTCTTTCGCCGCGGCTTTGGTCGCCGGCGAGTCCTTCTCTCTACACGTTGATCACGGAGCTCAAGCGCGGCGATCGCCTGCTGGATCGTGCCGAAAACACCTTCGGAATTCGGGTGATCGACTTCAGCGCCGAGACCGGCATGACCTTGAATGGAGTCCCGACCAAATTGCGCGGCGGTTGTATCCATCACGATAACGGGATCCTCGGGGCGATGGCGTTGGATGTGGCCGAGGAACGCAAGGTGCGATTAATCAAGGCGCGCGGCTTCAACGCGGTACGGCCGTCGCACAATCCGTTTTCGCCCGCGTTTTTAAGTGCCTGCGACCGACTGGGTCTGCTGGTCGTCGCGGAGACATTCGATGCGTGGCGCGAACACAAGCTACCCGAGGACTACGCGGCGCTTTTCGAAGGAGCTTGGCAAAGCGATCTGGAATCTATGGTCTTAAGTGCCCGCAATCACCCCTGTATCGTGATGTGGAGCATCGGTAACGAAATCCCGGGGCGCAACACCGCGCTCGGGGTCGAGACCCAGTGGCGGCTTGCCAACGAAGTGCACCGATTGGACCCGACCCGACCGGTTACCGCAGCGATCAATGATTTTGTGGGCCATCCGGTGCGCGCAACGGCGGCCTCGGCTCGCGCGGGGTCCAGCGACACCCCGGATTCAGCCAGCGCGATCTTCCTCGATCTCGTCGGATACAACTATAAGCTCGGAGACTATGAGACCGATCACGCGCGTAATCCGCAGCGCATGTTCTTCGGCACGGAGAGTTTCCCCAAGGATATGGCCGCGATCTGGGAATTGACCGAGCGCTCGCCCTGGCTGTTGGGCGATTTCGTTTGGACCGCGATGGATTATCTGGGCGAAGCCGGCATTGGCGGCAGCGCCCTCTTACCGGAGAAACTGAATCGCAGCTCCGCACCGCGTTTGGGAACGTGGCCCTGGGTTAACGCCTATTGCGGCGATATTGATCTGATCGGCGAGCAGAAGGCGCCCTCGCGGGCGCGAGATGTGGTGTGGGGCTTAAGTCCGCTCGAGATCCTGGTGCAGCGCCCCGTGCCCGCGGGTAAGGCTGATGTGCCCACCACCTGGGGATGGCACGATGAGCACGGCAGTTGGACGTGGCCGGGCGCGGAGGGACAGCCTCTGACCATTCGGCTTTACGCGGCCGGCGATCGGGTGGAATTGCGTCTGAATGATCGACTCATCGCGAACCCGTCAATCACCCAGATGGGTCGGCTCTTGCGCATCGAGTTTAACGCCGTCTATGAACCCGGTCGGCTCGAGGCCGTTGCCTTTCTCGAGAATCGAGAAATCGCGCGCCGCGAGTTAGTCACAGTCGGAGCACCCGCGGCTTTGCGCCTCGCACCCGAATCGCCGCACAGCGATGCGGGGCGCGGGGGGTTGAGCTTCGTCCGCATCGAAGTGGTGGACGCGAAGGGACGCTGGGTGCCCGACATCAACAAGCCCATTCAACTGTCGATTGACGGGCCCGCGGAATTGATCGCGTTGGGCAGCGCCTCTCCCTTTGCCACCGGATCGCTGCAGAGCGCCTCCTCTCGGACTTGGGACGGGCGGGCCTTGGCCGCTCTGCGAAGTAAGGGTAGGCCGGGTGTTGTGGTGATCACGGCAGCGGGCGAGGGGCTCGCTGCCGGGACCGCGCAACTCCGTCTGACTTAGCGCGCATCCGCCGTCGCGGACAGTCTTACGCGGCAAACGAACGAGGGGGAATTCCGCGTGAGCCGTGGGGGTCCACCTCGAATAGGGCGCCCGCCAGCGGCTCGTGCGTCATGCCGACCGCCGCCGAGGTGACGAACAAGCGGTCGAGCTTTTCCCCTGCGAAGACACAACTGGTGATCTGTGAGGCGGGCAGCGTGCATTGATAATCCAACTCGCCGTTCGGACGGAAGCGGCTGATGCGACCGCCGCCCCAATGCGCGATCCAGAGATTCCCCTCCGCATCGACGGTCATGCCATCGGGCGCACCCCAATCGGAAGCGAACTTCAGAAACTCGGTGCGAGGACCCAATTCTCCACTCGATGTCAGCTCAAATCGATAGATCGTCCGACGTCCGGTATCGGTGTGATACATACATTCATCGTTCGGGCCGAATGCAGGGCCGTTAGGAACGGTGTATCCGGTATCGCGCCGGTGCACCTTGAAGTTTACGTCCAGACAGTACAATGAGCCGAAGTCACTGCGGGTATCGCAATCCATCGTGCCTGCCCAGATGCGTCCCAACGCATCGACCTTGGCATCGTTCATCCGGTTATTAGGGAGATGAGGCTCCGGATTCGCGATTTGGTGTCGCCACACGGGATCCAAGGTCAGCTCGTAGAACCCCGTCTGAAACCCTGCGATGAAGCCGGATCGCTCGCGCCGCTCAATAAGCCAGCCAATTTTTTCAGGCATCGGCCAAGTCGTGATTTGCTGATTTTCCAAAGAATAGCGGTGCACGGCGGGCGCGAGTATGTCCACCCAGTAGACTGCGGTCTCGCCCGCCGACCAGAGCGGGCCTTCTCCAAGCTGGCAGCGCACATCGCCGATCACCGTGAAGTTCTCTGCGGGAGTGGGCATCAATGATTTTGCCGGGGCAGCCCTTTGGACTGCGCGATGCGCTGGTAGCCCGTCGAGTTCTCGAGTACGGCGCCGGTCTCAAGCTGCCCGACCAACGCGCGTTGAATCTCTTGCCAGGGAGTCTGGCTCGGTCTGACTTGAGGTTGACTGTGCTCGAGCGCGCGACGCCGTGCGGCAAGCTCCTCATCGCTGATGAGCATGTTGGCTTGGCGCTTACGTAGATCGATGCGAACCCGATCACCGGTCTTCAGGAGTGCAAGGCCGCCTCCCGCGGCCGCCTCGGGCGATGCGTTCAGTATGGAGGGTGAGGCGGACGTCCCCGATTGGCGGCCATCACCGATGCAGGGGAGGTTCCTAATGCCTTGACTGATCAGGGTGGCCGGCGGCTGCATGTTAACGACCTCGGCGGCACCCGGATACCCTAAGGGGCCGACTCCACGCATGACCAAAAGCGTCTCAGCACCGATGCGCAGCGCAGGATCATTAATTCGAGCGTGATAGTCCTCAGGCCCGTCAAAAACTACGACCGGCCCTTCAAATGCCTCCGGATCTTCCGGGTTCGATAGATATCGGGCTCGAAATTCCGCGGTGATCACGCTGGTTTTCATAATCGCCGAATCGAACAGATTCCCACGCAGCACGAGGAAGCCCGCGTTTTCGGCCAAGGCTTGCTCGAACGGCCGGATGACCTCGGCATTCTCAATGAGGGCGTCGCGGCAGTTATCCCCGAGCGAGCGGCCATTTGCGGTCAACGCGGATTCATGGATTAGGCCGTGCTTCATCAACTCGCTGACCACGGCGGGGACGCCGCCCGCTCGGTAGTAGTCTTCCCCCAAGTACTCCCCGGCGGGCTGAAGGTTCACCAACAAAGGGACGTTATAGCCGTAGTTCTGCCAGTCATCGACGCTCAGCTCGACGCCGATATGACGGGCGATCGCAATCAGATGGATGGGCGCGTTGGTCGAGCCGCCAATGGCGGAACTCACCCGGATGGCATTGATAAACGCCTCACGAGTCAGGATGTCGGAAGGCTTCCGATCCGCTGCCACCATCTCAACGATTTGCTTGCCGGTGTGATAAGCGCACTCCTGACGATCCCGATAGGGCGCCGGGATCGCTGCCGAGAAGGGCAGCGACATGCCGAGCGCTTCCGTCAGGCTGTTCATCGTGGTGGCGGTTCCCATGGTATTGCAATACCCGGTTGAAGGAGCCGAAGACGCGACGAGTTTGATAAAACCCTGATAATCAATTTTGCCGGACGCCAACATCTCTCGCGCGCGCCAGACGATGGTGCCTGAACCGGTGCGCTGGCCTTGATACCAGCCGTTCAACATCGGTCCGACCGAGAGTGCGATCGCGGGAATATTGACCGTGGCGGCCGCCATGAGGCATGCGGGCGTCGTCTTATCGCAGCCAGTGGTCAGCACGACGCCGTCGATCGGGTATCCATACAAGATCTCGACCAACCCCAGATAGGCGAGATTGCGATCCAATCCGGCGGTCGGGCGTTTACCCGTCTCCTGAATCGGATGCACGGGGAACTCGATCGGGATGCCGCCCGCTTCCCGAATGCCCTCCCGGACCCGCTCGGCGAGTACCAGGTGATGCCGATTGCACGGCACGAGGTCGCTCCCGGTCTGAGCGATACCGATGATGGGTTTACCCGACTGCAGCTCCGATAGGGTCAGACCGAAATTCATGTACCGCTCCAGGTACAGCGCCGTCATGTCGGCATTGCTCGGATCGTCGAACCACGCGCGCGAGCGCAGCGGCCCGCGGGGCGCGTGTGAGGAATTTCGCCCAGTCATAAGCCACTTTAGCCCATTCAATACTCAGACAAAAGGGGGCACCGTGAGCGGCGACAGCAATATGACAGGTCAGCGGCCTATACTTCGGATGAGGCGCGTGGTTTCGATGCAGGCTAGAATGAACCGTCGCGGATGAGGCGGCCGTGGCAAACCCGAGAACGAGAATTAGCCCATAAGCTATTGATGGCCACAAAAAAAGTACCCCCAAAAGCCGATCGCCGCGTACCCCGGAATCTTAGACTGCACGGGACGATCGCGCGCGACCTGGCGCTGCGGATTCTTTCGGGGCGATACAAGCCCGGACACCACCTCGATAATGAGATTGAGGCGAGCGAGCGGTTGGGGGTGTCGCGCACGGCGTACCGGGAAGCTGTGCGGATCTTGGGTGCCAAGGGCCTGGTGTCTTCCAAACCCAAGGTTGGCACGCGAGTGAGCGAGCCTAAAGAATGGCAGTTACTCGACTCGGATGTACTGTCCTGGCTGTTTCAATACGACCCGGATGACAAGCTCTTGGAGGACCTCTTTGAGCTCCGCAAGATGGTCGAACCGCAGGCTGCTGAGTTGGCAGCGACGCGGCGCAGCGCCGATCAGCTCGAGACCATGCGGCGAGCTCTCGCGGATATGGGTAAGTATACCTTGGCCACGGAGGCGGGCCGAGAGGCGGATCGCCAGTTTCACTCGACGCTTCTCGAAGCGAGCAACAACGCATTTATCATCAGCCTAACGAGCGGGATAGCCGCAGCCATTCAATGGACCACCGTATTCAAACAGCGGGACAATCCCTCGCCGCGCGATCCGATGCCCGACCACGAACAGGTCTTTTCGGCCATTGCAGCGCGCAGCGCGAAACGCGCGCGCAAGTCGATGTATACCCTCCTCGAGCTGGCTCTCTTAGACACGCAGCGTTCGCGGCGCCGCCGAAAAAGCACCGCGGAATGACCCCGCGGCTCGACGCTATCGCGGCCCCGCTTCAAGCATGTTCAGCCTTGATCCTCCCAGTCCGGATGGGCAACAGGTAAATCAAAAATGATGCTGAGGCCGCCCCCGGGTCGATTCACCGCCTTCACAGAGCCACGATGTGCCTGCGCGGCCGATCGCGCGATCGCCAACCCCAACCCGTAACCCGTGCCCGATAACTGATTCTCCCCTCGAACAAAGGGCTCAAAGATGCGCTCCAGTGATTCGGCCGGCACCCCCATTCCGCGATCACTCACCGTGATGCGAAGCTGTCCGGAAGCCGCCTCCGGATAGGCCACGCAAACACTGATTGTGTCGCCCGCACGGGAGGCTTTGACGGCGTTACGCAGCACATTGTCCAGGCCTTTGCGCAGCAATTCTGCGCTCCCGTTGATCACCGGAGTTGCGCCGTCTTCGCATTTCTCGGGCATTTCCACCGTCACGTCGACCCCCTTCGCCTTTGCCTCAAACTTGGCGTCTTCTGCGACCGCCGCAACGAGACCGGTGACGGCGAAGTAGGCATCCAATTTCGACGCACTGAACTCGGCACGCGACAGGTTCAGAAGCTCATCCACCAGCTCGCTCAGCCGCTGCGTTTCATGCTCGATGCGATCTACGCTCTCAAGCGCGCGACTCGAGTCCTGTCGAACTAAATCCACCGCCAATCGAAGCCGGCTCAAGGGCGATCGCAGCTCGTGAGAAACGTCATGCAGCAGCCGGTCGCGCCCATGCAGCAATAGCTGTATCCGCTCAGCCATGAGGTCAAAATTCTGTGCGAGGTCTGCCAGTTCATCACGCCGTCCGGCCAATTTCCCGTACACCCGCACGCTCAGATCACCTGCGGCCACTCGCTCGAGACCCGCACGCAATATCTGAAAGGGCCTTGCGAGATAGCGAGCAAGCAGCACGGTGAAGACGGAGATCGCGACGAAGTCGACCAAGAGGAGCTGCAGCGGGAGCCGTGACAAAGCCGCCGGACGCGGCGGAAACAATCCGTAGGCCGAAGACCGATAGACCAAGGTAAGCTCGCCCGCGGAGGTATGCACCACCCGGGATGCACTGCGAACATAGGGTGCCGCGTTCGATGTCGGGTTCACCGAGCCCGGGAGCACCTGCAGCTCATCACCCGCCGGTAGATGCTGAATGAAGGTGTCGAGGCCCGGGCGACCGAGCGACGTAAGAAGCGCTGCGCCCATATCCAGTTGTTCGCTTTCGTAACCCTGGAGAGCGGCCTGAACCCAAGGACTAAAGGCCTTGGCGGCGATCCTGAAGATCAACGCGTTGCCCATCGCAACCAATACAAGTGTCAGCCAGGAACCAAGTAGCAGCTTCCAGAAGAGTGGCCGCTTCATGACGAGCTCTCCAAGACATACCCGGCGCCCCGAATGGTCCGGATCTCCAGCTGGCCGCCCGTCAACTCGCTCAGCTTCTGACGGAGCCGACCGATGTGGACATCGACGCTCCGATCGTACGATTCATGCTGTCGGCCGAGCGCTTGCTCGGACAGCGTCGCCTTGGTGACGAGACTTCCGGGGGAGCGCGCGAGGAGTTCCAGGAGTTTGAATTCCGAAGCGGTCAGCGATAACGGCTGGCCGCGCCACGTGACGTGGCGCCGGTGCGGGCTCAATATCAGCTCACCGAGTTCGATCTCTTCGGGCGTTGCGCTTGCAAGGCCTGCTGCGGTACGCCGCAATACCGCCCTCAAGCGCGCGAGCAGCTCGCGCGCTAGGAACGGCTTACTGATGTAGTCATCCGCTCCCATTTCCAAACCGACGACGCGATCAATGTCATCGCCCTTGGCGGTGAGCATGAGAATGGGGATCTGACTGCGCTGGCGAAGTTGGCGCAACACGTCAATTCCCGACACTTCGGGCATCATGACGTCGAGAAGTACCGCCTCGTACTTGCCAGTCTGCACGGCCGCCAAGGCCTCTTGTCCGCTGGTGAGCGGGTGCACCTCGAATCCCTCGCCCCCTAAGTACTCCGTGAGCATCGTGCTCAGCGCAGTGTCATCGTCGACGAGGAGGATTCGCAAGGCCAGTACCTTCTAGCGTTTCGCTCGATGCTATCGCAACCGCCCCTACGGCGCGCGCTGCACCAGCTCAAAATGGTTGCCATCCGGATCATCCACATGGGCCACCGATATATGATGTTGCGGATTGTCACTGATCGGGCCTTTAAGTCGATAGCCGTTGGCTTCGAGCCGCGATGCCAGCGCTTTTAAGTCCGGCACGTCCAAGATCACCCGCTGCGTGTCGGGCGCAGAGGCGATCGTCGCTTTCGGCGCCTTGTGCCAGAGCAGAATGAGGTAGGGGCCCCCGCCCGGAAACATGAGCGGCTCCTCGACGACCTCCCCGACATCCCGTCGGGGCGTCGCCTGCAGTCCGAGACCCTTCGTGAAGAACTCCAGGGACCGATCGAGATTCAATACGGGAATGGCGGTACCCAGCATGGTCAGCGCTCTGCCCGGCGCGTGGGTCTCCTCGGCAGGCGTTTGCGCGCCGGCGCCGAGAATGCCAAGGCACGCGCCGACCGCAGCAATCGCAACGAACAGATGATGTTTCATCTTTGCCCCCTTTGGATCTCAAGCCAATGTCAGCGCTGATTTGCGACCGCGGCGCTCGCTACGCGACCGCCGCTGTTTCCCCAGCTCGAGCGAAGAAACGTCGCCAGTTGTGCGATATCGTCATCGTTTAGCTTCGTGGCGTAACCCGACATGTCGTCGTAAGCATCGAATGCGGGCTGCACGGCGGCGGACGGGCTCGCTCCATAGAGAATCACATTGATCAGCGATGCGGGATCCTCGGCTTGCACGACAGGGTTACCCGCAAGCGAAGGTCCTTTGCGCGGAGCGCCGTGCCCGGTCGATAGGTGACACTCCTCGCAATGCTTGTCGTACAGCGCTTGGCCCTTCGCGCTTTCTTCCGCCGTTAATGCGGGTGCTGAGATTGAGGGCGCAGGAGGATCGCCTTTGAGGTAGACCACCATGGCATCGAGATCCTCGTCCGTGAGGTAGCGCAGGCTGTTGGCAAAGACCTCGTTCATGGGACCATAGACGCCGGCGCGACGACTATGACCGTTTTTGAGATATTTCTTCAGGTCATCGGACGACCAAGCACCGATACCGGACTTCTCGGAGGTCAGATTCGGCGCCGTCCAACGCCGCATCCGGCCGTCTTCGACTTCCTCCATGAACACGCCACCGCTCAGGGGCGTTCCTTCGCCTTCGGCCATGAGCAGATTGCGGGGCCGGTGACAGGCACCACAATGGCCCAGTGCTTCCACGAGGTAGCGACCCCGATTCCACGCGGCGCTTTGATTGGTCGCGGGTTTAAGTTCGCCCGGCGTTAAAAATTGCCAATTCCAGAGCGCCATCATCGGACGCAGGCGAAACCAGGCGCTGTTGGTGGGCGGCGTGTTGCGAACGGCCGGTATCGTTTTTAAGTACGCGAAGGTCGCGGTGAGGTCATGCGCGGTCAGCTTCGTGAACGCCGTATACGGAAAGGCCGGAAACAGATGCCTGCCGTCGGGTGCGATCCCAGTGCGCATAGCGGCGATGAAGTCCGTCTCGGTCCACGCGCCGATTCCTGTCTCACGATCGGAGGTGATGTTGCTGGAATAAATGCGACCCAAGAACGAATCGGTCGTCTGAAACGCTCGTCCGCCGGCAAAGGGTTTGCCTCCGGCAGCTGTGTGACAACTCACACAATTCGCTGCCCGCACCAAGTACGCACCCTGTTCAACGAGCGAATCTTTGGCTGCGGGGGGTGGGGTTTGAGCCGGATCCGCGTGAGCAGGCTCAAAGCTGCACCATGCGGCCACCGCGATGGGAAGGAGCATGAGTGTCCGGGACCACGCGCGGCGCGCATGGAAGTGGCCGCAAGCTGCCGCATGGCCCCGTTCAGCCGCGCGCAGACCAGCTATCGCAGTGTCCTTGAGGGTTAGCTGGACCATTGAGTATCTGGCAGGTTCCGCAGGCTCCCTGCAGATTGCTGAAGAAGGCGCAGCCGGTACAGCGCTTGCCTGGGTCGGGACTCGCCTCCGTGTAGTGCAGCTCGGCGCGCATCGCGCTGTCGCCTGCGCCCGGCACGGCGCAGGCCGCGGCCAGCAGTTTGGCGTTCACACCCAAAGCACCGAGGCCCACCACATGTCGCAGCAAGGTACGCCGTGAGCGATAGAAGGGTGGCATGCATTCTCCGGAGGACTGTGCCTGGCTAGGTCTTCTTTTTGACACGATACGTTTCGTGGCACTGCTTGCAGGTCAGTGCGTCGGTCATCTTCTCTGCAAACACGCTCAAGTTACCGCCTTCGGCCGTCTTCGTGAGCTCATCCGTGTTCTGTACAAGCGCTTGCATGCGCTTGGAGAAATCATCCCACTTGCTCCAGACCTCCGGCTTCGCGTCACCCCCCGGCACCTTGGGTTCGAAGGCCTTCAGGGCGGCCTTGGCGCTGAGAGCCAAGGCCTTGGTCTGCGAGGCCAACGCGTCCGGAGGAATCTGGCCCGAGACGATCATGCCAAGCGCCGAGGACTCTGCATCCATCTCTTTCATGATGAGCTGCCGATAGGTGATCGCATCATCCTCATCCGCCATCGCGGTGGACTGCGCTACCAGGATTAACGCGCCCGCCACGACAAAGGCGCGAAACCGATGAATCCGAGCCGATCTCATGGATTGCCTTCTTGTTTGCCCGTGGCGCTCAGACCAGCAGCTCTTTGATGGGCCGATTGGTCTCCATCGACTGCGTGCCCCAGCGCTCGATCTGCAGACCCATGGTTTGCATTACCGTGAGCCCCAAGCGCGAGGCCGGATCGGCATTTCCCGCCTGGTGGAAACCCGTGCGGATGCGTCCGCCGGCGCGCCCGGCCACCATCATTGGAATGCCTTCAACCGCATGGGCCTTGGCGATCGAGCAGTCGGAATGCGCGAATATCAGGCAGTTGTCGAGGAGCGTCCCGTCGCCCTCGGGAATTCCCGCCAGCGCGTCGAGGAATTCCTTCCACGCCACCATGCTCTGGCGCGCGAACCAACCCACCTGCTCCTGATAGCCCAAGGCGGTGTTCACGGGCTCTTCGTGCGTGAGCGTATGGTGCGTGGTCGAGGATCCCGGGCGACGAAGGTTGGAGGTCGTATCCGAGAACAGGACATTCACGACTTTGGTTTGATTGCACTGAAGCGCCTTGGCGAGGAGGCCGGCCATCAGACGGTGAACGACCATCACATTATCCACCACCGAATCGGTCGGGGTGTTGGGGGGTGCGTCCGGCTTGGTAAAATTCTCAACACGCGCCGGTGGCTGCAGTTGCATCGCGAGCTGCTCCTCGAGATGTCGGATGGAGGAGAAATACTCATCGAGCCTGCGTCGATCTTCCGCGCCCACGTTGCGCATCAGGCGTTTGCGATCGTCAGCAACGGCCGATAAGACGCTCTCGCGCACCATCGTGCGCGGATCCGGTTTGAAGTTAGCCGTATTCGGGTCTTGAAACCCGTCGCCAAAAATACGCTGATAGAGCGCAACCGGCGAGGTCTCGCTCGGATTGGAGGAACCGGCCGCACGGTACGAATACGAGCGATCCAACGCAGCGCTGCATACCTCAATGGAGCTGAAGCGGCAGTCCTTACCGATCGCATCGCCGATCAGGACATCGAGAGTCGGCGCGCGGACGCTTTCATTGGGAACGGGGATACCCGTACGGAGCCCGAGGCACCCGGTGATGTGCGGTTTATTGGGGACTCCGTCGAGCTTGACGTCATAGCCGCTAAAGATGGCCAATCGGTCCTTATACGGGCCCAACGGTTCGAGGTCCGGCGGCAACGCGTAATCGGCGCCGGTGCTCGTGGGGATCCAACGTTCCGGGACGAAGCCGCACCCCCAGATCCATGTGCCAAACCGCACGGGCAGCCGTGGGGCGGGCGCGGCGCGCGACTGCGCGGCGGGGTCGAAAAAGAGATCCAGAAAAGGCAGTGCGACACCGACGGCGGCGCCATTCAATGCACCCCTCAATACCGTACGTCGACTCAGTCGCTTCATGATCCGCCTCCATGAGAAATTTTTGCAGCGGCCGTGCGTGGGATCGGGGATGGGCCGGACGTCCCCGCGGGGGTGACAACATAAAACGTGCGACTCAGCGCGATCGCACGCATCAAGTCTGCAATGCGATAGCCCTTTGCCTGGAAAGCTTGATCGAGAAATTCGACGTAGGGTTTCTCGGCCTCGGTGGGTTCTCGTCCGGCGGCTGTGCTGTACATCTTGTTGACCAGGCACTGCGCCGTACGTGGATTGTCGTGCAGCGCTTGGCCCAATCCGGCCGCGCCACTGAAGCTATGTCCCTCTAGCTGACCGCTCGCATCGATGACGGCGTCGTTTTCTTGAGCCCGATAAGTCCCGAGACCATCGAAGTTCTCGAGCGTGAGCCCGAGCGGATCCATCAGGCGATGACACCCTGCGCAGGCGGGCGACGTGCGATGAGCTTCCAACCGATCGCGCGCGGTCGGCAACGCCGTGTTGGATGAATCCTGAACCACGCTGAAGTCGACATTATTCGGCGGATCCGGCACGTGCTGGCACAGAAACACCTCGCGGATCGCTTTGCCGCGAAGGGTCGAGGACGAACGGCCGGGATGGGAGTAGAGCGCCAGAAAGCTAATGTTCGTCAAGATGCCGGCACGATTACTCCCCGGGCTGAACTCCTGGTGCTCCCAGCCGGCGCGCGTTGGCACAGGGACCTGATAGACGATGCCGAGCCGACGGGTGAGGAAGGTATCGCGCGTTGTGAAAATATCGCGATAGTCACCCCGTTGCCTGACCAGGAGATCGATCACTGTGCGCAACGTCTGCTCCTGCGCGTCGTGGGCGACGACTGAGTTGAAGGCCGGATAGATCAACGGATCCTTGGCCAACTCATCGAAGGTGTCAAAGCGCAGCATGTCTTCGAAGAAGGCTCGAACGCCGCGCTCGAACTCGTGTGAGGCGATCAACCGGTCGACCTGGCGCGCGAGTCCCTCGGGGTGACCAAGCTCGCCACTGCCCGCCGCGCGCAGAAGCTCCGCATCGGGTGTGGAGTTGGTCAAAAAGAAGCTGATGCGGGTGGCTTGGGAGTACGGATCGAGGATCATTTGACCGCGATGCTTGGGATCGGGAATCGCCCGTTCAACGCGCACCAGGAAGTCCGGTGCGTCCATCATACCGGCGAGGGCGTATTGCAGGCCTTGATAGAAATTGCCGAGGCGCGCCTGCGCTTCACGTGCGGCGCGCACATAACGCGCGGTCTCTTCAGATGACAGCGGACGCCGGAACAGCATAAAACCGTAGTGTTCGACAAACCGTCTTGCGCAGGGGGCATCGAACTCAGTCTCGGATTGAGGCTTGCAAGGGACGAGCTGGGCGCGATGCCTCTCGCTCACGACCTCTGCGGCTACGGCCTGCGCCGATGCATCATATTGTTCAAAGCTGAACGCGGACAATCCCGCTTGACTGGTACCGATCGCAAGAAGTCCGTCGATGCGCAGGCCGTGCTCGAAGCGCCCGACGACCGGTATGTCGGGACCGAAGACATCGGCGACGGTGGCCCGATACTGCGACTCGGTCAACCGTCGGATCAGCGGCGGGGCACTCCCCGACAGTGCGGGCTCCGACGAGGGCGCCGCCCCATCGTCGGCAAGGCCCACGGAACTCAGCGTAACCATCGCGGCGAGGCCCAAGAGCCCTTGGCTAATTCTGGTACTGATTCGTGCCATGGCTGTCCAGGTCCGAGTTGACACTGTGGGTTGCCGTGTCGACTACGAAGGCCGGTACGGCCTTGAACTTGTATTGGGTCGAGATCGCCGTGCATTGGCCCGTGTGCGCGTCCCGATGGCCGTCGGCGGATTGCTTGAGCGCGTAGTAAGCGCCGTTACAGGTGTGATGCAGGACCATGGCGGCGCCATTTGCCGACAGAGCAATCAGCTTGGGATTGGCAGGGTCGCCTTTTGCGTCTTTGCCATCGCGAAAGCCGTATTGCAGGTCGTACATCGCATCGGTTGGGGTGTAACCCGCCAGATAGCCTTCGATGCTCCCGTTGGCAGTGAACGTCGCGTGCAGACGTGCATCCTGCAGCGGCCGCTCGAGGCGAATGCTATTGACGACCCAGTGAAAGCGCACATCCACCGGATCGGTAATAAGAACTCCGTCAACGATGCGGCCATGCGTGAGAGCGCGAAAACGCGGGTCCTGATCAATGGCATAGGTTGCGTGCGCAAGCGGCTCACGGTTCGGGCTGAGCTCGATGGGATCGGCGTTGGCGTAAATGCCCACCTCGACGTTCTGCGCGTTGCGTCGATCACCGATGCCTTTGAGCGTGAGCAGGATGCCCCAAGAACCCGTGAGCATCTCTGTCTCGAACGCATTCGAAAGTCCGGTGGATTGGAAGCTTTTGCTGCAGCCGACCACTCGGTAGAACTGATTGGTGACTCGCCCCCGGCCATCCATACTTTGAAAGTCATCGTGCGCACAGGTGCCCGCGGTCACCTTCCCTCTGGCATCGGAATCGAGGTCAATGCCTTCCAGCTTGATCTTCGAGCCTTTGACGAGTTGAAAGTGAGGATCGGGCGTACCGGCTTCCGGGTTCACGCACATGTTCTGCCCGTTCGGCGCGGTCGACACGGTCTTGGCACCCTCGCCGATGCGATGGGTGTAATCCTCATCAGACTCCCCCTCGCGTTGGACCCCCTCGGGCGATTTCTTGAAAAGATCCGTGGGACCGTCGCTCAAGCCGTTGGGGCAGGCACCGCTCGCTGCAGCATCGGGTCCCAGGACGTAGGAGAAGTGCGTAAAGACGAAGCCCGCCTGATCGGCAAGGGAATCGGCCGGGGCTCGTTCATCCGCGGCCGCGCCCGTAAGGCTGAGCGCAGCGAATGCAGACGCGCATGCCGCCCGAACGAAACATGAGGGCGCGCAATTCAAGTCAGCTCGGCCCGCTGGCTTGGGCGCGTTTTGAGTTGCTCGAAGTCCGCCAGGTACTTCGAGCGCGCAGTTCCGCAAAGGAAGTCCCAAATGGGCGTGTAGCCGCCGAAGTTCCACTTAAAGTACTTGTGATGCTGATCGTGGAAGGTGGCTGTGATGAACCAGCGCGTGAGCCAGGTACGGTTCCACCAGCGTGGCAAGAACTCGTAGCCGCTATGCACGTAGGGCCCCATGATCAGGTAGGTCGGTCCGATGAATGCCATGGTGCTGCTATGAACCGTGAAGAGCACGGTGAAGAGCGGCACGAACCCACCGTTGATGAGGGACTCAAAGGGACTCACGGAGAGCGTGGTCAGAAGGTTCGGTGCGGTTGAATAGTGGTGAAGCTTGTGCACCCAGGTGTATATCGGCTCCCTGTGCATCAAGCGGTGAAACCAGTAGAAATACGCATCGAAGCCGAAGAAGTAGAGGGCGTACTCGCCGGCGATGACCCAACCGCTCGTGGGCGCGTTATTGAAGACCACATAGCCGTGTCGCGTCAGATAAGACGATAAAGATCCCAGCAGAAAAGAGGACACGATGAGGTTCACGAGCGCAAACAGCAACTCGTTACGGAGCGTTCGCCACTTGAAACCGTTGGGTTGAATCTTTCGGGCGCGAAAGAACTCGCTGAATACCGTGGCGAGAAAGCCGCCGACGGCAAAGAAAAGCACCACCCGGCCCAGGGGGTTGTTGATGAGGGAGTGCCAAATGGTGAGAAGCGTCGACATGCGGTCCCTGACGAGCGTCCTGGGTCGCCAGCTTGCCAGCCCCGGAAGCGCCTCTGTGTAGAGATATCGGAAAGGTTTTGTAACGAAATCGAAAAGACCTTAAGTCATTGATCTCCATGCTAAATTCTTCGCACCGACAGCGAAATCCGCAGCTCGCGAACCCCGACTTCCAAAAGGGCAGCCCCCAGCTGCCGGCGGCCGGCTTCGCCCGGGTCTAGTGCCGGCCCGACGAAGGGGCCGTCGCAACGCACATCGTTGTCCCACGGCGGCCAAGTCGGCGGTAACAGTGGTGTTCCCGGAAGTGGGGTCTCTGCCCGCGACGCAGCTTACGTCAGCCGGTCTAATCGCGACAATGGTATGAGTATTCACACGTTATGTCTGAGTTATGGCGATTTTTGTCTTGACAGGAAATAGGGCTTCCGCCAACCTCCGGAATAACCGAAGCGCTGGCAGGTTCGGATAATCATAAACTCGAGGATTGGGGGATTAATGAAGCTAATTATCTCGCTGACGGCGCTGATGGCAGGAAGCCTTTTGGCGATGGCGGCCGACGCCGCGCCGGCATCAGATACGACGGTCACGACCTCTGCGACCGGCTCGAATGACTCGCTCACGGAAGTGATCGTTACTGCGCGGCGCCGGGAAGAAGTGCTGGAGGATGTGCCGCTGACCGTCACGGCAGTTACCTCGGCTGAGATCACCAAGCTCAACTTGCAGAACCTGCAGGACCTATCCGGCGTGGTGCCAGGGCTGCAAATCACGACGACCGGCGAAGCCTTTAACAACAACGATACCCTACGCGGCGTGAGTTTTAATCCGTCGGCCGGTACCCAGAACACGCTCGCGTTCTACGTGAACGATGTCCCCGTCACGAACAATTTGGTCAGCACGTCCAATTTCGATGTCGGTCAAATCGAGGTCCTCAGCGGCCCCCAAGGCACCCTGCGTGGCGAGCCGGCGCCCTCAGGCGCGCTGACCATTGCAACCCGCAGGCCGGATCTCGAGCAATTCGGTGGCTACGCGACGGTGACCGCCGAGGAGTACGGCAATTTCAATGAGAACGGCGCCATCAACTTGCCCCTCATCACCGATAAGCTCGCGGTGCGTCTCGCCGGCATCGCGGACGATGACTTCTATAACGACGTGAAGAGCCTTAACAGTCCCGCGGACCCTTATAACCATACATACGGTGGCAGAGCCAGCCTTCGCTTTGAACCGACCGACGCGATTGAACTGAACGTCATGTATCAGCACATGTACCAGCACCAAAGCTATTTCGACCAGATGATTGGGCCCGGTGCACCGGGTGGGGTGAATCCCTACGCGCCGGCGGGCTATAACGGCCCCCCATTGAGTGCCTCGCAACGTCTGAGTGTCGAGACGTATCCGAACAATCAATACACGACGACGGATCTGGTTACGGGCCTGCTCGACTGGCATGTAGCCGGTCAGATCCTGAGCTTAGACAGTGGCTACAGCAGCTACGATATCAACAATACGAATTACGCGGACACGGCGCACCAGATCCCGGGTATCACCGCGACCAATGCGATCCCCCTGGAGCCGTTCCAATATACGACGCCCTCCGCACTTCAATACCAGCAGACCGATGAGTTCCGTGTGGCGTCCGAGACGCCGCTGTTTGGCGGTTTAATGGATTACACGGCGGGTTTTTTCTTTCGCAACACACGCAACGACGTGAACACGGTTCAGCTCGCGAGTTTCCTGCCGGGTTCGTTCGGATCGCCCCTGGGACCGTCGAATCCCAATATTTACAATCCTAAATACACGCTGCAGTTGCTCGTGCAATCTCCTGCACAGACCAAGGAGTATTCCGAGTTCCTGCACGTGACGTTCCACCTGGCTGACAACACCGAACTCGCCGCTGGCGGCCGCTATCTGCACTATCAGAATTGGGGAGTTACCCAGGGTAACCTGATCACGGCGGGCACCTACGTCGCCTCGCCATTCCCGTTCCCCTGCAGCTTCGCGGGCTTCGGGAGTACTTATCCCGGCACGTGCGATATTCCGGCGAGCGTTGCGATTCCCAATACCACCGCACTGGCCCCGCAGTCGCTCAACCAAGACGACCATACGGTCATTTACAACATATCGCTGTCGCATAAATTCGACGACAGCTTCCTGGCATATCTCAGGTCCGGCAGCTCCTGGCGCCCCCCGGCCACCGCAGTCGGCATCACCAACGCCGCCAACGACCCGACACTTAACTCGCTGGTGCACGTGAAACCGGAAAAGTCCTACGACTTTGAGGCAGGGTTCAAGTGGACATTCTTGGATAAGCGCGGTCGATTGAACTTCGACGTCTATCATCAGCAGTTTGATAACTTCATCTACTACGGATTGCCGGTGCAGTACCTCGCCTTCAACGGTGCCACGAGTTCGGTGTCGACGTTCAACTTCACGTCCAATCCGAACGCCGTCGTCAACGGTCTGGATTTGGACACGGGCTTCCAAATTACGCGTCAGTGGAGCGTGGATTTTGCGGCGGCCTACGCCAATGGCCACCTCACGGGATCGGACATCCCCTGCAATCCGCCCAACGGCGGCACCACGCCGGCCGCCTTCCCACCCGGAACGTACGTCTTCTTGTGCCCCGGACATGCCTCGACCAGCACGCAAGCGAACTTCAATGCCTCGCTCCAGAGCGAATACGACCTCCCCCTCAACGCTCGCACGAACGCTTTCGCGCGGGGATTGCTCGTCTACTACGGCAACAACTCGCACGCCAGTGATTTCTACACGACGCCCGCCTACGCCATATTCAACCTGTTTACGGGTCTCCGCAGCAGTAATGGCGCCTGGGAAGGCGCGCTGTTCGCCAAGAACCTCTTTAACACCGTGCGAGTGCTAAACTTGGGCTATCCCACGGCGGCCCCCCCGGCGGGCGGTGCAGCGGTCAATGAGATATTCGGCACCTCCGGCTACTATCAGTTAGGGGCCAACCAGATCGGCATCACGCCACCGCGGACTTTTGGTGTGACACTCACATATTCGTTCGGCTCGAGGTAGCTCGCTTCATGCGCAAGGCAATTCCTACGGCGGTTCTTGCGGCAGCTCTGCTTACGACCGGCATGTGTTTCGATGTGGCTTCGGCGCAGACCCCGCCACCTGCGACGGCGTCTGCCGAGCACTATTCGACGTCGACCACGGATATTGGAACGCTGCTCGATGATCCGACGCTGCACGCCATTGTCGACAAATACCTGCCCGGCGTGCTGTCGGGTGACCAGATCGATATGGCACGCTCGATGACGCTCAAGGACATCCAGCAATTCGGACCCGATCGCATCTCCGACAAGGCGCTCGCGCAGATCGACGCTGAATTTGCGAAGCTGCCTGTGAGGAAATAAGGCCGGACGCCTCTTCAGCCCGATTGTCTAGAGGAGCGTAGGAGATCTATGCGACGCGGTGGGCTCGGTATGCTGCTCGCGTTTGGCCTCCCCTTATGGGCGAGCGCCGGAGCTAAAGATCCCCAGCCGGTTCCGGCAGAGGTCCATGACGCCAAGCGTATAGATCAACTCCTCGGTCAGATGACGATCGAGGAGAAAATCGATCTGATTCGCGGTGCTACCGAACCCGCGAGTGAAAATCTGGCGCAAGCGGGGTATCTTCCGGGCGTACCGCGGCTCGGGATTCCTTCCCTGCGTATGGCGGATGGCCCGCCGGGACTCTTGACTCGCAACCCTGCGCAGGCCGAGACCGCCACGATGGGTGTGGCAGCGACCTGGAGCCGGCATACCGCAGAGGACAACGGGGTCGTGATCGGGCGAGACGCGCGTGCGCTCGGCATTGACGTCGTTCTACAGCCCTTTATCAATATCGATCGGGACCTGAATTTTGGGCGGGGCTACAACACCTTCGGCGAAGATCCCTACCTGACGGGGGAGATCGGCGCCGCTGAGATCCGGGGCATACAAGCACAGGGAATCATGGCGCAAGCGAAGCATTACGTCGGCTATGACAGCGACGGCTTCAACATTCGCATCGATCCGCAGACCCTCCACGAGGTCTACGTGGCCCCCTTCGCGTCGGCCGTTACCGCCGGCGTTTCCTCCATCATGTGCTCGTATAACCGAATTAATGGCGTATACGCCTGCGGCAACCGCGACATGCTCGTGTCCATTTTGAAAGGCGAGCTCGGATTTAGGGGTTTTGTCACATCGGATTGGGGCGCGGTCCACGATGTGCGCTTCATCAACAACGGTCTGGATATGGAGATGCCCGGCGCGCTCGGTTCGGACAATCCGCTCTCGGCGATGTTCCCAGCCTACTTTCGTACGCAGGAGCCTGTGCCCGGGGAGCGGTCCAAGTTCGACCCCAGCGATCTCGCGGGGATGCTCGGAGGGAAGCTCCCTGAAGAAGCCAAGATCGGCTTCGCGTTCCCCCCGATGGACAGAGATCCGCTCTCGCTAGGGCAGGCGCTCGCGAGTGGTGTCGTGTCGGAAGCGACCGTCACGGCCGCCGCGCGTCGCGTGTTGTATGAGATGGATCGATTCGGATATCTCGATGGCAAGCAAAAGCACACCGTCACGGCGGAGCCAATCGAGGACAGCGCCAAAATCATCGAGCGAACTGCGGAAGAAGCCGCGGTGTTATTGAAAAATGAGGCTGGGATCCTGCCACTCAAGAGCGCCGATCTGGCATCCCTCGCGATGATCGGACCCACCGCGGGTCAGGTGGCGGCGATCGGGGTGTTTGGCGAGCGTTCGCCCGGATTGGTGTCTCGCCAAGTGGGGCCGCTCGATGCCCTGCGCCGATTGTCTCCCGGCGCCCACGTGATCTATGCGGTGGAAGATAATATGACGGGCGAGACGATCCCGGCGAGTGCATTCTCGCACGACGGCCAGCCAGGACTGCTGCGAGAGGGCACAGTCGGGGCCGCGGTCGACTCGACACTCGATTTCACCGCGAAGAACCATGCAGCCTTCGCACCCAACTCGAGCGCGAGCTGGCGTGGCGATCTGACCGTCCCTACGGACGGCAGTTACTGGCTCTACCTGCAAGTCCTCGGCGGCCGCGCCGTCCTGAAGCTCGATGGAAAGGAGATCGGCCGCTCCTCCGCCGTGCTCGGCGCTTGGCATGGAGACATTCAGTACGCAACGCAGGATAGCGGCCTGCCCACGACCGATGGCCTCGACAATGTGAGGCGTGCCGTGCAGTTGACCGCGGGCCGGCACGCGCTCTTCGTCAGCCTGACTCCGGACACGTCCAATGCAGCCGCTCAGATTCGTCTGAGCTGGATGACCCCAGAGGCTAGAACTAAAACACACGATGAGGCGATCGAGGCGGCCAAACGTGCTCGCACGGCGGTTGTGTTCGCGTGGACACGTGGTAACCCGGTGTTCGGACTGCCCGGAGACCAGGACAAGCTGATTGAAGAGGTGGCGGCCGCCAATCCGAACACCATCGTGGTGCTCAATACGAGTCAGCCAATCGCCATGCCGTGGCTTGAGCACGTCAAGGGCGTGCTCGAGATGTGGTGGCCGGGCGATGAAGGCGGCTGGGCCACCGCGAAGACCTTGCTCGGACAGGCGGTGCCGTCAGGACATTTGCCGGTGACCTGGGCCAAACGGCTTGAGGACTATCCCGCCTCTGACCCTTCCCATCCGGAGCGCTCCGCTAAAGGGGTAGACCGGACCACCACCTATAGCGAGGGATTGCTGGTAGGTTATCGCTGGTTCGACAGCCAGCAGATCGAGCCGCAGTTTCCGTTCGGTTTCGGTCTCGGTTACACCACCTTTGATCTCTCGAATGTTCGCGCTGCGTGGTCCGCGGACGGCGGAGCCACGATTCACTTGCGGGTTGGGAACAAAGGCAAGCTCGCGGGCGACGCCGTGCCGCAAGTTTATCTTGAAGCCCCGAGCGATCAGCCGGCGGGCATTGCCTTCGCACCCCGCACGCTTGCGGGCTTCGATCGGGTGCATCTCGCGCCGGGTATCTCTCGCGATATTGAGATTCACCTCGCCCCGCGTGCCTTTGAGTATTGGTCGGAGAGCGATCACCGCTGGAAGAAGGCGAACGGCCCAAGAACTGTCCGGGTCGGATTCTCATCACGCGACTATATCGCTTCTGTTACGTTACATTGACGGCACTTAAGCCCACTGTGTATCGCCCTTGCAATGGAACCCGTGCACTCCAGTAACGACTATTATTACTAGCTGGTCCGTCCATGAATCGCCGTCTGTTTGTTAAAGCCCTAAGTATGTCGGCTGCAGCCACAGCCTGGCGTGCGGGCTCGGCGGATTCGGCGGAAAGTGTAAGCGTGACCATTCGCTCGCGCGAGGTCATCGGTCCGCTACCCCATATATGGGAAGAGTGTGTGGGATCGGATCGGGCCGCCATTACATTGCGTGAAAGCTGGCGTCAAGACATCGATCGCGCCCGAGCCGAATTGGGCATCAAGCGGGTCCGTTTCCACGGCATCCTGAATGACGAACTGGGCGTCTACACGAAGACGTTCCAACGCTACGACGGTACACCCAATTTCCGCAACGTGGCCGAGGTCTATGATGGCCTGGTCGCCCGGCAGTTGGCTCCCTTTGTCGAATTGAGCTTCATGCCGAGTCAACTCGCCTCCGGCCCGCAGTATTTCGGTTTCTACAAGGGCAATATCACGCCGCCGACTTCCTACGACGCGTGGGGTGCCTTTATCAAGGAATTCGGACTGTTTCTCGTCAATCGCTATGGATTGGCACAGGTCGCGCAGTGGCCCATCGAGATTTGGAACGAGCCGAATCTTCTCCATGTATTCTGGATGGGAAATCAGGGTGATTACTTTAAGCTCTACAAGGCGGCGGCCGTCGCTCTGAAGTCGATTGACCCAAGCCTGAAGGTAGGCGGACCGGTCACGGCGAGCACCGACTGGTTACCCGAGTTCCTCTCGTTTTGCGCCGGGGAGAACGCCCCAGTCGATTTCGTGTCAACGCACATCTACCCCGGCGACAATCAACGAAAGCTCTTTGGGGACGATTCGCATCGGCCCATCAGCGCCGTCGTACCCGAAGCACTGAAGAGGGCGCGCGAGAAGGTATCCGCGAGCGATTTCCCCAAATTGCCCCTCTACATTAACGAATGGTCGTCCGATAGTCCGGCGCTGATCGCCCATGTGCTGACCGAAGTGCTCGGGATCGTGGATATGATGTCGCACTGGACGTTGAGCGGCACTTATGAAGAGCTCGGTCCCGTCGACTACATACTCTCCGAGGGCAGCATGGGCTGGCCGCAAATGGTGCGAGGAATTGCGCTGCCCAGTTACAACACCTACCGCCTAATGCATGCATTGGGGGACCATCGCCTCGCAAGCGAAGGACCCGCGCTCGCATCCCGTCGGGCGGACGGATCTTTCGCTGCGTTGGTATGGAATCTGGCGGAGGTGGCGCAGCCTGCCGGCCTCCCTGGCGCAAGCCCTAAGCGCGATGTCGTGGGTACTCCTAAGCGCGTGTCCGTGAGTATCCCTGACATGCGGCCGGATCAAGTCATGCGGGTGCGTTATGTGGACCGAGAGCGCGGTTCGCCCTTTCCGGCCTTTCGCGCAATGGGTTCGCCTCGCTTGCCGACGATGGCACAGATCGATACGCTTCGCCACGCCGCCGAAATTGCGCCGCCCATCACGAGACGGCTCGACAATTCGCGGAGCCTCACTCTCATGTTACCGCCCGAGGGTGTCGCATTCATCGAGGCGGCATAGCCCGCGCGGCCGGGCGGCCGCGCCTTAATCTAAATCACGATATGTCGGAGATGAGATGAACGCTGACAAGGCATGGCCCCTCCTAGCCGACCCCTCACGCAACGAGATACTACAGCTGTTACGTGGCGAGCTAGTCAGCCAGCTGCAGTCTCTGCGCTCGCTCACTGGCCGCATTCAGCAACTTGAACAGGCCATCGCCTCCTATCGGGGTCGGCTAGCGGATCGAAGCGATTCCTGGCATTGGCCGACTGAGCTCCACGGCGCCTATCGCAGCGATTGGCGGTGCCCGAACGTTCCGCCCGGGACGCGAGATGGCCGCCTTTCTTCGTCTGGTTCCGCGCCAGTCGGGCGCCGGCGGTCGGGTACAGCTGCTACGCACGCTCGAGCTGTGGATCCAGACATTGCTCCTGCGACGGCCGAAGAACGTGGCGATCGTGGCGTTGGCGCGGACCGCGTAGGCACTTCTGGCCTATGGGCGAAGCTTTGATCGGAGCTGGAGCCAGGTTTTGCCTGCTCCAGCAATGTAGGCAATTAACAGGAGGAACCAACCACTCAGGGTTGGGTGAGTGAAGCACTCGTGATGGCAACACAGGTCGGGCCGTGAAGAAGTAAGCCTGCATGCTGAATTTGGACTTAGAGTCCATTAAGGAGACGAGGCCCTCTTCAGCGGAATTCATCAAGGCCATGGGCCTAAAGCCCTTCAAATAGGGCCTGATATAACACTGCATCCACCTGCCAAGCTAGATCGATAAGAGCACTCGCCCAATAGGGTGGCGTTCATATAAGTTCGCATGAATAACGCAGAAGCCCGAACGCGCGCCGACGCTCTGATCGCGCGGATGACGCTCGAGGAAAAGGCCGGGCAGCTCATCATTCCATTCTACGTTCCCGGGCCACTCGCGGATGCCATCGATCAGGGCATCGCGCAAGGTTTGATCGGCGGGGTCGGCTATCTGATGGATGCGCCCTCGTTCAATCGATTGCAACGCATCGCGATGACGCAGTCGCGCCTCGCGATCCCCTTGCTCAACTGCATGGACGTGCTCCACGGCTATCGGACGATCTTCCCGGTACCGATTGGCATGGCAGCGATGTGGGACCCGAAGTCCTATGAGGAGGCCCAGACAATTGCCGGGCGCGAAGCACGCGCTTCGGGGGTCACCGTCGCATTTTCACCGATGCTCGATATCACGCGCGATCCGCGCTGGGGGCGAATGGTGGAAGGGGCGGGGGAGGATCCCTACCTTGCCTCGCAGGTCGCAGTCGCCCAGGTGCGGGGACTGCAAGGCGAGCGTGTGGGCGAGCGGCTCATCGCCTGTATCAAGCACTTTGCCGGCTACGGCGCGCCGATGGGTGGACGCGACTATGGTGAAGTCGATCTATCCGAAAGCGATTTGTGGAACGTGTACTTTCCGCCGTTTCATGCCGCAGTTCGAGCCGGGGCTGGCAGCGTGATGAATGCCTACATGGCGTTAAACGGCGTCCCCGCGGCCGGCAATCGATGGTTGCTTAACGGGGTTCTGCGAAAGACTTGGGGATTCGACGGCCTTGTCATCAGCGACGCCAAAACAGTGACGAATCTCACCACCCAGGGCTTCGCCAAGGACAGCGAGGACGCCGCGGGACGGGCCATCAACGCGGGGCTGGACGCTGAATTGTCCTTTGGCCCCTCGGCGATGAGCCAATTGCCGAAGGCGGTGGCCGCCGGAATGGTCAGCGAGGACGTACTCAATACCGCGGTTCGGCGTGTGCTTCTCACCAAATTGCGCCTGGGCCTCTTCGAGGAGCCGTATACCGACGAAACGGCGGCGCTTAATATCAAGGATGACCCGGCACATCGCGACGTTGCCCGCCGCACCGCGGAACGCGCCGCGGTGCTTTTGAGAAATGAAGGCACCCTTCTTCCTCTAAAGAAAGATCAGCGCTTTGCCGTCCTCGGTCCTCTCGCCGACTCCAGGCGCGACACGCTTGGCAATTGGGTCTTTGTCGCGGATCACGCCGAGACCGTCAGCATACTTGATGGGCTCCGCTCCCAACTTGGCGCAGCTGCCGACATTTCGTTCCATCCCGGCGTGTTGTTGCCACCGCGCAAGCATCCTTCTCCGTTCGTAAAACTAGATCCTCCGCCGCCAGACTACGCCGCCTTTGACGAGAGGGCTGAATTGGACAAGGCATTGGCGGCGGCGCGGGCTGCCGATGTGGTCATTCTTGTTCTAGGGGAGGGCCAGAACATGAGCGGCGAGAGCGCGTCGTATTCGACGCTCGAGTTGCCGGGAGCCCAAGAACAATTGCTCAGAGCGGTAGTCAATACGGGCAAGCCTGTAGTGCTTCTGCTCATGAGCGCGCGGCCGCTTGATCTCAGATGGGCCAAGGAAAACGTCGCCGCTATCATGCAGATCTGGCATCCCGGGACACGCGGTGGCGAAGCGATAGCCAATCTGCTCTTAGGTGAAGCGGTGCCCGGAGGAAAGCTTCCTTACAGTTGGCCGCGCCATGTTGGTCAGATTCCTACGATCTACTCTGCGCGCAAGTCGCATGCCCCTGAAACAGAAACTCAGCGCTACTGGAACGAAGAGAGCGCGGCGTTGTTCGCTTTCGGCCACGGACTCAGCTACTCCTCTTTCGAATTCTCGAACTTAAAGCTTGATCGCCCGACGATTAAAGTGGGCGAGGCTCTGTCGCTGTGCGTGGACCTAACAAACACTGGCGCAATCGCCGCCGACGAGGTCGCTCAGCTCTACATCCACCAGCGCTACGGTTCCACGTCCCGGCCCGCGCGCGAGTTGAAAGGCTTCGAACGCGTTGCCTTGGCGGCGGGAGAGACGCGCACGCTCTTGTTCAAGATCGAATCCGAAGAATTGAGTTATTGGAGTACAGCGGTACGCGATTGGATACAGGAACCGACGGTATTTGACCTGTGGATCGGCGGCGACTCGAATGCCAGCCTGCACGCATCCTTCGAAGTGACTTCGTAATGGCGGACGCTCCAGGCCGAGGCTCCGCATGATCTCGAGTTGCGCACTGACTTACGCAGCCAATCTTGACAAGATTACTAACGTACGTTAGTATTATTACTAACGTAGCTTAGTAATGGTTATGAGCCTCGATCAATAAGGAGATGTCATGAAGAATTCATTTGTTCCCATGCTGGTTTGCGCGCTGATGCTGCACGTCTCCGGGCTGGCATTCGCAAAAGACGATGCGGCGTCCACCGTCGCCGTGAAGGGCAAGATGTTGATCTCCGCCGACGGCGCGCGCCTTGGCACTGTATATCGCGTCAGCTCGGACGGTGCCGCGCAGATGATCATCGACGGCAAGATGATCACCATTCCTGCTTCCACGCTATCGAGCGTAGAGGGCAGACTCGTGACTAGTCTCAGCAAGAAGCAGGTCCTGACCCAGTAGATAGTGCTGCGCGGCGCCGGTTGGGCTAAGTATGGAGTGCGTTCCCTCGACGGTTATGTCGATGGGTCCGTGTACCAGACCAATCGCCTCGGCAATTGAGCCGGCCACAAACGGAATGTGCGGCGTGGCCGCCTTATCTCCCGAGGCGCACCATGCCGCGACGCCGCATCACAATGGCACTCTTTGTTTGGAGGCGACGGGCCCGAGTCCATGAATTCACGGTCGGCGTGCCAATAGCTAGCCATAATCGGCCTTCTCAATAGTTATATTTCAGAACAAGCCATTGAGTATGATAAAGGACGTTATCATTCCCAGTCGACGACTGTATCGCCGCTGAATCCACATCTGGCGACCTAAAGTTTTCTCGGATCGAAGTTCTCAAAATCGGAGGTAAGGACTCCAGCAACCCCGTCCTTTCCTCCGTGATCTAACCCGGCGAAGCTTTCCGGCGCGGCGCTGTTGCCGCTGAGCTGGAGAGTGAGATGTCCGAGCGGAACGTTGAACCCCTGAGCGACC
>Ga0335074_10000774_pt1 | contig 44089 bp, 31 predicted proteins | sample Lox_Sample_23_FD_206715 | JGI IMG/M metagenome (GOLD analysis project Ga0335074, IMG submission 206715) | Soil microbial communities from Loxahatchee National Wildlife Refuge, Florida, United States - Lox_Sample_2.3 | ecosystem: Environmental > Terrestrial > Soil > Wetlands | place: USA...
CGCGAGAAGGATTCGGACATCGTTGCGGCCACGGATCACGCGGTGATGTTCAGCGGCCAGCCGGGCTGCTGGATTCCACCCGGCGCCACTGAAATCAGCGATCCGGTGAACTTCGACCTTCCGCCCGCCAGCGATCTCGCCGTGAGCATCTATCTTCCGGACACCGCCCCCGCCGGCACATTCCACGCCGTCGGCCTGCACACCACTTACATTTCCAAGGAAGGCGATTCCGTGGCGGCGCCCGCGATTGCCGATCCCGAGACCTCGCAGTCGTATTACTTCCTGACGAACGTCGATGTGGCCGCGCCCGCCGATGCCGCCGCCATCGTGGCGTTCGGGGATTCGATCACCGATGGAGCCACGTCTACGCCGGACACCAATCGAAGCTGGCCCGAGTTCCTGGCGCGGCGCCTGGCAGCGGCCGGTGCGAACATCTCCGTCTTGAATGAAGGCATCTCGGGCAACCAGTTGTTGCGCGACGGCGCGGGCATCAATGCGCTCGCGCGTTTCGATCGCGACGTGCTCGTCCAGCCGGGCGTGAAATGGCTGATGATTATGGAAAGCATCAACGATATCGGACTCGGGTCGCGGTCTGCCACGCCCGGCAAAGACGCGGTCAGTTCCGGCGCTTTGATCGCGGGTCTGAACCAGCTCATCGAGCGTGCGCATGAGCACGGCATCAAGGTGATCGGCTGTACACTCACGCCGTACGAAGGCGCGGCCTATTACAGTGAATCGGGAGAAACAATCCGCGAGGCCGTCAATCAATGGATCCGGTCATCCGGCGCGTTCGACGCCGTGGTCGATTTCGACACCGTGACGCGCGATCCCGATCACCCTAAGGAAATTCACCCCAGCTTCAACATTCGCGATCACCTGCATCCCAACGACGCGGGCTATGAGGCCATGGCTAACTCGATCAACTTATCGATCTTCGGCGTGAAGTCTTCGGCGACGGCGGCGAAATAACTCGCCGCTAAACCCGTTCGAGCAGTGTCGCCATGCCCTGCCCGACTCCGATGCACATGGATGCCAGCGCGTAGCGTGCGCCGGTTTTCTGCAATTGATGCGTCGCCGTCAGGATCAAACGCGCGCCGCTCATTCCCAGGGGATGACCGAGCGCGATCGCGCCTCCGTTGGGGTTCACCTTCTCACAATCGTCCGGCAAACCGAAGGATCGCGTCACCGCTACGGACTGCGCGGCGAACGCTTCATTCAGCTCGATGAAATCGATCTCGTCGAGCGAAACCTTGAGACGCGCGAGCAGCTTTTGAATCGCCGGAATCGGCCCCACGCCCATCACGCGCGGCTCAACCCCGGCAGCCGCAGCGCCGACGACACGAGCCAGCGGCGTGAGCCCGAATTTTGCGGCAGCCTCCTCGCTCGCGACAAACATCGCACATGCGCCGTCGTTGATGCCGGACGCATTGCCTGCAGTGACAGTCCCGCCCTTGCGAAACGGCGTCGGCAGCTTCGCGAGCCCTTCGAGCGTTGTATCCGGCCGCAAATGCTCGTCCTCACAGACCGTCTTCGAAGTCCCTTTCGGACCCGGTATCATCACCGGCGCGATCTCTTCGGCGAAGAACCCGGCCTTCTGCGCAGCCGCCGCCTTCTGTTGCGACCACAGCGCGAATTTATCTTGCGACTCGCGATCGACCTTGTAATCCTCAGCCACGTTCTCGCCCGTCTCGGCCATCGAATCCGTGCCGTAATTCTTCTGCATCACTGGATTAATGAAGCGCCAGCCGAGAGTGGTATCGAACAGCTCATGATTACGTGCAAAGGGCGCGGCCGCTTTGCCCATCACAAACGGCGCGCGGCTCATGCTCTCCACCCCGCCGGCGATCGCGAGCGAGATCTCGCCCGCGATGATGCTGCGCGACACCGAAGCCACCGCTTCCATCCCGGACGCGCAGAGGCGATTCACCGTCACACCGGGCACCGTGTGCGGGATTCCGGAAAGCAGCAGCGCCATCCGCGCAACGTTCCGGTTGTCCTCGCCCGATTGATTGGCGCAGCCCATGATAACTTCATCGACGGCCGAAAAATCGCTCTTGGGAAACTTGGCGCGCAACGTCGCGAGCGTGTGAGCAGCCAAGTCATCCGCTCGAACCGGTGCCAGCGCTCCCGCGTAGCGGCCGATGGGCGTGCGAACGCCCTCACAAATATAAGCTGTCGGCATAGTTTTTTAGATTCCAGACGCCAGCCGCGCGATGCAGCAGCGTGCTCTTTGATTTTACCTTTTCATCGTTCGCTCGAAGGGATTCCCGGCCTACTTGATCGCCACCGCGTTCGGCGGCGACGCGATCCCGCCTTTCACATGGAGCGGCGCCGACACCACCATGAACTCGTAGCGCCCATCCCGCGCGCAATCCTCTGCCAGCGGCGCCAGGATAAATAATTCCCCGAGCGGCAACCCGAGCAGCGGCAATGCGCGATAGTGCAGTACACCTTCATCGCTGAAGTCGGCCGGAAAAGCTTCCACCGACGGACAATCCGTCCCGATCGCCGCCACGTGATTGTTCCACAACCACGCCACCATCTCGCGGCTGGCTTCGATGCCTGCCGATCGCATGTTCTCCATCGGCGCAATCGCGCCCTTCCCTTCGGCAGTCAGCTTTTCATAGGACTCCATCCAGCCCGTGCGCAGCAGCAGGATCGTGCCGGGCTTCAACTCGGACTTCTGATGCTCCAGCACCGCCTTCAACTCCGCCAGCGTGTAAACTTCCCGCTCCAGCGGATTCACCGGAATCCCCTTGGCTTTGCGATACCCGAATGCGTCCAGCAGCAAGCCGCGCCCCACAAACTTGTCCTTCCAGTGATGAATGCCGAGCTTTTCGTTCCCGCCCTCCCGCACCTCGCTGAGCGGCACGCCGCCATAGAACCTCTCGTGCCTGATGTGCCCCACATGTCCCAGGCCGTCCCACTGGCTGCCTTCCTGCGTGTTGAAGTGCACGAAATCGTCGTTGGCCATGGGAGCGAGCGGCGCCACCCGATGCTCGGCCGGCGCCCGTCCGAATAACGGCGGCTTGGCGAAACCCATGCTGGCATCCAGGCGGAAAACCTTGCCGGACTGCACCGTCCGCGCCGCCTCCACCACGCCTTCCGGAGTCAGGAAGTTCAGGCAGCCGAGCGGGTCGTTGTCGCCAAACACGCCCCAGGAGCACTCGGGCGGCAGGTCTTTGCGGATGGGCAGTTCATCAAAGGAAGGGATTTTCATGTCTCAGCCAGTATATCGGCCGCCCGCCCTGCCTCGCACCGCTCTCGCTACCCCCGAGCTCATGGAAGTGCACTTTAGCCCGGAATTGCAAGCCAAGCTCCATCGTGCGGCGGCTGAGGATTCAGCTGATTCCATGTGCTCCGCGCCAGGTAGTGAGGTCATAAGCAGGAGATGGAACTTGACGAATCTTGGCCCCGCTGTATTTGCAATGTGCATCCTGTCCGGCCCCGGTAGCTCCCGTCACATTTGTGGGGGGATGACAGGCGCTCAATAATCAGGTTCCGAAAGGACCATCTAGCAAGGTTTTCTCTACTAACGGCTCGGCTGTGCGACGTAGAACCGAAAACAGTACTGAGTATCCTCGTACTCGCAGGCGAGCGTGCGGAGCGGCTATTGGGCGACAAGCGCCGCAACGTGCCGGTGAAGGACGTGCAGGCAGACGAAATCTGGTCGTTTGTTGGCTGCAAAGAAAAAGCCCGCACTGCCGACTATGATCCCAGCTTTGGCGACTGCTACACGTTTGTGGCAATCGAGCGCGATACGAAGCTGGTGCTGAACGTTGCAATCGGCAAACGCGATCAGACGACCACGAACGTATTCGTGGAAGGCTTGCGGCAAGCGACCCGGCATGGCCGATTCCAAATCACTACGGATGGATTCGCCCCTTACCGCTCGGCTGTGGAAACTTCGCTTGGTGATCGTGTAGACTTCGCCCAGCTCATCAAGGTCTACCGAGCTACTCCCGAGGGCGAACGCCGATACTCTCCGGCTGAAGTGGTGAGCACGCAGACCGTGGTGGGCATAGGCCAGCCTGACCCGGCGCGGATTTGCACTTCGCATATCGAGCGACAGAATTTATCGATGAGGATGGGAATCAGGAGACTGACCAGACTGACGAACGGCTTCAGCAAGAAACTCGAGAATCACTGCGCGGCCATCCTGCTTTGGTTTGCGTTTTACAACTTCTGCCGGATTCATCAGACGTTACGCATCACTCCGGCGATGGCTGCGGGCATCACCGATCACGTTTGGGATCTATCCAAATTGTTGGCTTAGTTAAACCCGCAAACGTAGCGGAGTAGGGAGCGCGCCAAGTCTTGTGGATCGTCGTGAGCCTTACCCATGAATGTAAATCGGAGTCCATCGTCGCTTCCCACCTTGATGTCGATGGACGGAAGAGTCTGGGGCGTCGGTTGATCTTCAATGCAATTCTTGAGACGAACCGCCAATCGTACCCGTTGGCCGTTGATGTCTAGCTGGGCAGACAGGATACGTCGCGGGAGTCCGCCCCCATTCAGAAAAAATCCGTTCGGTAGCGACTCCATGAAGGCGTGACGGCTGTAGTTTGTCGGGAATGTCTGAATCAGTTCGGGGCAAAGTGCTCGGAGCCGCTCGGTGACTAGATTCCAGAAGTCAGGAGCCTTCGCTCGAATGATCTCCGCATTATGCAGCCCGATCCTGTTCTCTGTTTCCCGTACGAGGGCAGTCCTTTCGTCTTGCTGCTTAAGGCTCTCTATTAGCTCATCCATGCCTCACTCCACTAAGGAACATTTTATCAGGACGATGTTTGATCCGCTCGCAAATCTTTCCGACAGGCGAGACATCAGGCGATTAGATAAAATTGCCCAATGCCGATAAGGGCGAGCGACTATCCGACAAACTGGGATCAGATCACGGCAGAGATCCGCAATCGAGCGCGAAACGCGCGCGGTCAGGAGCAGTGTGAATGCAATGGTGAATGCGGGAAGCATCATGGTCGCTGCGACGAAATCAACGCTAGTCGAGCGAAGCACGCGAGAGGCAAAATCGTCCTCACTACTTCGCATCTCTGCCACAGCAAGAAATGCCGCCAGCGCGCTCACTTGCGAGCGATGTGCCAACTGTGCCACTTGCTCTACCATAGGTGCTGCATTACGCGACGGCTACGCGGGGGCGACGCCGTAAGATGGGCCATGCAGCAAGGTCGAGAAGCGCGCTTGGCTTGACGGCGCAGGCAACAAACCCACCTCCTGCCTAAGACCACACCACCCCGCGCCATCCCCATTTGCCCCCGAGTGCTAGCCTAGTACATAGGGGACTGCTAATCCATGGCCAGCGGTGACGCCAGCGGCTTCCGCGGCGTCAATCTTACGAAGAAGTTCCGCTCCGGCGGCTCGGATCTCGTCGTGTTTCAACAGCTCAATTTCGAAATCGCCCCCGGCGAGCGCCTCGCCCTCATCGGCGAATCCGGCGCCGGCAAAAGCACCCTGATGTATTTGCTGGGAGGTCTCGACAGGCCTTCCAGCGGTACGATATACTTTGGTCACCAGGACATTTCCAGTTTCTCGGACACCGAACTTGCCGAGTTTCGCAACCGGGAGATTGGGTTCGTTTGGCAAAATCACTCCTTGCTGCCTGAGTTCACGGCGCTCGAAAATGTGATGATGCCATTGTTGATACGGGGCGCCCGCATCCAGGATGCGGAGCCTGTTTCGCTGGCGAGGTTGGATGAAGTTGGATTACGAAACCGCGCCTCACACCGCGCGGGCGAACTATCGGGCGGCGAGCAGCAGAGAGTTGCGGTCGCACGAGCGCTGGCCGGGAATCCTTCCGTCCTGCTCGCCGACGAGCCTACCGGGAATCTCGACTTCCGAACGGGCGAAATGATCATCTCGCTGCTTGAAAACCTGCATCGCTCTCATCAGCTCACCTCCATCTACGTCACGCACAACCTCTCATTCGCGACTCGATGCGACCGGATTCTGCAGTTGGATAAAGGGGATTTGACCCACTGGTCTGGGGCCCAGCAGGCCGAAACAGTGGCTGCACTGTCGGCTGGGCCTGGAACATCCGATAATGTGGAAGGACGGCGGTAATCATGTTTGAACGTTATACAGAAAAGGCGCGCCGCGTGATCTTCTTTGCAAGATACGAAGCGAGCCAGTTTGGAAGTCCCTATATCGAGACGGAGCATCTGCTGCTCGGTCTCCTCAGGGAGGATAAAGCGCTGGCGAATCGTTTCCTTCGATCCCACGCCGCGATCGAATCGATTCGCAAGCAGATTGAAGCGCACACCACCATTCGTGAGAAGGTGTCCACGTCCGTGGATTTGCCGCTCAGCCACGAATGCAAGCGTGTGCTCGCCTATGGCGCCGAAGAAGCCGAGCGCCTGAATCACAAGCACATCGGCACGGAGCATCTGCTTCTCGGCCTGTTGCGCGAAGAAAAGTGTTTTGCCGCCGAAATCCTGCATGAGCGCGGGCTCCGTCTTTCCCAAGTGCGCGAAGAGATCCAGCGTTCGTCGTCCGAGCGCGTGGCCTCCAGCAAGCCCAAGGAAAGCTCGCTGCTGGCCGAATTCAGCCGCGATCTGACGCAAGCTGCCATGGATGGCTCGCTCGATCCGCTCATCGGCCGCGATTACGAGCTTGAGCGCGTGGTTCAGATCCTCTGCCGCCGCACTAAGAACAACCCGGTGCTGATCGGCGAACCCGGCGTCGGCAAAACCGCTATCGTGGAAGGCCTCGCGCAGCGCATCGCCGATGGCGACGTTCCGTCGTTCCTGTCCGATAAGCGCATCCTCGCTCTCGACCTTTCGCTCATCGTCGCGGGCACCAAGTACCGCGGCCAGTTTGAAGAGCGCCTGAAGACCATCATGAAGGAGTTGATGGAGAACCAGAACGCCATCATCTTTATCGATGAGCTGCACACTCTGGTCGGCGCCGGATCGGCCGAAGGTTCGCTCGACGCCGCTAACATATTGAAGCCGGCTCTCTCGCGCGGCGAAATCCAGTGCATCGGGGCCACCACACCGGGCGAATATCGCAAGTCCATCGAGAAGGACCGCTCGCTCGAACGCCGCTTCCAGGCCGTCAAGGTTCCACCGCCTACCGAATCGGACGCGATTCGCATTCTGTTCGGCATCAAGGAACGCTACGAGAAATTTCACGCCGTCGCTTATACAGACGAAGCGATCGAATCGGCCGTGCATGCTTCCACGCGCTTTATTCCGGACCGGTTTTTGCCCGATAAGGCCATCGATCTGATCGATGAAGCCGGCGCCCGCGTCAAACTGCGCCAGACCACGCTGCCCGGCGAAGTCGCCGATATCCAGAAGCGCATCAAGTTCATCGTGCATCGCATGGAAAACGCCATCGCGAACCATGAGTTCGAAAAAGCTCGCTTCTATTCCGACGAAGAGCGCAAAGAGCGCGAAAACCTGCGCTTGCTCCGCGAAAAGTACAATCTGGACGACACCTCCACAGGCGTCGTCACCAAGGACGACATCGAAGACGTGGTCGCGCGCTGGACCGGCGTCCCGATGACCGCGATTAAAGAAGAAGAGGTCAGCAAGCTCATCCGCATTGAGGAAGAGCTGCACAAGCGCGTCATCAGCCAGGAGAAAGCCATTTCGGCGCTCGCGCGCGCCATCCGCCGTTCCCGCGCCGGGTTGAAATCACCCAAGCGCCCGGCCGGATCGTTCCTGTTCCTCGGCCCCACCGGCGTCGGCAAAACCGAGGTCGCCCGCGCGCTGGCCGAGTTCCTGTTCGGCAGCGAAAAATCGCTCATCCGCTTCGACATGTCCGAGTTCATGGAAAAGCACTCGGTCTCGAAGTTGATCGGCTCGCCTCCCGGATACGTCGGCTACGAAGAAGGCGGCCAGCTCACCGAGCGCGTGAAGCGCGCGCCCTACTCCATCATCCTGCTTGACGAAATCGAGAAAGCACACCCGGATGTGTACAACATCCTGTTGCAGGTTTTTGAAGATGGCCAGCTCACCGACGGTCTCGGCAACACCGTCGATTTCAAGAACACCATTATCATCATGACGTCGAACCTCGGCGCGCGCTTCCTCGACAAGAAGACCGCCATCGGATTCTCGGCGCCGTCGCTCACCGGCCTCGCGCCCAAGGTGGAAGACCAGGTCATGGGTGAAGTGAAGAAGGCCTTCAATCCGGAGTTCCTGAACCGGCTGGATGAAGTGATCCTGTTCACCTCCCTCAGCGATGAAGACCTGCTGAAGATTATCAATTTGCTGGTCGAGCAGATCAACGTCAATCTGGTGGCCAAGCAGATCAAGATCCGCGTCAACGAAGATGCCGCCAAGTATATCCTCGAGAAGACGCTCGTCGATCGCAGTTACGGCGCTCGTCCGCTGCGGCGCGCGCTGCAGAAGTTCATCGAGGATCCGCTGTCTGAAGCCCTCATCCAGGGCACGCTGCCACGGCCTTCCGAGCTCGAAGTCTACCTGGGCGATACCGGCATCTACTGCCGGCCCATCGCTGGCGAAGGCGAAGCGGGCGGAGAGCTCCAGGAGCAACCCGTCGGCGCCCCCGGCGAAGAGAAAGCTCCGGCCGCGGGCACCCCGCTCTATCTCTTCTAACTCCTTCTAACTAAATTGCAGGGTTGGCTCCGTCAACCCTGCAATAACTGTACAATCTTCTAAATGAAGGTTTACGAGATCCAGAAGGGTAGCACTACCCTCGATGGGTTGCGCTTGGCCGAGCGTCCTGATCCGCAGCCCGGCCCACGCGAAGTCCTCATCCGCGTGCGCGCCACCTCGCTCAACTATCGCGATCAGATGATCGTCACCGGAAATTATTTCGGCGGACCCGTGAGCCGCAACATGATTCCGGTCTCCGATGGCGCAGGTGTCGTGGAAATGGTCGGAGAAGGCGTCTCGCGTTTCAAAACTGGTGATCGCGTGGCCGGCGCCTTTTTCCAGGGCTGGATCTCGGGCCCCATGACCGAACGCCACCCCGCGCTTGGCAATCCACTGGATGGAATGCTCGCCGAATACGTCGTGCTGCATGAGCACGGCGTCGTCGCCATCCCCGGGACTCTCTCGTTTGAAGAAGCTGCCGCTTTGCCCTGCGCTGCCGTCACCGCCTGGAACGCCCTCATGGTATCCGGCAGGCCACTGAAAGCGGGCGACACCGTGCTGTGCCTCGGGACCGGCGGTGTGTCAATGTCGGGCCTGCTGTTCGCCAAAGCCGCCGGCGCGCGCGTCATTGTCACTTCCTCGAGCGACGAGAAAATCAAGCGGGCGTGCATTCTCGGGGCATCCGACGGAATCAACTACAAACGTTTCCCCGATTGGGAGAAGGAAGTCGCCCGTCTCACCGCTGGCCGTGGCGCCGATCACATTCTCGAAAACGGCGGCGCAGGCTCGCTCAACAGGTCGTTTGAAGCCACCGCCTTCGGCGGAAAAGTCGCGCTGATCGGCTTCCTGGCGGGACCGCCGGCGAGCAACGTCAATCCGGCGATCATTATGATGAAAAGCGGCTCCATGATCGGAATCGGCGTCGGCAGCCGTGCGATGTTTGAAGACATGAACCGCGCCATCGAGGTTAATAAAATCAAGCCGGTGGTCGACAAGGTGTTTCCTTTCGAGAAAGCCGCGGACGCGTTCCGTTGCCACGCGTCGGGCGATTTCGTCGGCAAGGTCGTAATTACGGTTTGATCGTTGGCTTAATCGATGACCTGGTCGCGGCCGCTTCGCTCGGCGCCTGGCTTTATCTCCTTGCCGCGCGCGGGAGCTTTTGGCGCATCCAGGCGCCTTCCCAACCAGCGCAATCGGGCGCTGTCAAATCCATCTGCGTAATCATTCCGGCGCGCAATGAAGAGCAGACCGTCGCAGAAGCTGTGAAGTCGCTCCGGCCCTTCCCCGTAATCGTTGTGGATGATCACAGCTCCGATCGAACGGCCGCTATCGCATCGGAAGCAGGCGCCTCGGTGATTCAAGCTGGTCCGCTGCCTGCGGGGTGGTCGGGTAAACTCTGGGCCATTTCCGAAGGCTTGAAACACGCCCGGTCGCTGTCGCCGGATTATCTGCTCCTCACCGACGCCGACATCGTGCATGCGCCGGACAATGTCGCCGGCCTCGTTTCCCGCGCTGAAACAGAAAACCTCGATCTTGTCTCATGGATGGTCAAGCTCCAATGCCGCTCGTTCGCCGAAACCCTTCTGATCCCGGCCTTCGTCTTTTTCTTCTTCATGCTCTATCCGCCCAATTGGGTCGCGCGCCAGGATCGCAAAACCGCCGCGGCTGCCGGAGGCTGCATTTTGATCCGTCCTGAAGCGCTCGACCGCATCGGAGGAATCGAGGCGATTCGCGGCGAGATCATCGACGATTGCGCGCTCGCTCGCGCCGTCAAACGCAGCGGCGGACGCATCTGGCTCGGAGTCACCGAAGAAACGCACAGCATTCGCGGCTATGCGTCGTTTGCCGAAATTCGCGCCATGATCTCGCGAACCGCTTTCGCACAGCTTCACCACTCCGCGCTACTTCTATTTCTCACTATTCTCGGAATGGCCGTCGTCTACATCGCTCCGCCCGTGCTATCCTTCACTCGGAGCCCGATTGCCTCCGACTGCGGCTTCGCGGCTTGGCTATTGATGACGATTTGTTACGCGCCCGCGCTGCGGTTCTATAATCGATCAGCATTCTGGGCGCCGCTGCTTCCCTTGATCGCCTTGTTCTACATCTCGGCCACGGTGCATTCCGCCATCGCATATTGGACCGGACGCGGCGGCGAGTGGAAGGGCCGGATACAGGATGAACGACACTAACCAACATCTCGCAAAAATCGCGCAGGGCTATGGAATCGGATCGCTCACGCGCCACATCTTCTTATGCGCGGATCAAACCAAGCCGAAATGCGCCGAACGCGACGTCACCAATGCTTCCTGGGATTATCTGAAGAAGCGCCTCGCCGAATGCGGCCTCCTGCAGGGTCCCAACTGCATGTACCGCACAAAAGCCAATTGCCTTCGCATCTGCGAGCACGGACCCATCGCCGTCGTTTACCCGGACGGCGTCTGGTATCACTCCGCTACGCCCGAGGTGCTGGAACGGATCATTCAGGAGCACTTGATCGGAGGCAAACCGGTTGAGGAGTTCGTCTTCGCGGTGAATCCGCTCACTGCTCCAGTTTGTAAATCGTCAGACCGCTGAGCAGCTTCGGATAAAAATCGGTGGATTTCTGCGGCATCACGTCGCCGGCGAACGCCACGTCCGCCACTTGTTGCACCGTTACGGGTTCGAGCAGAAATGCAACCTGCGCGCCTCCCTCGCGAACTTTCGCGCACGCTGCGTCCAATCCTCGAACGTATTGAATGTGCTTCTGCTCCCGCACCGCTTCTTCGCTGATGCCCAGCACATGGCCGAGCAGTTCCTCGTGCAAAACCCGAACGTCGAGTTCCCCAGGTTTGCGATTGCGTTCATAGAGACAAATCTCGCCGCTCGCGAGCGCCAGGCCAATTCGGATTTCTTGAGGGGCGGCCTGCTGAAAGATCGCCTTCAATTCCTCGATATTTGCTAAACGCCGCGCTTGAATCGCATTGGCGAATCGAGCTGGACTGAACTCCTTCAAACCAGCCAGCACCCGATGGGTCGCCAGAATCTCCAGCCCCGGCGAATACATGTTCACGAAAGTCATCATGACTTTCTCGGCGTCCTTCAGACCCGGATTCTCTTTGCGAAACGCCAGCGCAGTCTCATAGCGATGATGCCCGTCGGCAATCAGCAGTTTCTTGTCCGCCATGAGTCCCTGTATCCGCGCGATCACCTTCGCGTCCGAAATTTTCCAGAGGCGGTGCGTTACCCCATATTCGTCTTCAAGTGACGTGACCGGCGGCGCCGCAGCGGCTTGGTCGAGCAGCTTGTCGATCGCCATTTCCGGATCGGGGTAGAGCATAAATACCTGGCCGAAGTGCGCACAGGTGTGGCGCAGCAACTCCATTCGATCCTTCTTCGGACCCGAGAGGGTCTGCTCATGCCGATGCACTACGCCGGCCGAATAATCTTCCACCGCGCCCAAGGCGATAAAACCCTTGCGCTCGCGCGTCTCATAGCTGTCGGGAACGGTGAACTTTTGAAAATACGCGTACAAACCGGGCTCGGCATCGCGAGCGAGAATTCCAGTTTCGATCCAATCCCGCAGCAAACCGGCGGCGCGGGTGTACGGATTGTTCTCACTGTTGTCACCAGGGAAGCGTTCGCCCAGAATCAGCCGAACCAGGTTATAGGGGCTCAGCGAAAGGTAGCGCGCCTGCATGTCGGACGAAATCTTGTCGTAGGGCTGGGTCACGAGATGATCCACGCGGCCGGCCTGAGCGCTGTAACGGTAAGGTTCAAAGGGAAAGATGCGTGCCAAGGGATCAGGATAACAAAGCACCCCGGCATCGCTCGGGGCGTAAAATGAAAGTGGCGGACGATATGGACCCTCGGGACGATGCAGGAACCGCGCCGGCCAAGGAAAAAGCGATTCAGGATCTGGAGGAACGTCTCTTATCCGAGCAGAAGCGCCACCACGAAGATTTCCGGCAATTCGCTTACGCGGTTTCGCACGATCTGCGTGAGCCGGTTCGAATGATCGTCAGCTACGCGCAGTTGCTTGACCGCCGCTATCGCGCCCAGCTCGATGGCGACGGCCTCGATTTCATGCGCGAAATTGTGGACGCCACGCAGCGCATGGACCGCTTTCTGGGCGACCTGTTGACGTATTCGCATCAGTTTCGCGACATGGGCCAGCCGCTCGAAACTGTGGATGCAGAAGGCGCTCTCGAAGGCGCGCTGTTGACGCTGGAACCTAGAATCCGCGAAAGCGGCGCCCAGATCACGCACGATCCCCTGCCCTCCGTGCCGTACGATTTCGCGCAGCTCAACCAGATCTTCCGACAGTTGATCGCCAACGCAATTACTTTCCATGGGCCCGAAACGCCCGCGATCCATATAGCGGCCACCGATACCGGAGACCTGATTCGGTTTTCGGTGCGCGACAACGGAATCGGCATCGATCCTTCGTATCAAAACCAAATCTTCGGCGTGTTCAAACGGCTGCACGGGCGCGAATATCCCGGCACCGGAATCGGCCTCGCGATTTGCAAGCGGATTGTGGAGCAGGGCGGCGGCCAAATTTGGGTGGAATCGGCGGCCGGCCAGGGTTCGACGTTCTACTTCACCATCCCGAAATAGAATTACTCCGGGTCTCGGGCTGCGGCTTCTTTAAAAACCTGCCTGAAGAAATCCCGCGATGAAGGCGCGGAGCCGATGTGCACGGTTTCACCCGTTACCTGAATGAATCCCAGATACCCGTCCCAGCCCATATCGTCCAGGGTGAAGTCGAAGCATTCGCGTTCCACACGGGGCAGATTGGAGCAATCGATATCGAACACTTCACCGGTAGAATGTTCCGGAAATTCTGGATCCACCAGCAGCGTGCCCGCTTCCGCCGGCCGGTCCGTGGTGCTAACCAGTTCGGCCACCTGCAATGGAACGAAATGCTCACCTTTGGATTTCGTCTCGTCAAAAAGACGATGCGTTTCAAAAGCCACATACAACAACGTGCCGATTGCGGACGGCGAGTCTTGCAGGTAGAGCCCGCGATCCGCACCGCCCATTTCCGGCAGCGAGAACCCATAGTATTCAGGATCGTTCAAAACCTTCGCCAGACTCTTGCCGGACGCTTTACGCAGGTCGTCTTTGGAATGGTAGAAAATGTCCAGCGATTTGAGCCAGACGATCAGCCGGTCGTGTGCACGGCGCTTGGGATTGATCGGATTCTGATAATCGTCCACCAGTTCGCGAAAGGCTGCGGGATCGTCCTGGTAAAGATCCAGCAACTGCTCGGCGCGCTGCACCCGGAACCAATAGGTAGGCGAATAGTCGCGCTGCATTTCGCGTTGGAGCGCCTCATACAATTCCCGGTTGCGGGCGGGGCTGGCGGCAAAAAACATTTCGGCGACGGTCGGCTGCGGGTGGTGCACAGCGGCCGCAGTGAGCGGAAGCAGATCGGAGATGCAGCCTTCGCCGCAGTGATACGCGAAGATGGCCCAATCGCGTCCGCCGAATTTGCTTTCGAGGCGCGAGAGATACCGGGCGGCGGCGGGAGCGGCGCGGTCGGGATTCAGACGGTCGTCGCGAACGGTCACGGTATACGGTGTCCTGTGCCGGATGGTCCGATAAACATACCGCCGGCTGGACTTGCGGCGGACGCGCTGGCGCGACGTGGTGGTCTTGAATCGCGTGACGCGCACGATGCGCAATCCGGCTGCCCGGGCAGTGGCTTCCGAGAATTGCATGATGCCGCGCGGACCTGCCGGGCTGGTGGCATCGGGGTCGCCCCAGCTTTCCAAATACGCGATGGCTGCCAGCAGCGAGGCCGGCCAGCCGCTTTCAGCTTCCGCGCGCCGGAAGATCGCCGCGAGGCGCGGGCCGGTGATTCGCTCGGCGCCGATGGTCGCATTCGGCTCACGCATGATGGTGAAGGTTTGCGACTGGATCATGCGGTCGGTACGCTCCCGCAGAATTTCGGGAGTGATATCGGCGCGTCCGGCGCCGATGCCGGGTAGCGGATGCTGGGGAGTGAAGTACTGGAATGCGGCGAAGAGCAGGCCGCTCGAACCAAGCGCTAGGACAGCGATGCAACGGCGGAGAGAAGGCACGTCGAATTTCATTTTAAAACATTATCGAACTGAAATGTTCTGGACATCAAAATTGCCAATCGAGAATCGCTTTCTGGACGGCCGGCCAAAAGCGGGAGGCGGGATCGATCAGATCGAAATGCCCGGCTCCGGGAATCGGGACCAGCTGGGAGTTGCCGGAAGCTTTGGCGAAGCGCCGGCTCATATCGAACGGCACCACGTTGTCGGCCGTCCCATGAACCAGGCGTTGCGGAACGGAGATCGGCAGTAACTGCTCCGGAGAAGCAGCGGCATAACGCTGCGGGATCTGATCCGGCGTACCACCGAGAAGCTGGCGAACCACGCCTCCATCCAACTGCAAGGCCCAGGCGCGCCGCAGGTCCGAGATGGCCGCCAATCCGGTTACCCCGCGCAGATCGACCACGCGCTGCGCCGCGAGCCACAGCGCCAGTTGCCCGCCGGCCGAGAAGCCTGCCGCGGTGAGGTGGCTCAGGTCGAGGGTATAGCGGGCCTGAAGCGCAAGCAACTCTTCAGCTCCGCGAACAATGTCATCGGCGATGCCGGCCCAATCTCCGCCCGGGTCGCCAATACGCCGGTATTCGAGATTCCACACCGCGGCGCCGGCATGGGCAAGCGCGAGGCACAGGGGCGCGAGCGAGTGAAGATTGGAAGAGCTTTGCCAGAATCCGCCGTGGATGGTGAGAACCACCGGATAAGGGCGCGGTCCATGGGGAAGGTACAAATCTCCGAACTGCGAGGGATCTTTTCCGTAGGAGATGCGCGCGTTCGCTTTGGGAGGCCGGGCGGAGTGAAGTTCTTGCGCGGGAGCCCAAGGAGCGGTTGCCAAGGCCGCAAGAAACGCGCGTCGCCTCACGCGACTATTCTACTGAATAAAAAAAGGGACGCACCGCTGCCACCAGGGCGCGCCCCTGTTTCAGCTCAGCCAGAAAGTTGAGCTCAGCCGGAAAATCCAGCTAGACGCGAGATACCGGCCGTTCGCTGGCTGCGTAATCGGCGCTCGATTCGCCGCTGGAGGCGATATCTTCGGCGCCAGACTGATCCAGCAGCTTCTTTGCGCGCTTCACCCACTCCGAAGTGTCGCAGTGAACAGAAAGGAGAATTCCTCCGGACCGTACGCGGCCCTCAAAGCGCTTGGCTTCGTATTCGGGAATGCCGAAACCGATCAGTGTTCCGACGATCCCGCCCGCCACGCCAACCGCGCCAGCGCCGGCCAGCATGCCAATGATGGGACCGGCAGCGATGAACGGCCCGATACCGGGAATCGCCAGAGCACCGATGCCCGCGAGCCAACCGACGATGCCGCCAACCACCGCGCCCGTGGTGGCGCCAGCCGTAGCGCCTTCGGGAGCCTTGGACTCTTTCTGAGTAACGAAGTCCTTCGTGCCGGCGTTTTCCGGCAGCAGAACAGAAACGTCGGTATTGCGGAAGCCCGCGCCGCGCAAGGCTTCCAGACCCCCACTGAGCGAGACGGTGTCCCGGTAAATTCCAAACACAGCAGTATTGCTCATAATTCTCTCCTTAAACTGAAAAACGCGGGCTTTTTATTGATTACCGCCGTACACGGTAAGTTCGCCCGTGAACTTACCGGAGCCGGCGATTTGAACTGCGTTGTCAAGGGCCGCTTTCTCTCGCGTTCCGGCTTCCCTGTCCCGGTCAACGTGACAGCTCCATCTAGCTCGCTCATGCGGGCGTGGTGCGTTTCGCGGAAAACATTTTAGTCCAGCTAATGCGAGATGCGAAGTGAAGCGCGTCATACGCCGCTCACCTGTTGCACGGGAAATGCCAGGGTGAAATTTCGCGAGATTCCAATCTTTTCGCGGAGCGGTCAACGTGTCCGAGCAGGAATTATTACCTGCGTGTTCGCAGATCCGTCCGTGTTAGATCGATGTGACAGGCTACCAGACGCGGCAAGCCGGTGCATGAACCATCGGCTGTCCCACATGACAGGCGAAGGCTTCGCGAAACTCCGGCATGTTTCCGAGGACGCCGTTCACACGGTCGCGGCCGGGCGAATGCGGATCCACTTGCGCCAGCATGCGCGACATTTGCGGGCGAATGTTTTCACACCAGGCTTGCCCCCATGCGAGGAAGAAGCGCTGTTGCGGCGTAAAGCCATCGATCTTAGGCTGCGGCTTGCCGTCGAGCGATTTCATCAGAGCCATAAATGCCAGACGCACGCCGCCGTTATCCGCAGTATTTTCGCCCAGCGTCAACTTGCCGTTCAGATGCACGTCATCCAAAGGAGTGAACGCCGAATACTCCTTGATGAAGCATTCGGCGCGCTTCTGGAACTCGGCGGCATCTTCGGGCGTCCACCAGTTGCGCAGATTGCCTTGAGCATCGTACTGGCGGCCCTGATCGTCGAAGCCGTGGGTGAGCTCATGCCCCATGACGGAGCCGATGGCGCCATAGTTCACGGCCGCATCCATTTTGTTGTTGAAGAACGGCGGCTGGAGAATACCGGCCGGGAAATTGATGCTATTCTCCGGCGGATAGTAGTAGGCGTTGACGGTGGGCGGCGTCATCAACCATTCACTGCGATCCACCGGCTTGCCGATCTTGTTCAACTGGCGGTGCTCTTCGAATTCGGTGGCGCGCTCGTCGTTGCCCACGGCATCGCCGCGCACAATTTGGACGCTGGAGTAATCGCGCCATTTATCGGGATAACCGATTTTCGCCTCCACAGCGCGGAGCTTGATCAGCGCCTGCTGTTTGGTGGCGGGGGTCATCCACGTGAGGGATTGTATGTCCTGGCCGAGCATGTTCTCAATCTGGTGGACCATTCCCAGAACGCGGGCTTTCGCCTCGGGCGGAAATTTCTCCTCGACATATTTTTGGCCGAGCGCGAAGCCTAAGTCATCGTCGGTGGCTTCCACGCAGCGCTTCCAGCGCGCCTGCAGCTCCTTGGCGCCAGTGAGCGTCTGGCTGTAGAAGCGGAAGTTTTCATCGAGGAACGGCTTGGCGAGCAGCGGGGCTTCGGCGTGGAGGAGGTGCCAGCGAAGGTAGGTTTTGAGATCGCCGAGGCTGTCTTGGGTGAGGACGGTGTTAAGCGCCTTGAAGAAAGCCGGGACCGAGACGTTGAGATCGGCGAACGCGGGCGTTCCCATTGCGGCGAAGTACTTGGGCCAATCGATGCCGGGAGCCAAGGCGGCCAGATCCTTGATCGTCATTTTGTGGTACGTCTGCTGAGGATCGCGGCGCGCAACACGGTCGAGTGCTCCGCGCGCTAAGGCGGTCTCAATTCGCAACACCACTTGGGCGTCCGCGGCGGCGCGCGCGGGTGTTTCGCCCGCGAGCTCGAGCATCTTCTGTACGTGCGCAACATATTGCTGGCGCAACTGGACGGACTTGGCATCCGTTTTGAGATAATAGTCGCGATCCGGCAGGCTGAGGCCGCCCTGGTCGGCGCCGGCGATCACCTGGTTCGAGTTCTTGGCGTCGGGCTCGGAGGAAAAATTGAAGAACGCATTCACACCCAGGAGTTGCAGCCGCGGCACTTCGGCAAGAAGAGCAGCTCGCGATTGAATGGCATCGATGCGCTGGAACTCAGGCTCGAGCGGCTTGACCCCCAGCTTATCGATGGCCGGTTCGTCCATGCAGGAAGCATAAAAATCGCCGATCTTCTGCTCCACCGAGGTGCGTTTAGGACTATCCACAGCGGCCTTGTCCAAAATTCCGCGGAGAACGGCGCGATTGCGCTCGGCGAGGACGCCGAAGGTTTCCCAGCGGGATTGGTCCGGCGGAATCGGATTGTTGGCCATCCAGGTCCCGCAGGCGTATTGATAAAAGTCGACACAGGGATTGGCGGTCATGTCCATGTTGGCAGTGGTGAATCCACTGCTAACGGACGGGGCGGAGACATTTTGCGCCAGGGCCACGAGCGCGAAGAGCGGGAGCAGAAGAATGGGTCGCACGTTTCCAGTTTATCGCCCGGCGCGGGAAGCGGATTGCCGGAAATCAACTGGTTTATCATGATGGCAACGATCGCATGACTGCTTTACGATTTGAATGCCAGCCCGGATGCACAAAATGCTGCGAGCAGCAGGGCTTCGTTTATCTGACGGAGGCCGACCTGGCGCGCATCGCGGCGTACGTAGGGATGACCGCGGCGGAGTTCGAGCGGCGGCACGTGTATCGGACCAGGCACCGGCTCCGGCTGCGCGTTCCGCGGCACCAGCAGTGCCAGTTTTTGCGCGATGGAGGGTGTTCGATTCACGCAGTGAAGCCCGTACAATGCCGGGTGTTTCCGTTTTGGCCGGAGATGGTGGAGAGCAAGCGGGAGTGGAAAAAGGCGGCGGGGTGGTGTCCCGGGATCGGAAAGGGCGAACTGGTGCAGATTGAGACGGCGCGGGAACGCGCGGCGGAGATGCGGAGCGAATACCCGGCTCTCTATGCCGGCACCTGAGCCTGACGACTATTTCACGATGACTTTGCCGACGGTCTGATTGTCCAATTGGTCGCTGACGCGGACGGCGATCACTTGCTCGCCGGCAGAAGGCCGGCCGATTACGAGATGGTACTCTTCCTCGGGTGAATCCGAGAGCCGGTCCACCGGATCGATCAGGGTCCACTCGCCGCCATTCACGGAATATTCGGCGTGATCGATGATGCTGCGCGCGTCATGCGCGGTCCAGCGGACATCGAGCTTGTTGCCGGCTGCTGCGCTGCCGGTGAGATTGGAGATGCGCGGCGGCGTGTTATCGATCAAGAACGGATCGCTAACTAACGCGGTGCTCAGCGCCAGCTGCGGCGGATTGCTGGGCGAATCGGAAGCCGTAACCCGCAGGACATATTCGCCATCGGGAAAGGCGGCGGTGTCCCAGCTCAAGAATTTGTCCTTGACATTGTCCTTAAGAAGCTGCCAAACGGATTCGTTTACTCCGCGAATTTCGACCCGGTAAATCAGAGTGTCATTGTTATCGTCGGAAGCTAGCCAGCGCGCGCCTTCATAGCCTTTGGCGTAGTTCATGTTCATGGACGAAGAGGACTCGATCGAAACCGTGGACGAGCTTCGTTGCTGGCCGATGGGCGGCAGCGTAATGGAAGTGGAAAGGGGCAGTGAGAGCACGGGCGCTGCGAAGCGGTAATTCGGCGGAGTGATATCGATGGCCTCAACCACGGGCGCGACGTTCTTGGGAAGATAGGCAGCTTCGACGTAGGAAACCTCGGGCGGCTTCTCGCCTGAAGCGAGGCTCATCTCGATTTTGTACTGCAGGAACCGCGCGGAGGGCGAAACGATGTGTCCCGCGCCGCAGAAACTGCACTCGGGATCGCTGGCATCGGGCTGCAGCGGGGCCCACGGACTCCAATTGCTTTCCGGATGGCTGCGATTGCCGCTGCGGGTGAAAACCGAAATTTTGCCGGAGCCGCGAAAATCGATGCGGCCCCAATACGTAAACGAACCGGCATCGAACACTTCGCTTTCAAAAGTGCCGGCCTTTTCAAAACCGGGACCAATGCGAAATACCTTGCCGATATTGCCGGTTACGGCGAACAAGCCGCCCTGGGGGTCGCGGCCAAAGCCCGTGATCTGGGTGGGCGTCGCGTCGAGAAGCAGCGTGCTGAGGGTGTCGGAATCGAGCCGATAAATCTTTCCGCGATTGCCCGTGCCGAGCAGGGGCAGGCCAGATGCATCAAATCCGATAGCGTAGACGATATCCTGGGCGCCGCTCCAGATTTTTCGCGGGGCGCCGTCGGGATCGATGCGGTAGACTTCAGATCCACCGGCGAGCGACGATCCGGCGGAAGCGGACGTGTTGTGCGCAGCGCTCGATCCTCCGACAATCAAAGTATTCGAAGCAGGCGCGGGCGCAGGAGCGGCTTGAACGCTGGCGCTCTTGTTGCCGACTCCGGCCGCATAGATCGCTCCGTCAGGCTGGACGGCCACGGCCGTAATTTCGCGCTTCGGCGATTGATACAACACGAAGCCTTGTCCAGCGGGTGAGATGCGCAAAATGAGGCCGCTCGGCTCCGTGCCGACGATCAGGTTGTTCTGAGCGTCGATGGCGAGAGAACGCGCGTGCGTCTCTTCGGTCTTAAAGAAGACCGAGCCGGTACCGTCGGGTTTCACACGATAGATTTCGCCCTGGTCGCCGGTAGCGACGAACAGATCGCCCTGGCTGTTGAACGCCATGGCCCAGATGTATTTCTGATGCGGATCGTAGAACAGGTGCGGCTTGCCGTCCGGGCCGATTTTGTAGATTTTGCCGTCGGGATCGGTAGCGGCATAAAGATTCTGCTTCCCGTCGAGGACGAGCACGTGGATCTCGAGGCCGTCCAATTCGGCGAAGGTGCGGCTCTTGCCGTTGGGCGCGATCGCGAAGATGCGCGCGGTTCCGCTGCCAGAGCCGCCGCCCGCGGTGTAGAGAGTGCCTTTGGAGTCGACGGCGAGAGTCCACAGATAAGGCGTGGTGGAGTCAAAGATTTCGGTAACTTCCGGCGCAAGAAAGATGCGCCCATCGCCTCGCAGCGAAAGATGCGTGAGCGTGCCACGCTCGAAATCGGCGCGGTCGCCCTGCTGCCAAAAGTGTGTGTCTACAGCGAAGCAGGCAGCGCAGGCGATCAGCGCCACCAGCGGGAGTCGAATAATTTTCATCAATACGCTACTTTACGGTAATACGGAGCGAGAAGCTGCCGTCAATGAGCATGTCGAACGGGATACTGCCTTGTTCGATCGCGCTTTCGGCCGAGCTTTGGAGGCGGCGGCTGGCGGTGCGGTCCGTCTGCATCACATTCATGATGGAGGCAGGCAGACTGGGCAACGTCTTGTCCTCATAAAAGACAGTGGGACGGGGCTCGATGAGCGAGACGTAGAGCTTGTTGTTGCTGCGCTCCTGATTCATGAGGGAGACGGTTTGTTTAATATCGATAAACGGCTCGGACGCAGCAGCGGCGTTTTGCAGGCGATTGAGGGTTTCAGCATCGCTGAATAAAACGCGATGCTGGCCTTTCGGCAATCCGGCGGGAATCTTCAGCGTGAAATCGCGCTCGATGCGCTCGCCGCGGTAGGGCCGGACAAAAACTTTCACCGGAACTTCGGAGCCTGCGTCCACTTCACTGGCCGGAATCCAGGCATTCTCGATTGTTGCTTCGCGGCGATCCGGAAGAATGTCGATGGTGGCGTCGACGGATTTGAGTTTGGGGATCTGCACCGGATTCAGGAACAGGCGGTTGAATTTGTCGCCCCACCATCCAGCGAGCTGGTTGGGAACGGGCGCGGGGCCTTCGTTGGCCGCGAGCATCGTGGATATCGATACGCCGGGCTGACCGTCGAGCGCGACTTTGCCGCTCAACCGATAGGTGGTCTCTTCGGCAAACTCGTTCAAGCTCGAGATGGAATTGAACAGCGTCATCGTCATGAGGTAGGGCGTCCACTTCTGCTGGACGAAGACGCTGAAGTGCAGGTCGCGCTCTTTGCGGATGGTGTTGTTCTCGCCGAAGGAGCGGACCCGCAGAGTGACCGGCACCATTTGCGCGGTCTCACCGAGGTCGCCCATCACGCCGCTGTGGCGATCCTGCTTGAGCGCGCCGACGATTTCGGTGGCGTTGCCGAATTTGGTGGGCTGATACTGCGAGGCCAGAGTAGTGATGACGTCGGCCTTCGCCATCGGCATATCGATGGGGCCGAGATTGAAGAACGAATGCCCGCAAAAGAGAACGTGCTTGCCATCGTTATAGGTGACCGTGCACATGGCGCTGACGCTCATGTCGCCGGTGACCAGCAGGCCGCTCACGGCGTCGCCCGGCTGCAGCGAATTCTGCCATCCGGGACCCGGCTTGGAACTGATCATGGTGGCCGCACCGCCGCCGCCCGCCACAGTCATGCCCATTTGCTCGAATTGCGAGGCAAAGGCCGGCAGAACATTTTCATTGAACCCGGCGAAGTTGAGCGGGGTCTCAATGGGCACCATGCTGGAGATGGGAGGCAGGCCGGCCGGCACGCCGCTGAGATCCGAAGCGCCGGTATTGCGCGCGGAGGATTTAACGGGCACGCGGGCGTTGGAGGGCAGCGATTTGTCGAACTCGTTCACTTCGAGCATCAGCTCGATGGGCGTGATGCCGCACAGCGCGTCCGGCGAGAAGGTGCTGAAACGCAGCGCAATGGCGCCCACCAGCTTGCCGTCAATGTAGACCGGGCTGCCGCTCATGCCGGCTGCGACGTTGGTGCGCTGGCCCTTGCCGCCGAGCTTGGCCAGAATCACATCCTGCTTGGGTCCCCACTGGTTTTTATAGATGCCGAGAATCTCGATCGGAAGGGGCTCGGGCACCGTACCCTGCAGCACGGTCCAGGCGTACCCTTTCATGCCGGGCTTGAGATCGGCCTCTTTGAAAATCTGGACCTTTCCAGCTTTGGGACGGACGGGCGCAGGTTCCTGGCCGAAGAGAAACGAACAGCACGCCGCCGCGACCGCAAGTGCGGCTAACTTCTGCATGGGGACCATCCTTCAATATCTGATGACGGCGCTCGCGCGCCGCTTGTTTCCATTATCGTCCATTTTCAAAGAGTGGGAGAGAGGCATGCAAAACGGCGCGGCGCAAGGGTGCCGGTGTGTCCCGGCGTCAGGTCTGCGGATAGGTACCGTCGGGATTGTAGCCGCCGCCGGGGTCTTGATCGAGTTCGGCGGGCTGGGGCGGATGGACGGGGCCGCGGGGTGGCGCGACTTCGTCCTCCTTCGGAAACCGGGTGGTTCCTTTCAATTCGTCGATCATGGGCTGGATGATCGACGGCGGTGTCTCGGGTTCGTGCGGTTCAGGGTCATGAGGGTGCTCGTGCTCGGAGTGTTTGCTCACGGTGCACCTCCTTTCTGCCCGCGATTCTATTCGCCGCGCCTGGAGCTGTTAGCGGCCTGCGGCGCAAGTCGGTGAAAAGGACGCGAATAGAGCGATGGGTGGTTGGTCATCGGAGTATACTGTTCTGAACTATGTCCATGGCAAGCATGTCCAGTTCAAGAGCTTTTTGGGTTCGTTTTTGCGGAATCGGCGCTGCGGCAGCGGGATTGAGTTTGCTTTGGCTTCAGGCGCAACAAGCGCCGAAGCAGCCGATTGCGGTCCAGAAAGTAACCGATAATCTCTGGGTCCTGATGACAAACAGCAGCGGAAATGTTGCGGTGTATCCAACTAGCGAAGGCGTGCTGCTGGTGGACGACAAGTTCGATCAGGATGGGCCGGAGATTCTGGCCAAGGTAAAGGCGATCAGCGACAAGCCGATCAAATATATTTTGAACACCCACCAGCACGGCGATCACACCGGCGGCAATGCGTTCATGATGACGAACACGCCGGCCGAGATTCTGATCCACAAGAATGCGCGCGCCAACATGGTGGCGGGCAAGCAGCCGGGGCTGCCGCAGATCACGTATGCCGACGAAGCGCAGGTGTTCCTCGGCGGCAAGGAAGTGAGCGCGCATCATTACGGGCGCGGGCACACCAACGGCGACGCCGTGATTCTGTTTCCGGGCGAGCGCGTGCTGCACACGGGCGATCTGTTTGTGAACGGGAGCGCGCCGTTTATCGACTACAGCGCGAAAGGCAGCATCGTGGAATGGGACAAAACGCTCGATCGCGTGCTGGCGCTGGATTTCGACATCGTGATTCCCGGGCACGGGCCGGTGGCGAAGAAAGCAGATCTGGTGAAGTGGCGCGCGTCGATTGCGGAATTGCGGTCGCGCGCGAAGACCGCCTGCGCGGGCGGGGCCGCGGATGCGGTGAAGCGGCTGGATTTGTCGGGGCTGAATATGGACAACAGCCTGGGGTTCCTGAATCGCAGTATGGCGGGGATGTGCGCGGAGCTGGCGGAATAAAATAGTAGACGAGACCTTTCGAATGACGAATGAGCACAGTTCCGAGCCTGATCCGAGCGAAAAAGCCGCTGGCGGCGATCCGATCGAACTCATCAGATCCGAGCACGAGGCCGTTCGTCAGAATGCGCAACGTTCGGGTGAAGCCTTTGAACCGGTCAATGTTCGAGGTGAGTCCGTTTCGGCAACCATCGTTCGTGAGAGGCGCTAGTACGGGTCTTTCGTCACTCAGCCGTACTGGTTGTAGCCGTTGCCTCGCGGGCGAATTCGATGAAGCTCAACCCCTTTCTCAATAAGACGTAGCGATTCTGGAAGTCCGCCAAAATGTTGAGGTTGTTCGGAGGAGGGATACGGCTCACTAGCCCGAAGCTTTCGAGCTTACTAAACACACTATCGAGTTCTGGCTCAGGTTTGTTGCCCCAGGGCCAATCTGTATGGGCCTGATCTCGCGTAATGCGCCCCTGTTCTCGGACCCGGGCCCCCTGCGACAAAACCAACACTTTCAGATACTCAACCTCTGAGTCAGTCACTTCCATCGCAACTCGCGTGAGTTCCTCGACCTCGTCCGCAGAGGTTTCTGGGCCGATTACAGCCGAGGTAGAAAGGATCTCGGCGATCCGCCTCACCCGGGTCTTTGCGCGCGTGGCGCGTGCCTTTCGATCGGCGTCGATAAGCAGATGGATCCAATCCTTGTCTAGGAATTCTTGATGCTGCACCGCGAGTTGGTCGAGCGTAAGAGAAAGCCGCTTTACCTCTTCAACAACAATTGAGAGCAGGTAAGCCGAATTCTCTGCAGACAGTTCAGCAGCTTCCGCGTTTAGGCCGTCGGAAAACCCTGAGATCGCTCCTGCCACACCCCCAGTAGTAAGACCTTCAGCTATTCGCTTCAACAGGCGAGCGAGGGTAGGCCCACGCTGGGCCTCGTCCAAGCGGACCAAGCTAATCGCTTGATCTAGTTTGTCGTCCATTGCCATGCAAACTCGACTCTCAAAACCAAACAAAAAGCCCGCCCCTTGCGAGGCGGGCCAGGTTATCTTGCCGAATGCCACTGCGCCAGAGGCGCCATGGCCGCGCGGTTAGCGCCTAGTAGTCCATTTCCGGTCCGCCGTGCCCACCGGGCATCGGGGCCGGCTTCTTCTCCGGAATCTCGGCGATCATGGCTTCGGTGGTGAGCATCAAAGCCGCGATCGAAGAGGCATTTTGAAGCGCCGAACGGGTCACCTTGGTGGGATCGATGACGCCCGACTTCACCAGGTCTTCGTATTCCGCTTTCGCGGCGTTGAAGCCATAGTGAGAATCGGCGTGGTTGCGGATCTTCTCGATCACAATGGCGCCTTCGTAACCGGCATTGCCGACAATCTGCCGCACCGGCTCTTCACAAGCCCGCCGGATGATGTCGACGCCGATCTTGTCATCGCCTGCCAGCGTTACGTTGTCGAGAGCCTTGGCTGCGCGCAACAGCGCGACGCCGCCGCCCGGAACAATGCCTTCCTCAACCGCCGCGCGAGTGGCATGCAGCGCATCCTCGACACGAGCCTTCTTCTCCTTCATCTCGGTCTCTGTAGCCGCGCCCACCTTGATCACCGCAACGCCGCCGGCCAACTTCGCCAGCCGCTCCTGCAGCTTCTCGCGATCGTAATCGCTGGTGGTGTCGTCGATCTGGGCGCGCAACTGCTTGATGCGGCCTTCAATCGCCTTCTGCGAACCGGCGCCGTCCACGATGGTGGTGTTGTCCTTGTCCACAGTGACGCGCTTGGCACGGCCCAAGTCGCCCAACTGGACGCCTTCGAGCTTAATGCCGGTCTCTTCCATCAGGGCCTTGCCGCCGGTGAGGATGCCGATGTCTTCGAGCATCGCTTTGCGGCGATCGCCGAATCCAGGAGCCTTCACCGCGCAGGCGTTCAGGGTGCCGCGCAGCTTGTTGACCACCAGAGTCGCAAGCGCTTCGCCTTCCACTTCCTCGGCGATCACGAGCAGCGGCTTGCCGGAGCGGGCGATCTGTTCGAGCAGCGGAAGCAGATCCTTCATGTTGCTGATCTTCTTTTCGTGGATCAGGATGTAGGGATCTTCCAGCACGCACTCCATGCGGTCGGGATCGCTGATGAAGTAAGGCGAGAGATAACCGCGATCGAACTGCATGCCGTCGACGGTCTGCAGCTCGGTGTTCATGGTCTTGCTCTCTTCCACCGTGATGACGCCGTCCTTACCGACCTTCTTCATCGCTTCGGCGATGGTGTTGCCGATGTCGGAATCGCCGTTGGCGGAGATGGTGCCCACTTGCGCGATGGTCTCGTTGTCCTTCACTTCCTTGGACAACTTCTTCACTTCCTCAACAACCAGCTCGACAGCCTTCTCGATGCCGCGTTTCAGGGCCATCGGATTGGCGCCGGCTGCGACAGCCTTCACGCCTTCGCGGAAGATGGATTGAGCCAGAATGGTCGCTGTGGTGGTGCCGTCGCCCGCGGTGTCGGAAGTCTTCGAAGCCACTTCGCGCACCATCTGCGCGCCCATGTTCTCGAGCGGATCCTTCAGCTCGACTTCTTTGGCTACCGTGACGCCGTCTTTGGTGATGGTGGGGCCGCCGAACTTTTTCTCGAGAACGACGTTGCGGCCGCGGGGGCCAAGCGTGACTTTCACGGCGTCGGCTAATTGGTTGACGCCGCGCAGAATCGCCTGGCGGGAATTTTCGCTATAAACAATTTGTTTTGCTGCCATTGAATTCTCCTTTCAGAAACTTGTTTGCAAAAAATTTGCGCAGATGCGCTTACGCTACCTTGCTGGCTTTCTTCGCGGCGCCTTCGAGTACACCAAGGACCTCGTCCTCGCGCATGATGAGCAATTCCTCTCCATCGATGCGGATCTCGCTGCCCGAATATTTGCCGAACAGGATACGGTCGCCCTTTTGGACGTCCAAAGCAACCACTTTTCCGTCTTCCAGGCGCTTGCCTTTGCCCACCGCGACGACTTCGCCTTCTTGCGGCTTCTCCTTGGCGGAATCCGGAATAAAAAGACCTCCAACCTTGGTTTCCTGCTCCTCGATCCGTTTCACCACGATCCGGTCATAGAGCGGTCGAATATTCATGTTGAACCTCCTCTTACGTTGAGATTTGGAAATTAGCTTGAGCGAGCGTTGGCTTCTCGCCCGAACCATATTAGCAGACTCTCGCGATGAGTGACAAGAATTCTTTGTAACCTATTGTAGCGTAAGTAATTATAAATGCGACTTTCTAGCGTGGACACCGTTCCAATGTTCCAGATATGCTGGATACGTATCCATGCGACGTTTCGCGCCACTGATTCTCCTGGGCTTCGTCGCAATCGTGGCTGGCGTCGGGTGGACTTACTACCAGCGCCTGAAGCTGCAGTATTCGAGCGCGCCCTCCCGGCCGAGGAAACTCGCGCCCGGACTTTCAGCCACCTTCCATGGCTGGAATTATCGCCACACGTCCAGCCAGAAGACCGTCATTTCCTTACATGCCGACGATTTCCAGGAGTTGGACGGCAAGGATGAACTGACCGGCGTGTCGCTCGACATTTATAACAAAGACGGCCAGAAGTACGATCACGTTCAGAGCGCCAAGGCCGAGTTCAACGTCGGGGATGGAACGCTGTATTCGGACGGCGAGGTGGAGATCACGCTGAACATTCCCGTCGGCGAGCAACCCACCGGCCGGCTGATGTCGATCAAATCGTCCGGCGTTCGCGTGGAAAGCAAAACAGGGAAAACGAATACCGATCGTCTGGCGACGTTTAAGTTCGACCGCGGAGACGGCCACGCCATGGGCGCCGATTACGACCCGACCACGCGCGAACTGAATTTGCACAGTCAGGTATCGATGACGTGGCGGGGAACCGATCCCGGCACCACTCCGATGAAGATCGAGACCGATCAGCTCAATTACAAAGAGAAGGACGGAAAGGTGTTTCTGTCGCCTTGGTCGCGGCTGACGCGCGACACTCTGACGCTCAATGCCGGCCCCGCCATCGTCACGTTGGACAAGGGAAATCTCAGGAGGGTGGAGACCACCCAGGCCAAGGGAACGGATCTGCGGCCGGGCCGCAACCTGGCTTATTCGGCCAATCAATTAATCCTGGAGTTCAACGACAACAACCAGGTCCAGAAGATTACCGGTGTGGATCAAGCCCACGTGGTTTCGACCGGCGAAACATCGGTAACGACACTGGCGTCCGACAGCGTGGTGATGGCTTTTGACACCACTACCAGCGATAGCCTGCTGCGCGTCGCGGTGGCGCAGGGTCATAGCGTCATGGAATCGAAGCCGATCATCAAACCGGGCGTCGATCCGGCGGATACCCGCATTCTCAAGAGCGAGACGATCTACACCAATATGCGGCCGGGCGGGCAGGAGATCGAATCGGTGGAGACGCAAGGGGCGGGAGCGATCGAATTTATTCCGAACCGGCCCCAGCAGGCGCATCGTTGGATGAACGGCGATCACATCTGGATGGCTTACGGACCGAGAAACACGATTCAGAGTTTCCGGTCCATCGCAGTCACTACTCGCACGCTGAAACCGAAAGAACCGGGACAGAAAGCAACTCCGGCGCCGGAGCTCACCTGGAGCAAAAATCTGCTTGCGACGTTTCATGCGAACTCATCGCAGCTCGCGAGCCTGGATCAATCCGGCAATTTCCGCTACGACGCCGGCGACCGCCATGCCACCGCCGACCGGGCTTTGCTCGATCAGCCCAATAACATCATTACGTTGATCGGACGCGCACAGGTGCGGGATTCCACAGGCTCAGCGAACGCCGATAAGATCATCCTGAATCAAATGACCGGCGATTTTACCGCGGAAGGGCACGTCACCTCCCTGCACGTACCCGACAAGCAGAAGAGCGATGCGCAGGGCGGCGGGATGCTGGATGAAAACGAGCCCCTGTACGCGCGCGCCAAGAAAATGGTCTCGAAGGACAACCACCTGGATATTCTCTATGAAGGCGATGCCGTGCTGTGGCAAGGCGCCAACCGGTTGGAGGCCGATAGCGTCGAAATCGACCGCGATAACAATCTCCTGAAAGCGCACGGACACGTCCTCAGCCAGTTGCTCGATAAAATGAAGGGCGGCGAGAGCGGGCCGGAAAAAGGGAAGGACGCGGCCGATCCCCCGCCGAAAGGCGCAACCAAGCCGCTGCAACGCGTGTTTACTGTTGTGAGAGCGCCGAATTTGGATTACAACGACAATACGCGCGTGGCGCATTACAGCGGAGGGGTCACGCTCGAACGTCCCAATATGACCGTAAAGGGCCAGAATGTCGACGCGTTCCTGCGCAACAACAGCAACGATTCCTCGCTCGATCATGCCGTTGCGGATGGCAAAGTACAAGTTCATGAAGTTTCGCCGGACCGGACGCGCGACGCCTGGTCGGAACACGCCGAATACTATGTGGACGAAGACAAAGTTATTCTAGAGGGAGGGCAGCCGCGATTCGTCGATAGTACGCGCGGAAGCACGCGAGGCGAAAAATTGACCTGGTATTCCGACGACGACCGCTTGCTGGTAGATGGAAAGCCCGCGCAGCCAGTGAAGAGCCTGCTGCACAAAAAATCGGCGGCCAAGTAGTCTGCCATGCGAACTTTACAAACTTCCGAGATTTCCAAAAGCTACCGCGGCCGCAAGGTTGTGGACAACGTTTCCTTGTGGGTGAAGCAAGGCGAAGTGGTCGGATTGCTGGGCCCCAACGGCGCGGGCAAGACGACATCGTTTTACATGATTGTCGGGTTGATCAGTCCCGATTCGGGCAGCGTGCAGGTGAGCAACGGCGAGGGTGCGGAAGACATCACCCGGATGCCGATGTATCAGCGGGCGCGCAAAGGGATCAGCTATCTTCCGCAGGAGGCTTCCGTTTTCCGCAAGCTCACCGTGGAAGACAACCTGATGGCCATTCTGCAAACGCTGCGGATGAGCGGGCGCGAGCGGCGAGAGCGCATGAACCGCCTCGTCGAACAATTGGGCCTGGAAACCGTGCGCCACAACAAGGGCTACGCGCTTTCAGGCGGCGAGCGGCGGCGCGTGGAGATTGCCCGGTCGTTGGTGATTGAGCCGAGTTTTCTGCTGCTCGACGAGCCGTTCTCGGGCATCGATCCCATCCAGGTGCTGGAGCTGCAGCGCATCATCTTCGACCTGAAGAATATGGGCATCGGCATTTTGATGACGGACCACAATGTGCGTGAGACCTTGGCCGTTACCGATCGCGCATACATCATCAACAACGGCAAAATCTTTCGCGCCGGAACGCCGGATGCCTTGGGCCGCGATCCCGAAGTGCGGCGGGTCTATCTGGGCGAGAACTTCAATCTGGAATTCGAAACGGAACGCCGCAAATACGTGGCGGAGAGCTAAGCCGGCCGGTCCGGTTGAATCACGCCATGGAACTAGAGAAGCTTCTTCTGCGCAAAGTCGGTGATGCCGTCGGGCGGTTCAAGATGATCCGCGCCGGCGATCGCGTGGCTGTGGCGCTCTCTGGCGGTAAGGATTCCCTCACGCTGCTCGAAGCGTTGTTGCTGCTGGCCAAGCGCGCGCCCATCGAGTTTTCCGTCTGCGCCTTCACCGTGGAACAGGGCAAGTTTCTGCGTCCGATTGAACCTTTAGGTGAGTACTTGAAGACGCGGGGCGTGGACTGGACCTATCACACGGACAATCCATCGCTGCGATTGCTTGAAGAGCAGCCCGATCATGGCTGCGACCTGTGCAGCCGGTTCCGCCGCCGGGCCGTTTACCAGATTGCCCGCGGATTAGGCGCCAATGTAATCGCTTTCGGGCACACAGCGGACGATTTTTGCGAATCGTTTTTGCGCAACGCGATGTTCACCGGCCGCGTGAGCGCGCTGCCTCCCATCACGTACTCGCGCGAGAAGGATTTTCGGCTGATCCGTCCGCTGGTTTTTGTGACAGAAGAGATTACCGCGCGATTCGCCGAATCGATGGGCGCGCCGATTGTGCCGTGCGGCTGTTCGCAGCGGACAGGCACCGTGCGCAAATCCATCCGCGGGCTGTTCAGTGAAATCGAGAAGGATTATCCGCATCTGAAAGAGACCCTGCTTTCGGCCATGGGGAATCTCGAGCCCGAACGGCTGCTGGATACGAGGTACCTGAATCTCGAAGGCGGCCACGCCGCGAGCGTGCCGGATTTGCTGCCGGTGTTGGACGACTGACCAGGCTTACTGCGCGCCCCGCGACAACAGCATCACCTTCGCCGTGCGAAACATGATGACGGCGTCGAGCGCGGGCGCCAGATTCTTGATGTAGTACAGGTCGTACTCCAACTTGATCTCGGCGTCCTTCTCGGTGTCGCCATATTTGTGGTTAATCTGCGCCCACCCGGTAATTCCCGGTTTGACGCAATGGCGATGCCGGTAGTAGGGAAATTTCTTCTCAAAGCCGCTGACGAAATTCGGCCGCTCGGGCCGCGGGCCGACGATCGACATGTCGCCTTTCAGCACGTTGAACAACTGCGGCAGCTCATCCAATCGCAACTTGCGCAGCCAGCGTCCCACGGCTGTAATACGTGAATCGTTGCGCTTGGCCCACACCGGGCCGCTTTCCGATTCGGCGCCCGCCACCATGGAGCGGAATTTGTAAAGCGTGAATATGCGGTCCCCTTTCCCGACGCGCTCCTGGCGGAACAACGCCGGACCCGGGGAAGTCAGTTTGATCAGTATCGCCACCGAGAGCATCACCGGCGCCGCGATCAAGACCGCGCAAGCCGCGATTCCCATTGAGTAAATCGACTGCAGCCGCACCCGGCGCGGATTCGGCCCTAATTCCGTGGAGGAGAAAATCAACTGGGACGGTTGCAGCGCACGCGTTGAAATCCGCTCGAATGCCGTTTCATAAGTGGTGAGAACATCTTCAACGCGGACGCCTGACAGACGCATCTGAAGCAGACGATCCACCGGCAGCCTGGAACGCCGCTCGGTGAGCGCGACCACGATCCGATCGGGATGCAGGCGATTCACTACTTCGCAAAGGTCGCCAAGCGCGCCTAAGCGTTTTTCGCACGAAGAGCCTGTGTCGTCCAGAAATCCGATCGGGGTGAGTCCTTTCTCGGGATGCCCTTCCAGCCGGCAGCAGATTTCCTGCACGATTTCTGAATTTCCGAAGAAAAGCACGCGCTCGGGCGGAATCAGCTTGGCCAGGACAGGCTGAAACGAGCGGTGCGACACCATCAGGGCAAGGATCGTCAAAACGCTTCCGGCGATCATGGGCCGCGCGGGCAAGACAAACTGCGGCAGGCGTAAGTACGTGAGCAGTCCTTCGGCCAGGAACGCCACTGCCGCAACCACCACGGCGCGCTGCAGAAGATCGCCGTGGCCCACGCGAAAATCGCTGTACAGATCGTTGAAGTAGATGCCTGCGATCAGACACAGCGTAACAATGAGGATGCGCAGCCATCCGTTGTCGTCCAACAGATAGACCTGCGCATCCAAGCCACGGAACGCGAAAGTCGCGGCCACGTAGCACGAATAGATCAGGAGAAATTCCGAGGCCGACAGTGCGGCGACGCGGCCCGGAACGTAGCGCCGAAACACGCGGGTGGAGAGAAGCTAGCTGCCAACCCGCAGCGCCGCGTGATTGGACGATCGCAAGGAGCCGTTCACCAGACCGAGCACCGGAATGCCGCTCGCTTGAATCCGCGCCATCACGCCCGCATCCTGCTTTTGGACCAGCACCAGATGATCCGCCCACGCGAGAATCTGATCCAGGCTGCCGGTGAGCAGCCGGCCGATATGCGGGATGGTCTCAATAACGAAATTACGGTTCGATCCGTAGATGGAGTCCAACCGGATGCGCGGGTCGAACACCTTCACATCGCGACCCTTGCCGATCAGTTGTTCCAGCAGTGTCACGGCCGGGCTTTCGCGCAAGTCGTCGGTATCTTCCTTAAAGGCAAGCCCGATCACACCGATGCGCTGGGCCGGCAGATCGAGGACGGCGTCGATTGCGCGCTTGAGATGCCGCTCGTTGCTCGGCAGCGCCGATTCGAGCAGCGGCAAGCGTAAATCCAGGCGAGCGGTGCGATAGACCAGGGCCCGCAAATCCTTCGGCAGGCAGGAACCGCCGAAAGCGAATCCCGGTTTCAGATAAGCCGCGGAAATATTGAGCTTCACGTCCTCGCACAGCGTGGACATTACTTCGTGCCCGTCCACGTCCACCTGCTCGCACATGGCCCCGACCTCATTGGCGAAGGAAATCTTCACCGCATGGAAGGCATTCGAAGCATATTTGATCATCTCCGCGGTTCGCAGAGACACCAGGCTCGGTTGAACTCCGAGGGGCAGGTACAGATCCGCGACGCGCTCGACAGCCGCGCGGTCGCCGCCGCCAATCACCAATAACGACGGCTCAAAGAAGTCCCGCACCGCCGAGCCTTCCCGCAAAAACTCCGGATGAGATACCACGCTTACCGCCGCGCCGTCGCCGAAAGCCGGCCGCACCACTTCCTCGCACGTGCCGGGAAAAACCGTGCTGCGTATTGCGACGGTCAGGGGCTTGGCGCGTCCCGCAACCTGGGCGGCAATTTCTCCCACCGCGCGGTGCAACTGCTGCAATCCCAGATTGCCGTTCTTTTCCGAGGGTGTTCCCACGCAAACCAGCGCGATATCCGCTTGTGCGATTGCGTCGGCCGACGTGGAAGCTGACAGCCTCCCCGCGGCAATGTTGTCCCGAACCAGGTCTTCCAGTCCCGGTTCATAAAAGGGCGCACGGCCGTTTCGAACTTCAAGCACCTTGTGTTCGTCCCGGTCGACCCCAAAAACGCGATGTCCGAGGCTCGCTAAACAGGCAGCCGTCACGCACCCGACATATCCAAGGCCGAGTACGGCGATTTGAGCCGGATTCTCCGTTTTCAACGATAAATCCTCAGTGATAGTATGGCACCGGCGGAGCAGCAACATTCTTTCCGGGGCCGATGTTGAAACAGATCCCGCGCGGCCGGCGCTAAGCCGTTGCTTCCGTAGGGAATGTAGCGGTTACAATTTACCCGAAACATTCTTTGGAGCGTAAGGTCTAATATAATTCAGCCACACTACGAACAGGAGTTTGATCGGATGAGATCCACGGAAACCGCCCCCAAAGGCCTGACCGCCAGCGAGAGCAATGTTTTGCTCAAAACTTTGATCGCCTTCAAGAAAGGCAATTTTTCCGTGCGCATGCCGGTGGATCAAATCGGCGTGGGCGGCAAGATTGCCGACGTGCTGAACGAGATCCTCGATCTGAACGAAAAAGTGGTCAGCGAGTTCGGGCGGATCAGCAAAACCGTCGGCAAGGAAGGCAAGATCACCCAGCGCGCCTCGATTGGCGCCGCCAGCGGCGATTGGGCGGAATGCGTAGAATCCGTCAACAGCCTGATTGGCGATCTGGTGCAACCCTCGACCGAAGTCGCACGCGTGATCGGCGCGGTGGCCAAGGGCGATCTGTCGCAAACCATGTCCATCGAAGTCGACGAGCGCCCTCTGCGCGGCGAATTCCTGCATACCGCGCGCGTCGTCAACACCATGGTGGACCAGCTCAATTCGTTCGCGTCCGAAGTGACGCGCGTGGCTCGCGAGGTCGGCACCGAAGGCAAGTTAGGCGGCCAAGCCGTTGTGACGGGCGTTGCCGGAACCTGGAAAGATCTCACCGAAAGCGTCAACTCGATGGCCAGCAACCTGACCAACCAGGTGCGCAACATCGCGGGCGTGACCACGGCCGTTGCCAAGGGCGACTTGACCACCAAAATCACGGTCGACGCGCAGGGCGAAATTCTGGAACTCAAGAATACGATCAATACGATGGTCGATCAGCTTTCTTCGTTCGCCGCTGAAGTGACGCGCGTGGCGCGCGAGGTCGGCACCGAAGGCAAACTCGGCGGTCAGGCGGAAGTGAAGGGCGTCGCGGGTGTGTGGAAGGATCTGACGGATTCGGTGAACTGGATGGCCGGCAACCTGACGAACCAGGTCCGCAACATTGCCGAAGTGACCACGGCCGTGGCCAAAGGCGATCTTTCAACGCGCATCACGGTCGACGCACGCGGCGAAATTTTGCAGCTCAAGAATACGATCAACACCATGGTCGATCAGCTTTCATCGTTCGCCGCCGAAGTGACGCGCGTGGCGCGCGAGGTCGGAACCGAGGGCAAACTGGGCGGTCAGGCGGATGTGCCAGGGGTCGGCGGAACGTGGAAGGATTTGACGGACTCGGTGAACTCCATGGCCGGCAACCTGACGGCGCAGGTCCGCAATATCGCCGAGGTGACCACTGCCGTGGCCAAGGGCGATCTCTCGCGCAAAATCACAGTGACGGTGCGCGGCGAAATTCTGGAGCTGAAGAACACCATCAACGTCATGGTGGATCAGCTCAGCTCGTTCGCGTCGGAAGTAACGCGCGTGGCGCGCGAGGTCGGAACTGAAGGCAAGCTCGGCGGCCAGGCCGAAGTGGAAGGTGTGGCCGGAACGTGGCGCGATTTGACCGAAAGCGTCAACTCCATGGCCGGTAATTTGACGAACCAGGTCCGCAACATCGCTGGCGTCACAACGGCCGTGGCGAAGGGCGATCTTTCAACAAAGATCACCGTCGATGCGCGCGGCGAAATTCTGGAGCTGAAGAACACCATCAACACCATGGTCGATCAGCTCAATTCGTTCGCGAGCGAAGTGACGCGCGTGGCGCGCGAGGTGGGTACCGAAGGCAAACTCGGCGGGCAGGCTCAGGTGCGCGGCGTCGGCGGCGTGTGGAAAGATTTAACGGACTCGGTCAATTCCATGGGCGGCAACTTGACCGCGCAGGTCCGCAACATCGCCGAAGTCACCACGGCCGTTGCAAAAGGCGATCTCTCGCGCAAAATCACCGTCGATGTGCGCGGCGAAATTTTGGAGCTGAAGAACACCATCAACACCATGGTGGATCAGCTCAATTCGTTTGCAAGCGAAGTAACGCGCGTGGCGCGCGAGGTGGGTACCGACGGAAAACTCGGCGGCCAGGCGCAGGTAAAAGGCGTCGGCGGCGTGTGGAAGGATCTCACGGATTCGGTCAACTTCATGGCCGGCAACTTGACCGCGCAGGTCCGCAACATCGCCGAAGTGACCACCGCCGTCGCCAACGGCGATTTGTCGCGCAAGATCACTGTCGACGTGCGCGGCGAAATTCTGGAGCTGAAGAACACCATCAACACCATGGTCGATCAGCTCAACGCGTTCGCGAGCGAAGTTACGCGTGTGGCGCGCGAGGTCGGAACGGAAGGAAAACTCGGCGGGCAGGCCGATGTCCGCGGCGTTGCCGGAACCTGGAAGGATTTGACCGACAGCGTGAATTATATGGCGAGCAACCTGACCAATCAGGTGCGCAACATCGCCGGTGTGACCACAGCCGTCGCGCGCGGTGACTTAACTACGAAGATCACGGTCGACGTGCGCGGCGAGATTCTCGAGCTCAAGAACACCATCAACATCATGGTGGATCAGTTGAGCTCGTTCGCGTCTGAAGTAACGCGCGTGGCGCGCGAGGTCGGTACCGAAGGCAAGCTGGGCGGCCAGGCGGAGGTGAAGGGAGTCGCCGGAACCTGGAAAGATTTGACCGAGAGCGTCAACTCCATGGCCGGCAACCTGACCAACCAGGTCCGCAACATCGCCGAAGTGACCACCGCCGTCGCGAAAGGCGATTTGTCGCGCAAAATCACGGTGGACGTGCGCGGCGAAATTTTGGAGCTCAAGAACACCATCAACACCATGGTGGATCAGTTGAGCTCGTTCGCATCGGAAGTAACGCGTGTGGCGCGCGAAGTCGGAACGGAAGGAAAGCTCGGCGGCCAGGCCGAAGTTCGCGGCGTCGCGGGAACGTGGAAGGATTTAACGGATAGCGTCAATTCGATGGCCGGCAATCTGACGGCGCAGGTTCGCAACATCGCGCAAGTGACCACGGCCGTCGCGAACGGCGATTTGTCGCGCAAAATCACGGTGGATGTGCGCGGCGAAATTCTAGAGCTGAAGAACACCATCAACACCATGGTGGATCAGCTCAATTCGTTCGCGAGCGAAGTGACGCGCGTGGCGCGCGAAGTGGGTACCGACGGTAAACTCGGCGGCCAGGCCGAAGTGAAAGGCGTCGCCGGAACCTGGAAGGATCTCACGGACAACGTCAACTTCATGGCCGCGAATCTCACTACGCAGGTGCGCGGTATCGCAAAGGTCGTCACCGCCGTGGCCAACGGCGATCTGAAGCGCAAGTTGATTCTCGAAACCAAAGGCGAAATCGCTGAGCTGGCCGACACCATCAACGGAATGATCGACACGCTCGCGACGTTCGCCGATCAGGTAACCACCGTCGCGCGCGAAGTCGGCATCGAAGGGAAGCTCGGCGGGCAGGCCCGCGTGCCCGGCGCGGCCGGTATCTGGCGCGACTTGACGGATAACGTCAACCAGCTCGCCGCCAACCTGACCACGCAGGTCCGCGCTATTGCCGAAGTGGCGACGGCTGTGACCAAGGGCGACTTGACGCGCTCCATCGCGGTGGAAGCGCAGGGCGAAGTGGCAGCGCTCAAGGACAACATCAACGAGATGATCTTGAATCTTGCGGCCACCACGCGCAAGAACAACGAACAGGATTGGCTGAAGACGAACATCGCGAAGTTCACCGGTATGATGCAGGGCCAGCGCGATCTGTTGACCGTGGCTCAGCTCCTTCTTTCGGAGCTTACGCCGCTGATCGGCGCGCAGCACGGCACGTTCTACATCGCAGAAACAGCCGAAGAGACGGTGCTCAAACTGCTGGCCGGATACGCGATCGATCATCGCGCGGAAACGCCGAATAGATTCCGGATCGGCGAGGGCCTGGTCGGCCAGTGCGCTAAGGAGCGAACGCGCATCCTCGCCACCAACGTTCCCGAGCAGTACATTCGCATCAACTCGAGTCTCGGCGGCGCGGCTCCCGTCAGCATCGTGGTTCTGCCGGTGCTGTTCGAGGGCGACGTGAAGGCCGCCATCGAGCTCGCCTCTTTCGGACAATTCAGCGACGTGCACCTGGCGTTTCTCGATCAGCTTACGCAATCGATCGGCATCGTGCTCAATACCATCGCAGCAACCATGCGGACCGAGCAGCTTCTGCAGCAGAGCCAGGCACTCGCCGAAGAGCTGCAGAGCCAGCAATTGCAGCTTCAAACCACCAACGAGGAATTGCAGGAAAAGGCGCAGCTGCTGGCCGAACAGAAGACCGAGGTCGAACGCAAGAATCAGGAAGTGGAGCAGGCCAAGAAGGCGCTGGAAGAAAAGGCCGAACAGCTTTCGCTCACCTCCAAATACAAGAGCGAGTTCCTGGCCAACATGAGCCACGAACTTCGCACCCCGCTCAACAATCTGCTCATCCTGGCTCGTATGTTGTCGGAAAACGCCGACAAGAACCTGACGCCGAAGCAGGTTAAGTTCGCCGAAACAATTCACACCTCCGGTACGGACCTGCTGGCGCTCATCAGCGACATCCTCGATCTGAGCAAGATCGAGTCGGGCAAGATGGACGTCGAGGTCGGCGGCGTGCGGTTCGTCGAATTGCAAGACTACTGCTCCAAGACGTTCCGCCACGTGGCCGACGGCAAGGGCCTCGACTTCATGATCGATCTCGGCAGCACCCTTTCGTCCGAGGTCATGCATACCGACGCCAAACGGCTCCAACAGGTGCTGAAAAATCTGTTGTCGAACGCGCTCAAGTTCACCGAACACGGCTCGGTGCGGCTGCGCATTGAAAGGGCAATCTCGGGCTGGACGCTCGGGCATCCCACGCTATCGCGCGCCAAGTCCGTCATCGCGTTCTCGGTGGCCGACACCGGCATCGGAATCCATACCGACAAGCAGCGCATCATCTTTGAAGCGTTCCAACAGGCCGACGGAACCACCAGCCGCAAGTATGGCGGAACCGGATTGGGACTCTCGATCAGCCGTGAGCTGGCGCGTCTGTTAGGCGGCGAAATCCGCTTGCAGAGTATCCCGGGTGTTGGCAGCACCTTCACCCTCTACCTGCCGCAAACCTACATCGCTCCGCTGCAGGTACCCAAGAGCGAGGCATTGCAGACTACACCCGTGATGCTGGAACAGGCTGCAGTGCCGGCCACCGAAGTCGACATGATTCTTCCGTCGCCATCGCTCAGCACCGAAGAGCTGGTGGAGGATCTGGTGATCGATGACGATCGCAACATGATCCAACCGGGTGACTCGCCGCTGCTGATCGTGGAGGACGACATCACCTTCGCGCGAATCCTGATGGATATGGCGCATGATCGCGGGCTGAAAGCCTTGGTCGCGTTACGCGGCGGCACCGCAATTTCACTCGCGCGCGAGTTCAAGCCAGGCGCCATTACGCTCGATATCAATCTTCCCGACATCGCCGGCTGGACCATCCTGGATCGTTTGAAGCACGATCCAGCCACGCGACACATCCCCGTCCACGTGATCTCCGGTGACGAGGACCGGCGTCGGGGGCTTGCGCTTGGCGCGATGACCTACCTCGAAAAATCGGTCACCAACGATTCGCTGTTCCAGGCATTCGTCACCATCGAGCACTCCACTCTGCCACGCGTGAAAAAGCTCCTGATGGTATGCCCGGATGAAGCCGAGCGCGAATCCATGGCTGAGATCCTGAGCGCGCCGGATGTCGATCTGATCGAAGCGGAATCGGGCGCTGCAGCGCTGGCGGAGGCCAAGGAGCAGGACCTGGACGGCATCGTCGTTCATCTCGACACCGAAGATATCGCTGCTTTACGTCTGGTCGAGGAGTTTCAATCCGCCGCCCACTCGTACGTTCCGCCGATCGTCATCTTCAGCCCGCGTGGAATGTCCGGTGCCGAAGAGCTGGATCTTGCGCGCTTGGCCCGGGCCGGAGTCTTGAAACAAGCGCGAACGCTGGACGATCTTCTCGACGAGTCGGTCCTGCTGCTGCATCGCGACGAAAACCGGCTCCGTCCCGAACAACGGCGGATTCTGCAACGGCTGCGCGAAACCGATGCCGCTTTGATCGGCAAAACGGTTCTCGTTGTCGACGACGACGTGCGCAATATTTTCGCGCTCACCAGTCTCCTCGAAGATCACAAACTGCGCGTTCTGCACGCCGAAAATGGCCACGCTGGAATCGATCTGCTCAATGCGAATCCGGGAATCGACCTGGTGCTGATGGATATCATGATGCCCGGAATGGATGGCTACGAAACCACCAAAGCGATCCGGCAGAATCCACAATTCCGGTCCCTGCCCATCATCGCGCTGACGGCGAAAGCGATGAAGGGCGATCGCGCCAAATGTCTGGAGGCCGGAGCTTCCGATTACATCACCAAGCCGGTGGATTTGGAGCAGCTTTTCTCCGTGCTGCGGGTCTGGATCAACCGCAATGATGAACTCGCACACATGGCGGTCTCCGACGCGTATTATTGTGTTGAGTAGGGTGCTTCGCTTGGGTTCGGTTCGATGGCGACGGTAAACGGGAATCTCGCGAGCGGAGAACAACCGCCGGTTCAGGATCGGGTGCGGATCCTGCTGGTGGACGATTCTCCCGAGAACCTGGTATCGCTTGAAGCCACGCTCGATGGCCTTGGGCAGGAGCTGGTTTTAGCGCGATCCGGCATGGAGGCGCTACGTCATCTCCTGGATCACGACTTCGCGGCCATCCTCCTGGACGTGAAGATGCCCGAGATGGATGGTTTTCAAACCGCGGAGTTGATTCGCGCGCGAAAACGTTCCCGTCATACTCCGATCCTGTTCCTCACCGCGTACAAAAGCGACGAGCACTTGTTTCGCGGTTACGATCTCGGCGCGGTCGACTTTCTGTTCAAGCCCATCGTGCCCGAAATTCTGCGCTCCAAGGTCGGCGTGTTTGTCGAACTCAGCCGCAACACCGCGCTCCTGGAACGCCAAACCGAGATTTTGAGCAAGGCGGAGCAGAAATTCCGGACCCTGCTCGAAGCGGCTCCCGATGCGATGATCATCAGCGGCGAGGACGGCCGCATCTCGCTGGTGAATTCGCAAGTCGAAGTGATGTTCGGCGTCAAGCGCCGGGAATTAATCGGGCAGAACATCCGCATGCTCGTGCCCGGATGGAACGGCGATTCTCTCGCGAGTCCGGCATCGCCCAGAGAACTGAAGGCGATCCGCAACAACACGTTCGAATTTCCCGTCGAGATCAGCATCAGTCCGTTGCAGACCGAGGAAGGCTTGTTGCTCACTTCCGCGATCCGCGACATTACAGAACGAAAGCAGGCGGATGCGGAAATTCGTGAGCTGAACACCAGCCTGGAACGCAGGGTGGCTGAGCGCACCCAGGAGCTCTTGAAATCGAATGAAGCGCTGCGCCAATCGAATGACGATCTAAAGCAGTTCGCTTATGCGGCCAGTCACGATCTTCAGGAACCGCTCCGCATGATCGCGCTGTTCAGCCAGATGCTGCACACCTCCTACGCCGGCCGGCTCGATAAAGACGCCGATGAATACATCAATTACGTCGTCAATGGCGCGCAGCGGATGGAGCAATTGCTCAAAGCTTTGCTCGCGTATTCCCAGGCCGGGTCGGCCGAAGAAGGGCCGGCATCGCCGGTAGATTGCGGCAAGATCATGGAAACTGTACTACTCAATCTCGCGGCATCCCTCGATCAGAGCGGCGCCACGGTTACGTGGACCGATTTGCCGACGGTTCCCGCGCATGAGGTGCGCTTAGTCCAGCTCTTGCAGAACCTGATCGGAAACGCGATCAAATATCGCGGGACCGAGGCGCCCAAAATTCACGTCTCCGCCCGCCGCAAGGATTCCGAGTGGCTCTTCAGCGTGCGTGACAACGGGATTGGAATCCGCCGCGAGTACGCCCAGCAGATCTTCGGCGTCTTCAAGCGGCTGCACAATCAAACTTATCCAGGGACGGGGATCGGTCTCGCGATCTGCCAGCGCATCGTAGAACGATACGGCGGCCGGATTTGGCTGGAACCGGCGCCGCAGCCGGGATCGCTGTTCTGTTTTACCCTGCCGGCCATTCCCGATGGGACGGCTCAGTCAGTCGCGCCCGATGGCAAGATCGTCGTAGAACACTGAGAAGAACTCGTTGTTCCAGCGAACGTTCACCAGACCCGACGCCGCAGCCGTGCCATGCACCTCGACCGTCGCGCCCGCGGGAATGTTGACCAATGTTTCCGTGGGAGTCTTCATGCTGCTCCCCAGATGTTCCCGCAGCTTGACGGCGCTCACCGGAGCCACAAGCGTATAGCGAACTGGAGTGGATTCCTGCACGAAAGCTTCCTCCGCACAGAGTATCACCTTGCGCCGATTTTTTCCCGGGTATCGGCTTCTGTTCTCTCATCCTGCGGCGCAACTACTGAGTGCCGCGAGGAGCGCGGAATCGAAACCGTCGCCTGATGAGTGCGGCCGTCGTCAATCAGTTGAATCGTGGCGCCATCGAATCGATGGCCATCGAACTCGATCCAGCTCTCTTGTGAAGGGCTCCGCTGCATTTTGATTTCGTAAAGCGAACCGCGATACCGATAACTGATCTCGAACCCATCCCAGGCATCCGGAATCACCGGCGCGATCGTTAGCTGGTCCCCGCGCAGCCGGAATCCCAACACTTCCTCGATCCAGATCCGATACATCCACCCGGCCGATCCCGTGTACCACGTCCAACCGCTTTGCCCGCGCCTTCCCGGCGCTGACGACACATCCGCCGCAACCACATACGGCTCGCCGCAATAATGCTCCACGGCTTTCGGATTCCGCGCATTCTCAATCGGGTTCATCATCGTTAGCAAGCGCACCGCGGCATCGCCGTCGCCCAGCCGGGCCCAGGCCGCGGCCATCCAGAGCGATCCATGCGTGTATTGGCCGCCGTTTTCGCGAATGCCCGGGGGATAGCCCATAATGTAGCCGGGATGCGGCTCAGAATGATCGAACGGAGGCGTGAACAGCAGCGCTAGCCGGTCCCGCTCGATCACCAATTCGCTCTGTGCCGATTCCATCGCGCGGCGCGCGCGTTCCGGATTCGCCGCTCCCGAGATCACCGCCCAGGACTGCGGCAGCGAATCGATCTTCGCTTCGGGATTGGCGTGCGACCCAAGCGGAGCGCCGTTATCGAAGAAACCGCGCAAATACCAATCGCCATCCCAGGAGGATTTTTCGAGCGCCGCGCTCAACTGGCCGGCTTGTTCGCGCCACGCCGCAGCCAGCGAGCGTCCATCCTTCCGCGATTCCATTAAATCGGCGAAGGGCCGCAGCACAGCGCACAAGAACCACGCGAGCCACACGCTCTCGCCGCGTCCTTCAATTCCTACCCGATTCATGCCGTCGTTCCAATCGCCCGTGCCGAACAACGGAAGGCCGTGCGCGCCCAATCGCGACGCATGGTCCAGCGCCCGTTGGCAGTGTTGCCAGAGCGGCGCGGTCTCTGCAGATGCCGCAGGAATGAACACGCGCTCCTCTTCGCCATCTTTCAGCGGCGCGCCTTCGAGAAACGGGATTTCCTGATCGAGAATGCCCGTATCTCCGGTCACTCTCACGTAATGTTCCACGGCGAACGGCAGCCAAACCATGTCGTCCGAACAGCGGGTTCGCACGCCGAGGCCGGTTTCGCGATGCCACCAATGCTGGACGTCGCCCTCCAGAAATTGCCGCGCCGCCGACGCGAGAATGTGCGCC